>CZCA01000579.1_pt1 | contig 46336 bp, 37 predicted proteins | sample 591981 | NCBI WGS metagenome assembly CZCA01 (sample SAMEA3556810, study PRJEB10932) | anaerobic digester metagenome | reverse complement strand
GGCTGACACAAACACGGTGGCGCGGCGTCATCCACCTGCGTTGTTGATCTGCCCGACCAGCGTCGTCGCCAACTGGCGGCGCGAAGTGGAACGCTTCGCCCCAAGTCTGCGCATCCTCGTGCATCACGGCGGCGGACGGCTCGCCGGCGACGCCTTCCTGGAGACAGTGACGATTAGCGACCTGGTGATCACCAGCTACGGCACGGCGCGCCGCGACATCGAACTGCTGCGCCAGTGCATCTGGAGCGACCTGATCCTGGACGAGGCGCAGAACATTAAGAATCCTGGCGCCAAACAGTCGCAGGCAGTGCGTCGCATCGTTGCACAGAACCGGGTGGCGCTAACCGGCACACCGGTGGAAAATCACCTGACCGAGTTGTGGAGCGTGCTCGAATTCCTGAACCCAGGCTATCTAGGTAGTCATGAGCACTTCCGCCAGCAATTCATGATCCCAATCGAACGCTACAACGACGACGATCGCGCCCGTGAACTGCGCCGGCTCGTCCAGCCCTTTCTGCTGCGCCGCCTCAAGTCCGACCCGACCATCATCTCGGACCTGCCCGAAAAGAACGAGATGGTCGTCTATTGCTCGCTGACGCAAGAACAGGCAGCGCTCTACGAAGCCACCGTCCACGAGGCGCTGGCAGCGCTGGAACGGGCGGATGGCATTCAGCGGCGCGGCCTGGTGCTGAGCCTGCTCACACGCCTCAAACAAATCTGCAACCACCCGGCGCACTATCTCAAGCAAGAGGGGCCGTTGCGTCAGCGCAGCGGCAAGCTGGAACGCCTCACCGAAATGCTGGAAGAGGCGCTTTCCGTCGGCGACCATGCGCTGATCTTCACCCAGTTCGTCGAGATGGGGACACTGCTGCAACGGCATCTAGCCGAGCGCCTGCAGACCGATGTGCTCTTTTTGCACGGCGGCACACCCGCGCCGCAGCGCGACCAGATGGTGCAGGCCTTCCAACGCGACGACGGCCCGCCGATCTTTGTGCTAAGCCTGCGGGCGGGCGGCTCCGGCTTGAACCTGACGCGCGCCAACCACGTCTTTCACTTCGACCGCTGGTGGAATCCTGCAGTTGAGAACCAGGCCACCGATCGCGCCTTTCGCATCGGTCAGCGACGCAACGTGCAGGTGCATAAATTCGTTGTCGCCGGCACATTGGAGGAGCGCATCAACGCTATCCTTGAAAGCAAGCAGTCACTGGCGGAGACGATCGTCGGCAGTGGCGAAGCCTGGCTCACCGAACTCAACACCGACGAGCTGCGCGAAATCCTGATGCTGCGTCACGAAACGTTGGACGAATAGGAGGGCGGATGGCAGTCAGTACACTGGCGAGCAACCCGGTCACCAGCGCATGGTGGGTGCGTCGCTGGACAAAATTTATGCAGCAGCTTGGCGTTACAACCGATGCGGCGGCGCTGCGCGGTCTACGTGTCAAGCGGCTAGAAGTGCAGCCAGGGTTGCTACAAGCGCAGGTCGTCGAACGCGACAATGGCGTCACCCTGGTCGAAGTGCGCTTCCCGACCCTGACCGACGCCCAGTGGGAAGCCATCATCGACGCGCTGGGCAGCCAGGCGCTCTTCGTCGCTCAGTTGCTGGCTGGCAACATGCCCGCCGAGATCGAGCAAGTCTTTGCCGACGCCGGCAGTTGGCTGTTGCCAGCGACTGCTGACGACATAGAACAGCTTTGTACGCCAGCTGGTGGCAAACCGACGCCCGCCGACAGCACCTGCCGCCCGTTGGTCGCCGCCTACCTGCAGTTGAGCGAGATGGTGACCGAAGACCCATGGCTGCTCTTGCGGCTGCGCGGTTGCGACCGTGAACAGGTGCTGGCGGCGCTGCAAGAGAAACGCAATCGCGAGACGCAGGCGCTGGCCGCCCAATCCACACCGCTGCTAGAACAACCCGCTGCCGAACCCGCCTTTTACACCCCGCCCCTGCCCAATACACAGGTCGAAGCTGCTGCTGTCACTCAACTTGACGCACGGATTGCCGACTTTTGGGGGCGGCGCAAGGTGTTGGAAGATGTGCATCACCACTTGGTGCAGCCTGCCGTCGAATTGGCGCTCTTACGGCGACTTGGCCCTATCAACGCCACCGCCGACGGCGCCGCAGCGTACGCCCAGCTACAAACCGTCTATCACCGCGTCACGCGCCGCGCCTGGGACATGGCCTTCACCCCGGATGACGAGTTAACCCTCGATGAAACCGAAGCATCCGAGTAAAAGCATCCGAGTAAAAGGCATCCGGGTAAAAGCATCCGAGTAGTCGCCTCCTGTTTGCCTTACCCTGCGCGCGCCGTGACAAAGATCACGGTCGGCGGGACGTGACGCAGCGCCGACAAGGGATCGTCGTAAGGCCAGATTTCGTCGAGCATTTCTGCTGGCGGCGCTGGCTCCAGCAGCCGCAGCAGGTGAAAACCTGCCGTCGTCAGCATCTCGATCCAGGTCGCCAACGTGTGGTGATAGGAGCGCATCCACACCTCACTGTCAGCAAAGGGCCATGTCATCGGAGTGACATCAAAATAACTACGCGCCGGATAGAGCGTCATCTCGCGCTCGGCGTCGTCGAAGAAGCAATCGCGGAACGGGTGATCCAGACTGAAGACGAGCCGCCCCTCTGGACGCAACACACGCGCGCACTCATGCAGACAGCGGGGCATATCGGCGACATACTGAAAGGCGTAGGCGCTGAAGACAATGTCCCATGCGCCGTCAGCAAAGTGGTGCAAGTCTTCCGCCGCGCCCTGGACGAACTCGACGGCGACGCCTTCGGCCGCCGCCAGCGCGCGGGCGTGCTCGAGTTGCACCTCGCTCAGATCAAGACCGGCGGCAACGGCGCCCTGCTTGGCAAAGGCAATGCTACACTGCCCGCCGCCGCAGCCTACTTCCAGGATGCGGCGCCCCTGCACATCACCTAGCAGACGCAGCTCATTTTCGAGCGGCGCCCACGGGCCGTAATGTGCACTGTCTGTTGGGATGGCGTGGCGGCGCTGATAGGCTGGCGACGCCTGATTCCACGCCGCACGCATATCGATATGCTTCACGCCTGCCGTGCGTTCTTCCATTGCACAACGTCTCCTAGACGCCAGCTAAAGCCACCAGCATCGAAAACACAAATGGGCACACGCACACCAAGACAAAGGCGATAATGCCCAGGAACAAGAACAACCTTGCCGCAGCGCGATCTTCTGGCGCCGGCTTGCTGCGATAGACGAAAAAGAGCACGATGCCCGCAATCGGCACCAGGAAGGAGACAAAGTAGAAGATCACCTTCAATGCTGTTGATAACTCCGGCTGACTGGTGGCGCGCCATTGCGCTGGTTGGGCCGACTGTGCTGCGATTTCGCCTTGTTCGCGGCTTTGCGGGGCGGCGCTGTGCTCGGTTGGCATCACAGGCGGCATGACAGGCGGCGCGGTTGGCGGTGGCGCAGTTGGCGGCGGCGCAGACACCCAGCGCTCCATCACCGCGTCATAGTAATGCCACTGTCCACTGTCGCGTGCCTTCGCCCACCAACGCCCCAGGTCATCTTGAATCATCAGTGCGCGCAGCGCATCATCGAACTCTGCTTCACCCAAATCACCAGCGTCAAATTGCTGCTTCAGCTCCCAATAGCGTCGCTCGACTTCGGCAAAGGTCACGATCACTTCCTCCTGTTTCCACGCTCTCGATAGTGCCTGGCAAGGGTGCAGACGGTAGAGACGCAGAGATATGCAGAAACAAAGCCCGCCCAATCAGGCAAGGTGTTCTCTACATACGCACTACGTCTCTGCCCTCGCAGGTGCAAGGCGCCTTACTCACGGGTGCGCCAATCCCAACGCCGTCTATAGCGGACCATAGATGGCGCTGTACTTGATGCGCAAGTAATTGAGATAGGGCGTCAGCGTCAGGGGCTGCCCGGTGACGCGCTCCAGCAGCGCTTGCGGCGTGTATTTGGCGCCGTGACAATAGATATTGTCGCGCAGCCACGTGTGCAGCGTGGTGAAACGGCCAGCGCCGATTTCGTCCTCGATCTCCGGATGAGCGGCCAGCGCTGCCGCATAGAATTGCGACGCCATGATGTTGCCCAGGGTGTAGCCCTGGAAACTACCGCCAATCGGCCCGCCAAACCAATGTACATCCTGCAGCACGCCGTCGCGGTCGTCCGGCGCACATACGCCGAGATTCTCCTCATAGCGCGCATGCCAGGCCGCCGGCAGGTCGTCGATAGTCAGCTTGCCTTCCAGCAACTCCAGTTCCAGGCCAAAGCGGATGATCACATGCAGGTTGTAGGTGACTTCATCCGCCTCGGTGCGGATCAACGACGGCGTCACGCGGTTGACAGCGCGGTGGAAGGCATCCACCTCGACATCGGCCAGTTGCGCAGGGAAGGCGGCTTGCAGCGCAGGATAGTAGTGCTCCCAAAAGCGGCGGCTGCGTCCCACGATATTTTCCCACAAGCGCGATTGGCTTTCGTGCACGCCCGCCGAGGCGCCGCTGTCCAATGCGGTTGAGGCGTAGGCCGGGTCGATGCCCAGCTCATAGAGTGCGTGGCCGGCCTCATGCAGTGTGCTGAAGAGCGCGTTACTCAGATCATACTCGTCAACGCGCGTCGTAATGCGGACATCATCGTGGGCAAACTTCGTCATGAAGGGGTGGTGTGTCTCATCCTGACGCCCGCGTGTGAAATCGTAGCCAAACGCCTGGATGATCGGCGCGCTAAAGGCAAGCTGCTGCGCCTTGGGGTAATGACGATGCAGGAAGCTGTCATCGACAGGCGCGCGTTGGCTGATGGTCGCCACCAGCGGCGCCAGCGCCTGGCGCAACTCCTCGAAGAGTGGACGGATGATCGCCACCGTCATGCCCTCATCGGCAAAATCGATCAAGGGGTCGGCAATGTGGGCATAGCCGGGGAAGAATTCCGCCATCTGCCGGCTCATGTCCAGCGTTTTTTGCAGATAGGGGCGCACGGCGGCAAAGTCATTTTGCGGGCGCGCCGCCACCCACGCCATATAGGAGTTGGCGGTGTGCTCGGCAAACTCGGCGGCAAAGTCAGCCGGGATGCGGATCGAGCGCTCGTAGATTTTGCGCATCACGCGCAGATGGGCAGCGTCATCGGCATCGGCGGGCAGCGACTCGGCGTAAGGCTGCAATACATCCAGCAGCCGGCCAATCGCCGGGTCGGTGCGGCGCTCATGCGCCAGCCGTTCAAGCAAAGCAAGCTGGCGCCCGCGCGCGACGCCCCCACCCTCTGGCATGTACGTGCTCTGATCCCAATTTAGCAGCGCAGCAATTCCGGTCAGATCATAAATTTCCTGCCAGCGCGCCATCAATTCATTGCGTTTCGCCTGCAACACAGCGTCCACATTGACTCCTTTGTCTGCAAATTTGTCTGCAAATTCCTCTAGTGACAGAGTGCGTGTCATCGCACGCAGCAGAACGGCTGTGTGCGGGTAATGCAGTCTCCCATTATACCAGACACCCTTCGCAACATTTGTGCAATCCTGCCCCCTGTGCTTTGGCAAATCTCGCCCATCGCGGCTATACTGGGCAGGATTATCAAATGAATCTTCTGATTCGACTGCAATGAAAAGAAAATTGTGTGGATCGAGGCGCAGTTGCGCGCTGCGCCGGTAGTGTTCGGGAGGACATGGAAATGAGCGAGCAAGAATTAGTTCAGGCCCCAGAGGTGAGCGCACCGACCCAGGAACAAACGCCCGTTGCAACGATGGAAACGACTGCCCCTGCGCCAACCGCTGAAGCTAGCAATGATAGCGGGCCAGTAGTCAAACTTCTCAGCGTCGGACAGGCGCTTCAGGGTACGGTCAAGCGCATCACCGAGTTTGGCGCCTTTGTGGATATCGGCGTCGGACGCGATGGCCTGGTGCACATTTCCGAACTGTCGACCACGCGTGTCGCCAAGGTGTCGGACTTGCTCAAGGAAGGGCAACAAGTCACCCTCTGGATCAAGAAGTTGGATCGCGACCGCAACCGCATCAGTCTCACGATGATCGAGCCGGGCAAGCGCACGATCCGCGACCTGCAGGTTGGCGAGGTAGTGGAAGGCACCGTCACGCGTATCCTCCCCTATGGCGCATTCATCGATATCGGCGTCGGGCGCGACGCACTCCTCCATGTGCGCGAAATGGCCGAAGGCTTTGTCGCCAAGCCAGAAGATGTGGTGAAAGCAGGCGACACGGTCGAGGTGCGCATCATCGAGATCGCCCGCCGACGCAATCGCATCGACGTGAGCATGAAAGGTCTCCGCCCTGAGCCTGAACCCGCGCCCCGCCAGGTGGAAGAGCCCCCTGCGTCGGCGCCGGAAAAAGAAGAAGAACCCGAATTCGAAGACCGTTTTGCCGACGTCGAAGCACTGACGACGATGCAACTGGCCTTCCTGAAGGCGCAAGAACGCAGCGGCGTCGTGTTGCCTACGGGGAAGGGCAAGAAGCAGAAACGCAACCAGTCGCGCCAAAAGCGCGCGGCGCAGGAAGATATCATCTCACGCACGCTCAGCGCGCAGGGCAAGAAGTAAACCTGTAGCCCTCCAGCCAATCTTCCTTCAGCCCATCCAGGGTGACGGCGCATGCCGCCACCCTTTTTATTTTTGTACGCAGCGGGCTATGATATGATGCAGCCACATCCACCACCCTGATGAAAGGAAAGAGATCGGCATGGAAATCAAAGGCAAAGTTGCGTTGATCACTGGGGGCGCGGTGCGCGTCGGACGAGCGATCACATTGATGCTGGCGGCGGCTGGTGCACACGTCGCCATCAATTACAATGCCTCCGTCGCCGCCGCGGACGAGACCGCGACGATGGCGCGGGCGTTGGGCGTCGAGGCCATGACTGTACAGGCGAACGTTGGCGACCTTGCTGATGTGCAGCGTATGGCTGACGCTGTGCTCACGCGTTTCAACGGCGTCGATATCATCGTCAACAACGCTAGCGATTTCGGGCAGATCGACTTTCCCACCAGCGATATTGAGACCTGGCAGCGCGTCACGCGCGTCTCGATTGACGGCGCCTTCTTTGTCTGCAACACGTTGGCGCCCTCCATGCAGGCGCGCGGCGGTGGCGTGATCGTCAATGTGATCGACCTGTCCGCCTGGCGCCCCTGGCGACGCTTCACGGCGCACGCCGTCGGCAAGGCAGGCATGCTGGCGCTCACCCACCAGATGGCGCTGGAGCTGGCGCCGACGATCCGCGTCAACGCCGTAGCGCCAGGCCCGGTGCTGCCGCCCGACAACCATCGCCCCGAAGATGCCGAGCAGGTGGCGCAACGCACGCTGCTGAAGCGCTGGGGTAAGCCGGAGGACGTCGCTGGCGCTGTGCGCTACCTGATCGAAGCGGATTACGCCACCGGCTCCGTTGTGGTGGTTGATGGCGGAGAGCATTTGCTGTAGGAGACAAAGATGATCATCACCCGAAGCGAGCTGGAAGCGCGTGAACGGCTGACGTTGGCGCCCTATGCCATGCTCAACAGCGCTGGACGCGGGCGACGCTATCCCGACGCGCCACATCCCTACCGACTCGACTATCAGCGCGACCGCGACCGCATCATCCATACCACAGCCTTCCGCCGCCTGGAATATAAGACACAAGTCTTCGTCTACTCCGAAGGCGACCACTATCGCAACCGCCTCACGCATAGCATCGAAGTCGCCCAGATTGGGCGGACGCTGGCGCGCGCGCTTGGCTGCAACGAGGACTTGACCGAGGCGATCTGCCTGGCGCACGATCTGGGCCACCCCCCGTTTGGTCACGTGGGCGAAGAGACGCTCAACCACCTGATGCGCGCGCACGGCGGCTTCGATCATCAGCGCCAGACCTATCGCATCTTGACCGAGTTGGAGCACCGCTATCCAGATCACCCTGGCCTCAACCTCACTTACGAGGTATTGGAGGGGGTGGTCAAACATGACACCGACTACGATGTGGTCGATGCACGCGACTACCACCCGGAGGAGCGCGGCACGCTCGAATGCCAGTTGAGCAACCTGGCCGACGAGATCGCTTACAACACCAGCGACCTGGACGATGGTCTCCGCAGCGGCATCCTTGCCGCAGAGCAGGTCAAGATGCTGGCAGTGGCGCAGCGCACCCTGGCGTCATTGGGCTTGAATGCGGAGGTTGACCTGCATGAAGATCAGATGCGCTATCGTTTCATTCGGCGGTTGGTGGGCATCGAGGTAAGCGACGTGATCGCCGCCACCGCGCAAAACATCGCGGATGCCGGCATCGTCACGCTGGCTGATCTGCGAGTGCACCCCACCAACGTGGCCGGCTATTCAGCGCCACTCGCCGAAGAGAACCGTCAACTGAAGCGCTTTCTCTTTCAGCACTTCTATCGCCATTATCGAGTGGTGCGCATGGCGGTCAAAGCGGCGCGCACCCTCACCAGCCTCTTCGAAGCCTATGTCGGCGAGCCGCGCCAGTTGCCGCCGGAAACACAACAGCGTGTTAAAGCAAGTGATGACGAACTACCACGCATCGTTTGCGATTATCTGGCGGGGATGACCGACCGCTACGCCGTGCAGGAGTACAGGCGCCTTTACGACATGGAAGAGCGCGCCTGAGACATTGCCCATTCAGACGCTAGGTCGCAGAGCTACCGAGATAAGTAGAGAAAACGCGCAAGGAGCATCGGCTTCTCCATGTTTTCTCTGCGCTGCTGCCTCTCTGCGACAAAGAGAAGGAATCTTCAAACAAGTTCTGAAAACAAGCTCTGAAAACGGACTCTGGGTGACTCTCGCCAGTGTCGCTGAGCGCCAGCCTCACACCTTCTTGCGTAACTCCAGATCGAGGTCAAGACGCGAGAAGATGCCTTCATCCGTGTAGCGCACATCGGTGATCGTGCAAAGCAAGACAAACTGCCGCGCCTCTAGTTGCAGCGTGGTCTTGGGCTGCGCCACGATCGGCCCCAACCGATCCTTCTCTCGCTCAAAGTGCTTACGCAGATGCGTGTCGGCATACTCGCTCAACAAGGCGCGGTTGACCGTCACCATATGTTTTTCGTCAGATTTGTCGAAAATATAGACATCGATCGCCACGACTTGCTCCGGATCATTGTCAAGCATCCCGAAGCGATCGCTGACGCCGACGCCAAACTCACCCAGATAGGTCTCGTCCGGCGCCGTGATGTTGCGCGTAACATGGTAATTATCCATGCCAGCGACAAACTGCGTCGTCACGCGATCGACCACCGGATAGCGCTCGATACGCCCGGCGCCGGCCATCCACCCCATCGTTGCCACGCCTGGACGTTGCCCCACCGCAGTGGCAGCGCTTGCTTCGGGCGACGCACCCACCGTCTCACCAGTTGCCTCCGGCTGGCTAACGAACGCACGCGACGCGGGCACAGCAACCGATGGCGCAATCGCCTGGCTGCTGCGCGCAGATGGGGACGCAGATGAAGACGCAGACGGGGAGGGAGGTGGAAAAGACGTATCTTCTGGTTCGAAAGGCGGCGCTGCAGCCGTAGCCGGCGGTTGCACGGGCGTCACCCGAGTGGCAGCGGCCTGAGCAGCGGCGTAGGCAGGCGGAGCGGTGCGCTCGGACATTGCACTGCTGCCATAGGGCGTGATCGGTGGTGCGGAGGTCGTCTGCGTCGGGGGTGCGCTGACAGGCGCTGGCCGTGTCGTCGTGCGTAGGCGTCTGAAAAGCACCCACCCCAGATACCCGCCCATCCCCAGCACAACCACGCCGAGCAGAAGCCCCAACCAATTCCAGCCGCCGCCTTCGGAGGCGGCGCTGGGAGCAACCGGCGCCGTTTCAGAAGGCGGCGCAGTCGTTGGCAGCGCCGTCACCTGCACGCCCAGCGCCGACGCCAGCGCAGCCAGGTTGGCGACTTGCTCGCCACCGCCCGGCTGCTCACCATACGTAGTCAGCGCTGCGTCGAAGAGCGCGGGCAGTTTGTCGCCAAACACTGCCAGCCGCTGCTGCGCCAGCGCCAACGCTTCCGGCGTGCCATAGGCAGCGTAGGCGTCGGCGGCCATGCTGACATATTCGATCTGCGCCTCTGGACTCAAGGCGTTTGGCGCGCCCCCCTGCCAATCCACCGGCCACCACACCCAGCCAATCAATAGCCCCAAGAGAAGCCCGGCGGCAGCGCCCACCATGGCCCAGAGCGACTCCTTGCGATTGATCTGCACGGTTTTGAGACGATCCAATGAGGGCAAATACGACATCGGCGACTCCTTCTCTGACTACAGTGGTGACGGCGCCCGGCCAGGTCATCCTGACGGCGTCCCATCCAGCTGGCTACGCTGTCCCAATCGATGAGCCGGTTATAACAACTCGGTGCGACCCTGGGCGCGCAGTTTGTCAACGACTTCTTTGACGCGTTGCATGTTGTTCTTGTCGCCGATCAGCAGCGTGTCACCCGTATCGACGACGACCAGATTGTTGACGTTGACCAACGCCACCAGGCGCTTGTCACTGTAAACGATATTGTGGCGGCTGTCCAGGAGAAGAACTTCGCCACGCGCGATACTGTTGCCCTGTTCATCTTGTTCGAGCACTGTCTCCAGCGCATCCCAACTGCCGACATCGTTCCAGCCGGCCTTGAGCGGCACGACGGCGACCTTCTGCGCGCCCTCCATAACGGCGTAGTCTATACTGATGCTGGGCATGTCGGGCCAGACCGCCTCCAGCACGGCCTGCGCTTCAGGCGCGCCCAGCACGGCGTCGATGCGTTCGAGACCAGCGTAGAGCGCGGGCGCCTGACGCGCCAGTTCGTTGAGCATTGTGTCGACGCGACTGACAAAGATGCCGCCGTTCCAATAATAGCCGCCATCCGCCAAAAACTGCTCTGCTGCCGCGCGCTTGGGCTTTTCCAGGAAACGTTCGACGCGATAGGCCGGTAAGTCCCCACTGGTGGAGAGCAGTTCACCGCGTTTGATATAGCCATAACCCGTGTGGGCAAAGGTCGGCTCGATACCCAGCGTGACGATGAAGCCCTTTTGAGCCACCTCGCCCGCACGCCGCAGCGCCATGCGGAAGCGTTCGGCGTTCAGGATCACGTGATCAGCGGGCAGGATTGCTACTATGGCCTCCGGGTCCTGGCGTCGCAGATGCAGACAGGCCAGCCCGATAGCTGGCGCGGTATTGCGCCCGCTCGGCTCCAGCAAGATATGGTCGACTGGCATTTGCGGCAACTGTGCGGCGGTCAATTCAGCGTAGGCAGCGCCCGTCACGACGTATAACTCGGCGCCGGACACCACACCTTCGAGCCGCTGCGCCGTCTCCTGAATCATGGTAAACCCACTGCCGGTGATGTCACTGAACTGCTTGGGGCGGTTTTCGCGGCTGCGCGGCCACAGCCTGGTGCCAATGCCGCCAGCGAGAATAATTGCATACATATGTCACTCCCTTGTGTCAGCCAACTGATAACTGTGACCAGCACCACTAGGCGCGCAGATAGGTCATCACGCCCACCTGTCGCACCATTCCCTTCAATTCCATCAATGCCAGCAAGCTGCTTACCTGGCCTGGCGTCATCGCCGTGGCGCGCACCAGGTCATCGACGTGCACCGGCTCGTGGCTCAGGTGCGCCAGCAACGCAGCCTCAGCGGGATCAGCGGGCACACTTTGGCGCGCAGCGTGCTGTTCGACAATGCGACTCATGTTCAGTTGTTCCAGCACGTCATCGACCGAGAGCAGCGGCGTCGCCCCTTGCTGAATCAACGTGTTGCAACCGATGCTGCCTGGCGACAGGATGCTGCCCGGCACAGCAAAGAGTTCCCGCCCCTGTTCAGCCGCAAACCTGGCCGTGATCAAAGCGCCGCTGCGTTCGCCCGCCTCGACGATGATCACGCCCCGGCTCAGCCCGCTAATGATGCGATTGCGCGGCGGGAAATTGTTGGCGTCGGGGCGGACGCCAAGTGCATACTCGCTTACCAATGCCCCCTGCTCGATAATCGCCTGCGCCAGCCCGCGATTCTGCGGCGGGTAAATCTGATCTACGCCACTACCTAGCACCGCCAGCGTGCGGCCCCCGGCGTCGAGCGCGGCGCGGTGCGCCACCGTATCAATACCCAGCGCCAGTCCACTAACGACCGTCACGCCAGCCTGGGCCAGTTCTGCGCCGAGCACGCGCGCCACTTCGCGCCCATAGCTGCTGGCATGGCGCGTGCCCACCACTGCGACCGCCCACTCGTCCTGGCTGAGGATGCGCCCGCGCACGTAGAGCACAGGGGGCGCGCCATCAACGTTGCGTAACGCTTCCGGGTATGCGGCGTCGTCCCAGGTGAGCACTTCAACACCGGCCGCAGCAGCGCGTTGCAATTCAGCGAATGGATCGATGGTGCGGCGTGCATCCAGGAAAAGTTCGATGGTGCGGCGGTCCAGGCGCGCCGCCTGCATTTGCTGGATCGAGGCGCGCCACGCTGCCCCGACGTCGCCGCACGCCTCGATCAAAGCTGCGAGACGCACCGGCCCAATCCCAGGGACTCGATTGAAGGCAATCCAGTAGGCTTTGTTCTCCACGGCGCAACCCACACAAACTCAACGGTGGATGGTGGTCTTTGCTCGACGCGGCGCGGGGTCAATGATACTGTAGGCAGCCGCCGCGTTTTTGTCAATCCACGCGTTCAGCGTCCAGTAAGCCGGGCAACAGATGCACGGTCATCACACCCTGCGTTAGATCGACAGCGCGCACGACATCGGGAATGGCGGGCAGCAAGATATCTTGGGCGGGCGGCTGTCCTGGAGCATGACGCACCACATAGACATCGTTGGCGCCTGTTGCCAGCACATCGGTGATCACACCCAACACGGAACCGTTTTCCTCGACAACACGCAGGCCGATGATGTCATGAATCCAATAGACGCCTTCCTCCAGCTCGGCGGCGTCGGTCTCGCACACAAAAAGCCACAGATTGCGCAGGCTTTCCGCAGTAGTGCGGTCAGTGACGCCGTCAAATTGCACCAGGAGGCTCTGTTTGTGTGGGCGCACCCCAACCACTTCGATCTCGTCGAGATCGACGCCGAGCAACAGCGTTTCCCCCGGAGCAAAACGTTCCGGGAAGTCCGTGTACAACTCCACCTTGACTTCGCCGCGCAGGCCATGTACGCCGGTGATATGCCCGACAGCCATGCAACCATCTGGCACGATGACTTCCTGATTGCGGACGCGGTAGACCTGAGACTTGCGGCGCAGTGGCCGAGGTGATGACGTGGAGCGGCTATGTTCAGACATGACAACACCATTCGAATACAACAAAGCAAGGGCTGCCAGCGGCAGCCCTTGCTTCAACCGGCCTGAAGCACCGGGCCGGTTGCATTGTCAATCAATCTCAAGCAGCACGGGCTTGCGATGGTTACGCGCTGCCACTTCCAACACGGAGCGCATCGCATTGGCGACGCGCCCGTTGCGCCCCACAACGCGCCCGATGTCGTGTTGCGCCACGCGCAGCTTGATGATTGTCTCGCGGCGCGTCTCTTTGGTGTAGACGCGCACACGTTCTGGCTCTTCAACCAGCGACTCGGCGAGAAAACGGATCAACTCATCCATGATCGGTGCGTGCGCCGAAATCAGGCGGTTGTCGCCGTCTCGACGACAGGCGGCGTATACGGAATCGGCTTGCCACTCTCGTCCAGCAGCTTGAGGCGGCGCAGCAGTGGTGTGACGCCATCACTGGGCTGGGCGCCGGTGCTCAACCAGTAGGCGGCGCGTTCCATCTGCAGCTCGACAGTCTCCGGCTGCGTGTGAGGATTATACGTGCCGATGCTCTCGATAAAGCGGCCATCGCGCGGGGAGCGCTTGTCGGCTACTACAATACGGTAGAAGGGCGACTTCTTAGCGCCCATGCGGCGCAAGCGAATACGAACCATGATTCAGAACTCTCCTGATTTGTCCATCCGATAGGAAATCTCTATCAATCCAATCGAAACAGTGTGCATCTCTATGCTGTTCACGGTCGCCATCAGGCTGCATTCACACCGGAGAGGTTGCGCTTAGGACGGTGCGCGCCAGTGCATGCAGGCCAACAGCGGCCCATGTCCAACGAAGCTTGTCAGCGCCCGCCAAAGAGGTCGCTCAACCCAGAGGGCAGCATCCCGCCGCGAGCATTGGGCATCCCACCACGCCCTTTCTTGTGTTTATTCTTCTTGCCACGCCCCATGATGCCAAGCTGTTTCATCATTTTTTGCATTTCACGGAACTGCTTAACAAGCATGTTGACGTCTTGCACTGTCGTGCCGCTGCCTGCCGCAATGCGTCGGCGCCGGCTGGCGTTGAGCAAATCCGGGTCGCGACGTTCCTTCAGCGTCATGCTGTTGATAATCGCTTCGGTCTTCTTAAGGCTGTCTTGCGCCAGCATCGGGTCAATGTCCTTGACCATACGGTTCATGCCAGGAATCATGCCCAGAATATCGGTGATCGGGCCGAGGCGCTTGACCTGTTTCAGTTGTTCCAGGAAATCCTCGAAATCGAACTGACCCTCGACCAGCCGTTTCTCCATCGCGGCGGCGTCGGCTTCGCTGATGTTTTCCTGCGCACGTTCAATGAGTGAAAGCACGTCGCCCATGCCGAGGATGCGCCCGGCCAGCCGTTCCGGGTCGAAAGGTTCCAGATCGGGCAACTTTTCACCCGTGCCCAGGAATTTAATCGGCACGCCGGTCACCTGCCGGACACTGAGCGCCGCACCGCCGCGCGCATCGCCGTCGATCTTGGTCATAATCAAGCCGGTGAGCGGGACGCGTGCGTTGAAGCCTTCGGCAACATTGACGGCTTCCTGACCGGTCATGGCATCAACCACCAGCAAGATGTCGGCCGGGCGCGTCACCATGCGCACCTGCTCCAACTCCTGCATCAGCGCGTCATCGATTTGCAGACGGCCCGCCGTGTCGATGATGACGACATTGAAGGCTTTTTCGCGCGCCTGTTTGAGGGCATCTTTGGCGATCGTGGAAGCTGGCGTCTGCGTGCCAGCGCTGTAGACAAGAACGTCGATTTGGGCGCCCAATACCTCAAGCTGCTTGATCGCTGCCGGGCGGTAGATGTCAGCAGCCACCAATAGTGGCCGCTGCCCGCTTTTCTTGAGCCGCAGCGCCAGCTTTGCGGCCATCGTCGTCTTGCCAGCGCCCTGCAGGCCGACCAGCATAATGACATGCGGCGGCGGACCAGAGGTGTTGAGGGGCGCCGGCTTGCCCAGCAGATCGATCAACTCCTCGTGTACAATCTTGACGACCTGCTGCGCGGGCGTCAGGCTTTGCATCACCTCGACGCCAACCGCACGCGCTTTGACTCGCTCAACAAAATCCTTGACGACCTTGTAGTTGACGTCAGCTTCGAGCAGCGCCAGCCGCACTTCGCGCATGGCGGCGTTGACATCGGTTTCCGACAACTTGCCTTTGGTGGCAAGCCGGTCGAAGACGCTTTGCAGTTTGTCGGTTAAACTTTCGAACACAAGGACACCCTATCGCGCCGATATTGGCAGAATCAAAAGAGGCGCTTCACACTTAATGATTTCTAGGTTGATATTTTATGAGCGCAGTGTTGCGTATTACGTGTTGCGTGAGGGATTCCGACACGCAACACTGAAAACATGAAAACTCTGCCTAGAAATCAGTAGTAAGTTACACCTCTCGGCTCCTTCAACCTCAAAGACACCATATTGTACCGGCAAGCGATGCCCTGGTCAAACTCTGGTAAAGCGAAAGGGTCTATTTCAAGTTGATCTCGCCCAAAAGGAGGCTGTGCTTGCCGCGCTGGCGATCACGGCGCTGGTGATCACGGCGCTTCCACTGGGGCAACTTCTCCGGCGGGTGCGTCAGTAGGCGCAATAGTAGACGGAACCAGCGTAGGCGGCAGTGGGGTGGCCGTCGGCGGCGCAGCAGTGGGTGGAACCGGCGTAGGCGGCAGTGGGGTGGCCGTCGGCAGCGCAGCAGTGGGTGGAACCGGCGCAGGCGCAGCAGTGGGTGGAACCGGCGCAGGCGCGACCGTGTTTTGGGCAGCAGGCGCCACCGCAGTGACAGTCCCCGCTGCGTCAGGCGCCGGTGACGTGGCGGTCGTCGCGCTCTCGGTAACCATCGGTGGCGGTTCGGTGGCAGTTGCCACTGGCGGTTCAGTGGTAGTTGCCACTGGCGGTTCGGTGGTAGTTGCCACTGGCGGTTCGGTGGCGGCGCCTGTCGGCGCCGGTGATGCATCGGTGGCGACCGGCGAGGTTGTCACCGGTGGGACGGTTTCAGTGGCAACCGGCGTGGCTGTGGGGGCGGTTGTGTTCTCTGGCGTCATCTCCGCAGTGACGTCGGCTGTCGGTGCAACCGTCGGCGTGCCCGCGTCAGGCAGCATTGTGGGAGTCGCCTCTGCACCGCCCCCCTGCGCCTCTGTGCTGTTGGGCGTGATCGTGGGCGCACTGGTGGGCGGCGAAGGCGTAATGGTGGGCGTCGGCGCCGTCGCAGTTGGCAACGGCAAGGTGGCGATGGCCGTTGCCACTGCTGGCGGCGGGGCTGGCGGCAACGCGCCCAGAATCGTGTTAGGCACGAAGATGGTGGTGCCCGCACGCAGAATGCCGTCGGTCAGACAATTGACGCGGCGCAACTCGGAAACGCTTGTCTGCGAGCGCGCAGCAATGCCGCTGAGCGTCTCGCCCGCCCTGACGACGTAGGCCACCCAGTTGGGCGCCTGGATGCGCTGGCAATGGCGCGCTGTCGCCGGTGTAGCGGTGGGCGCAGGCGTGGGCATGGGCGGCGCCTGCATCACGCTGAGCGCAATGCCTTGTACAGCGTCGGAGGCGCCCGGCACAATCTGATAACGCAACATAACCACCGCACCCGGTTGCAACTCGCCGTCGATCGTGATCGGCAGCCACACATCCTCACCGCCGCCTTCGGGACGATACCAGGGGATCACCTTCAGATCGCCCAGGAGCAGTTGCTCGCCGTCAAAGCCGCGAAATTGTAGGATCGACACTGCGGTGAGTGGGGCGGCGTCAGGCTCAGACTGGAGCTGTTCAGCGCGCGCGGCAACATCCTGGGCCTGTTCCTGGTCGGCGCGCCAGCGCTCGGCCGCTTTCTGTTCGACGGGTGCAGTGGCCACGCGCTGTTCGCGTATCCAGGATTTCACCGGGTAGGCCAAGTCACCGGGCAAAGCCGCCTGCGCAGTGGCGACAACGGTGAAGGTCGAAAGGTATAGCACCAGCAAGAGCAGCGTCAACGGAGCAAGCCGCATCACTGGCGCCGGCGCGCCCAGGCTCGACCAGCCAGCAGTGAACCTGCGCCAGAGTGCAACCAGGCGGTCCGGCGACGCTTTTGTCGCCAGCGCTGTCAGGGGCGTCTGCGTTGCGTGCAGTTCGGCGCGTTTTACGGCGGCCAGCTTGGAAAATTCGACGCGCGCCGCAATCCGTTTGACCGGTTGCTGCTGCGGTGGTTTGACAGCCGCCACCTGATCGGCCAACTCCACGACCGCCAACAGCGCCTGCAATTCCTGGCGCGCCGCGACCGGGTAATCGGCGACGATCTCATCCAGTGCTTCGCCGCCCATCAGGCGTTCAACAGCATCGGCAAAATAATCTTCCATCGAATCAGGAATCATCAATCTTTCCTGCTGACCTTAGTGCAACTGGTCGTACAACAACGTACGCAGTGTGGCGACGGCGCGATATTGCAAGGCTTTGATCGCGCCCTCCGTGCGATTCATCATGGCCGCCACTTCGCTGATGCTGTACCCTTCCAAAAAACGTAAGCTCACAACCTCGGCCTGCTCGTCTGTGAGACGGCGGATGGCGGCGCGCAGCCGTTCAGCGTCGAGCGATTGCGCAACAGTGACTTCGGGGTCGTGTTCCTCAGATGCGGTTGGCGCCGCCTCGTCGATGTCCACGGTGCCCTGCCTCCCCTTGCGGCGATAGTGGTCGATCACCAAGTTATGTGCAATCCGATAGAGCCACCCAGAGAAAGAGCTATGCCAGGCTTTCTGGTCACGAATTGACTCAAGCATACGCAGGAAGACCTGCGCTGTGAAATCTTCAGCCAGCGCCTCATCCCCGGTGCGGTGATAGATGTATGTGTAAATCTTGGTTTCGTAGCGGTCATACAGCTCGCCCAGCGCCGCCTCGTCGTACTGCATGGCGGCAGCCAGCAGAGCTTCCTCGCTTGCCTCTGCGACAGGCGTGACTTCAGAAGTACGACTCGACTGCGAACGCCCTTTAAACATGGTGACGATGATGACCAAGAAAAATGACGGTCAATTTTGCAGGTCGGGGCAATTTGATGTGCAATTCATGCGTGAACCTGCAAGGATTTGATGCAATTCAGGGTGCAGGTGGCGGTTGCGCCTTGCGGTAGACATCGAAAACGCGCTGGAGCGCAGTAAAATTAGTGAAGAGCGCCAGCACCCAGAGCGCTGGCGTTATCCATCCTGTCACCAGCCCGATAATCAGCACGACGATGCGCTCTGTGCGCTGGAATAAACCTTCTTTGCACTCGATGTTGACGGCTTCGGCGCGTGCGCGCGTGTAGCTGACCAGCAACGAGCCGATCAACGTTGCCGCCAGGAGTAGTACATTCGTCCGCCCCTCGATTGATGCCGAGAAAAAGATCATCAAAGCGAAGAGCGTCACGGCTTCGGAGTAACGATCCATGACGCTGTCCAGAAAGGCGCCGAACACTGTGACCTGCTGGCTGTGCCGCGCCAGCGCGCCATCCAACGTGTCGAAGAGTGCAGCGAAGATCAGCAGCAACCCACCCAGGAGCAGGTTACCGGTTGCCAGGATCACTGCCACCAACACAGTAAGCAGGAAACCGATCAGGGTCAGCGCGTTAGGGCTGATGCCAGTTGCTTCCAGCCCACGCGCAATATAATCAAGTGGGGTGGCGATCCAGCCCCGTCCATATTTTGAGAGCATGACTGCCTGCTTCTGGAAGTTCCGTTATGGTATTGGCGCTGAGGGAGCGACGCTGACACGCCCCCAGCGTGCAAACAGGTGAAAGAGACTGTCGCGAAAGATGTTACCCTGTTGGCTGTGATGCGTCAAACAGCAGGCGAGGCGGGTCTGCTTCACGTTTGCGGCGCAGTTTGTGGGTCATCGCTCTGACGTAACGAGGCGGCATGTCGCGCCGGAGACGATGATCTACGCGTGGTGCGTGGTGCGTGCCATGTATGTTGAGTGCGCCAATAGACACGCACCATGCAATACACAAACACGCACCACGCAATCATCGCTCCTGACTCGTCCTAGCGCGCAATGAACGGCAGCGAGGTCGCCTGTGTGGCGCAGGCAAGGAAGACGTCGTGAATACTGTAAATCTGTTGACCGGGTGTGACCGGATCGACGCTCTGCAGCAACAGGATCGCCCGGTCGAAATTAGTCGTGCGCAGCGTCGGGCTGATGGTGAGCGTCAGGGTGGTGGGCAACGTGTCAGTGACGGAGGCGATCGCGCTCACCCAGGGCACCTCCGACGTCCAACCGGTGTCATTGGCGGCGGCAGCGGAGACCGCAGGCACCACCGCCTGCGCGCCGGTGCGGTCCGTGAGCACCAAACCGGCTTCTGTCTCGCTCCCCAGGAAGAAATCGCCTTGCAGCGCTGCGGTTGCCAGTGGCGCCAGCACCCACGCCTTGAAGGGCTTGCCTGGGAAGCCGGCAATCTGCATTGACAAATTCTGTTCCGGGAGCGGGTCGGTGCATGGATAGTAGAAGGCGGTCACATTATTGGGCGTGGCGCCAAAGGGCGGCAACTGCACATCGACGGCGACTGGCACAACGAAGGGGCTGTTGGCGACGCCCGCACCGGTGAAGGTGATTGTGCTGGTGTAGCGTCGCCCTGGTTGGAGCGAAGCAGTGTCGATTTGATACGTGATGTTAAGTGGCGTGCTGCTGGCGCCCGGCGCCGTTCCCGCTGTGGGGTTGATGGTCAGCCAGCCTGAATTGGTTGCAGCGCTAAATGCAACGGCGTCATTGGTGCTGATATTCTGGAACTTGATGACGCCGGTGCGCGTAAAGCCGAAATAGGCGGTTTCCTGCACCTGCCCTGGTGTTGCGCCAAAGACGGGGCCGGAGACAAACCCATTCCGGTCAAGATCGCCGGCAAAGATGTTTTGCCGATCTGTGGTCAGGTCGTAGTCAATGCTATTGGTGTTAACGTGCGCATCGGGATACCAGCGAATTTTGTTCTCGCGAATGATCACGATCTCGTCCCGCTGGTCGCCATCGACATCAGCGGCGACGCCCGCGCGCCAGCCGCTGTCATCGTCGAGCCGAAGGCCATCGACAAAGTCCTGGATGATGCCATCGTTGCCATCGCCGCGCACGATGAGACGGCGACAACTGCCATCGCAGCGACGCAACATGATCGCCTCGTCATCGTCGTTGCTGCCGTTGATGTTGCCAGCAAAGATGAAGCGCGGACCGGGGTCGAATTTATCCCCCTTGTTTGAATCGAGGCTGACGTTGGTGCTGTTGTACTCAAAGATAAGGAATGCGTTCAGGCCATTGCCCTCGCGCACGGCGAGCACTTCCTGATTGCCACCCCGCAGATATTGACCGAAAGCAACATCCTTGAAGGGACGCGTTTCACTCCCACCGGGGCCGTCGACTTTGCGGAAGTTGGCGTCAGGCTGAAAGACGGTGAACTTCCCCTGATCCTGATCGACGAAGGCAACATCGTCGCCACCCGTGCGATCCAGATTGCCGACGGCGACGCGCTCCCAGTTCTCGCTGAAGGTGCGCAGTTGATGCACGACCCATGCTGTACCGTCAGGCGTAGGGCTCGTCTGTTTGTAGATGATCACGGTGGACAGGTCACCTTGATCCGGGTTGTCGGCAGGGACCGGCGCACGGACGATGCCAATCTCATCGCCCGGCACATTGGGGTCAAAATTGCCAGCAAAGACCAGCGCCGGACGCGACGGCAACGCCAGGCTGAAAAGTTGCTTCCAGGGTATGCCATTGATCGTTTGTCCGGGCACAACGCTGCCTCTGGCGACCACCGGGTCGAAGATCGCCAATTCCGGCGCAGTGGAGGTGTTGGGCGTGCCGCGCACAGCCGCGATCTCCTTGTCGCCGTCGTTGTCGAAATCCCCCAAGGCGATGCTGCGCCAATTCCCCGACGGGCTGAACCATTGCACCTGCTGACCAGAAAACGCCAGGTCCAATACACGGATGACGCCTGCGCCGTCGACATAGACAATTTCCTGGCTGGCGTCGGCGCTGGGTGCAGCCGGGGCATCGATGGCGCGACCTTCAGCGCGCACCGGTTGAGGTGTGGCGCCAGACGCCGGCAAAAGCGCCAGCAGCAACGCCAGCAACATGGTCAACCGCCAGCGCTGACGGTGAGCAAAGGTGTTCATGAAAACATCTCCTTCTAGATTGATGCGCGCCGCACGTTGGTGGCGTTGCGTGAGCGGGATGCAGCAAGCCCGATCGTGCATGACGCGGATTTTGCCGCCAACTGCCTATATTGATACATTGCCCAATGACGCAAATGGCGGTATGCTAAACCATGCTATTTTACATGGTAGCAACGTGTGACCCAAGAAAAATGTTCCTACCCTTCTGCTTATCCGGCGTCTGTAAACATCCATAATTGGAGGAAAACACAATGAAAAGTCCATTGCGAGTCACCGTCACCGGCGCTGCCGGCAACATTGGGTATGCCCTGCTCTTTCGCATTGCCAATGGCGATCTCTTCGGGCCGGATCAGCCGGTCATTCTGCAGTTATTGGAAATCACGCCAGCGATGAAGGCGTTGGAAGGTGTGGCCATGGAGCTGGACGATTGCGCCTTTCCGTTGCTCTCCAGCATGGTGCTGACCGACGACGCCAATGTTGCGTTCGCCGGCGCCAACTGGGCGCTGCTCGTCGGCGCGCGCCCGCGCACCAAGGGGATGGAGCGCAAAGACCTGCTCAGCGCCAACGGCGCCATTTTCACCGTGCAAGGCAAAGCAATTAACGATCATGCTGCGTCGGACATCCGCGTGCTTGTGGTTGGCAATCCAGCCAACACCAACGCCCTGATCGCCATGCGCAGCGCGCCTGACGTCCCTGCCGAGCGCTTCACGGCGATGACGCGCCTCGATCACAACCGCGCCATGAGTCAGCTTGCGGCAAAGGCTGGCGTGCCTGTAACCGAGGTCAAGCATGTCACGATCTGGGGCAACCACAGCGCCACGCAATATCCCGACGCCTTCCACGCCACCATCAGCGGCAAGCCAGCTGCCGAAGTCATCGGCGACGATGCCTGGATTAAGACGACCTTCATCCCTACGGTGCAGAAACGCGGCGCTGCCATCATCGAGGCGCGCGGGCAGAGCAGCGCGGCCAGCGCTGCCAATGCCGCCATCAACCACGTGCAGAGCTGGCACCACGGCACGCCGGCCGGCGATTGGGTGAGCATGGCGATTCCCAGCACCGGCGCCTACGGCTCGCCAGCGGGCGTCATCTTCAGCTATCCAGTCACCATCAAGGATGGCAAGTACAGCATCGTCGAGGGGCTGGCATTGAGCGACTTCGATCAGCAAATGATCAAGGTCACAGGCGACGAACTGGTGGAAGAAAAGACCGCCGTCGAGGAACTGCTCGGCATCTAGTCGACATCAAACAGGAACACATATGCAGGCGAGGGGCGGTGACGCCCCTCGTTTTCCATCTATGACACAACAACGCTTTCCAACCAACTTTTTGTGGGGCACAGCGACGTCGGCCTATCAGGTTGAAGGCGCCTGGCAGGCGGACGGCAAAGGCGAGTCGATCTGGGATCGCTTTGCGCACACACCGGGCAAGATCATCGATGGGGCCAACGGCGACGTGGCTTGCGATCACTACCATCGCTGGCAAGAGGACATTGCCCTGATGCGGCAGTTAGGGCTGCACGCCTACCGCTTCTCCATTGCCTGGCCGCGCATTCTGCCGCAGGGCGTCGGCGCCATCAACCAGAAGGGGCTTGATTTCTACAACCGCCTGGTGGATGGGTTGTTAGGTGCGGGCATCACCCCCTTTGCGACACTCTACCACTGGGACCTGCCTCAGGCCCTGCAGGAGCGCGGTGGCTGGCCCCAACGCGCCACAGCCGAAGCCTTTGTGGAGTACACAGACGTAATCACCCGTGCGCTGGGCGACCGCGTGAAGCACTGGATCACGATCAACGAACCATGGTGCGTCAGCTTCTTGAGCCATCAGATCGGCGAGCACGCACCAGGCTGGCGCGATTGGTACGCCGGGCTGGCGGCGGCGCATCATGTCCTACTGGCTCATGGCTGGGCCGTGCCGGTGATCCGACGCAACAGCCCTGGCGCCGAGGTGGGCATCACGCTCAACTTCACCGCCGCCACCACAGCCACGCCCACCCCGCAAAACCTGGCGGCAGTGCGCATCTATGACGGCTACTTTAATCGTTGGTTCCTCGACCCCATTTATGGCCGACATTATCCAGCCGATATAGTCGATCTCTATCTGAAAGCCGGCTTCCTGCCTGCGCACACCATGGACTTCATCGCCGACGGCGACATGGCTGTGATCGCTGCCCACACCGACTTTCTGGGCGTCAACTACTACACGCGCGCTGTGCTCAAGGCTGATGCTGCAGGCAGCGCCTTTCCTGCAGACGATGCGGAGCACGCCACGCTCGCTCGCACCGACATGGGCTGGGAAATCTACCCGCAGGGGCTGTACGATCTGCTCGGCCGGCTTCACTTCGAGTATCGGGCGCCCAAACTCTACATCACCGAAAACGGCGCCAGTTTTGCGGATGGCCCCAGCGCCGATGGTCAGGTGCACGACACGCGTCGCATCGACTATCTGCGCGCACACTTTAGCAAAGCGCACGCAGCCATTGCAGCGGGCGTCCCCCTGGCAGGCTATTTTGTCTGGTCGCTGCTGGACAACTTCGAGTGGGCAAGGGGGTACACTGAACGTTTCGGCATCGTATGGGTGGATTACACAACGCAGCAGCGCATCTTGAAGGACAGTGCGCTGTGGTATCAGCAGGTAATTGCAGAGAACGCCATCGCCAGGTGATTGCAGAGAGCGTCACAGCGTAGAACGCCACAGTGTAGAACGTCACAGTGTAGAACGTCACAATAGAAAGAGATAAAGAGGCGCCGCGCAATCTGCCCGCTCCACAGCAGCTCGTCGCCAGCTTTGGCGGCAGCCATCGCTACCTGCTCGACTATCTGGTATCTGGCCGAATCTCCGCGCACCGCATCCTCACCACCCTCCTTGACAACTCTCCATAACCTGCGATAATAGACGCCTTGCAACCGGGCGGATTCTCCGCGTTGCAGCCAGGCACGCGCATGAGCGCACTCACGCTCCACGACTTTGAGCTGGAAATCGACGTCGGCAATAGCAACGCATACCCGATTGCCGTGCTGCGTTCGCCCGCAGGCGCCGCGCGCGGCATAATGCGCTTTCCCTTCACCCGCGCCGAACTTGACGTGCACCTGGCCGGGCTGGAACAGGCGCTGCTAGACGGCGCCTCGACGGGCGACACGACGCTGGCGCAAGATTTCGGCGGCGCCCTCTTCGACGCCTTGATCCAGGGCGACATCCGCACCGCCTACGACCGCAGCCGTCAACTCACCAGCAGCGCCGACCAGGGGCTGCGTCTCAAGTTGCGCATCCTGGCGCCGGAACTGCTCACTGTGCCGTGGGAGTTTCTCTACGACGCGCGCGAGCAGGAGTTTGTCGCGCTCTCACGGCGCACGCCCATCATGCGCTACCTGGAGCTGCTGCTGCCCGATCCCGACTTCGCCGTAACGCCGCCGCTGCGCATCCTGGGCATTATCGCTGCGCCTATCGACCTGCCTCCGCTTGATGTGGCGCGCGAAAAAGCCGCGCTGGAGGCGGCGCTGCGCCAACCACTTGACAGCGGTCACATTGAGCTAGTTTGGCTGGAACAAGCAACCTGGCAGGCGCTGCAAGCCGCGCTGCAGGCCGGGCCATGGCACATCCTCCATTACACCGGCCACGCCACCTTCGACGATCGCATCGGCGAGGGTGCGCTGGTGATGACAGACGAGAACGGCGCGGCCTGGCTGGTGAGCGCCACGCAGATGGGGCGCCTGCTGGGCGATCAGCGTACGCTGCGACTGGCGGTGCTCAATGCCTGTGAAGGTGCGCGCGGCGACGAGCAGTCGCCTTTTTCGAGCCTGGCGGCTGCACTGGTGCAACGTGGATTGCCCGCAGTTGTTGCCATGCAGTACGCCATCGGTGATGCCGCGGCGACGGCCTTTGCCGGGCAATTCTATGACGCGCTGGCCGACCGGCTGCCGATCGACGCCGCTGTGAGTGAAGGGCGCAAAGCCATCGATCAAAGCGCACCCGGCACAGTGGAGTGGGGCGCGCCTGTCCTCTTCAGCCGCGCCGCCGACGGCGTGATCTGGCAGATCGTCAGCGAGGAGGAACGCCACCCGGAGCGTACGCTGCTGCGCCGGCTGCTCTGGCCGCTGCTGGCCATTTTCGTGATCGTGCTGGCAATCGGCGGTGCGCTGGCGTACCCGACTTTGGAACCGCTGTGGAATGTCTGGCCGATGACGGGCGGCTTCAACATCGCCGTCGCCGACATCGGCGTTTTGCAGCCCGATGGCGCCATGCACAGCTCGGAATTTGGACGGCAGATCAGCACCACACTCTACCGCACACTCGACGACGCCTATCGCCAGGCCCAGGCCACCGGCTTCGACCGCAATGTGCTGATCTGGCACGATACGCTGGGGCGCAACGACGGCAAGAACATCAAGATTGGCTTTATCGCAGGTAAGAACGCCGATGCCCGCACCGCCAGCGCTGCAGCGCTAGCGCACAAGATCGATGCACAGATGGTCGTCTACGGTTACCTCACCGAGGCCACCAATCCGGAGAGCCTGCATCTGGAGTTCTACTTCGACGGCCAGGAGCGCGCCGGTGAGCCGAGCGATCTATGGGGTGGGTTTGTGTTGGGCGGAGCAATCCAGCCGGTCGTCGCCTACGCGGTCAACCCGGACAGCGCCAAGCTCACGTTGAATGAGGCGCTGGCGCCGCGCAGCCGCACCCTCTTCTGGATGACGCAGGCGCTCTCCTATGCGTTGGCGAATCGCCCGGAGCGGGGGTTAGAAATTTTGCGGGCAGCCGAGCCAACTCTCGCCAATTGGCCTCCTGACAGCGGCAAGGCCATCTTCTACCTCGTCTTGGGGGAACTGGCGCGTGTGACGCGCGACTTCGCCACTGCCACGACGGCGCTGCAACAGGCGCTGACGCTCGACCCTGACCTGATCCCGGCGTTGACCAGCCTGGGCAGCGTCTACGTAGACCGGGCGCAGTTGTTCCCCTATCGCACTCAGTCCGTGCCTGCTGGCATGGAAGCGTGCATCTCTCTAGCCAACGTCGAGAACTCATCACCAGACCTGGCCGCCGCCATCGCCGATAGCGAGGAGGCGATTCGTTTGTTGCAGCAGGCGGTGGCGCGCGCCCACGACCAGGCGGCGCCCCTCGCTGCACGCGCATACATGGCGTTGGGGTTGGCGTATCGCAGCCGCGCGGCGCTCTATCTACTGCAAGACGACCTGTCTGGCGCCGAAGCGCCATTGCAGCAGGCTGAGTCAATGTTGAATCAGGCGCTGGCCGCGTACACGCCGAAGGATGAACCGGTCTACTATGCCTGGACGCAGGTCAGCCTGGGCACGGTGACGCGGTTGCGCGCCCATCTCGCTGCGATCCGCCGCGATCAGGCAACCGACGCCACCACGCGTGCGGCGGCTAAAGAGGAACAAATCGCCTGGCTGCGCACCACCATCGACCACTACGATGCGTGCCTGGCGCTGCGCCAGCGCACGGCGGGCAATGTCTTGTTCCAGCAGCGCGTGCTGGATTGTAGCTGCGCACCCTTCGCTCTGGAGGCGCAGCAGGTGTTGAGCGACACGCTGGAGGTGACGCCATGAATGCAGGCAAGTTGCTCAGGATCGGGTTGATGACCGGCGCGGCGCTGACGCTGGCGACATTACTGCTGGCTGCCCCGTCCGCTCTGGCGCAGACGCCCGCGCCTCTGCCGCCGTTAGGAACCGTGACGAGTCGGATCACCAGCTCAGCGGGCGAAGAATGGATGATCGAAACGTGCCCTGACGACCAGGTCACCGTGACCATGCGCAGCGACGCCTTCACACCGTTTTTGAGCATCTTCACCGACACTGTCGAGGCGCCGGTCGTCGAGGCCGTGTCGGCAGATGGCGTCCAGGCTCAGACAGTGATCCAGGCAAGAACGGGCGGCGCGTATACAATTGTGGCTGCTGGCGAGCGGCGCAGCGACCGGGGCGACTATAGCGTCGGCGCCGACTTTGGCGACGCCGCACCAGATGATCTGACCTTCGACGACGTGCTGACTTCTGGCGCCGCCGTCACTGGCGTAGTGCGTTCGAGCGTAGGGGCGGCTTGGGTGCTGCGCGGTTGCGCTGGCGCCGTCGTGACGGCGACACTTAGCAGCACGGTCTTCACACCCTACGTCGAAATTTTCGATCCGGCGACAGAGGAGACCCTGGCCGAAGGCGACAGCCGCAATGGCCGAATCAGCAGCGCCACGGCGACCCTACCTGCGACCGGCGTCTATCTGGTGTTGGTGGCAGGTGAGCGGCGCAACGATCGTGGGGCTTACAGTCTGACGCTGACAACAAATGAAACCAATGCGAGCATCGCCGCTGCCCCTGTGCGCGCCACAGCAACGCCCCTGCGCAGCGCACCGACGACGGCGCCGGTCTGCATCGTGCGCGCCAATCCAAATCTCAACGTGCGGAGCGGGCCGAGCACAACGTTTCCGCCGCTGGACACAGTACGCTTCAACACCCAGCTACGTCCACTGGCGCGCAATCTTGATGCCACGTGGGTTGAAATCCAGCCCCTGCCAACCGGCGTGCGCGGTTGGGTCGCTGCAGGCGCGCAATTCATTTCATGCACCATCGATCTGACCACGTTGCCGGTCGGCATTTTGCCGCCGACGCCCACCCCCACGCCCACAGCGCCACCGACGCCAACCCTGCCGCCGGTCGTCGCACCTCCGCCCACACCAACGTTGCCGCCAGTCGTTGTGATTCCAGGCCCGCCGATCACCCCTGCGCCAACCCTGCCGCCGCTGGTCGTGTTGCCGGGCGGCGGGCCAGGCGGCGGCGGGTGGAGCGGCGCGCTTGTCACCGGGGTTGGCATCGGAAACATTAGCAGCGGCGTCGCGGTCTTCCGCGACCGCATCTTCTTTCGCGCCGAGATCGACCGCACCCCCAACAATCGCCGCATCGATCGCGTCGACTTCCGCATTCAGGATGAATTTGGCGACGAGTTCTATGGCCGCACCGAACGCACCTACGGCTACTGCGCCTTTGGCGGCGGCGAACCGGCCTGCAACGTGCTGGAGATTCGGCGCGGTGCACGCTGGCCAGACACAAACCGGGAACTCTGCAATGGTGACTACACCGTCTTCGCCGACATCTTCCTCGATAATGGTGGTTCAGCGACCTGGAGCAGCCCCTTCACCATCAATCACCCCGACCTGTCGCGCTGCGGTGACGTCAGCACGGCGCGCGCCGACCTGGAAGCCTACGTTGCGCAGACTGGCCCAGGCAACCGCGACAGCGCCGTCTACGGTGCGCTCGTCTTTCAGGTTGTGGCGTATGATCCCAATCGCGGTTCCAACGACGGCGACGGTATCCGCAATATTGAGATGCGCATCCTCGACCCGGACGGACAGGAGGTCTATCAACGCACGGAAAATCGCGCTGCCTACTGCGCATTCGCTGGCGGTGAGCCGGATTGCAACATCTGGTATTTTGGCGACCATGGTAACGCGTGGCCGTCGGGCGAACCGGTGCGTTATGGTGAGCCATATCTGCTGCACGGGCGCGTGAACGCTGAAGATGGTCGCACGCGGGAGGTGGAGATGAGGATTTTCATCGAACCGTGATAAGATGCCGGTATGAGTATTAACAAGCACGAAAAAACGCCCGCCGAGACCACAGTCGTCATCGCCATGTCAGGCGGCGTCGATTCATCCGTGGCGGCGGCGCTGTTGGTGGAGCAGGGCTACAATTGCATCGGCGTGATGATGCGCCTCTGGGCGGAAGTGGGGGCGGGTGAAGGCTCAACCAACAAGTGTTGCAGCCTGGAGAGCGTCCACGATGCGCGACGTGTGGCCGATACGCTGGGTATTCCTTTTTACCTGATCAACGTCGAGCAGCCCTTCAAGCAGCAAGTCGTTGACTTCTTTATCGACGGGTACAGTCACGGCGTGACGCCCAATCCATGCCTTGAGTGCAACCGGCACATCCGCTTCGATTATCTGCTCAACTACGCGCGGCGGCTCGGCGCCGACTACCTGGCGACAGGCCATTACGCTCGATTGCGGCGCGGCGCCGACGGCAAAATCCACCTGCTGAAGGGCGTGGATGCAGCCAAAGACCAAAGCTACGTGCTCAGCGTGCTCGGTCAGGCGGAGCTGAACGATGTGCTCTTTCCGATAGGCGACTTCCCAAAGTCAGAGGTGCGGCGCATCGCTGCGGAGCGTGGGCTGCCAGTTGCCTCTAAGCACGACTCGATGGATCTGTGCTTCGTCTTCGACGACGACTACCGTCGCTTTCTGCGCGACTGGGCGGCGGAGGCGATGCGCCCCGGGCCGATTGTAGATCGGCGCGGGCGCGTTTATGGCGAGCACAACGGGTTGCCGGGCTACACCATCGGCCAGCGGAAGGGATTGGGGATTACTGGCGCGCCTGAACCCTATTTTGTGATCGAACTGGACTATCGCCGCAACACGCTGGTGGTTGGCCCGGCGGCGGAGTTGGGCTGCGACCGACTGCTGGCGGAGCGCGTCAACTGGACATTGGATGCGCCGCCACCGGCGGGCGCGCGCGTACAGTGCAAAATTCGCTACAAAGCGCAGGCGGTTGACTGCACTCTCTTCCCACTGGCAGGCGACCGAGTCGCGGTGCGCTTTGCTGCGCCGCTGCGCGACATCTCGCCAGGGCAGGGGGCGGTCTTCTATGATGACGACCTATGTCTAGGGGGCGGCGTCATCGCTCGCAGCGAGGTCGCCGAAGCAGTTTTTGCTGAGCAGTCGAGTATGTACGGCTGAGGCAACCGGTGCGGGAGCGCGCTGGCGGCAAGGAACAGCCGGATATGAATCTTCATCAAAGGAGTAGAGCGTGGTTGGTGTTGTGCGCGATATCCTGATCATCTTTCTGGCGCTGACCAGCATCGTCGTGTGGGTGCTGCTGGGCATCCTGATCTGGCAGATCTGGCGGCTGACGAAACTCGTGCAGAGTGAGTTGAAACCAATGATCGTTGACACCAAAGAGACGATCGCCACCGTGCGCGGCACGGCAGCCTTTATGAGCGAAAATGTCGTCACACCCGTGATCCAGACTAGCAGCCGCGTGGCAGGCTACCGACGCACAGCAATGGCGCTCTTTGGGCAGCTGCCGCGCACGCCCACGTCGGCAGCACCGCGCAGCAACAACAGTGCATTTACAGCGACTGCGCCAGTCACCAGCGCACCGCCGCCAGCGTCAGACGTCCCCACAAGCTGAGACCTGAAGTACCGGGTGTGCATCAGACCGAAATACTGACGATTGGGGGACCAATAGCAAGGAGAGAACGCAGCCAGCAATCTTCACATGCCGGACGCCTTCTCCTCCAGGGTAGGGTATCGATTGGCGGGCTATTGCCTCACAATCTTCGCATGTGAGCACACCGCCCCTCGCGACAAAGCTGCGCATCACTTTGCCTTGTTGATCTTCAGCCTCATTCTGACGGCTAAAGATGAACGGTGCGTTGAGGGTGCGTTATGGCACGGTTAACAGCGTGTCAATGTTCATCTGGCAACACGGCGATGCAGTCCACCTCGATCAACATCTGACCCACCAACCCGGCCTGCACCGTCGTGCGCGCTGGATAGGGTGCGCTCACAACTTGACGATAGACCTCGTTCATCTCGGCGAAGTCGAGCGCGTTGGCGAGATAGACGTTGACCTTGACCACGTTCTGCCACGTCGCGCCCGCCGCCTCCAGAATCAATTGGACATTGCGGAAGGTGCGCTCGGCCTGCGCCCGGAAGTCGCCAGGTTGAAACTGATTGGTGGCAGGATCAAACGAGCCTTGCCCCGACACATAGAGCGTGCGCCCTGTGGCAATGATGCCCTGGGAATACGGCGATGCCGGAATCACGGCCTGCTCAGAAAAAACAACTTCGCGCATCACGAACTCCTTTCCAATCTGGTCAAGTTTGGGCAGCATACGTCAGAATTTGCCAAGCGATGATGCCATCACATCATCGCCCCAAGTTGCTACGGCAACGACTTATCGTGCGCAGTCAACTGGATGGCGCCATCGTCGGTAATCAGGAACGCGTCCTCCAGCCGCACGCCGGTCTCGCCAGGGAAATAGATGCCCGGTTCCAACAGGATCACCATCCCTGCCGCCAACACTTCCTGATTATAGGGGACAATCCGTGGCGCCTCGTGTCCGCTGACGCCAACGCCATGCCCGGTGTGATGCGGATAGACAGGATAGCCAGCGTTAGCGATGAACTGGCGTACGCGGCGATCGATATCGCCCGTCACAGCGCCTGGCCGCAGCAGACTGGCGCCGAGCGCCAACGCCTGGCTCACGACAGTGTGGATCGCCTGTTGGCGGGCGTTGGCGGCGCCAGCAAAGTAGGTGGCGCAACTGTCACTCCAGTAGCCGTGCAAGATCGTGCTCAGGTCGACGATCAGCGAGTCGCCCGGGCGCAGCGCATGGTCGAGCGGCCAGCCGCCGATGTTCTCCTGGCGGTAACCGACCACACAGTCGTTGCCCATCGGCACCCGCTGACCAGCAGCAGCCTCGACGGTGGCTTTTGCTGCAAGCCAGACGTCGATCTCCCGCGCGCCGGCGACGGTGGCGCGGCGCGCAGCGGCATGGGCGACGTCTGTCAACTGGAAGTTGACGCGCAGTTTGGCAAGCTCCTCCTCGGTCTTAACCATGCGCAGCGGCGCCAACCATTCATCGATCATCACCCAGTCACCCTTATAGTGCGCCGCCAACACTTCGCCAACGGCTGATGGCGCCGCCCAACTTTCTACGCCCACACGTCGGTTGCGTCCGCCGTTGGCGCTTTTCTGCCAGAGTGATTGCAGCAAGGCGCGCAGATGTCGCGCGCCATCGATAGGGGCGTCAACCGTGTAACCGAGATAGGTCAGCACGCCGCCATCCGGCGCGCGGGCAAAAGGAGCTGCCGCAGCCGCCCAGGCATCGACGACAATCAGCGTGAACCGTTCGCCATCCCACCACACCAGCGGCGGCGCACCGGCAAAGGGATGCGGGCCGGTCTGGATCGGCGGTGCAAAGCCGGTGAGCCACGTCACGCTGGCCGGACTGGCAAAGAGGGCGGCGTCGAGCTGATGGGCGTGCAACAGCGCCGATGCGCGCCGACGTTGATCTTCGTGCATTATGGTTCCCCGCCGGTTGGACGAAATTGCAGACAAGGATGCAGGCGCCTGAAAAGCAACTTTGTCAGGCGCCTGGAATGATTATAGCACGCTGCAAACCGGAGGGACATCTACAGCATGTGTGGAGTCTATTTCAAGTGTGAGGCAATGTTGCTTTGCAGGTCATCGCCTCCGGCATGGCGCCGGCGCGCCTTAGCTCCCCGCTGGCGCGCCGGCGAGGAGCCGGATGCGTTCAGGCAGGCAGCGACTGTCTGGCGGATAAGTGGACATCCTCCTGCAAGCACCGATTTAAAGCGGACAACAACTCACTTTGGCTCTGAGCATATTCGACTTGATCGGTGCCGCTGTAGTGCACCACGAATTCCCACGGTGCAGTGGGACTCACACGCCAGGCGCGTACGACAAAGACGTAATGCTCAACAGGATCAGGTCGTTTCATAGCGAGACTCGAATCTATGACACAAAATTGTGAAATTGGCTGTCACTGGTCTGGTTGTTAGCTTGCTCATCATACCAGGGGCGCGTCAGAAAATCGTCAAATTCTGTTGCAATTGGATGGCTATATTGTCAGTCCCTCTGTATCTTGTCTCCCCGAAGGCTGCGGGGTTGCCGAACAGCCCAGCAGCCAACCCAACAGTCAGCCTTGTACGCATTCCGCCCAATTCAGCAATTTCTGACAAAACCGCTAGAATGGAATGCAGCAGCGTAATCGTTTTCTCGTTCTCACGGCTCTCATGGCCTGAGCGCCACCAGCCAGATGACCAAGGTGCCAAATGTTCGATCTCCTCATTCGCAACGGCCTGATTATCGATGGTCAAAAACGCCCGCGCTACACCGCAGATATTGGCATCCTGGGGGATCGCATCGCGGCCATCGAGCCGGCGAGTCAGGCGGAAGCACACCAGATCATTGACGCCCATGGGATGGTGGTTGCGCCCGGCTTTATCGACGTACACACACACTCCGATGCCGTCCTGTTGACGCAGCCTCACCTGCTTTCCAAGACAACGCAGGGTTTCACGACCGAATTCTTGATGCTGGACGGCATCTCCTATGCACCGGTCAGCAGTCAGACAGTGCACGGCTGGGTTCAGTATCTGAGAGCGCTCGACGGCCTTCGTTTCGAGCAGTACACGGGCTGGGAGAGCATCGCCGACTACATGCAGTTATTCGATGGCAAGACGGCGCAGAACGTGGCGGCTTTTGTGCCCTACGCGAATGTCCGCACGTTGGCGTTAGGCTTTGGCGCGCGGCAGGCAAACGATTATCAGCTTGTCGATCTCCAGAATCTAGTGCGCCAGGGCATGGCGGAAGGCGCCTGTGGCCTCTCCACCGGGCTAGATTATGTAGATGAGTGCTATGCCGACACGGACGAACTCGTCTATGCCAGCCAGGCGCTGCGCGCTATGCAGGGCGTCTATGTCACCCATGTCCGCTATGCACGCGGCACGTTGGAGGGAGTCAAGGAGGCGGTCGAGATCGGCAAGCGCGCCGGTGCGCCGGTGCATATCTCGCATCTCAAAGGCAACTCGGAGGCAGAGGTGGAGGCGCTCATTGACTACATCGACCTAGTCGCGGTCAATGAAGTTGATTTTTCCTTCGACGTCTACCCATACATGGGATCATCTACGATGCTGCAATATCTGCTGCCGCCCGAAATCTGGGAGCATGGGGTGTTGGCGGCCTATAGCAGACTGACTGACGCCACCCTGCGCGACCGCTTCCAACGCCGACTCGACGCCCTGAATCTTGCCGAGATCACCATTGCCTGGACGCCAAGTCGGCACAACCGCCATCTGTGCGGCTCAACGCTGGCGCAGTATGTGCGCCGCACAAAGCGTCGCGCCGCTGACGCGCTTTGCGACCTCTTGCTCGAAGAAGCGATGGCGGTGTTGCTGGTCTTCCGGCACGAAGAAAATGGGCTGGAAGCGGAGTTCATCAGTCACCCCTGCTACATGATGGGCAGTGACGGCATCTTCTTTGCCAACGGCAAGATTCACCCGCGCCAATATGGTTCGGCGCCACGATTGCTAGGTCATTACGTGCGACGCAAACGACTTTTCTCCCTGGAGGACGCCATCTACAAGCTCAGTGGGTTTGCCGCTACGCGCTTCAAACTCAAGCAGCGCGGGGCAATTCGTAAGGGCTACTATGCCGACCTGGTCATCTTCGACCCGGAGACGGTGCATGACAACGCCACTTTCGACGACCCGCACCAGCTATCGACCGGCATCGAGCATGTGATCGTCAATGGCGTCCCGATTCTGGCGCACGGCAAGCCGATCGCTGGCGCCACCCCTGGCCGTTATGTGCGCTTTGGCATCGAGTAAATCGTCAATCTCCAGACGCCAATTTCAGCCAATCTCATCGGGAGCGATTGGCGTCTGGAGATTGACAATTTGCAATTTCATGAAAGGACTTCAAAATGAAACGGGCATTGATGGTTTGGGGCGGCTGGGAAGGTCACGAGCCGCGCCAGTGCGTCAGCATTTTTGCGCCGCTGTTGGAGGCGGCCGGCTTTACAGTGGACATCAGCGACTCGCTTGATGCCTATCTCGACGCCGAACGACTGCGCAGCTACGCCGTGATCTCACAAGTCTACACGATGAGCACAATCACGCGTGAGCAGGAGCAGGGTCTGCTTGACGCCATCGAGAGCGGCGTCGGCTTTGCGGGCTGGCATGGCGGCATGGCGGACGCCTTCCGCAACAGCACCAACTACCAGTTCATGGTTGGCGGACAGTGGGTGGCGCACCCTGGCAACATTATCGATTACACAGTCAACATCATCAACCGGGAGGACCCGATTACAGCCGGGCTAAACGACTTTGCGATGCACTCTGAGCAGTACTACATGCATGTCGATCCCTCCAACGAGGTGCTGGCAACGACCACCTTTACCGGCCAGTATTGCCCGTGGATTGATGGCGTAGTGATGCCGGTGGTCTGGAAGCGACGTTGGGGCGCCGGACGCATCTTCTACGCTTCGGTCGGCCACGTCGCCGCCGACTTCAACGTACCGGAAGCCAAAGAGATTGTGCGGCGCGGTCTGCTGTGGGCCGCCAAGGAGTTTTAGACCTATGGAGAGCAAACCAGTTGCGGTCGGCGTCATCGGTTGTGGCAATATCAGCGGCGCCTATATGCGGATGCTCAAGACGCTGCCCATCGTGCAGGTGACAGCTTGCGCTGACCTGCGTATGGAGGCGGCGCAGGCGTTGGCGGCGCAGTATGACGTGCCCCGCGTACTCAGCGTGCCGGCGTTGTTAGCCGATCCCGACATCGAGATTGTGCTAAACCTGACCACGCCCCAGGGTCACGGTGAAATTGCACTCGCTGCCCTCACGGCGGGGAAATCCGTCTACAATGAGAAACCTCTTGCCTTGACACGAGAAGAGGGGCGGCAGATGCTGGCGTTGGCGGCGGCAAAAGGGCTACGTGTGGGCGGCGCACCGGACACCTTCCTCGGTGGCGGCTTGCAGACGTGTCGTGAACTGATCGACGCCGGCGCCATCGGAACGCCGGTCGCCGCCACCGCCTTCATGATGAGTCGCGGCCACGAACATTGGCACCCCAACCCGGCTTTCTACTATCAGATGGGGGGTGGGCCAATGTTTGATATGGGGCCGTACTATTTGACCGCGCTGGTGAGTTTGCTCGGCCCGGTGCAGCGCGTCACGGGCGCCACGCGCATTACACGCGCCCAGCGCACCATCACCAGCCAGCCCCATTACGGCGAGATCATCAACGTCGAAGTGCCGACGCACGTAACCGGTCTGCTAGACTTTGCGGCTGGCCCGATCGGCACGATCATCACCACCTTCGATGTACAGGCATCGACGCTGCCCTGGATCGAGATTTACGGCACAACGGGCACGCTGGCCGTTCCCGATCCAAACACCTTTGGCGGCCCCGTGCGCCTGCGCATGACCGGCGACAACGCCTGGCAGGAGATTCCGGTCACGCGTCCCTACACCGAGAACAGCCGCGGGCTGGGGCTGGCGGATATGGCCGAGGGCTTGCGTTCCGGGCGACCGCATCGCGCCAACGGCGACCTGGCCTACCATGTGCTCGACATCATGCACGCCATCCACGACGCTTCGGCGACAGGGCATCACGTGCAGTTGGAAAGCACCTGTGCGCGCCCGGAGGCGATGCCGGCTTGAGGTGTTCAAGCCGGCAGCTTTCGGTGCAGCGGCTACAGCGGATTCAGAGGTGATCTTCAAACCGTCCCTGTGCGCGCTTGACATCGATTTCGTGCACTTCTCATGGTAGAATCTGCCCCATGAACGGTCATATTCCTGAAAAAGTCGCCCAAAAACTGGATTCGCTGCCCACTGCGCCCGGCTGTTATCAGATGCTCGATGCAACGGGACGCGTGCTCTACGTGGGCAAGGCGATCGTGCTGCGCAATCGCGTGCGTAGCTACTTCCATGCCTCCGCCAACCACTCACCGCGCACGCAAGCGCTGGTCGCCGAGATCGCTGACATCACCTGGTGGGTCACCAAGACCGAACTGGAAGCGCTCGTCCTCGAAAATGAACTCATCAAGCGCTATCAACCGCATTACAACGTGCGGCTCAAGGACGACAAGACCTTCCCATACATCAAGGTGAATTGGCAGGAGGATTTCCCCAAAATCCAGGTTGTGCGGCGGATGCGTAAGGATGGGGCGCGCTATTTTGGCCCCTACACCAGCAGTCGCGCCTGCTACGAAACGCTCGACGCTCTGCGCCGCGTCTTTCCTTACCTGGATTGCGACCGCGAGATCACCGGCAAGGATCGGCGGCCCTGTCTTTACTATCACATCAAGCTCTGCGGCGGACCGTGTATCGGCGCCCAAACACGCGAAGAGTATCGCCAGACGATCCAGCAGTTGATGCACTTCCTGGAAGGCGACAGCGACAAAGTGCTGCGCCAGCTTCAGGAACAAATGACGCGTGCCGCTGACAATCTGCAATTCGAGCTGGCGGCAATCTACCGCGATCGCCTGCAATCGGCGCAGCGGATCGCCGAGCAACAGAAGATCGTGCTGGCATCGCTGGAAGACCTCGACTACGTGGCAGTCGCCCAGGATGCACGCACGGGCGATACGGCGGTGCAGGTCTTCATGGTGCGTCACGGGCGCATGGTCGGGCGCGACAGCTTCATGCTGGAGGGCGCCGAAGTCTTCCAGCTTCAAGAACAGAATGGAGTTCACGCGCCGATAGCCAGCGACCCTACTGAAACTGACCCCAGTGAGGCCGACCCAACGGGCGCCGGTCATCTGGCGGCGGTGATCGGCGCCTTCATCCAGCAGTTCTACGATAACGCCACCTTTGTGCCGCCGCTGATCCTGCTCCAGGCGCTGCCGCCCGATCACGCGGTGCTGGCGGAGTGGCTGGCGAACCATCGCGGCGGCAAAGTCGAGCTGCGTGTGCCGCGTCGCGGCGATAAAGTGAAGGTGCTGGAACTGGCGCAGGAGAACGCCGCCGAGTTCCTGCGCGTACAGCAGGCTGCGCGCGCTGCCGACACCAATCGCCAGACCGAGGCGCTCACCGAACTGCAATCGGTGCTGCATCTCGAAACCGCGCCGACGCGCATCGAATGTTATGACATCAGCACGCTGCAAGGCACCAATACGGTCGGCTCGATGGTGGTCTTTGTAAAAGGCGCGCCGGCTAAGAGCGCCTACAAGCGTTTCAAGATTCACGGCAAGGGAGGACAGGGCGCGCCGGACGACTTCGCCAGCATGCGCGAGATGTTGCGCCGCCGTTTCCGCCGCCTGGTTGAGCCGGTTGCGGATGCCGACCCCGGTCAGCGCGCCCGTGAGGAGAACGAAAGCTGGCGCATTGCCCCTGACCTGGTCATCATCGATGGCGGCAAGGGACAACTAGGCGTAGCAGTCGAAGTGCTGCAGGAGTTCGGCCTGCTGGAGCGCATTCCGGTCATCGGGCTGGCAAAACGCGAGGAAGAGATCTTTCGCCCGCACGCTGCCGACCCACTATGGCTGCGGCGCGGCAGCCAGGCGCTGCATCTGGTGCAGCGCATCCGCGACGAGGCGCACCGCTACGGCATTACCTATCATCGCAACCTGCGCGCCAAGGAACAGGTGCGGTCACGGCTCGACGACATACCCGGCATCGGGACCAAACGACGTAAGGCGATCCTGCAACATTTCGATGGCGACATTGCCCGCGTGCGCGCGGCGACGGTGGAAGAATTGATGGCTGTGCCCGGCGTCACGCGCAAAGTCGCCGAGCAGATCAAGGAAGCCTTGTAGCCATGAGCGCCCCGCAGCCGCCGCCCGGCGTCGCCGTTACAGCCGAAGAGTTTGGCGCCCTTGCCTTGCCCTTTCTGGCTAACATCCCGCGCGAGGATTGGATGCCGATCTTGATGGGCGCAATGTACACGCATGATCTATTGCCCTTTCGCACGTTGTACACACAAGACACGCCGATCACCGCCATCTATATCTTGCTGGATGGACAGATTACCCAATACCGCGAGGATGTGGACAAGCAAGGGCGTCGCCAGCGTCGCTTTGCACGCACCATCGGCCCGGGCAAGTTGCTGGGGCACCTGGAGTTCCTGTTCGACGAAGTCTATCGCACCAACGCCCGCAGCGACCATCTATGCCGACTGCTCTCCATCGACATCCATGCGTTCAGCCGGCTGATCTACCATTTCCCCAAGATTCGCGACCTACTCTTTTCGCAGACCATCGCCGAGCGGCTGCGCACCTTTCCGTTCATGGCGCGACTGGCAATGCCCACAGCGTGGCATCCCATCATAGCCGGCTTCCTGGCAGATGAGACCGTCGCCATCAAGACGTTGCCAGAACAACGCATCTTCAGCGCCGACGATGCCATCGACAACGTGTATCTGATTCATGAGGGGCAGGTCAGGTTGGAGGCAGCGGGCCAGGCGAGCCATCTATTGGGAAATGGTGCGCTCTTTGGCGCCGCCACCGGGAAGTCAAGTTTCATCGGGCTAGGCGTTGGCAATCGCTTGATGACGCACACGGCCACGTCCACCACGCACACGACCCTCTACGCCATCCCGTACCACAGTTTTGTCAGCATCACCGGCCTCGACGCCGACCAAGTGATCGATGAGGAGATCGCGGAACGCGAAGCTGCGATTCAGCGCCTGGCGATCTTCAACAATCTAACCGACGAGACGAAGCAACAGATTGCTGGCTTCGTCAGCCATATCTACCTCCCCAATATTCATTTGCTGATTCAGCAAGGCGAAGAGGCCGACAGCCTGTGGGTGCTTTTACGCGGGCACGCTATGATCCGGGCGCTCGATAAAAATGGCAGCCAGTTGAACAGCGCCCAGGCGGTCGGGCCAACGTACTTTGCCGAGCTGGCGCTGTTGGGACAGGTGTCGCAAGAGTCGACGGTGGAGGCGCAACCGGAAAGTCTGTGGCTGCGCTTTCACTGGCGCGATCTGGAGGCGCTCTCGACGCAACTCAACGTCAACCTGCGCGCCCAGCTCAACATTCGCACCACGCGCACCATCCGCGCCCAAGTGGATCAGGACAAAATCAGGAGCAAATACGAGTGGCTGCAACCGGGTGAGCAGGTGATCGTCTTCAGCCGGCGTCATTGGGTGGCATTTCTGCGCAAAAACCTGCCTACCATGATCTTGCTGGCCTTTCTGGCAATCTTTTTCCTGCTGGCTTCGCTGATTCCAGGCGAGCAGATGATCTTGCGCGTGCTCATTTTGATCCTGATGTTTTTGACCGGCGTTGCGCTGGCGTGGGGAACAATCGACTACCTCAATGACTGGCTCGTCATCACCAATCGCCGCGTGATGCACCAGGAAAAGGTGATCCTGGTCAACGAATGGCGTAAGGAGGCGCCGCTCGAACATATTCAGAATGTTGACTTTCGCAGCGACTGGCTGGGCAAACTGCTCGACTACGGCACGATGTCGATTGCGACTGCAGCTACGGTGGGCACAATCGCGTTTGACTACACTGCGCGCTTTCGCGAGCTGCGCGCCACCATCATCGAACAGCGCGAGCAGCGACGACGCCATACCTCCGCCCAGAGCAAGTTGGCCATCCAGCGCATCCTGGAAGCGCGACTAGGGCTTGGCGTCAACATTCCTGGTCGCGTCTATCGCGGTGGCGCACCTGCACCGGCGACGAGCGGCTGGCGCAAGCGCATCTCCGACAGCATGAACACGCGATTGCGCCGTCAACAGGGAGATCGCATCATCTGGCGGAAGCATTGGCTTGTCCTGATTCCCAGGCTATGGTTTCCGTTGATCGTATTTGGCGGGCTGTTGCTACTAGCGATCCTGCCGCGCCTGGGGGAAGCCTATGGCGCGCCCCAGGAAAGCCGTCCACTGCTAAACGCGCTGACGACGCTCGGCGTTGTGTTGACCCTCTTTGCGTTAGCGCGCGTGATTTGGGTGGTGGCCGACTGGCGCAACGACACCTATGAAGTGAGCAATGCGGAGATTGCGCACGTCGATCGCGTGCCGCTCGGTCTCTCCGAAGATCGCATGAGCGCCGGCCTGGGGCGCATCCAAAATGTGTCGATGTCGGTGCCGTCGCCCCTGCATTGGCTCTTTAACTACGGCAACGTCACCTGCCAGACAGCAGCAGAAACCGGAGCGTTCATCTTCTACGCTGTGCCCGATCCACGCGCGGTGGCGCAGGAAATCCTCAAACGCATGGATGATTATCGTCGGCAAGAGGAGCGCGATGCTGCGATCAAGCGGTCGCAGGAATTGCCAGATTGGTTCGAGATGTACAATCGCATCGAGCCGGAGGTGTTGCCAGAACGCCAGCGGACGAAGTGACGCCGACGCTCACCACCCGAAGCTCAGGCGATCCACCAGGCGCTTGGGCAACCGCGCCGCCCGCATCTGGCTCTGCGTCAACTCGATAGGGTAGGCGACGCGCACGTGTTCGCAGGTCATCGCTTCGAGATCAAGCAACACGTAGGAGGCTCTGGCATCATTATCACGCGGCTGACCGACGCTGCCAGGGTTGATAATCAGACGCTGCGTTGGCGACACATCCAGCTGGAGCACAGCCTCCAGGCGCGGCTGCAAGTAATCGACGGTCGCCATGCGCTGCATGGTATGGGCGACGCCGCTCTCGTCGAAGGACTCGAAGCTGTGCCAGCGATAGATCGCTGGTTTGTGCGTGTGACCGACAAAACAGATAGCATCCTCGAAGACGGCAAAATTTTCGAGGGCAATCGACGGCGTGAGAATGTACTCCCATACCGGCTCGCGTGGGCTGGCGTGCGTCACCAGAATTCCGGGCGCGCCAGGTGGGTTGAGCGGCGTAAAAGGCAGGGCGTCGAGATAGCGCCGATTTTCTTCACGCAACTCCTGGCGCGTCCACAAAACGGCGTGGCGCGCCTGGGGATTGAAGTCATCGACATTGATACCGGGCTTGTCGAGCACCGCCCAATCATGGTTACCCATCACACACAACGCCGCCCGCTCGCGGATCAGTTCGATGCACTCATTGGGCTTTGGCCCATAGCCGACAACATCGCCCAGACACCAGAGCATGTCATAGCGCCCCTCGGCGTCGCTCAGTACGGTCTCAAGGGCAGCCAGGTTGGCATGGATGTCGGAAATGATCAAAACACGTGTCATGCTTTTATCATACCGCAGTTTCCTATCCGCTGCGACTTCGTGATAAGGTTGAGTCTACTTCACATGCGGGGTAGGCGTTTGTGTCGCCCCCACTGGAAGCACATCGATACATTTGAGTGCTAGACCCATCAGGTCAAGCATCATGTCAAGTTGAACAATCAGGCAAGACAGGCACAGTCAGTCGGGTAAGACAGGGATGAACAGACACGGTTCACCACATTTTACACACATCGGCATTTTGCATCATCCCAAGAAGCCGGAATCGCTGGAATTGGCATGCGCGATTGGGCGCTATCTGGAGGCAGCCGGCGTTCCCGACATCTGGCACGAATCAGCGTGGGAATTGGAGACGACGACGGCGCATCTCCCCAAAGTAGACCTGCTGATCACGCTGGGTGGAGACGGCACGCTGCTGCGTGCGGCGCGCATGGGCGCACCCTACGCCGTACCGATGTTGGGCGTCAAGATGGGACGTCTGGGCTTCCTGGCTGAGGTGCAGCCCAATGACTGGGAAGCGCCGTTGGCAGCCATCCTGGAGGGGCGTTACTGGGTGGAAGAGCGCCTGATGGTGCGGATGCACGTTGAACGCCCCAACGCCACCACGGGCGTCAACGAGGTGATTTGCACCTACGATGCGCTCAACGATGTCGTGTTGAGTCGCGGCAACCTGGCGCGTGTCGTGCGTATCAGCGCAGAACTGGATGGGGGACACCTGACCACCTACACATGCGATGGTTTGATCGTCAGCACGGCCACGGGTAGCACCGGATATGCCCTGGCGGTCAGCGGGCCGATTATGCCGCCGGAATTGCGGAACATTCTAGTCATCCCGATCGCACCGCACCTCAGCATGGATCGCGCCGTCATCCTGTCGGAAGGCGCCACCATTCGCTTACAGGCGACCAGCGACTACCCGCCGATGCTCACCGTCGATGGTCAGGTCGTGGTCGAAGTACAGGAAGGCGATCAGGTCCTGGTGGTGGGCAGCCCACATCTGGCGCGCTTCATTCGTGTACGCGAGCGCAGCTACTTCTACCAGACGTTGATGGACAAAATGCAGTGGACAATCTAAACACCAACAATAACAGGAACTGGAACAATGACTGAGTCTATGCTGGATGACACCGCCGACGCCCCACACGTCATGTACTGCGCCAACCACCCCGACACCGAAACCTTGCTGCGCTGCAACAAGTGTGGCAAGCCGATCTGCCTGAAGTGCGCCGTGCTCACGGAGGTCGGCTACCGGTGCAAGGAGTGCATCCGCGAGCAACAAAATGTCTTCTACAATGCGATGACCCGCGATAACTGGATCGCCTTTGCGGTAGCCGCCATCATCACGCTGGTCGCCTGGCCGATCGTGGCCTTCCTATTCAGCATCACCGGCATCTTTGGCTGGATCATCGCGGCATTAATTGGTTCAGGCGCGGGGGCGGCGCTGGCTCAAATCATCCGCAATTCGGTAGGGCGCCGGCGTGGTCGCTACATCCGCCATTTCACGCTGGCGGGAATCATCGTGGGGCTAGTAGCAAGCGGCCTTATGACGAGCTTTTTGTTTACCAGCTTCATGCCTTTTTTCAGCCTGGGTGGATTGATTTTCGTGGCGTTGGCGCTAGGCGCGGCGTTTCAGACATTACGGTAACGATGCTGGGCGACGGGGCGCCCCACGCAAAGCGCGCCCCGTGCACTTCGCCCCAACCAGGAATAGCCCATGCCCAGCGCATCCAGTTGTGAATTACCACTGCAATTGCTATAATTGTTGCAATATCGCTCGCTTCCACTTTCAGGAGGTCAATCCGTGCGCATCCAATCCTTGCTCATCTTGCTTTTGACGGCCACACTCCTGACCGCGTGCACGCGCGAGCGCCCCACGCCGGAACCCACAGCGACGCCAGCCGCCAGCGTCGCCCCCACGCGCACCAGCTCGGAGCCAGTCGTGGAAAGGGTCGACGCCTCAACTACCGCCACGCCAGCCGCCACGCTCACCGCCACCGCCACGCCTGCGTCGAGCGTCAGCGGCGCGCTGATCCAGTACACGGTGAAGGGGGGCGATACGATCGGCAGCATTGCGGCGCAATTCAACGTGACGCAGCAGCAGTTGCGCGAACTGAATAATCTGCCGAATGACGATATTTTCGCCGGCCAGATCCTGCGCGTGCCAGAGGGGGAACCGACACCGACGCCAGAACCCTTCAAGCATGTCGTGCAGCCCGGCGAAACGTTGACAACGATCGCGGCGCAGTACGGCGTCAACTTTTTGACATTGGTGGAAGTCAACGGGCTGGAAAGCCCCGACAATCTGGCGGCTGGCACCGAACTGCTCATCCCGGGTGTGGCCGCGCCTGCGTCGGGTGCAGAGACAACCGCTGGCGCGCCTGCTGCTGGTCAAGATGGAGGCGCAGCTGCAACAACTGGCATCACCCATATCGTGCAGCCCGGCGAGACACTCTCCACGATCGCTGCTGACTACGGCGTCGATGCCACCACTCTGGCCGCTGCCAACAATCTCACCAATCCCAATATGCTGCGCACTGGCCAGCAGCTATTCATCCCTGGCGTGACGCCGCAGCAAGCGATCGCCGCGCGCGGCATCCGCCATACTGTGGCGTCAGGCGAAAGCCTTTCGCAGATTGCACAAATCTACGGTGTCACCGTCGCACAAATCATGGCCGCCAATGGACTTGACGACCCCAACACGATCGTCGTCGGCCAGGAGTTGCTGATTCCACAGGAGTAGGTTGGTGCAAACACACCGTTTTGCTTCTCGCCCCTTTTTCAATCAATAAGGCCCTGCAGCCTGACCGGTGCTCACACTGCCGCGTGCAGCGGCGGCAACCCGTCGCGCCTCTGCCTCCAGGAAGCCGACATCAGTCGCCACCGTGACCAATTGAAAGCCCTTCTCGATCATGGCATGGGCGTAGGCAGGGGTGGCTGTATGCAGACCAGCCACTTTGCCATGTCGTCGCGCCGCTGCCAAAATCGTTTCCAACGCATCCACCAATACGGGATCGGTCTGATCGGTGCGCTGGCTGCGTCCTAACGCCAGGCTGAGGTCAGCCGGGCCGATATAGAGGGCGTCGATGCCGGGCAACGCGGCAATAGCATCGACATTGGCCAGCCCATCCGCAGTCTCGATCATCGCAATCGCCAACACCGTGTCGTTGGCGGCGGCGGGATAATCGTCGCCAGCATAGAGCATGGCGCGCCTCGGGCCATAACTGCGAATGCCGGCAGGCGGATAACGACATGCCCGCACAAAGGCGACTGCCTCATCAACATTGTTGATCATCGGGCAGATGATGCCGTAGCAGCCAGCGTCGAGCAGTTTCATCATGACGCCGGGTTCATTCCAGGGCACACGCGCCAGCGGCGTCACGGCTGTCGTCGAGATTGCCTGTAACATTGGCACAGCGGTCTGATAATCGATCAGCCCGTGCTGCAGATCGAGCGTCAGGCAGTCGAAACCGGTGTGCGCCATCACCTCGGCGGAGAAACTGCTGGGGATCGTCAGCCAGGCGCAAAGGGCGGCCTCCCCTTGCTGCCAACGGGTGCGGAGTCGATTTTCGCGCATAAGATGCTCCATCAGGCTGAGCCTGGATCACGCCCTGTGGTGCGTCGCCAGGCGAGGCAAACACTCGCAGACGAAGGTATCATAACATTGAATGATTTTCAAACGCCAGCGATTTGACCGAACTGCCGGATATGCTATAATCATTCACCGCGTGCACTTGCTCTTATGTGCGCGGAGAAACCGAGCAGCACCAATGCGCCGGCGTAGCTCAATTGGCAGAGCAGCTGTCTTGTAAACAGCAGGTTATCGGTTCGAGTCCGATCGTCGGCTCTGACAATAGCGCAAACGGCGCAAAATTGGTGCAAAGTTGCAGACATGGGCGGGTGCCCGAGTGGACAAAGGGAGCTGACTGTAAATCAGCCGGCTGGCGCCTACGGTGGTTCGAATCCGCCCCCGCCCACAGTTTTCTGCCCACATAGCTCAGCAGGTAGAGCACATTCTTGGTAAGAATGAGGTCATCGGTTCAAATCCGATTGTGGGCTCTCCGAATGTTTGTGTACGCGCTCGGCGACGATAGTTCTGGGCAATAGTATAGTAGGTCTTGCAAGGGCCGCCCGCAACAGGGCGGTTCCGTGTTCAAAGACAAGTTATTCGCACAAACTGATCGGCAGAATAAAAAATATTCGGTTCTAAGGGAGGCATTTACCGATGTCCAAGGCAGTATTCCAGCGGACGAAGCCCCACGTGAATGTGGGCACGATTGGTCACATCGATCACGGGAAGACGAGCTTGACAGCGGCAATCACGAAGGTGTTGTCGCTGAAGGGATGGGCGGACTACCGTGCGTTTGACTCGAT
>CZCA01000046.1_pt2 | contig 46897 bp, 43 predicted proteins | sample 591981 | NCBI WGS metagenome assembly CZCA01 (sample SAMEA3556810, study PRJEB10932) | anaerobic digester metagenome | reverse complement strand
CAGCGCCGTATATGCACCAAAACCGGTTACGATGCCAAAAGGCAGGCCGACGCCCGCCATACGCAATTGCCAGCCGTCGGTGGCGACCAGAGCCAACGAACCAATGACGCCGCCTGCAGTCACCAGCGCGCCAAAAAGCCAAGAGTCGCGATGCCCTCGGATCAAGCCCAACCAGCGCAACGCCCAGTAAAAGATCGTCACAAAGAGTGCGATGTAGCCAATAAAACCGAGCAACCCGGTGATGACGATGCTGTCCCACGCCTCATTGTGGGAACGATCCGGGCTGGCGTTGCGCGCTTCGATCTGCGCCAATGCGGGCGGGTAGAAAGGGTTGAAGGCCACCCACATTGCCTCCGGGCCATAGCCTACCAGGGGACGCAGCAGATTGGCGCTATCCGTGCTGCCGTCGGGGAACTGCAACGGGGCGTGGGGTTTCAACATCTCAGCGGCGCCGCCCCAAATGAGCGTGCGCACCTCGGCTGTACCGCCTTCGGTTTGTAGGACGGTGGCCAGGCGCCCAACAAAAGGCATCTGTTGCAGGAAGCTCAGTCCAGGCACATAGTTGGCGGCGAAAATCAAGACAACGATCGCCAGCACACCGCCAATGGCGGCGCCGAGCAGCGCCCGAAAATAACGCGGGCGCACTGCGCTCACGGTGAGCAGCACAAAGAGAAAAATGCCCGGCACCCATCCCAACCATGGGCCTCGACTCTGTGTCCAGAAGATGGCGATTGCTTGCACCAACAGCACAAACAGATAGGCGCCGCCCGCCAGGGAGGATTGCCAGTCCTGCGTCTCCGCGTTCGCTGCCTGACCGATGCCCATCAGGCGCACAAAGCTGGTGAAGACGCGTTCCAGCGTCAAGAAGAACGCCATAATCAGGTAGGCGGCGAGAAAAATGGCGTTGCCAGCGTTGGCCGCGACGCGCGTGGTGACGTCGCCGCCCCAGGGCAGCGGGTCAAGATTGTAATGCTGGATCACACCGTAGATCGAGACTGCCAGGCTGGTGACGATGACCGTATGCTGAAAACGCCGCACCTGTTCAGGGCGTCGCAGCGTGGCAGCCGTCAAGCCGGCGATGGTGACATAGGCTAGAAAGCTGTAGGTGCCTTGCAGGCGTTGGTAAGAACCAAACCAACTCACGAAGACAGCGACGCTGAACACGGTGGCAAGCACAAACGCCAGAATGACCAGTCCCACAGCCCAGATGAACGGGTTCTTGACAAAGCCGCGCCAGTTGCCGCCGGGCGGTTGTTGCTCTGGCGATGCGTCGGCGGCAGGCAGCCAGGCGTAACCGCCATTGGCGATCTTGACCAGCCACACAGCGATCATCGCCAGGGCAATGCTGCGCACCAGGCTGATTTTGTCTGGCTCGAAGACGCGACTGGAGAAGACGTTGAAGAACAACGGCGCCACAACCAGCGCGGCCAACCAGCCGGCTTCCAGGGCGCCGTCACACCATTGATCGAGTTTGGTTCGATTCCACATCAGGGTTGACATCCTCGGCGTAGCTATAGATTTCAATGCACGGCGCGCGCTCCACCTTGACAGTGCTTTGATCCACCAGCGGCGTAATTAGGCCACAGATATTCTCGGCGCCCAGAGTCGCACTTCGATCGCCGTATCCTGTCGCCCTGCAACGGCGACGCCATCCCAAATCGTAACGTATGGCTGATGATGGGTCAAGAATGCAGCAACTGCCGATAGATGTCGAGCGTCAAGGCCGCAGTTTGCGCCCAGGTAAAGCGAGCCGCCTGCGCCAGACCACGCGCACCTAATTCGGCGCAGAGTGCGGGCGCATCGAGCAACTGTTCAAGCGCCTCCGCAATGGCCGCCGGCGTGGAAGGGTCGAACAACAATGCCGCGTCGCCAGCCACCTCCGGCAGACTGGAGACGTTGCTACACGCCACCGGTGTTCCACAGGCCATCGCTTCAAGCACGGGCAGGCCAAAACCTTCATATCGGCTGGGAAAGACAAAGAGGGCGGCGGCGGCATACAGCGCTGGCAGGTCTGCCTCGGCAACCGGACCAAGAAAGCGCGCGCGCGCCGTCAGGTCAAGGGCGGCTGCCGCCTGTCGGGCTTCTGGATAGCGATCGTCCCATGCGCCGGCAATTACCAGCGGCGGCGCATGGTCTGGTAGTTGCGCATAAGCATGAAGCAGCGTGACGAGGTTCTTATGCGGTTTGTTGATGCCCACATAGAGCATAAAGCGCTCGGGCAGGGCATAGCGAGTGCGCACGTCCGTGATTCCTGCTGCAGGTTGCGGCCGGAAGCGCGGCTCTGGCGCCAGTGGGGTGGTGGTGACGCGGTCGGGTGCAATCGCAAAGGTCGCCAACAGATCGCGCCGCGACGCTTCCGAGATCGCAACGACGTGCTGCGCGGTGCGCAACGCAAGGCGCAGCGCCACGCGGTAGAACAGGCGGGCGCGCGCGGAGACATACGCCGGGAAATACAACGGAATCAGGTCATAATGGGTCAAGACGGTCGGCGCCCCCGGACGATAGGGCATCAGATAGTAGGGGCTATGGTAGACCTGTGCATCGGGTTGCGCCACCCGGCGCAGCAGCGACGGCACGCGCCACTGTTGCGCCCATGCAAAGGGCGTGGGCTGGCACGCCACGAACTGCACCGCAGAGCCGGTCAGCGCCGCAAAGCGCTCAGCCTGCTCTGGATTTCCCATCAAGAGCAAGCGCTCAGCTGGTTGTAACTGTTCACTCATCGCCTGCGCTAGGTTGGCGACGTAACGACCAATGCCGGGGAAGTGGGGCGTGGCGGCGCGGACGTCAAGCGTAAAAGTCATGGACGTTCCAGCGCCTCACGATAAAAGTCCAACACACGCGCAAGCATGACCTCACGCGCAAACTCCTGTTCGACGCGCTGACGCCCAGCGGCGCCCATGTGCATCCGCTGGTCAGGATGCGCTGCCAACTGGCGAATCGCTGCCGCCAGTGCTGCCGGGTCACGGGGTGGGACGACCAGACCGGTGACGCCGTGCTGGTTTACATAGGAGGTGCCCGTGCCCAGTTCTGTACAGATCACGGGTAGCCCACACGCCATTGCTTCGAGCTGCACGATGCCTAACGTCTCGGCGCGATTGGTGGAGGGCAGCACGAAGAGATCAGCGGCATGATAGAGCGCCACGACGTCGGCATCATTCAGTTCGCCCAGAAAAGTGACGCGATCGGTGACGCCCATTGCCTGCGCCTGTGCACGCCAGGCCGCCTCCATCGGCCCGATGCCGACAATCAGCGCGTGGGCGTTGGTCACATCGCGCATGGCTTCCACCAATACGTTGATGCCTTTGTAGTGACGCAGCCGCCCCACAAAAAGTAACAGCGCCTTCCCAGCATAGCGCGCGCGCCAGGCGGCGGCCCGCTCTTGCACTGCCGTAGTCGCGGCAAAGCGTTCCAGATCGATGCCGAAGTGGATGACGCGGCACTTAGCGGTATAGTGGCGCAAAAAGGGCGAATCCTGAATATAGACCGGATTGGAGACGGCGATCAGGTTGGCGCGGCGTAGCACCTGCCAGAGAAAGGGGCGATACAGTGCGCCCAACACCCGTTGCCGCACGATGTCGCTGTGATAGGTCGCCACCAGACGCCTGCTGCGCCCAAGCAATAGCTGCCCCAATTCACCCGGCGGGTACGGCATGTGTAAATGCGCAATGTCGACGCCCTCCTCCAGCCGCCGCACCGCCGGAAAGAAGGGCAGACTGACCGGCGCCGATGACACGTTGATTTGCCGCGCCGTCTTGAGCACTGGCACGCCCTCAATATGCGCCGCCACCGTGCGGTTGATGGTGTTGGTGACCAGCACCTGTGTCTCGACGCCGCAGGTGCGCAGCCCCTCCGCCAACATCTTGATGTGATTTTCAATGCCGCCAAGCACGGGGAAGTAGTCTTTGTAGAGGTAGAGGACGCGCATCAACCGTCACCTTATCGACTGAGATCGATGCCGGCGCACAAGCACGCAGGCCGCAAAGAGCATCACCATCGTGCGTAGTGTATCACAGCTACCCTAACCAGTGCTCTTCCTCGCCCACGATTTTGAACTGACGCGCGCCCGTTGTCCCTGACCAGCCATGGATCGGGGGCGCAGTGGGGTGCGTCGGCATGGGCAACTGCTGCGCTGGCAGCGGCGCACCCGGACCTGCCAGAACGATCACGGGAGGTTGGTAGAGCGGCATGTGCTCCTGTGGCGGCTCCGTCCAGTGCGCCTCATCGTCTGACGCTTCCCGACGCCGGCTACTTACCAGGATCAGCAGCGACGCAGGAATGCTTGCCAGCACGCCTAACAACACCCCCAACGCCAGACCGACGGCGTCCGCGCTCAATCGGCTGCCCAAACGCCAGACGGCCACGCTGCCGACCACGATCATCGCCAACAAGAGGGTTTGCTTCATGATGACTCCTTTCTGTGTGAACGCCAGCCCAGCTGTGTAGCGGTTGGCTGATCCGCCTTCCTGGCGCCCAGCGCACGGCATTCCTCATCGCTGATCCATGCCGCTTGAAAGCGCAGCGCCTCGCCTTTTGTCACCAACAAGAAGTCGCCGCGTCCGGCCAGCTTTTCAGCGCCGCTGTCGGCAATGCCGGTGGCGTGGCGCGCTTCGTCGCGGCTGGCAACGGCGCCGACCAAGCGCACCGGGAAATTCGCCTTCATCGCGCTGCCAATGAGGCTGGCCGTCGGCTTTTGTGTACACGCCAGGAGATGCACACCCGCTTCGCGCCCGCGCTGCGCCAGCCGCGCAATGGCGGTCTCGACGGGCTTGCCGCCAGTCTGCAACAAATCGGCCAGCTCGTCGATCGCGACGACGATCAGCGGCGTGCTGACGTGTTCGCTGTCGCGGCGCTCCATCTCGCGCACCAGCAACCGTAGTTGTCGCACCGCCGCTTCTGTGTCGGCAATCATCCCACCCTCGACGTGCGGCAGGCGGCTGAGCGGCGCAAAGCCGCGCCCTTTTGGGTCAATGAGCACCAGCCGCAGCAACTTGGCATCGTTGTTGAGGGCAAGCGACGCCAGGATCGTCCGCGCCAGCGCGCTCTTGCCGCTGCCGGTCGTCCCGGCGATCAGGATGTGCACGACATCTGGCGCAGGCAGACGCAACAATAGCGGCTGCCCTGCTTCTTCCAGCCCCAGGATGGCTGTATGCGGCGGCGCCGTCCCCAGTGAGGCGTTGAGCTGCAACAGTCGCACCGGCTCCTCCAGGTTACGGGGCAACTCCACGTGCACGTACGCACCGCTGCGCGCAATGCGCACTGTTGGGCAGCCCAGCCCCAGCGCGATCTCCTCGGCCAGCGCCACGATACGCTTGACGCGTACTGCTGGCCCTGGTTGTACGCAGAACTGAATAAAGCGCGGCGTCACCACGCCCCCCAATACCTGTCCGCTTGCCTTGTGTTGTGCTAGAATTGCTTCGATCTGGTCGGCGCTCTGCTCCAACCAGGCGCGATCCGGTTTCATGTGTCCCATTACCTCCGTAAACTCGATTGTATAGAACAAATGTTCTAATGTCAAGCAATGCCTGGGTGTTCTGAACATGAATTCCATGCACCACGCGACTGCAGCTACGCTGCACCGCATCGGCGCGCGCGTGTTGGTGGCGCCGCCTGAGCTAACTGTGACGCCGGAAGCCGGTCAGATCGTGATGACGATCGAGGCTGGCGGCGCCTTCGGCGACGGCGCGCATCCGACAACCCAACTTTGCCTGGCGGCGTTGGCGCGACACACCCGCCCCGGCGCGCTGATCGACCTGGGCTCGGGCACGGGGATTCTGGCAATCGCAGCGGCAAAGTTGGGTGCAGCGCCAGTCCTGGCCGTGGAGATCGATGCCGCCGCAGTACAGATTGCCCGCGCCAATGTGGCGCGCAATGGTGTAGCTGCCAGCGTGCAAGTGGAGCAGGGATCGCTGGCCGAGGTCATAGCAGGGCGTTTCGGCATCACGCAGGCGCCGCTGGTGGTCGCCAATATTCTGGCGCACGTGCTGGTTGATTTCTTTGCGCAAGGGTTGGCGGATGTGGTGACGCCCGGCGGCCTGCTCATCCTCTCCGGCATTCTGCACATGCAGGGACCGGAGATTCGGGCGCGGCTTGGCTGGCATGGACTGACACAGGTGGCGGAAGAACGCCGGAACGACTGGCTATGTGTGATCGCAAAGCGCGCAGTGTGAGCGGTTTAGCTTTGCCGCGCATCGCGATCGGTGGTATCGTATGGGGCACAATGCGCAGTCGACCTCGCAACATATTGGCCTTTCACAATAGTAGTCTCTTCCTTGTGGCCTGCACGCGGTGGACGCTGTAAGGCTCATGATGGAGCATTGCGCCGGTTCAGTTTTCATGCCTGGGAAGGAAAAGCGTATGTCCAGTATCTTTGCACATCGCCATGCGCGTTTCACCGCGCTAACTTTGCTGTTGTTGATGTTGCTGGCGATCATGCCGGCGGCGCCGGTGACGGCTTCCCCCCCCGCGCAGAATGCAAGCACAGGTGGCTTTCTTGTCTTTGGCGGCACGGTGGTGGGCGCCCCACGCGTTAACGTGCGCGATGCTCCGGGCGTCAATGGGCGTATCCTGGGCAAAATATCCAACGGAGAGCGCGTGGCCGTCGTCGGGCGTAGTGGTAGCTGGTACCTGATTCGCTACCCGGCGGCGCCGGTGGGCCTTGCCTGGATCAGCGCCAACTATGTACAGCTCGATGGCCAAAAGCCGCCTGTGGCGGCGCAGCCCACGCCCGTGCGCCAGCCAGCGGCGCAACCAGCGCCGCGTCCACAGCAGGCGCCCCAACCTGCCGCGCCGTCGCTGCCCGACATCCAGGTCGAGGCGCCGTCGCTGGTGGACTTCAATAATGGCCGGTTTCGCTGGCAGTGGTACGGCGATCAGGGGCAACTCAACGGTGTGGATTGGTACACCGACATTTTGCTCTTCTACAAGGGAGATAGCACGCCCTATCGAACTTTTGTCGCCGAGCCGGGACAGGTGGTGCAGGATGGCCCCTTCCTGACGTGGGGTGAACCGTTCAACGTGCAATGCAACACCGAAGCGGTTGCCCGCATCGCCGTGCGCGCCAATGGTCAGTTCATTGGGTGGGTCTCTGGGGCAAGCGCGCCGATCGACGTGGGACCGAAGTGCAGCACTGGCGGCGGCGGCGGCGGCGGCGGCGCTGGCGGTGGCGGTGGTTCCGGCGGCAATGGTGGCGGTGGTGGCGGCGGGTTATGCCGGAACCCAAACGAACCGAGTTTCGCTGACTGCACTAACCCAGATGACGCCGATTGCGCCCCTTGCCGTGGTGGCTAATCGTTGTTTGACGCTTTCTTGGGATTTGGCGAAATAGGTCGAGAAAACCTACGTTGGAAGTCAAAAGATGCGCCGAAATGCTCGTCTTTTGACTTCGGCTTTTATTTCTGTACAAGCGCCTCTACACTGCTTTCACCGTCAATTTCCAGCATAATTCAGTCGTCTACGCAGATTCTTCCGCCAGCCCAATGCGGGCAGCGTAGAGCAGCGGTTGATTGTAGTTGCTGCGGCCAGGTTTTTCTGTGCATCTTGCACGGAATCTTGCACGGAATCTCCGTGCACTACTCACCGGAAGCGCACGAATAGGAGGTTCGCATGAGACACAACACGATGTGGATTGGCGTCGCGCTGATCCTGGCGTTGCTGATGGTGACGTTGCCGCCCATGACTGGGCTGCTTCACGCCCAGGATGTGGCGTTTCTCGCGCCGGATGAGGCTGGCCTAGCGCCCAGTGAGACCACAGTGCGTTTCACCAACACAAATGCAGGTGAAGGCGCAGAGGATGCTTTCAGCGTCACGCTTGAGGCGACGGCAGCGGTTCAGGAGCCTACGCCTGTTGCGCTCACACTCGACGCGGAGGGCGTCGCCGTTGCCGAAGGCGCGCTTGACCCACAAGGCATGATGAGCTACGTGCTGACCATTGAAGCAGGTTCATCGGTGCAGGCGACGATTCTCCCTGGCGACACCGGCTTCGTGCTCACTGTTGTCGGCGCCGACGGCGACCCGCTCCAGACTGACCACGCTGGCGCCAGCAGCTTCGACCAGATCGTACCTGTCAGCCAGGAATACACTTTCAAGGTCATCAACTTTGGCGAGGAGACGCAGGCGTACCAGTTGGGCGTGGTGGTCACGCCCGGCGTTGGCGACGTCACCGCCGCCAACACGGCTGATGAGGACCTGGCGTTGGGCAAGCAATTGGTCACGCAATACTTCGATGCGCTGCGCGACGGCGACACGGCAACGCTGGAAGCGTTGCTCTCGCCAGCTTTCCAGCTCGTGCGCGCCAGCGGCGAGCGCTTCGACGCCAGCGACTATCTCGACAATCTTCCCCGCTTTGCTGCCTATGAAGTGAATGACCTGAAGGTGACGCACGCCGGCGATATGCTGGTTGCAAGCTATACCGTGCGTACAGGCTCCAAGCCGGAGGCTGGCAAACTCGACCCGCCGGCGCCGCGCCTGACCGTCTTCCAGCAGATCGACGGCGACTGGAAATTGCTTGCCCATGCCAATTTTACGACGCCGGTGACCATGCCCAGAGTGCTCACCATGCCAAAGGCGCAGCTCACAATCACCACGGCGGACAACGGCGGCGCGGTGCAGGTCGCAGCAGGCGGCCAGGTCGAGGTGACGCTCCCTGGTAATCCGACCACCGGTTACGTCTGGCAGGTCATCGCCAATGACGAGTCGATCCTGCGTCCGCTCGGCAGTAGCTTCACGCCCGCTACCGATGCAGTCGGGGCTGGCGGCGCTGAGACATTTACCTTCCAGGTGATGGCGCCGGGCGTCGTTGACTTGGAGCTTGTCAACAGCCGCCCCTGGGAGACGGACGTCGAGCCGGCGCAAACCTTTGCTGTCACCATCGAGGCGCTCAACAGGTGGTCAGGCGATGACGCCTCGATCACCGTCGGGATGGACGAGAACGGGCAGACCGTCGGCCTGCTGCCTGGCGGCGTCTTGTCGGTGGCGCTTGAAGGCGCTGCGGACGGCGAGTGGGTGCTGGTGCAGAGCGACCCGATGGTTGTACAGCCACTGGGCGATTGGCGGCGCGATCCGGGTGAGGGCGATGACGCCAAAGCGCGCTTTCACCGTTATTTCCTGGGGGTGGAGAGCGGAACTGCCGACCTGCGCTTCGATTTCGTCAACGCCGATGGCACGACAGAGGCAGCAGGTTACTCGCTCACCGTTGTCGTACCGCCACGCGAACCGGGCGCCAGCGGCGCCGTTGCCGCAACCGCAGCGGATGCAGGCGGAACGTTCACGCTGGTCACCGGCGATACACTGGTCGTGCGCCTGGAAGCCAACCCCACCACCGGCTACGATTGGCGTGTGGTGAGCACGAATGCCGCCCTGTTGCCAACAGCAGGCGAACCGGTTTACGCGACCAGCGCCGACCTGCCCGGAGCCGGCGGTGTCGACACCTTCCGCTTCCTGGCGAAAGCCGCAGGGGAGGCAACCGTGCAGATCGGCGAGTACGCCCCCGGCGCCGACGCCCCAGACCGCACACTCGATTTCAACGTCACGATTGTTGATCCTGCGTCGTTAACCGGCAACACGGTCACGCTTACGGACGCAGATGCAGGCAAGCGCATCGACATGGCGGCGGGCGATGTACTAGTGGTCGAGTTGGCAAACAACCCCAGCACCGGCTATGCGTGGACGCTCATCGCCAACGACGGCGCGGTGCTGCGCCTGCAGCCAGATAGTGGCTTTGCGGAGGCGCCAGCGACGGAAGGCATGACAGGCGCCGGCGGTGTGCAGCGCTTTGTCTTGCGCGCGCTGACGCCCGGCGTCGTCGATCTGGAGATCGGCCTCTTCCCACCAGGCAGCGCTACCCCCGAGAAAGTGTACACTGCGCAGGTAGCGGTAAAGTAGTAATCTGATAGACAACACAAATAGACTTTGCTCATCTTCCCGGAAGCTCTGAGCTTCCGGGAAGATATCGGATGTACGATGTTTGATTGTGCTATCTATGAGATCTGGGATTGGGGATTCGTGACGGGAGAGCGCACGCTGGGCAGTTACCCCTGCATGAGTCCCTCCATCTCTCCATCTCATCTTTCAGCAAGGAGACCACAGTGACCGGTACAATGGATTTGTTGAATCAGCCCTATGCAATTGAGTATTACTACAAGGCCAAATGGGGACATGCCGAAGAGTTCATTTCACTCTTCAAAAAGAACCACCTGCCCGTACTGTTGAAACAGGTGGAGAGTGGGCGCTTTCTCTCAGTTACGGCTGTGCGCCCACGCTATCACACTACAGAAGATGGGCGCTGGGACTATCGCGTGACCATCGTCTTCAAAAATGTGCTGGCAGCGCATGAACCACCGGAAGGGAAGGCCGCCATCAAGCAAGCACTCTATCCCGATCAGGAGACATTCCAACGCGAGGAGCAGCGTCGCTTCGAAATTCTGCTGGCGCACTGGGACTTGCCGATCGTGGACGATCACATCGGAGAGTAGCAAGCTGAGGAAGCCACCCATCGCCAGGCAAGCACTCTCCTGGCAAGTCGTTGACCCACCTGTTGGTTTGCCATGAATCATCCTGGAGCTGCTCATGACTGAACATCGTCCACTGGTCGCCCTTGAATCCACCGTCATTTCGCATGGTCTGCCGTATCCGCAAAATCTGGCGCTGGCACGCGAGATGGAGTCCATCGTGCGCAGCCATGGCGCGGAACCGCGCACAGTCGCCGTCATCGCCGGGGAGTTGCGCGCTGGTCTAAGTGAAGCGGAATTGCTCCATCTGGCAACCGCCAAAGGCGTGCGCAAGGTCAGCCGCCGCGACCTGCCAATCGTCGTCGCCCGCCGACTCGACGGCGCCACCACCGTCGCCACGACCATGTGGGTGGCGCAACGCTTTGGCATTCAGGTCTTCGCCACCGGTGGCATTGGCGGCGTCCATCGCGGCAGGGGCGACGACATCAGCGCCGACTTGCAGGAACTGGCGCAGACGCCGGTCATCGTAGTGTGCGCAGGCGCCAAGGCGATTCTCGATCTGCCCGCCACACTGGAATATCTGGAGACGCAAGGCGTCACAGTCGTGGGTTATGGCGCCGACGAATTCCCGGCTTTCTACAGCCGCACCAGTGGCCTGGCGGTTGATGTGCGTTGCGACACCGCTGCCGAGGTGGCGGCGATCTGGCAGGCCAAACAGGCGTTGGGGCTGCCAGGAGGGTTGCTGGTGACTGTGCCCGTACCTGCCGCTATGGAGATTCCCGCTGCGGAAATCGAGCCGGCCATTGTGCAGGCAGTGGCGGAAGCTGAGGCGCGCGGCCTGCGCTCCGCCGAAGTGACGCCGTTCCTTCTCACGCGCATTGCGCAGTTGACCGGAGAACGCAGCCTGCGCACGAACCTGGCGCTGCTGCACAATAACGCCGCCGTCGCCGCTGACATCGCTGTAGCGCTCGCGGCGGCATAGTTTCTACGCCGCCGCGCCGTTCTCAATACCACCTTGTCAGAACGTCCGCCAGAGTAATCAAGCAGGGGAGTAAACGAGTTTGCTCCCCTGCTGCACTTGCCAGACCTATGGGTTGAGGTGGGTCTTGAAGAACTCTGTAATCCGCGAGTAGCAGTCCACCTTGTTGGGATACTTGAGCACATCGTGCCCCTCATCGGCGTAGACGATGTATTCCACATCCTTGCCCTGGGCGCGTAGTTGCTCGACGACATCGCGCGACTCGCGTTCGACCACGCGCGGATCGTTGGCGCCCTGGATCACCAACAGCGGACAGGCAAGTTGATGCAAGTAGGTGCTCGGCGAGCGTTCGATCAGAAACGCTCTGTCCTTCTCTGGATGACCGAGCGCCATGTAGAAGTAGGTCTTCCACGTCTCCGGGATGCGCTCCATGAAGGTAAAGAGATTGTAGGGGCCAAACATATCGACCGCCGCCCGCCACAATTCCGGGTGGCGACCAGCCAGCGTCAAGGTCATGTAGCCGCCATAAGAGCGCCCCATCACACCGGCGCGGCGCATGTCGAGGCGGTCGTCCTGGCGCAGCAGCTCGAACGCCGTGATGTGGTCGAGTCGATCAAGACCGCCCCAATCATGGTCGATGCGCTTCATGTAAGAAATGCCATAGCCGGAGCTGCCGCGCACATTGGGCACCCACACGGCAAAGCCATTGAGCGTCAAGAACTGGATCAACGGCATGGAGAACCAGGTAAAGTCTGGTCGCTCCTGGCTTTGTGGCCCACCGTGAATATAGAAGATCACCGGACGCGGGCCGTGGTAGCCAAGCTCCGCCGCCGGCAGGTAGAGCCGCGCCGAGATGCGCAAACCATCGTGAGCGGTGTAGGGATATTCCTCTCCGCGTGAAAGCAACTGCGTCGGAATGCCGAGCACACGCTCATTCGTCTGGCGCTGGAGCGTGTCATCAGCATCGAGGACGTAGAGTTGCGAAGGTGTGGTGGCTGTGGAGAAGGAGAGGGCGCTGCTGCCGGTGGCGGCGTCGTAATCCATCGCTTCGAGCACACCATCACTCAACTCGCCCTGACCGACCAGCACACGGTCGATGCGAAAGACAAGGTTGGCGCGGTCAAAGCTGCCGGCATAGACCCACGACACACCGTCGATGTTGTAGGTGAGGCTGTAGCGACCATTGGCGCGCGGCCTGAGATCGACAAGCTCGCCCGTCCCCTTATGCACTGCGCCCTGCACCGTCACCGGCTGCACTCGTTCGGGAGCGTCAAGGCGAAAGTAGGTCAGCCCATACGCATCGTTGTACAGCGCAGAAATGAAGAGGACGCCCACATCGTCGATCAACGCTGCCGCACCGAGACCATTGGGCGCGATCGTCTGATCGGGTGCGCGGGCGTCGAGCGGTGTGCCAAAGAGGAGACGACGTTCGCCATCAGCCTGACGCCAGAGATACCAGACCACATCGCCGAAGGTGTATTGATCGGCCAGAAGGATGGTGCTGAATTCGTCGTTGTGGGCGATCGGGAAGTTGCCGTAAAGACTGGCGCCCAGTTCAGTCACTGCTAGACGAGCAAGATCGACGCGAAAACTGCTATGTTCCGGGGCAGACCGTGGATCCACCGTGAACAAGGCCAGATTGCGCTCGGCGTCGCAGGCTGTGCAAAAGAGTTGCTGGCCGGCAAAACGGTCGCCGAAGACTGGATCAGGCAAGCCGCCATCGATGGGTATGAAGACAGGCTGGTAGTTCTCGTCGCCATCGCGGTCGAGCATCAGCAGAATCTTGCCCAGGGCAGGCAACACACGAAAGACAACGGCGCCTTCCAGATGATGTGGGTTTGGCAGCGCCACGTCGGGTGGAATCAGCGGCTCCGGCACACTGCCGCCGACGCGCATCGTATAGAGGCTCAGGCGACCGGACATATCGCTGATGAAGTAAAGGCGGTCACCGACACGTTGCGGTGCGACAAACAGGCGAGCGGACAGCAAGGACTGAATGGGATATGGCGCCATGGCGTTCAGGTTCCTGGGAATCACGATGTCTGAAAGGTGTGTAGTTTAGTAGCCCAATTGTATGTCAGCGGGTCAGCTAATACAAAGCCTGGCTGAGAAGCTCCGGTACATCAGTTCACGGCGAGGCGCACAGTCACAGTGTCGCCCGCTTCGAGCTGTTCGGCTTTCCGTACACTGTCTTTGAGCGGCACGATATAGCTGCCATCTTTGGGGAATAGGGAGGTCTTCCACTCGACGCCGCCGATCCTCACAAGAGCCGGGATCATTCCCCATCCATAGCTCACACGACTGGCAATGATCTTTAGCTCCTTGCACTCCTGCGCCGGCACGGTCACAAAGAAGTAAGGGGACGGGCCGCGCCAGTACCAGATTTCGGCGCTGAACTCAATCTGCAACGATTCAGACAACCAGGGTTCCATACGTTAGCTCCCATCAGACGCTGCTCATGGCTCGACCCACCGCCTGCCAATCGCATCGCCGAGACCGGAATCCGATTATAGCACATCAGGTGGGACAGGGGGCGATCACGGCAAGAGAACCGGCAAATACCCGGTGCAGGAAAGCGCGCATGCCAGTAAGATAGCCTACGGACAGCGGTGACGCTCTGGCGCAAACTCTGATAGAGGATGTTACAAAGTTGACAGCCTGCCAATGTCGGGTATACTGGCGCCCACATTGACGAATGCCGTCAAGAGTACGGGGTATCAGTACGAGTCGGAAACGCATGAAACACGGGTTTTGCAGCACGGCTTCACCATACACTTGCTTGTGTCGTTAGCGGGGGCCGCCAGCATGGCGCTGGTCGTCTTCCCGCTCTCTACGGCAAGCGATGAGCCTGGGCAAAACTCAACAATCTGATCAGGGTGCACCGTCACAATGTAGTACTCTTGCTGACGCACCGATGCACTGATTACCAAGCTGGATCACGGGTAGTTACGCCGAGTTCATCGTTTTGATGACTCGGCGTTTTGTTTTGTATACACCTGCCTGAAGGCTTTGCGCTGCCAGGCAGGGAACCAAGAGATCGACAGGACAACAAGGAGAGAGATCAACCTATGGCGACAGTCTATGTACCGACCCCACTGCGCCGGCTGACCGGGGGACAGGCCAAGGTCGAGGTGGCGGGTGAAGACATCGGCACAATTATCCAGGCTGTGGATGCTCAGTACCCTGGTGTGGCCGACCGCCTGCTTGACGACGACGGCAACATCAAACGCTTTATCAATGTCTTCGTCAACGATAGCGAGATTCGCGGCTTGCAGGGGATGCACACACCTGTGAAGGCCAACGACAAGGTGTCGATCGTGCCGGCCATGGCGGGCGGAGAGGAGCGGCGGCGATGAGCGCCCTCAATCGCGACCAACTGCTGGAACGCGCCCGCCGCGAAGTGCCCGAAGTTACGGCGCACGAAGTCAAGGCGCAACTCGATCACCACGCACCGCTGACGCTGATCGACATCCGTGAGCGCGACGAATTTGTCCAGGGACACGTGCCCGGCGCAATCTTCATCCCGCGCGGTTATCTAGAGTTGCAGATCGAGCAATATCAGCCCGACCGCGATGCCCCGGTCGTGGTCTACTGCGCGGGCGGCGTGCGTTCACTGCTGGCCGCGCGCAATCTCAAGGAAATGGGCTACACCAATGTCCGCTCGCTGGTCGGCGGCTTCAACGGCTGGAAGAATGCCGGGTTGAAGTTCACCGTGCCGCGCGTGCTCACCGAGGATCAGCGGCTACGCTACTCGCGCCACACCCTGCTCAAGGAAGTGGGTGAAGCCGGTCAGATCAAGCTGCTTGAAGCCAAAGTGCTGCTGATTGGCGCTGGTGGTCTGGGCAGCCCCGCCGCAATGTATCTGGCAGCGGCAGGCGTCGGCACGCTGGGCATCGTCGATTTCGACGTAGTGGATGTCTCGAATCTGCAGCGCCAACTACTGCACGGCAACAAGGACGTCGGTCGCCCCAAGGTCGAGTCCGCCGCCGACCGCATCCACGACATCAACCCGGACGTCAAGGTCGTGCCGCACAACGCGCCGCTGACTAGTGACAACGCGCTGGAAATCATCCGCCAATACGACATCGTGCTCAATGGCTCGGACAACTTCCCTACGCGCTATCTGGTCAACGACGCCTGTCATATGCTCGGCAAGCCGCTGGTGGATGGCAGCATCTTCATGTTCGAAGGGCAGGCCACCGTCTACCTGCCCGATGCGCCCGAACATGGGATCGTGGGGGGGCCGTGCTATCGCTGTCTGTATCCTGAACCACCGGCGCCGGGCGAGGTGCCAAGCTGCGCGGAGGCGGGCGTACTGGGCGTGCTGCCCGGCATCGTTGGCTCGATCCAGGCCATCGAGGCGATTAAGCTGATCCTGGGCATTGGCGAGCCGCTGGTGGGCAGGCTGCTCTTGATCGACACGCTCGATATGAGTTTCCGCACGCTCAAGGTGCAGCGCGATCCCAATTGCCCGCTCTGCGGCGACCATCCGACGGTGACAGAGTTGATCGATTACGACCAGTTCTGCGGTTTCCCCGCGCGCGAGCACGCCGAGGAGTTGGTGATGGCGTAGGGATTGGGAGATGAAGAGACTGGGAGATTAGTGATTGGAGATTGGGTGCTCTCGCACGTCCAAATCTCCAATCTCCAGGAGCACAGCGACAACATGATTCGCACGATTGAACGACGAAAGACTGTGGCCGGTAATATCCTGGCGCAGATTGGCAATACGCCGCTGCTGAATTTGAGTGATTATGCGCATAAGTTGGGGGTTTTGCCGGGCGTCAGTCTTCACGCCAAGGCGGAATGGTTCAATCCGGGCGGGTCGGTGAAGGCGCGCGCGGCGCTGCACATGGTTGAAGAGGCCGAACGCAGCGGTCACCTGACGCCAGAGAAGATTATCATCGACAGCAGTTCAGGCAACACCGGCATTGCACTGGCGTTGATCGGCGCGGTCAAGGGCTACACCGTGCACCTGGTGATGCCCGCCAATGTCAGCGCCGAACGCAAGGCGTTGGTCAAAGCCTACGGCGCCCAACTCATCGAGTCAGACCCGCTGGAAGGCTCGGACGGCGCCATCGCTGTCGTGCGGGAGATTGTAGCGGCGGCGCCGTCGCGCTATTTCTACACCAACCAGTACAACAACCCGGCGAACTGGCAGGCGCACTATGCTACAACCGGGCCGGAAATCTGGCGACAGAGCGCGGGCGGCGTCACTCATTTCGTCGTTGGGCTGGGGACGACCGGCACCTTCATGGGTGCAGGGCGCTACCTCAAGGAGCGCAACCCCGACATTGAACTGATCGCCGTGCAGCCGGAGGATGAGCTGGCAGTGATTGAGGGGCTGAAACATCTGGAGACGGCGATCGTGCCGGGCATCTACGACGCTGGCTTGCCCGACCGGTTCCTGGGCGTGGCGGCGGAGGACGCCTGGGCCATGACGCGGCGGCTGGCAAAGCAGGCCGGCCTGTTCGTCGGCATCAGCGCGGGCGCCGCCGTACACGCTGCGGTTGAGCTGGCGCATGAGCTGCGCAGCGGGTGCATCGTCACCGTGCTGCCTGACGATGGCAGCAAGTACATCAGCCTGGGGTTATTTGGATGATCAGGGAGAGGAACGATGAAAGTTGATCAAACTGCTTTGAGGTTCAATCAAGCCAGCATCATCCTGCTGCTGGTGGCGGCGTTTTTGCTGGATGCAGTATGGCTGGTGGCCTTCGTGGCCGCCGTCATGTTGGTCGGCACGATCTGGCCGCAGGCAGGGCTGTTCAAGCAAGTCTATGCACGCGGATTCAAGCCGGCTGGGCTGCTCAAGGCGCACGTCATTGACGACGACCCGCAGCCGCATCTCTTTGCACAGGGATTGGGCGGGATTTTCCTCGCGCTCAGCACGGCGGCGTTGTGGCTGGGAGTACCCCTCGTTGGTTGGCTGCTGGCGGCGCTGGTGATTGTGCTGGCAGCGATCAACCTGTTCTTGGGATTCTGCCTGGGTTGTTTCATCTACTATCAGCTCGGTCGAGCAGGCATCAAGCCTGCGTTGCCTTCGTGGCAAAGGTAGTGCTTGAGCGATTGGAGATTGGGGTATGGGTGAGCGGCTGGTAATTTTGGGGATTGCCATCGTAGTAGCGCTGGCGCTGTACACGCTGTGGCGGCTGTGGCAGCGACGGCGATTGGCGAGATTGCGTAAGGTGGCGGCGCCGATCCATGCGCCCCCTGGTGTGGCTGGTGGGAAGCCGACAGTGCTCTACTTCGCGACGGCGGAATGCGCCCAGTGCCGTCTCCAGCAGACGCCGATCCTGGCACAGCTACAAAATAAGGTCGATGTCGCCATCCATAAACTTGACGCCATCGAGCACAATGCACTGGCGCAGGTTTATGGCATTATGACCGTGCCCACCACCGTCGTGCTCGATCCGCAACTGCGCCCCGTCGCCGTCAATCATGGCGTCGCGCCGCTGCACAAGTTGCAGGGACAGGTGCTGGCTTCGTCCCCAAAGTCATCGCCTCTGGCGTGACGAAACGCCTCCGGTGTGACATGTCACTCGTCACACCGGAGGCGTTGACTAGGCGCCTTCAACTTGAAGTGCGCCTTCTCGAAAACACGATCGCCTGAGCGCCGCCCCCTTACTGCGCGGTTGGCCCCCAGCTCACCACCTGCTCGCCGCCAAAGCCGTAGTTGATCTCGATGTCGAGGGGCAACGGACGCTGGTTGCTGCCGTCGGCATTCATTACCCATAGGCGCCAGGGGCCGGCTTCGTTATTGTCGCGGCGATTGCTCAGGTACACGATCTGCTGACCATCTGGGCTGAACGCAGGCGCCACGTTGCTGGGCAACTCATCGACCAGCGTCGTCACCGGGCGCGTCAACGCCACCACGCCGCTGCCATCCGGGTTGATGCGGAAAATCTCCCAGTGCGGCCCCTCTTTGGATTGGTAAACGATCGGTCCACCGTTGGGCGCCCAATCCGGGTCCCAATCCCAGTTGCCCCACTGCACCGAACGCGTTTCGCCATCCGGCGTATCCTGCGTGATTTCGATGCCCGCTTTGGACTGATAGACGATCCCCGCCTCATTCCAGTCAGGCGCCTGCGCGGAGTCGAGCGCCGCAATGTCACGAAATTCCTCGCCCTGGGCAGTGACGCGTGTCAGCCCGAAATTGGGGAAATCGACGCGATCATAGCTGCTGAGGAAAATCTTTTGCAGCAGCGCCGGTGGCACAAAGGGGAAACGCTCGCGCAGTTCTCGCAAGGTGAGACAACCGAAGAAGTCAGTCTGCCAGCACTTATATTCGCCGATGAGACGGCTGAAGACGATGCGCTCACCATCTGGGCTCCACTTGGGCGACATGATCAGGTCGCTGCTGGCAAAGGCCAGCCGGTCGCCGGAGCCGTCGATATTGATGCTGTGGATGCCGTCGCCGCCCAGATAGGCCACTTTGCGGCCATCCCGGCTGATGGCAGGATCGAAGCCGCTTGCCAGGAAACGCACTTCGCCGCGCGCCAGATCATAGGCGTAGATGCTGCCGCGACCATCCTGGAAGACCAGGACGCCGGTCAGCCCGGTGGCGCTGGTGCGCGTGACAGCGGCGGGTGCGCTGGCGCTCTGTGCGCCAGTCGCAGCATCGGGTGCTGGCGTTGCGGTCGGAGCACTCGCTTCATTGGCCGGCGCTGGCGTTGTCGCTGGCGTCGGTGACTGCATTCCTGGCGACGCAGTGGCGGGCGTCACCGCCGGTGATGATGGCGCGGCGCCGCCAAAGACCAGGTCGGCAACGGGTAGCGCGTCGGCGCTGCCGTTGAGCCGGACCAGAGATGCAGAGACCCACCCCGCGCCTTCGGGCAAGTCGGCGCGTAGCGTCAGGAGCCAGGCGCCATCTTCGCTCCGCGCGGCAATAGAGAGTTCCTCACCTGCGGCGGCCTTGCCGATGATGCGGTATTCGCTGCCAGCGCCCGAACGGATGTTGAGGCGTGCGCCGGCCACATTGGCCGTCCCGATCATGGCTGATGCTGGCAGCGTTGCCACAGGCTCTTCTGCCGGCGCTGCGGTTGCGGCGGCGGCGGGCGCCTCTGGCGAACTGGCGGTGCGTGTGAAACTGGCGGTGGCGGTCAGCGTTGCGGTGGCCGCCAGAGCTGGCTTCTCGACGCTTTCCTCTCCCGACATCTCAGGCAATGCCTCAACGCCAAAGACGACGAGATCGGCGGCGCGCATCCAGCCTTCATCACCGTTGAGCGTCTTCACCATCAGCCAGGTTCCTTCGGCGTCGCGCGCGATGACGACAACGGCCTCGGCGCCGGGCAACGTGGCAATCACGTCGCCGTCGGGCGCTGCGTACAGATCGGCGCCTACTCCGATGACCACAGCCACGACGTCGCTGCCCGTCAGCGTAGTGGCGGCGGCTTCTTCGGCAGGTGTGGCGGCGGCTGGCGTTGCCGCTGCGGTGGCTGGGACAGTGGCAGCCTGAGTTGCTGTAGCGCGCACAGTTGGCGTCGGTTGAGCGGTGGGGGTGGCCTGGCGCGTGGGCGTTGCGGTCGGCGTTGGCGTTGGCGGCGCAAAGACCGGCAGCACGTCGATGCCAAAGACGACGACGCTGGCCGTCGTCACCCAGCCTTCAGCGCCGCGATCGGTTGCGACTTGCAGAAATTGGTTGTCGGCTGTGCGCGCCAGAGCGGTCAAGACGTCACCCGGCGCCAGCTGTGCAATCGCCTTGCCGCCTGGCGCGTCGAGTAAGCTGGCGCCATCAAGCCCGACGACAGCCATCTTGCTGTCCACGACGCTGCTTTGCGCCACGGCGGGTTGCGCCATCCACGCAAATGGAGCAATGCTCAGGCCGATTATCAGCGCGCACGCTAGCAAGCCGGTCAGGAAATTGGTCTTTTGATGGTGCGGATAATGCCATTCTTTCATGTGATTTCTCCACGTTACGATTTCTATGTGTGTGATGACTCTTTCAAGTAATCATGTGAACGCCGCCTGGTTGTATCAGCATACACCTGACGGTCATTTATCACGCAATGACGCCGCCACACAGTTGGCCGGTTGTTGGTCAGGTGGGCCTTGCAGCGCCCCGGACATCAATTGTCGGCGGCCCCACCGACAGCTCTTTTATGCATTGTCGCGCCCGTTCCGCCTATTGCCAGCAAGTTTACTTACGATGCAAGCCGCCATGGCGTTGCACAGAGCGGCTGCCATCGCATACAATGGGACAAATTTGGGAACCGGGAGTTCTGCATGGCTACGTCCACTATCACAATTGGCGCACCGGCGCCAGCATTCCAACTCAATGCACTTGGCTCAAACCGCACGATCAGCCTGGAGAGTTGCCGCGGCACGGCGCTGTTGCTCGTCTTTCACGACCAGAACAGCGTGGCTGCGGTGCAGGCGATGCAAGAAGCGGTGCGCTTGCGCTACCCTGAAGCCACCCGGCTGCTGGTGCCCAGCGTGGTCAACATGAGCGCCGTGCCGGTCTTTTTGCGCTCCGTCGCCGAACAGGTGATGAAGGGCATCTACGCCAAGGCCGCTGACGCCATGCCGGCTGGTCTGGATGTGGCCGACTACGTGATCATCCTGCTTGACTGGGACGGCAAAGTCTCCAAAGCCTACAACGCGCGCAAGATTAGCCACGCGCCACTGCTTACACTGATCGACGGTGAGGGCATTGTGCGCGGCGTTCATCAGGGCGGTGACCTGGCGGACGCCGCCCTGACGATGCTGGAAGGCGTTGTAGCGCCTACCCTGCCATCCGTCGAGAGTTGAGCGCCTCAATTTCCCCTGAAGACGCGCGGCGGGCCTGGGGGTAAGCCACCGCCCTGGATGATCGTATCGGGCGCCTGATTCTGTGCTGAGGGCATGCGCACCGCACCAACCACCTGATCGCCTTCTTGCAGCGCGTCGCCGTAGACGACTGTCCATTCACCCTGCACGGCGCCGGTCGTCACTGGAATATGTGTGATGACGCCGTCGCGCAGCACAGGGAGGGTTGTGGCGTCGCCGTCTTTTTGAAGTGCACTGGTTGGCGCCAGCCAGCCGCCGGTCAGATTTTCGTTGCGGAAGCGCGCCACTGCTGTCATATCGGGCAATACGCCGGTCACGTCGCCGTCGAGCGCAAGCGTCACCGCATAGCTGACGGCGCCGCTGCCGCCACTGTTGACCGGCGCAATGCGGGTCACCGTGCCTGACAGGGTGCGTCCGGGCAACGCATCGAGCGCAACCTCGGCGCGCTGCTGGAGTGCAACCTTATTTACATCGACTTCCGCCACATATACGGTGAGTTCCAGTTGACTCAGGTCGGCCAGCGTTGCCACCTCTGCGCCGGCGCGCGCCTGCTCACCTTTCGTGGCATTGACGGTCAGCACGCTGCCGGCGATGGGGGCTGTGATCGTCGCCTTCGCCAGTTGTCGGCGCGCCTGGCCCAACGTCACCAGCGCTGACTGCAACTTGATCGTAGCAGCCTCGATTTCGAGATCGCTGGCGCCTTGCAGCAGGTCGTCGAGTTGCGTTTGCGCGGCGGCGACTTTTGCTTCCGCCGCCGCGATGGCAGCGGCGTCGGGTCGCGCCAACAAGTCATCTAGCTGCTGTTGGGCTTCTTGGGCCTGGCTGATCGCCGCCTGCAAGTCTGCTGCGTTCGCAGGCGCGCTCGACACGGCGTAATCGGCTTTCGCTGCTTCGTAGTCGATGGTGGCTTTTTGCAGCGCAGCGGCTTCGGCGGTCATCCCTGCGTCGCCTGCCCATTTGACCTTATCATAATTGCGCTGCGCCTCCTGCATGGCGATTTCCGCTTTGCGCAGGTTGGCTTCCAACTTGACCAACTCATCGGCGCTGGCGCCTGTCTTGAGATCATTGTATTTAGCCCAGGCAGCAGCCACACTGGCGCGCGCCGCGGCGAGTTCGGTCGCTGTGGCAGGTTTGCGCGCATCTGCTAATGCCTGCTGCGCCGATTCCAGGTTGGCGCGCGCTTCTGCCAGTTTGGTGGCGTCGGCTGGCTCCTGTAGCTGCGCCAGTGAATTCTGCGCCGTGGCGACATCCAGTTCGGCCTGTAGCACGGCCAACTCCAGGTCGGACGTGTCGAGCTGGAGCAGCGGTGCGCCAACCGTCACTGTGTCGCCCGCGTTGACAAGCACCTCCTGCACGGCGCCATCGACTTCCAGCACAATATGCTCGGTGTCCACTGGCGCAATGCTGCCCGATGCGCTGATCTGCCCGACCAGCGCATCGGCGGCGCGCAGCGTCACGGTCGGCATCTCGATGGTTGTCTGCGCCGAGAGCGACGCCACCAATGGCCCGCCCGGCCCGGTCAACAGCACGAACGCACCCATTGTCAATACGATCGCCACCACAAGGCCACTGATTCCCAACACCCTACGTTTCATCTCTTCAATCTCCAATCTCTGAATCGCTCCATCTTCCACACTTTGCTGCTTGCTTTGCGCCGCGCACCCCTTACAACGGCTACCCCCTCACAACGTCTACTCATAGCGCAGCGCTTCGACTGGATCGAGCCGGGTGGCGCGGATCGCCGGGTACAAGCCGAAGACAATGGCGGAGGCTGACGCCACGCTCAACGCCAGGAGCACTGAGGCTGCGTCGATGGTGACGGCAATCGAGAAGCCGGGCAGGGCTGTTAACAGCGCGGCGACGCCATAGCTCAGCCCCACGCCCAGCACCCCGCCGATCAGACACAGCACCAACGCCTCGGCGAGAAATTGCACCAGAATGTCACGATCGTGGGCGCCCAGGGCGCGGCGCAGTCCGATCTCATTGGTGCGTTCGGTCACGGTGACGAGCATGATGTTCATGATGCCGATGCCGCCGACGATCAGGCTGATGGCGCCGATGCCGCCCAGCAGCAGCGAGAGCGTGGTCGAAACATTCCCTGCCAGGTCGAGCAGATTTGCCTGGTTGAAGATGTTGAAGTCGTTGTCGTCGTCGGCGCTAAGCCCGTGCAACAGGCGCAGCGTCATTTCTACATCCTGTTCGGCGTCCGCGGGCGCATAACCGTCAACCACCTTGATACTGATGCTGCTAACGGTGAGTTCGCCACGAAAGCGCGGCGCGTTGAAGAGACGCGTCTGCGCCACTGCCAGCGGCACGTAGGCTGTCGTGTCGTCGCTGAAAAAGGGGCTGCCGCCTGATTCCTTCAAGACGCCAATCACCGTGAAGAGATCGCCGCCGATGCGCACTTCCTGGCCGATAGGGTCTTCGGAACCGAAGAGATCGGTCGCCAGGTCGGCGCCCAAGACCACGACGCGGGCGGCGTTGGTCTCCTCTTCAGCGGTCAAGAAGCGACCGCCAGCGAGCGTCACCGTGCTGACCTGCGGGAAGTGCGCGGTCACGCCGCGCACTTGGCCGTCCGTAGCGGTGGCGCCGCGCACAAAAGTGGCTGTGCCGTTGTAGGTTGGCGCAACGCCGGCAAGCTGCGGAAATTCTGCCTGGTCTGCCAGCACGCGAGCGTCGGCCAGTGTGAGCGTGCTGGCCTGTCCGGCGGCGACCGGGCTGACGGTGAGCAGGTTTGTACCCTGCGACTCGATTTCCGAGGTGATGCTGTTGGCCGCACCAGCGGCAATGCCCAGTGTGGTCAGCACAGCCGCTACACCGATGATGATGCCCAGCATTGTCAGCAACGAACGCGTCTTGTTGACGCCGATGTTGTTCAAGGCCAATCCGAAATAGCGAAACATGCGCATGGCTTACTCCGCTTGTCTCCGTGTGTGAACGTCGCTGACCACAGCACCATCGCTGACAGTGATCACGCGCGCTGCCCGCGCTGCGACGTTATGCTCGTGCGTTACAACGATTAGCGTCAGCCCTTGCGCGTGCAATTCGTCGAACAGGTCGAGAATCTCCGCTGTCGTCTTGCTGTCGAGGGCGCCGGTTGGCTCGTCAGCCAGAAGCAGGCTGGGCTGTGTCACCAGGGCGCGGGCGATCGCCACACGCTGTTGTTGGCCGCCCGAAAGCTGGTCGGGGCGGTGGTTGATGCGCTGCGCCAGCCCGACGCGCGTCAGGGCATCGACGGCGCGCTGCTGCGCCCTGACGCCGGTGATGCCAGCGTAAAAAAGCGGTAGTTCGACCTGTTCCCGCGCCGAGGTGCGCGGCAGCAGGTTGAAGCGCTGAAAGATGAAACCGATTTCGCGGTTGCGGATGTTGGCCTGTGCGTTCTTACTGAGCCGGCTCACCTCATGGCCGCGAATCTCGTAACTGCCGCGAGTCGGACGATCGAGCAGACCAATGATGTTCATCAGCGTGCTCTTGCCCGACCCGCTGGCGCCGACGATGGCGACGTACTCGCCGCGCGCAACCTGCAATGAGACCCCGCACAGCGCGTGGACCGCCACCTCGCCCATCTGATAGGTTTTGGTGACGTTGTTCATGGTAATAATCGATGCGGCATTGCCGCGCGTCTCTTGATCCTGCATATCTTCCTCATTATGTTTCTGCCTGCTGCACAGTATGGCGCCGCCGCTTCAGCATAGCGAGACACAAGGGGCGGAGTGTAGTGTGCGCAACAGGGAGGCAGCATGAACGGACTCACGCATGTGTATGAGTCGTTTCACGTTGACTGGGTGCGCCGGGTCAGTGGCAACCGCACATCGACATGCTATACTGGAGCCATGCAACCGGCGCTTTCCTCTTCACCTGATCCAGAGATGCTGGCGCGCCCAGAGCTGCCAACGGTCACCGCTGCGTTGGAGCCAGGGTTGCTGCCCGTCTTGCGCGTGCTGGTTGGCATCCAGGCGCTCCTCTTATTGACCAGCCTTGCCATGTTGCCTTTTGTTCCGTTGATTGCCCCTCTGCCACAGGAGCCAGTGCGCGGGACAGTCGATGTGGTGCGGCGCATTGCGCTCAGCAACAGCAGTCTCTGGTTGCCGGTCGGCTTGCGGACGCTGTTGTTTGGCGTCATCGCGATGCTCTATGCTTTTTGGCCGCGTTTGCCGGAACGGTTAGGGCGATGGTATCTGCCGCCATTTCTGATCTATTTGGCGGTGGCGGCAGCGGTCAGTCACGCAGTATTCACGCAGTGGACGTTGGGATTTGTCAGCGCGTTCACCGGGCCGAACTCCCCCTCGATTGTGTTTTTCGGTCAGGAGAACACCTGGTCGCTCTTTGTCATGTTGCTCTTTGGCGTCGTATTGATGGGCTGGCAGTACCACATGCGCGCAGTCGTGGGCTACGTCTTGTTGCTCGGTGTGCTGGAGGCGCTGGCGGTCAGTCCGTTGCTGTGGCTGGAGGGAACGCCGCGCGCGCCGGTGGTGATGCAAGTATTGTCGCATGTGGTGATCTATCTGCTGGTCGGCTACATCATTACCCGGATGATGGCTGCACAGCGCAGCCAACGACAGGCGTTGCGCACCGCCAACGTGGAATTGCAGCAATACGCAGCCGCGCAGGAACAACTGGCGATCAGCCGTGAACGTAACCGCATGGCGCGAGAGTTGCACGATACATTGGCGCATTCTCTAAGCGCCGTAGCTGTGCAGTTGGAAGCGGTCGACAGTGCGCTGGAGAGCGATCCGCCAAGCGCGCACATCATCTTGAGCAAGGCGTTGGCGCAGACCCGCTCTGGGCTAATGGAGACCAGACGCGCGCTGCACGCACTGCGCGCGTCGCCTCTTGATGATCTGGGGCTGGCATTGGCAGTGCAAAACCTTGCCATCACCACCGCGCAGCGCAACGGGATGGCTGCGTCAGTGACATTGCCTGAAGGCGTGTTGAAACTGTCGCCAGCCATCGAGCAAGGCGTCTATCGCATTGCACAGGAGGCGCTTGCCAATGTCGCGCGCCATGCTGGCGCAACACAGATCGCAGTGACGCTGAGCAACACCAACGGGGTCGCTCTCACCGTTACGGACAACGGACGAGGCTTTGACGTGTACAACGTCAATGGCGACCACATGGGGTTGCAGCTCATGCGCGAGCGCGCCGAAATGATGGGCGGTGTACTGGTAGTGCGCAGCGCTCCTGGCGCAGGTACAACCGTGAGGCTGACGCTGCCATGATCCGTGTGCTGTTGTGTGATGACCAGGCGATTGTGACTGAGGGGTTGCGCGTCATCCTGCGCCAGGCAGGCGACATCGACGTCGTCGGCGTGGCTGAACATGGTCTTGCCGCCGTCGAACAGGCGGCGCAGCAGCACCCGGACGTTGTGCTGATGGATTTGCGCATGCCGGTGATGAACGGCATTCAGGCGACGGCGCGCATTTGTCAGGAACACCCGGCGACGCGTGTGCTGGTGCTCACCACGTATGATGATGACGAGTGGGTCTTCGACGCCATCCGCGCCGGTGCAGCAGGCTATCTGTTAAAGGACGCGCCGCGCGAGCAGCTCATCGCCGCGATCCGCGACACGGCGGCGGGCGGCACGCACGTCGATCCTAAGGTGGCGGGTAAACTCTTCCGGTTTGTAGCCCAATCAACCCACGCGCCAGCAGGTGGACTTGATGTCGATCTCAATGTGCGCGAACGCGAAATCCTCGAGTTGATTGCAGCGGGGTTGAGCAACGCTGAGATCGCCGAGCGACTTTATCTCTCCAAAGGCACGGTGCAGAATTACGTCAGCGCCATCCTTGCAAAACTCGACGTGACCGACCGCACGCAGGCCGCAATCCTGGCGCTGCGGTATGGGTTAGTCGGTCGGTCTGATGGATAGTGCCGCAGGGCGTCGATAGGTGCAGGTGTGCGCTGCGCGCAAGGCTCACCTTGCCACATGTGCAAGCCGTGATTGTTGTCGGGCGTCAGTTGGCGCGCTCTTTACCCATCATGATGAGGAGGCGCGGCCGCATGCGCACCTCAGGGTTGTGACAGCAACTGATCCACTGCTTCGGTCAGTTCGCCCAGCGTCGCCGCCATGACCACGTGGTTGCAGAGCGGCGCGTATTGCAGCATGTCGCTGTCGCCGCTGCCCCATAACATGGGCGGCTCTGGATTGATCCAGATCATGCGCCGTGAGCGTCGCGCCAGTTGCTGGAAGGCGTCGAGCGCCGGGTCGTTGTAATTGTTGCGCCCGTCGCCAACCAGGATGAAGGTTGTGCGCTGGTCGACGGTGTCCAGATATTGGCGTGTGAACTGGCGCAACGCGTAGCCCAGGTCGGTGCTGTAGTAGCCGGGCGGCATGCGTTCGAGCACAGCGGCGATGGCGGCGTTTGGCTCCTTGCCGGCAAAATCGGGCGAGATGAACTCCAGGTGATCGATAAAGGCGAAAGCATGCGTCTTTGTCACCAGGTCTTGCAGCGCATAGACCAGGCTGAGCATCAACTCCGAACAGTAGCGCATCGAGGTGCTGATATCGCAGATCACGACGAGCTTGGGCTTGAGCCGGTGGTCGCGATGCTTGATCTCGATGGGTACGCCGGCATGTTTGAGGTTGGCGCGAATCGTCGCCTTGGCGTCGAGCTGGCCGCTCTTGGCGCGTTTTTGACGTAGGGCGATGCGGCTGCGCAACCGGTTGGCGAGACGGCGCACCTCCTTGCGCAATATGTCCATCTCGCGGTCAGAGAGAGCGCGGAAGGGGCGATCCATCAGGTCATCGAGATTGGCGGCGTCTGGCTCGGCCTCGCTCATATTCTCGGCAATCTTCTGACCGGCGAAACGATTGACCTGCTCCTGCAGCGCCTTCTGATTGGCCTGGATCAACTGCTGCATCTGCTCCAGGCGCTGCTTGCTCATCCCCATCTTCGCCAGCAGTTCCATGATCTCACGCAGCGCCTCCTGGACTTCCTTGAAGCGCAGCGCACGCAGCATACGTTGGGCGTACCAGTCGCGATACTGCATGTCCTGGGCGCGGTGGAGGCCGGTCATTTGCGCCAGTTGATCAAGCTCTTGCTGGCTAAGCTGATCCCCGCGCAACAACTTTTCCATCATCTTGCGCAGTTGCTCGCCGTACTGCCTGAGCATTTGCGCCAGCATCTGCGCTTCTTCGGGCGACATCTCTTGCGTAGCGTCGAACATGGGCTGCTGCGGGTCGGCGCTGTCGAAGAAGAGCGGGAAGAGTTCGTCGAAGGTCGGCAGGCTGGCAGCGTCCTTGACCAGGGTGGCGCGCAGACTGAGGCGGAACGCCTCGCGCTCCTGTACGCCCAGCGTATCGACGGCTTGAAAAGCATCGGCGCTCTCCGCCAGGCTAATGCGCACGCCTCCGGCGCGCAATGCGGAGATAAAGCGGATCATGCGTTCGTCCATGGTTAATTCCTCCAACGCGACGACCGATCGTCATCTTCCAACCGCGGCCCTTTCTCCGTTACATCCAGTCGTCGCTTGACTTTCTGCAGGTCGCTTTCGTGTTTGAGCAGGACGCTGAGGGTGTTCTCCAGCACGTCGCGGTCAAGCTGTCGGGCATTGAGCGCCACCAGTGACTTGGCCCAATCCAACGTTTCGGAGATGCTGGGCGATTTGCGCAGGTCGAGATTGCGCAAGCGATGCACCAGTTCGACCGCCTGCTGCGCCAGCTTGGGCGCCAGTTCTGGCACCTTGAGGTGGACGACCGCCATCTCCTGTTCCACCGATGGGTAACCGATGAACAGGTACAGACAACGCCGTTTGAGCGCCTCGCTGAGTTCGCGCGTGTTGTTGCTCGTCAGCAGCACCAGCGGTCGATGCACGGCGGCTAATGTGCCCAATTCGGGCACCGTCACCTGAAAGTCGCTGAGCACTTCGAGCAGGAAGGCTTCGAACTCGGCGTCGGCGCGGTCGATCTCGTCGATGAGCAGCACCGTGGGTCTGTCATTGAGGATGGCTTTGAGCAGCGGGCGTTGGAGCAAAAAGCGCATCGAGAAAAAGACATCCTCCTCTTGCGCCAGGCGGTCAGCAGCCTGCGCCAGCGTGTTGGCGCCGGCCAGTGTGTCTTGCAGTTTATCACGCAAGAGTTGTGTGTAGAGAAGCTGCTTGGCGTATTCCCATTCGTAGAGCGCCTTAGTCTCATCCAGGCCTTCGTAGCATTGGAGGCGAATGAGCTCGCGTCCGGTGGCGCCAGCGATGCTCTTGGCAAGTTCGGTCTTGCCGACGCCGGCCGGCCCTTCGCAAAGCAGTGGTTTCCCCAGTTGCGCGGTCAGGAAGACGGTCGTGGCGATCTCATCGCTGGCGATATATTGCTGACCATTCAATGCGTCTTTGACCTGGGTAGGGGTGGAGAAAATCGGTGTGTCGCTCACAAGCACTCCTCTGGATCATGGTGTCCACAATTGGACGGTCTCTGTCGCGATGGACGCCAGTGTACATCAAGGCGGCGGGGCTGTAAATGAAGTTTCGTACAATTGGGAGCACGGAATGCAGCGTGCTCCCACCGCAGTCATGGACGCTGCATCGGGTCAGGCATAGCCGCCTGGCAACAGATGCTCTATGTCCAAGCCCAAGTCCAGCGCCAGCCGCGCGGCTATCAAAGAACGATGACACGCTGCCGGCGCCGTTTCCACGCACAGGAAGGCGACGATACGCGCGGCTTCGCCCAGATTGGCTGTGAACTGATGGCTGTCGAACGCAGCCAGGCATTCGCGCTGATAGCCTTCGATAAACGCAGGGGAGAGCGCCTCGCGCTGGCGTTTGCTGACGTGCTCGGCGGCGTCGGCGGCGTATTGCCCCTGGCGTAGTTCGTTGCTCGGCGCCAGGTCGAGGCGATGTACGTAGCGGATGCCAAGCGTCGCCAGCCGCGCTTCGAGCCGGGCGCGGTTGGCAAAGGCATACTCGCTGCCGCGCACCCCACGCCGCCGGCGGATGTCGCACAGGGTATCGACGCCCGCACGCTGCAGGGCAGCGAAAAAGCTCTCTTCGTTGAAGCCGTAGACGCCAATGGTGACGATTTTATTCATGACAGATTAGCCCTCGGCGCCATTCAAGAAGTCAGGACACAAGAACTCAACCGCGACGCCGTGACGCGCCAGTGCGCTGCGGTGTATCTGCCAATCACTGTCCGTTGCGTTCACCACGGCAGGACGCGCCGGATGCGCCCGGCTGACCGCAACAAATTTGCGATCACTCTTGTCAAAATGCGCCAGAGCTGGGTCGTCTGGAAACTCGGCGAACATCTGCGGTGCATTAACAGGCGTGATCGCTACTCGCTGGCAACGCTCCGGGTTGGCGAGATTGGTCAGCAACCACTTGAGCCAGGCATCTCCCACGCCCGGCTGACCAGCTTCAGCAAGATTCGCTGTGTATTCGCGCAGGATGCGCCAGCCATCGTCGAGCACAACGACGCCGTGCTTTTGGATGGACTGTAGACGACGGGCGCAGGCAGCAACACAGGCGGCGGAGACGCCAGCGGGCAGTGATTTGCCGTTGGCAGTGACGGCGACATTTGTATTCACAACAGCAGTTGCAGAATTGCGGTCTTGCCTGAACTGTTGGCGCCAAAAAAGCCGGTAATGGGCGCGAGCCGAATCTCTCCGGTGTCCGCCCACGATTTGAAGTTCTGTGCACGTAAACTGGTCAGCATCGAATCCTCGTATCTCCGTAACGCTAAATCTCATAGACAACACAAATAGACTTTGCCCATCCTCCCGGAAGCTCTGAGCTTCCGGGAAGATATCGGATGTACGATGTTTGATTGTGCTATCTATCAGGCTCCACGCGTCTTCGGCGATTCTATCATGACGGCGTGCTTACTCCGCCGCCTCGTCCAGATATCGCTTGCGCGATGCAAAGCTCTCCTGCCCAAACAGGCTCAACTGCCCGTCGGTCAACCGCTGAATCGCCTCGTCATGGGGGATCAGCCGGTCGTGCTCGTCGATGTGGAGCACCGGCACGCCGCGCGCGACCAGCGTCTCGCCGATCAGCTTGCTGCGGTGGCATTGCTCCGGCTTGCCTTCACTGCACATCAGCACGACGCGCAGCCGCTGACGGTAGGCAGTCTCGATGCGCTCGACGCCGGCCTGAAAGAAGGAGCGTTCGCGCACTTTGTCGTAATCGACGCGGCCATCGACGTAGCAGGTCGGGTCGTCGGGGCGGCCGCCGAGCTTGTCGCCGAGGTAGACATAGCGGATGCCATGTTCCGCCAACGCCTTTGCCAGCGCTTCTTTGGAGAATTCCGGCTTGAAGCGCGAGTAGGGCGCCGAGCGCACATCGAGCAAATAGGCGATCGCGTTGGCTTCCAGCACGGCAATGAAGCGATCCAAGTCACGGTCGCCGTAGCCGATGGTGTAGATGGGCGGAGCACTTTCAGTCGTCATGTCTGGCGCCTTCCATTCATTGCGTCCATTATCCTGCACGTTGCGTCATGTGCCAATATGGTATAATCCGCCCAGCAATTCGCCAACCTACTCGCCCCAGCCAACTCACGGAGGAACCGACGATGGCCTTTCCGATTCCCAGCATGATTTTAAAGCAGCTGTACACCTTTGGCAGCCTAAAAAACACACCCGATGGCGTGAAGTTTTCGCTCAAGAACCGCCTGAGCGACGCCACGATTTCCGGTCTCCATCAAGTCAAGTTTGATGACACAGTAGTGCCGCACGACGCCCTCACAATCGTGCTCGATAATGGCACGGTGCTGACGCCTGACCAGCTCGCCGCCGCCCCCATCGACTTCCCTTTACGCCGCACGCTCGACATTGTTTGCAAGATTCCCCCGCTGGACTTGGGCAAGCACAAGATCGAAGTCAAGTTCGAAGCCGCTCCCTTCGGCGTCCTGACGCTCAAGGTGGATGGCTCGATCTCCAAAGAAGAGGAACGACGCGTCCATATTCCGCGCGACGCCACCGATGACTATGGTGAGGCTGCCATCAAGGCGCGTCAGCAATTCATCGAAGAATACACTGGCGTCAAATTGCAACACATCAATCATTTTTCCTTTGACCCGCATATCCTGAAAGGCAACATCGAGAATTTCACCGGCGTGGCGCAAATCCCGATCGGCTTTGCCGGTCCGCTCTCGATCCATGGCGAGCATGCGCAAGGCGAATTCATCGTACCGATGGCGACGACCGAAGGCACGCTGGTGGCTTCGTATAATCGTGGCATGAAGGTGCTCAACCTGTCGGGCGGCGTCCGCTGCACCGTGATCGGCGACGCCATGCAGCGCGCACCGGTCTTCGTCTTCGACAGCGCCGCCGACGCGCGTGATTTCGTGAAATGGGTGCAGGCCAATCTACCCAAAATTGCTGAGGAAGCAGAGGCGACCTCCAGCGTCGCCAAACTTCAGTACATCGACCCCTATCTTGCCAGCAAGTTCGCCTATCTGCGCTTCAACTACTCGACCGGCGACGCCGCCGGGCAGAACATGGTGGGCCGCGCCACCTTCGCCGCCTGTTCGTGGATTCTCGACACCTATCCCGGCATTCGCCACTTCTATCTGGAGTCCAATCTGGCGACCGACAAGAAGGCGTCGCAGGTCAACATTATGCACACACGCGGCAAGCGTGTGGTGGCTGAAGCGGTCATCAAACGCAGCGTGTTGATCGAACACATGCGCGTCGAGCCGGAAAGCCTCTTTTACCACAACAATGTCTCCAACGTCGGCGCCATCCTCTCCGGCGCCAACAACAACGGCGCACACTCGGCCAACGGCATCACCGCCATGTTTATTGCCACCGGGCAAGATGTCGCCAACGTCGCTGAATCCTCCGCTGGCATCATTTATACGGAGATGACGCCAGAGAATGATCTCTACATCTCCATCACGATCCCGTCGTTGATCGTGGCGACCTACGGCGGTGGCACCGGGCTGGCGACACAGCGAGAGTGTCTGGAACTGCTTGGCTGCTGGGGGCGCGGCAAGGTTAACCGTCTGGCGGAGATCATCGCTGGCGTCGTGCTGGCCGGCGAAATTTCGCTGGCGTCGGCCATTTCATCGTCGGATTGGGTTTCCAGCCACGAGAAATATGGTCGCAATCGCTAGGCGCCTACCGCCGGGACGCTATCGTCACTTTAAAGGCCGTGAGTACGAAGTGATCGGCGTGGCCGTCCATAGCGAAAGCGAGGAGGCGCTGGTTGTCTATCGACCACTCTATGGCAGCTACCAGTTGATGGTGCGCCCGGCGGCGATGTTTCTGGAGGTGGTCACACGTGACGGCGTTCATACACCGCGCTTTACCTATCTGGGGCCGACCACGATGAACAAGTTGGCGCCGCCGCAATGGCGCGCCGCCCGCCATTATCTGCTCCATCATGCGCGCCCGTTGGAAGCAGTGCGCTACCGTTATCATTTCGAGGGTGGCAAGGCGGGAGCGGTGCTGGCTGCCCTGGCGACCTTCCGTAATGACGACGGCGGTTTCGGCAAGGCGCTGGAACCAGACCTGCGCACCTCGGCGTCGTCCGTGCTGGCGACCAGCGTTGCCTTCCAGGTGCTGGAGGAGGTGGACGCCCCCGCCGAGCACCCACTTGTCCAAGGTGGGTTGGCGTATCTGCTGGCCTCCTACGACTCGACGACACAGCGCTGGCCGATCATACCGCCAGAGGCAGAGGCTGCGCCGCGTGCGTTCTGGTGGGCGGCGGATGGACTGGAGGCGCGCTTTGGGCACTTTGCGCTCAACCCGCGCGCCGAGGTGTTGGGCATATTTTGGCGCTATGCTGACCCTTCTCGCATCCCCTGGCTGGAGCATGTCACCGCCCGCGTGGTGGAACAGATCGAGCAAGCTGTTGTCCCACTCGTTGGCAATGATTTGCTCTGCGTGCTGAGATTGGCTGCCACGCCGCAGATGCCGGCGGCGTGGCGGGCGCGCCTGGATGCACGGCTGCGTCAGGCGCTGACAACCGCAGTCGCCGCCACGCCGGACCGCTGGGGTGATTATGGATTGCGTCCGCTCGAAGTGGCGCCGACGCCCGCTGCACCCTATGCCCCGCTCTTTGCCGAAGCAATTCAGGCTAATCTTGACTATCTGATCGATACACAGCGGCCTGATGGCGCCTGGTCGCCGACCTGGTCATGGCGCTCGCTCGACCCGTCTGCCTGGGTGCGCGCCGAACGCGAATGGCAGGGCGTTTTGACGCTCGCCGCCCTGCGCGCACTGGATGCCTGGGGTCGCGTGGCGCGGTGACGCAACAAGGAAGCCGGGGGACCGGGGCAAAACATGTCAACGCCTCCCGGCAATCTCCAATCCCGGCATTCTCTCATTGCTGCATTTCTCGATCGCTCTATCTCGCAGTTGGTGACTTCTATGCGTGAACTATTACCGATCATTGACCGCTGGCGCAGCGAAGGCAAGGGCGTGGCGCTGGCGACAGTTGTGCGCATTTACGGTTCAGCGCCGTTGCCGCTGGGGGCAAAGATGGCGATCGCGTCCACCGGCGAGATGGCCGGTTCGGTGAGCGGTGGTTGCGTCGAAAGCGCCGTCGTGCAGGAAGCCCTGGCGGCGCTTGCAGTCGGGCAATCAAAACTGCTCGTCTACGGCATCGCCGATGAACTGGCGCAAAGCGTGGGGTTGGCATGCGGCGGCACGATTGAAGTGTTCGTGACGCCGCTTGCGACCGATGCTCAGCCTTACCACGCCTTCGAGCAAGCCGTGCGCGCTGGGCGATTGGCGGTGCTGGCGACGACGCTCACCGGTCCGGCGCCTGGCTCTGCGCTCCTTCTCCTGCCTGACGGCGCCACCGTCGGGACGCTCGGCCAGCCACATCTCGATGCTGCGGTGGCGACGCGCGCGGCGGACTTCTTCGCAACGCTGCAGCCAGCGCGCTGGACGGCGATGGCAGATACAGACCCGGTGGAGCTTTTCATCGATGTGCAGCCGCCGCCGCCACGTCTCTGGATCGTTGGCGCCGTGCACATCGCAGCAGCGCTGGTCACCTTTGCCAGAACGTTGGGCTTCCGCACGATCGTGATCGACCCGCGCGCGGCCTTTGCCACACCGGAGCGTTTTGGTCATGCCGACGAGCTGATCCCGCGCTGGCCGCAGGAGGTGCTGACCGCTGCCAATCTCGACGCCGCCGCATGTGTTGTCGTGCTCACGCATGACGCCAAGATCGACAATCCGGCGTTAGTGGCCGCGTTGCATAGTCCGGCGCGCTACATCGGCGCTCTCGGTGCGCGCAAGACGCATGCCAAACGCCTGGCTGCGCTCAAAGCACTGGGCGTGGACGACGCGCAGCTTGCACGCATCCACGCTCCCATTGGCCTCGACATCGGCGCACGCCGGCCGGAGGAGATCGCGCTCGCCATCATGGCGGAGATTGTAGCGGTGATGAATGGGCGAGAGCAAGCACAGCCCATTTCGCAAGTGACAGTTCATCCAGCATAATTCAGGAGCATCTTCATGGACACACAGGCCATTCTGGACAAGCAGCGCACCTATCTCTGGCCCAACCATATCCTTTACTACACCGACCCGTTGCCCCTTTCCCACGGCGACGGCCTCTATGTATGGGACACGGATGACAATCGCTACCTCGACTTCTTTGGCGGCATCCTTACGACCAGCGTTGGACACAACAACCCGCATGTCGTCGAGCGCGTGCGCCAGCAGGTAGGCAAACTCATTCACTCGTCCACGCTCTATCCAAACGAGAATCACGTGACGCTTGCCGAACAGCTGGCTGAACGCACCCCAGGGCGGCTGCAGATGAGCTACTTCACCAACTCTGGCAGCGAGGCCAATGAGACCGCCATCGTCGCCGCGCAGACGTACACGGATAACCGTGAGATTGTGGCGTTGCGCCATGCCTACAGCGGGCGCACCTCACTGACGATGAGCGTCACCGCACATGCGACCTGGAAAGTGGGCAAGAGCTTCAGCCCGGATGTCAAGCACGCCATCAACCCCTACTGTTATCGCTGCCCGCTCAAGTTGACTTACCCATCTTGCGGCGTTGCGTGCGCCCAGGACATCGAGGATGTGATCCGCACCACCACGTCGGGCAAGATCGCCGCATTCATGGCCGAGCCGATCCAGGGCGTCGGCGGCTTCATCACGCCGCCCGACGAATATTTCCAGATTGCAGTCGAGATTGCCCGGCATTACGGTGGCGTCTTCATCTGCGATGAGGTGCAGACCGGTTTTGGTCGCACCGGGACGCACTGGTTCGGCATTGCGCACTGGGGCGTCGAGCCAGAGATTATGACGATGGCGAAGGGTATTGCCAACGGGATGCCGCTTGCCAACACGATCACCGTGCCGGAAGTGGCGCAGGCGATGGTGGGCAAGGGGCTGACGATCAGCACCTTTGGCGGCAATCCTGTCTCGACGGCGGCGGCGCTGGGCGCGTTGGAAGCCATGGAGGAGGCCGGCGGCCCGGCGCGTTTTGCTGTGTTGGGGGCGCAGCTACGCAGTGGCCTCGACCGCCTGGGTGAAAAGTACCCGCTGATCGGCGATGTGCGCGGCAAGGGCCTCATGCAGGGCATCGAGATGGTGACCGACCGCCAGAGCAAGGAGCCAGCGCCCAAGGCGGTGGCGCAGCTCTTCGAAGAAACGCGGGCGCGCGGGCTACTCATCGGCAAGGGCGGCCTCTACGGCAACGTGATCCGCATCTCGCCGCCGCTGACCGTGAGCGAAGCGCAGATCGAGCAGGCGCTAGAGATTTTGGATTACGCGCTGGGGGTTGTGCATGAGGCGCAGGGGTAGGGCGAGATTGAGAGAGCAGGAGATTGGAGATTGCACAAATGAACGTGCAGGCATCTTGGCCGGGCGAAAGTGCAGGCGAACGCGTGGCGGCGGTGGTAGGGCTGGTGTCGGATACGCACTTCCCGCAGCGATGCCGCCGGTTGCCGCCGACGCTCTTTGATGTGCTGGCAGGCGTCGATCTGATCTTGCATGCAGGCGATGTGGGCGAGCTGCGCGTGCTCGACGCTTTGAGCCAGATTGCCCCGGTCGTTGCTGTGCATGGCAATGATGATACCGACGAAGCGCAGCGCGAGTTGCCCTATCGGCAAGTGGTGACGGTAGCTCGAACACGCATCTTTCTCTGGCACAGCCATTACCCCGATCCAGAAGCGGAGCGCGCCTCGCGCATCGGCGATGACATCCTGCCCAAATTGGCGCGCACTGTCACTGCTGCGCGGCAGGCAGGAGCGCCGCTAGCTGTCTTCGGACACTGGCACATCCCGCTGGTGCAGCAGGTAGATGGCGTCACGTTGGTGAATCCGGGCGCGTTGGCGTCGGGCAATGAGTTCACGCGCCAGTTGACTCAGACCGTAGCGTTGCTTGTGCTGCTGCAAAACGGCGAGCGACGCATCGTCCACATCGATCTGGCAGACCCGGAGCGTCCGTTCGACCCGGCGGTGGATGTCCAGGCCGGCTTCGAGGCAACGTTGCAACGTTTCAGCGCCTCGATCTTGACGCCGGAGTTGCGGGCGCTGGCGCCGGCGCTTCAGACGAGCCTGACGCCCGCTGAATTCGAGCGCGTACGTCACGCGGTGGCAAAGCTGGCGCATCGCTGTTGGGCGGGCGAGTTGCCGTTGCTGGATCGTGAGCTGGTGTGGGCGCAACTTGCGCAAGATGAAGATGTGCCGGAGGGTGTGCGCGTGAAGGTGGCTAACTCACTTGGGCGCACGGTATGAAACGATTTCTAGGGCTCTTCTCCAAGATGTCTGCGGTATCTAGCCCACTACATTCGCCAGCTGCGGCGCGAAATGCGCAAGCTGTTCGCGCAGCCGCAGCAGCGCCAGGTCTTTGGCTTTGGCTTCCAGCATCACGTCGAAAGGGCGCAGGTGCAGCTGCTGCGCCAGGTGCAGCAAATCGATAAACGCAAACGGGTCGAGAAAATCGCTGTGCTGGTTGGGCAGCGGAGGTTGCAGCCGTGTCCCCTGCGAAGTGCGCACCGCTCTCAGCGCCGTGCGTGGACTGCTAAAGTGAATTTTGGGGCGGCAGTCTGGGGGCCAGGTTGCCAGCGCCACCGGCAACGCATCGGCCAGCGTTCGTCCGGCAGGGTTCAGGCAGCGCAGGTGCAGCGCGTCCAACACAACGGGGATGCCAGTGCGGCGATGAATCCACAACGCGTCTTCAAATGAATAGCGGCGATCGTCGTGCTCCAATACCAGCCGGCGGCGGACATTCTCCGGCAAAGCTACGAAGCGCGCCACAAACCGCTCTCGCCCTGCCGTTGCGTTGCCGTGGACGCCGCCAACGTGCACGACGATTACAGCGTCGCGATCCAACCCCATCGCTTCCAGCAGCGACGCGGCAACGCCAAGCTCCTCTTCGGCGCGGCGCACCAACCAGCTATCCGGCGCGTTCAACTGTACGTAATGCGCCGGATGTAGCGTCACGCGCAGGCCATACGCGCGGATCAGATCGCCGGTGCTTGCCAGTTCAGTCGTACACTCCTCAAGCTGACGATGAAACGCAGGCAAGTCAGGATGGGTCAGATAGGGCGCAAGCTGGCCAGCCAGTCGGTAGAAACGAATCTGTCGGCGGTGTAGATACTCGAAGATGTCGCGCAGATACGCCAGGCTGACGCTAAGATGCGGGGCATGTTGCCAGCGTCGGCTGTCATGCGAACGCAACGGCTCAGCCAACACCTTGACAGGAAAGCCGAGGCGGCAGATGGGGTGAGTGGCGAATGGCGAGGCGGGGAGGCCGGCGTCGCGCATGCTCATGGTTCGACCGGGCGAAGCGGCCAGACAACGACCTCCAATTGACGCGCAAAGTGGAGCAGCGGCGGCGTGTCGGGCAGACGCATGGCGGCGGCGCCAGCCATCGTGTTGATCAGGAATTCGGCGGCGGCGGGCTGGAGCGGCCAGGGCGCATGGTGAATTTCGCCGATGTAGGGGCGCCCGCGCCGATCTACGGTGTAGAGCGCGTACCGCTCGGTCAGCCAATGGTCAAGATCGCCAGGCGCAGCGCGATAGACGGCGCCGGTCGGCATGTAGCCCGCCACCAGGTCCGCCGACGGCGCGTGGCGATGGGTGCGACGGCTGGCGTAGTGAACCGCACGGCCGTCGTAGTGGGCGCGCATTCGCGCGTCGAAGTAGGGAAGCCAGAAAGTGCGCCGCGCAATCTGCACCGCGACCGGATTGGCGGCGTCCAGGCTGAAGAAGTAGACGCCGCGTTTCTCGATGCCGCGATCGTACAGCCGGACGTAGGTGCGCACATTCAGCTCAGCGAACGCCGACAACCACGGCACGGCTGGCAACCCGCGCGGACGCACTCCGCGCATCTTGAAGGGGACGATGCCCAGCCAGCCTTGACCGTCGAATGTATCCACGGTCAGGGCTGGCGGCAACAACGCCTGCAGCGCAGCGGCAGGCAGCGGCCAATGCGCAAAGAGCAAGTCACACCACGTCTGCGCCATCACCCAGGGCGCCGTTGGCAACGGCCAGGGGCGATGGTCGATGGTTGCCAACCGGTCGCAACACACCGTGGGATCGATGGGAACGCCAAAAAGACTGTCATTGGTCATGTCCACTGATTGTACCTACAGGTCAGCAAATTGTCACAAAAATGGTCGTAAACCTGAAACCTTCTGCGCGAGACTACGTATTGATCGACAACAGCGCACACGTGAAGTCGGCGAGAATAGCAGACGGTGCGCCAACATGAGAAGAAGGTGAAACAATGAACGGCGAACCCATGAATACAACGACCGAACGCACGGTAGATGCGTTGCCGGAATGGATGGAAGCGAGCACCGCCTCGCAATCGAATGGAGTAAAGCAAACGATGAACACCAAACGCATGTTATATCGACACCCGACCGACAAAGTGATCGGCGGCGTCTGTGGCGGCATTGCCGAATACTTCGGCTGGGATCCGGTGCTGGTGCGTGTGCTGTGGGTTGTGGCGACCTTCGCCACCTGGGGCGGTGGTCTGCTGGCCTACATTCTGCTGGCAATCTTCCTTCCCACGGGCGACAACAAAGTTGGGCAGTTGCGCCCGCCGGCTTTAGAATTGAGTCAGAAGGGCGTGACGTGGGCGGCTGGCATCTTGATGGGGCTTGGTGGCCTGTGGTTGCTGGCCAATCTGGGGATTCTGCCCGGTTTGTGGGGCGCCTTCTGGACGATTGTAGCCGTGCTGTTCTGGCCGGCGGTCTTGATCGGGGCAGGTTATTTGTTGCTGCGGGCTAATAGCCAGCGCAATATTGATCAGGATATGATGGACGCCGCCCGCAAGGTCAAGGAGAGCGTCAACGGCGCTGTGCCGACCAGTGATGAGTTTAAGGCCAGCCTCAACCGGGTGCGGTCAGGGATGCCGCTCCAGCGCAGCCGCACCAACCGCATGATCAGTGGCGTCTGTGGCGGTATGGGCGAGAAGTTCGGCATCGACGCCAACCTGATTCGCCTGATCTGGGTCGCCTTCACGCTCGGCACGATGGGCTTTGGCGCTCTGCTCTATGCCGGTATGGCGCTGCTAATGCCAGAAGCAGAAAGCTCGACCGCCGCTGCGGGGCGCATCCAGGAAATCCAGGTTGTCAACAGTTCGACGACTGGAAACAACTAGCTAACACCAGCAGCTTCTCCGCTGCGAGCAATTATCAACTGACTGAGCAAGAAGGCGGCGCCGTGACCGCCTTCTTGCTTTTCCGGCTAATTCCGGCGCGGTTATAATCCTGGTAATGAAACGACCGTACTCGTGAAAGGTTGAACCAATGTCGAAGGGAACATTCTTGCTGCTTGGCGCTACCATCGGGGCAGGCATCGCAGTGGCGCTCAACTACTTCCTCGGTCCTGCATCCGGAACCACCTACGACGCCAACTATCGTTCCCGGCTAGATTTTGCACTGGACGAAGGGCGCCGCGCAGCCCTGGAACGTGAACAGCAATTGCGGCAGCAGCTCATTCAGATGCGGCGGTCGGCGGGCAGTCTCACCGACGGCGCCGCCTGATGCCAAAATACCTGAGAGATGGTCTGAAGAGGATCAAGGTTGACGCAGAGTCGCAGCGGCGTAGAGCTTCGCAGAGAAAGACGGAGGGGTCTTGCAAGCGCTTTTCGCCGCCTTTCTCTGCATCTCTGCGCCAGATCGGCTATTGCAAACACGCTCTGAGATTACGGTGTGGCCATGGCTGGCGCTGTCGACTCCATGCTGCGTAGATACGCTGTGATCGCCGCAATGTCTGCTTCTGTCAGATAGCCGCCCCATGCCGGCATCGAGGTGCCGGAGACGCCGCCGGCAATGATCTGCTGAATGGCCGCGTCGGGCGTCTGGTTGAGGAAGGTCTGATTGTTAAGCGCCGGCGCAAGCCGTGAGCCATACCCGTCGGCGCCGTGACATTGCGTGCACAGGATATTGTAGAGTTTGGCGCCGCTGGCAATTGCCTCGGGACTCATGTCGATGGGCGCAGCTTCGACGACCGGCAACGTCACTCCGGCGGCATCGAGTTCGGGCCAGCGCCGCACCAACATGGTCACAGCGTCGATTTCTTCCGGCGACAGTGCACGCGCCCAGCTCGCCATCAACGTGCCGGGTGCACCCTGCGTGATGATGCGGGTGATGTCGGCGTCGGTCAGCCGGGCGCGCAGCTCATCGGTGTTGAGCGCCGGCGCCAGGTTCGTGCCTTCGCCGTTGGCGCCGTGACAGGCAACGCAGTTCGTGGCGTAGACTTGCAGCCCGTTTGCCAGCACATCGCCCTCCGGCAGCGCCTGGATGTCGGCGAGCAGCGCAGCGTCGATCTCGGCAGCGGCGACGGGCGGCGGCGTCAAGCCGAGTTCATCGACGCGCGCTGCCACTGCATCCCACGGTGCCTCCTGGATCAGCGCGACCAGGCTGCGAATCTGCATGTCGGTGAAGATGCCACCCTCTTCGGCGCCGTAGGCTGCCATCGCCGTGTTGTAGCGCCCACGTTCGATGGTGCGAAAGATGTCGTCGGCGTCCATCAAGCGCACGCCCTCGCTGTCCAGCGCAGGGTAGGCGGCAATGCCTTCGCCCGCCGCGCCGTGACAGGCGACGCAGTTCGTGGCATAGAGGTCGAGACCTTCCGCCACCGCCGCCGTGCGGATGTCTTGCGCCGCCTGCACCTGACGCGCCGGCTCGCGTACAATCGCCATGCCCAGCGCCGCCACAATCAGCAGCGTGCCAACAAAGCCAAGAATGGTTAGTTTGGGCGTCATAATCAGCGTTCCTCTCTGGCAAGGAGATTGAAAGATTGGAGATTGGAGATTGGCGCGTTTTGCTCACGAAACGGTTGCGAGCGCTCGATCCCTTAATCTCCAATCTCCTAGTCTCCAATCTCTAGTCTCTGCTCCCTACGCGTACACAAAATCAGCTTCTGACACGTGGTCGCGTTGGATCGGACGACCCGTGTCCACTTGCACTATGCCATCGACGATGCTCACGGCGAAGCGATCCAGGGGGCGCGGGGCTGGTGCGTTGACAAGTTCGCCGTTGCGCTCGAAAGCCGAGGCGTGGCACGGGCAGACAAAGCGCCCCTGTGCCGGCTCCCATGGCACGGCGCAACCGAGATGGGTGCACTTGCGATACAGCGCCACGAAGCCGCCGTCACGCTCGCGCACCAGATAGAAGCGTCCGCTGGTAAATGGCGTCACGCTGCCCGGCGGGAAACTATCAACCGGCCCCGCCGTGAAGACCCCGCCAAACTCTCCCTCAACGGTGCGCGGGGAGAGGAACATGTAGGCGACGCCGCCTGCTTCCGCCAGCGCCACTGCGCCCGCCACGCCCCACGTCAGCTTAAGGAAATTGCGCCGTGAAACTTGAGTGCTCATCCCATTACCTCCCAGGGCCACATCAGCGCCATGCCCTCGCCACGGAAGAAGACGCCGATCACAGTCAACACAATGAAGCCAACCACCAACAGCACGAAGACGCTTTGGCGCGTCTCACAGGCGGTTGCTCCGAACGCTTTTTTCATCACTTCATAGAACGCGATCAGACCGAGCAGCAGCGCCGCCAGCGGCACCCAGCCGTTGGAAAGGATCGTCGGCAGACTGGGCAGCAGCGCTGGCAGATCGAGCCAGTACTCGTCAAGCAGCACCAGCGCCGGCGTCAGGATCAACGCCACTGCTGCCGCCGCCAGCGCCATGATGCGTCCGCGCTGCGAGCGGAACCAGACGCCTTCCGCCTGCATGTCGAAGCGCTGGTAAGGCAAGATCGCCAGCACAACGAGCGCCAACGCCGGGATCACGATGGCGCCAAAAGTGGGATGAAAGTGCAGCAGCAGCTCCTGCAACCCCATGAAATACCACGCCGCCTTGGCCGGGTTCGGGCTGTGGTCGGGGTTGGCGGCGCCTTCCAGCGGTGCATTGACCCAAACCGACCACATCAGGATCAGCCCGGTCATGACCAGCGCAAAGACAAACTCAATGGAGACCAGATGCGGAATGGTCGTCACTTTGACATTAGGTTCGTGCAGTTCACCATCCACCTTATGCGGAATCGTCAGCGTGTCTTTGCGCACGCGCCAGATATGAAACGAGACGATGCCCATCAGCGTCAACGGCAGGATCGCCACGTGCAACCCGTAGAAGTTGGTCAACGTGGCGCCGCTCACCTCGGGTCCGCCGAGCAAGAAGTTGCGCAACGGTTCGCCGACCAGCGGGACATAGCTCAATAGGCTGGAGCCAACCGTCACCGCCCAGTACGCCAGTTGATCCCACGGCAGCAGATAGCCGGTGAAATTTTCGCCGACAACGAGCAGCAGCAGCGCCACGCCGAGCACCCAATTGAACTCGCGCGGGGTGCGAAAGCCGCCGGTGAAGAAAACGCGCAATAGATGGAGGAAAGCCACGATCAGCAGTAGATTGCCGCTCCAGTGGTGCAGGTTGCGGATCAACTGACCGAACCACACTTCGCTTTGCAGCGTCAGCATGTCGCTGTACGCCTGGTCAGGCGACGGCGTGTAGGCAAACATCAACAAGACGCCGGTGCCGGCAAGGAGGACGATCAGCAGTAGCGCCAGCCCGCCCAATCCCCATGTGTAAGTGAAACGCAGCGTCGGTTTGCTCACCTTGCTGGGATGAAGATGAAGCACCAGGTTGTTCATCACCAACTTCATGCGCTCACGGTCATCAGTCGGTGGAAGCTGGTCACGCTGGATCGAATCCCACACGCGCTGTGGTAGGGCTTCGGGACGAGGATCAAGATCGGTGGTCATAACGAAAGCTCCTTGCATCAGATTGAATCTCTAATCTCCAATCTCCGGTTGCCGAGATTGGAGATTAGAGATTGGAGATTAGAGATTGGAGGTTAGCCGTTGGTCGAGGCGCCGTGACCTTTGCCTTGCCCGCCGTTGCGACCAGGGCCACCCCACAGCGGACGCCCGTTCGGGTCGCGCAGGAGAAGACGTTCCCCGGTGGCTGTCTTCGTCACTTGTCCGGCCTGGAACTGGTCGTCCAGCCAGAAGCCTTTCACCTCGATCGCATCCCCTGCAGTAAACTGCACGGCCTGGCTTTGCCAGAAGTCAGCCCGGCCAAAGGCCAGCGCCAGCACTTCGCCGTCCGCCGTCTCAATCGTCAGCCCGTTGCGGTTGACGGTGACGACAGTGGCGGTCAGCGTCAACCAATCCTCTGGGGCAACCTGCACCTGGCCGCTTCCCCCCGCGCCCTGGCCACCATGTCCGGCGCCCCCACCATTGGCGGCGCCACCCGACCACAGCGGCTGTCCTGTTGCTGCACGTAGCGTCAGCACCGTGCCATTGGCTTGCGTAATCGCCGCCGCATGATACTGGTCGCCGTTGAAGAAGCCCTCGATGGTGATCGCATCACCTACTGCGAGCGCTCCCTGCGCCTGCCAGTACGAAGATGGCCCCAGTTCGACGTAAATCTGGCTGCCATCGTCCAACTGCACCGTCATGCCTACCGCGCCCAGCTCGACGATGGTCGCCATCGCCGACCACGGCTCCCCGACGTTATCGAGCGATTGGTTCAGCGTTTGTGGCGCTGCTGCGCCGCCGGCGTTCTTGCCCTGCTGCCTGCCCTGGCCGGCATTGCCAGCGCCGCCGGTGGGCGTAGCGCTCTGAGTCGCCAGCGCTGTCTGGGTTGCTGTCGCTGCGGCAGCGGCCTTTCTCTGCATTTCGATAGCGGCCATCACAGTAGCCGCCGCCACTGTTACAATCAGCACTGCCACGATGATTTTTTTCCACATTTGCTTGCCTCCTTCAGATTTCATCAGGTTTGTTCGATGACTTCAGGATGCCGAATTGCTGTGAAGAAGTTGTGAAGAAAAGTTGGGGTTTCTCTGTGTTTTTGGGGCTAGATCAACGGCCAATCAACGGTGTATGATTATGTTGTAGTCCGTTAGCGGTAGCGTCGCACTGCGTTCACTGGGTTATCACCGCATGAGCTTGTCGGACTATGCCAGCTTCGACATCGATTTAGGACCCGCAGAAGGTGGAGTGTACGCGCTGTCCGTGCTTGACTCCCCGGCCGGCGCCGTGCGCACGCGCTTTAGCATGCCCTTCACCAATGACGACCTGCGCGCGTGGCATGCGCTGATCACGGCGTCGCTTCAGGATGCGCGTGGCTTGGTGGGAGCGATGCCGGCTGCCGCGTCGTGGTCCGCGCAGCAGACGCAAGCGCCGTCGTTGCACTTGACGGAGGTGGAGCAACGCGCGTTCGATTTGGGGCTTCGGCTTTCCAACGCGCTGTTCGATGCGCAAGTGCGCCCACTGTACCAGGAAAGTCGGCGGCGTGCGGCAGCGGCCAGGCAAGGGCTGCGTATCAAACTGCGCCTACGTACGCCTGAACTGGCCGTCTTGCCATGGGAGCTGCTCCTCGATCCCGATGCGCCGATGACCGCCCCACGTTTTCTTGCTCTATCGCGCCAAACCCCGATAGTACGCTTTCTGGAGGTTGGTCAGGCGGCTGAACCATTGGCGGTGCGCGGCGTACTGCGCATTTTGGCCATGGGCGCCAGCCCGGATGACCTCACGCCGGTTGACATCGAGAGCGAACGTCGTCATCTGGCCGCAGCGTTTCCCTGGTGGAATCATCTGGTGCGCGTCGAGTGGGTGGCGGGTCAAGATTGGCGCAGCCTTCAGGAGCAACTGCAGGCAGGCGGCCCCTATCATGTCTTTCACTTCATCGGTCATGCCTTCTTCGACGAGGTGAGCAATAGTGGCTATATTGCCCTGGCGAACGAAGCGGGACAGCCGGAGTTGCGCACCGCCAACGAACTTGCTGATTTGCTCGCCGACCATCCTACCCTCAAGCTTATCGTGCTGAATGCGTGCGATAGCGCCGAAGGCTCCCCACTTGACCTGAACTCAAGCATGGCGGCCACCCTGATCACGCGTGGCTTTCCCGCGGTGGCGGCGATGCAGACGACTGTTAGCGACCGGGCGGCGATTGAGTTTGCTCGTAGTTTCTATCGCGCCATCGCTAACCGGCTGCCGGTGGATGCAGCCTGCACCGAAGCGCGCAAGGCCATGCATCTGGCTGCCGGCCACGCGCTGGAATGGGTCATTCCCACCCTCTATATGCGCACCGCCGACGGTCGTCTGTTCCAGAGGGAAGGCGTCCCGATCGACTGGGCAAAAGTGTTGAGCTTGTTGCTGTTCACGTGGATGGCGTTGGGTGCTGTCGTCGGTTGGTGGTGGTGGCAGGGCACGCGCCCTATCCCCACCGCCGTTTTCAACGTTGCAGTTGCAGACTTTGTTGAGAATGGAGTGACCGCCACATCACTGCAGGTCGGCCCCATTTTCGGGCAAGCCTTGAGCGACGCGCTGGAAAACGAATATCCATTG
>CZCA01000527.1_pt1 | contig 47605 bp, 43 predicted proteins | sample 591981 | NCBI WGS metagenome assembly CZCA01 (sample SAMEA3556810, study PRJEB10932) | anaerobic digester metagenome | reverse complement strand
GCCGTATTGAGCGGAGCGCGCGGCTTCGTCACCAAACCGTTGATGGCGGAGGAATTCTGGATCACAGTCCATCAACTGCTGACCCAGAATCAAGTGCCAGAGCAAGAGGTTTCGCGCGCAACGAAGATCGGCAAGGTGGTGGTTTTTGTGGGGCCGAAAGGTGGCACTGGGCGCACCATGATGGCAACCAATACCGCGATTGCCATCATGGAGCAAACCGGGCAAAGCGTGGTCATGGTCGATGCAGACTATGCGGCGCCCGCCCTCGACGTCGTGCTGAACCTGGAGGGAGATCGCGACATCAACACCTTGCTGGCGCGGGCCTCGCGCCTGGATAAAGACTTGGTTTCCAGTGTGCTGGCCAACCACACCTCTGGGTTGCGAGTGTTGTTAGCCCCAGCGCCGGTGTACGGGACGCTTGAGATCAGCATGCCACAGGTGGAGCAGATTGTCTCGCAACTGCGCATGATGTTTGACTGGGTCGTCATCGACCTGGGCGCCTTACTTGATGAGAGCGGGTACGCTTTTCTAGACAGCGCTGACTACATTGTCATGACAGTCGTGCCAGAACTGGTCTGTCTGCGCAACACGCGGTTATTGCTTGATCAACTGGAGGCGCGCGGCTACCCGGAAGACCGCGTGTGGGTGGTGCTCAACCGTGCGGGCATCAATGGCGGCGTCTCCAAGAGCGATATTGAGGAACGTCTGCATGTGCGCGTGCGACACTCGATCCCAGATGACCAGCCGCTGGTCAGTTTGAGCGTCAATCGCGGCGTACCCTTATACATCAGCCATCGGCGCAGCGCCGTAGCGCGCGCCATCGAAGAGTTTGCTGTGATGTTTGTGTCGGGCACGACGAAACAGCCGGTGGTGGCGGAAAGCCCGAAGGAGGCGCCAGCGCCCGCCAGCAATCCCTTCAGCCGGATGTTCCGTCGCATCAGTTCGACGAGTGCAGCGAGGTGAGTCATGTCGGGTGAGATGATCGCAGCCGTGTTGGCTGGCCTTTCCGTGCTGACCTGCTTCATGGGGATGCGGCAATTTTTCACGAATAAGGACCCAATCGAGGACCGCCTGCGTGAGTACGGCCTGACGGAGTACATTCGCCAGGGACGTCGCAGCAGGCAGGAGGGTGAGCACAAAGAGCGCTTTCGCAGCGTTGAACGGCTGGCAAACGGTTTTGGCTTTGGCGACAGGCTGCAAGATATGTTGCAGCGCGCTGATGTGCCGATGTCGGTGGGCGAGTTCACAACGATTCTGCTGGTGGCGTCGGCAGTTGTTCTGGCGTTGGCGACGTTGCGCGCAGGGATTCTGGTGGGCCTAATGTCGGCTGTACTACCGTGGGTGTTTGCCGTTTTCTACTTGAAACAGCGGCAGAATAAGCGGCGGATAGCCTTCACCAATCAACTGCCGGATGTCCTTACCCTGTTAGTTGGCTCGCTACGCGCCGGATATGGCCTTTCTCAGGCGATCGAACTGGTGGCGCGAGAGATTCCGGAACCTGCCTCGAAAGAGTTTCAGCGCGTCACGCGGGCGATGAGCCTGGGGCTGCCGATGCAGAAAGCTTTGGAGGGGATGGCGGAACGGATCCAGAGTGATGATCTTGACCTGATGGTGACAGCAATCAGCGTGCAATATGAGATGGGTGGCAACCTCTCGTCGGTTTTGGAGAATATTGGCGACACCATTCGTCAGCGCGTGCGGGTGCTGCGCGAGGTCAGGGTGCTGACGGCACAGCAACGCATGACCGGCAACATTCTGGCTGGCATGCCTGTGCTGTTGGCGATTGCCTTTTCCATCTTAAGCCCTGGCTACTTTGATCCCTTTTTTGAGCCAGGTTGGCCGCGATTGATGCCAGCTGCCGCCGCCGTCATGATCGGGATTGGGTTCATGATCATTCGCAAAATTGTGGATATCAAGGTGTAAGAATCATGCTCATCGAGATGATCAACGGGACGTTAGCCCCGGCATTCTTCGGCATCTTAGTGACAGGTGCGATTGTTGCCATCTGGATGTCGTTGTCGCCAGCCAGCGCACCGCGTGCCATCACCGACCGGATGGCAGGGATGGTTGACACTAGCGGAATCAGTGACGAACTACGGACGCCGTTCGTGCAGCGCATGATTCTGCCTGCTTTCCATCGTTTCACCAGCTTTCTGGCCGGGTTGATGCCGCAAAAGAATGTCGACAAGCTGAATTTGATGCTGATCCAGGCGGGCAGTCCTGGCGAGCTGACCGCCATGGATTTTGTCGGAATTCGCTTTGTACTGGCTGCCGCAGCCGGCGTCGGCTACTTTCTGATGATGGGACGCACCGATCCATTCCTGATTTTGATGCGGAACTCGCTGATTGCAGTCTTTGTTGGTTTCATGTTGCCCAAGCTATGGCTCAGCCAGCGCATCAAGAAGCGCAAAGTGGAAATTCGACGGGCACTGCCAGATGCACTCGACATGCTGACGATCGGGGTGGAAGCCGGGCTTGCGTTTGAGTCCGCCCTGCTGCGCGTTGGTGAGCAGTGGGACAACGCGCTCACTGAGGAGTTTCGACGCGCAGTCAGCGAACTGCGAGTTGGCGTCCCCCGCAACGAGGCGCTCCGTCACATGGCAGAGCGCAATGGGGTGCCTGAACTTACTACCTTCATTGCTGTCTTGATTCAATCCAATATGCTGGGGATGAGTATTGCCCAGGTATTGCATACACAGTCAGAACAGATGCGCCTGAAGCGTCGCCAGATGGCGGAAGAACAGGCGCACAGCGCCACCGTCAAGATTGTGTTGGTGTTGGTGATGTTTATCTTCCCGGCGATGTTTATTGTGATTCTTGGCCCCGTTGTGCCGGAGATCATGGCATCACTCCAGAAGATGGCACAGTAAAGGAGGAACCTATGGCGGCTACATTTGGCGCCGGCTCGACCGAATATGATGATCCGCAGTTCCAGGAAGCCGCAACCCATTTTCACATGGGGCAATGGGAAAAAGCCATTCGCATCCTGGAGATGCTGCAGGCGCGGTACCCTGGCGACGCGCGCATCGGCCAAATGTTGCAAGACGCCAAGTTCAAGGCGCAACTGGAGGCCAGCACGCAGATCAAGGAAAAGCGTTGGATCATCCCATGGCGCTCGATTGTGGGGCGCGTGGCAATCATCACGACGCTCTTGGTGCTTGTGCTCGTTGGTTTCTGGCTAATCCGGTCGCAATTGATGCCGATGTTGGCCGACGCCCAATTACAGCGTCAGCAGATGCAACTTCTCAATCAGGCGCAGGCTGCGTTGGCGTCTGGCGATTTTGACACTGCTGAAGCGCGCTTCAACGCGATGTTGGCATTAACGCCGGATCGCCAGGATGCGCTGGATGGCCTGGTCGAAGTGCAACGACAACGCGAATTATCGGCGCGCTACAATGAAGCTGTCGCTGCTGACCTGGCCGGCAAACGCGACCTGGCGCTTGCCATGTATAGTGACCTGCAGGTGAAGGCGCCCGGATATCGCGACGTCAACAACCGGATTCTCAAGATTCGTCACGTACAGGAATTGGATGAGTTGATGACGCAGGCGCGGCGGCTGCACCAGCTCGGTTTCGATGTAGAAGCGACCTCCGCACTGATGCAAATCCAAACAATGGATGTCAACTATCAACGCGACGAAGTGGCGAATCTACTGTATAGTCTCAACTACCGTCAGGGGATGCGCATCCTTGAACAGAATCCGCCCAAGCCGTCAGAAGTGGCGCTTGCCCTGAATTTCTTCAACGCTGCCCTGAAACAGAAGCCAAACGCAGTCGAAGCGATCACGGAAGCGCGCCTGGCCGTCAACTTTATGCGTGGCAAGGAAGCCTTCGACAAGCAAAGTTGGTTGGAGGCAGTCAACTTGCTCCGTTCGATTGTGGCAGAACGCCCCGATTACCTGGGCAACACCACGGTTTCGATGCTCTTCATTGCACTGATGGGCGCTGGCGACGATTTTCTCCGCAGTGAAGATTTGTTGAACGCCTACGAAATGTACAGCCAGGCGTGCCAGTTGCCACTCACCGACACGTCCAGCGCCTGCGCCAAGGCTGGCACCATCGTGCCGCTGCTCACGCCAACGCCAACGCCGACCATCACGCCGACGCCTGGCCCGACGCCGCCCACAGCTACACCGACGCCGACTTCGACGCCGCGCCCCTTACAGATGTTCCGCAACCGGATTGTCTTCAAGTCCGACAACCCGGATTTGCCTGGCATCTATGTCATTGACCCGGATGGCTCGAACCGAGAGTATCTTGGTGATTTCAAGCAGTATGAGACGCTCTTCAACGAACTACGCGAGTCGGAGCGCTATTCGCCGGATCGCAACTATTGGGTCTCGACAGCCGACGTGGATGGTGAACCGCAGATTATCCTCCATCTGCCGGTCACTTCGCAGTTCGGGCAGTTGCCGCCCAAGCCGATCACGCGCTTTACCAATGCCATGGCCTACGACCCGGTGTGGTCGCCCGACGGCGCCTGGATCGCCTTTGTGACGACAGCAAATGAGAGCGATGACATCTGGAAGACGCGCCCCGACAGCTCCGAGCAGGTCGCATTGATGCGCAACGACTGGGAGTGGGACAAGCATCCCTCCTGGTCGCCCGATAGCCAACGGATCGTCTTCTTCTCGAATCGTGAAGGGAACCGTCAGTTGTTCATTATCGACAAAGATGGTCGTAATCCTACCAATATCAGTCGCGTCCCCTGGGACGAATATGATCCAATCTGGGTGAAGTGAACTATGTTGAAGACAAAATTTCCTGCCGATGTTGATAGCCGATTCCGACCGACCGGTGTGCCGGGGGAGCGCACCAATGGCAACGCCGCCTATGCACAGTTGCGCGACCGCATCCAGCAACGTTTGTTAGCGGAGCTTAACCCTGCAGCGACGCGCGGCGACACTGCCGAAGTGCGCCAGGTCGTTGAGCGACTCTTCAACGAGACGCTGGTTGAGCTAGGGTTGCCGATGAGTCGCATCGAACGCAACGACATTTTTGACCAGCTGCTCGCCGACATTTTGGGGCTTGGTCCGCTTGAAGCGTTGTTAGCTGACGATATGGTCACGGAAATCCTGGTCAATGGGCCGAACACCGTGTATATCGAACGTGGCGGCAAGCTGGACCTGGCGCCGGTCAAGTTCCGTGATAATGATGACGTGATGCGGATTATTGAGCGCATTGTAGCGCCCCTAGGCCGGCGCGTCGATGAGTCCAGCCCGATGGTGGATGCGCGTCTGCCCGACGGCTCGCGTGTCAATGTCATCATTCCCCCACTGTCACTGGTCGGGCCGTGCATCAGCATCCGCAAATTCCCCAAACACGCTTTGACGCCCGACGAGCTCATCAAGAAAGGCGCTATGACGCCCGGCATTGCTGATTTCTTACGCGCATGCGTCAAGGCGGCGCTCAATATCGTGGTTTCAGGTGGCACTGGCACTGGCAAGACAACCATTCTCAATGCGTTGTCGTCTTTCATTCCAGAGGGCGAACGTATCTTGACGATTGAAGACGCTGCCGAGTTGCGTCTCCAGCAACCACATGTTGTCCGCCTGGAAGCGCGGCCTGCCAACGTTGAAGGTAAGGGGCAAATCACCATCCGCCAACTGGTGATCAATGCGCTGCGTATGCGCCCCGACCGCATCGTTGTCGGCGAAGTGCGCGGCGCCGAAGCGTTGGACATGCTGCAAGCCATGAACACCGGTCACGAAGGCTCGCTGACCACCGTCCACTCCAACAGTGCGCGTGATACATTGCGGCGCGTGGAGACGATGGTGCTGATGGCGGGCATGGATTTGCCATTGCGCGCCATCCGGGAGCAGATCGCCTCCGCCTTTGATCTGATTGTGCACCTTGGCCGCCTTGCGGATGGCTCGCGTAAGATCGTGCAGATCTCGGAAGTGCAGGGGATGGAGGGTGACACCGTCATCATGCAGGACATCTTCCAGTTCGTGCAGACGACGGTCGAAAATGGCAAGGTGCAGGGCTATTTCACCCCAACCGGGGTGAGGCCAAAGTTCTATAGCCGTTTGGAAGCGGCCGGTCTGTTCATTCAGCCCTCGACGTTCATGCCTACCGAACCGGCGCGGGCAAGGCGGTGATCGATGGACGCGGTGGCGCTGTTACCTTCCGAGACAGTTCAATATAACGAACTGACTGGCGCCTCAACGCTGGCGGAAGTGATGGTGGCTGCCGAGGAACAAGTCGCGCGCGGCGATATTGGCTATCTGCAGGTCTTGCCTACCGGGTTTTCCCCGCTCGACGATGTCCTCAACGGGGGCTTGCGCCCAGGCGAACTTGTGATCCTGGGCGGACCCTCTGGTGTAGGCAAGACCGTGTTTGCTCTGCAGTTGGCGCGCAACATTGCGCTGCTACAGCGTGATGCGGCGGTCATGTACATCGGCTACGAACATGATCGCTGGCACATCATGATGCGCCTACTGTGCATGGAAAGCGCCCTACTCGGACATGGCGATGCGGCGTTGACGTTGCGCCGTATCCACACCATCCTCAGCGACGCTGTTGGCAGACGCGGCCTGCTGGCAGAACTCCAGACACACGAACTCTATGCCGATGTCGTCAACCGCCTACGCCAATATGCCGATCGCCTGACCATCATCAAGGCCAGTGGCACAATGACCACCCTCGATCAGATCCGTCTCTGGGCGCGACGCCTGGCCAGTGCACGTGCGCCAGCCCTCCTGGTCGTCGACTACCTCCAGAAGATACCGTTTGAGTCTCCTGGCGTGATGCATGAGAACGAAGTAACGACGTACCATGCGCAGGGGCTAAAAGAACTAGCTTTGAGCGCAGGAATCCGTATTTTGGCGATAGCGGCGGCAGACCGAGATGGCTTACAATCTAGAAGGGTCAGGTTGTATGACATGCGCGGCAGCTCGGCAATTCAGTACGAAGCAGATGTCGGGATCGTCATCAACAATAAGTATGCGGTGGTTTCGCGGGAACACATTGTCTACAACCCGATCCAGGCGGAGAGTATGCGCAACTGGGTGGTGTTCAGCGTCGAAAAAAACCGTTCAGGGCGCAGTGGTGTGGATATGGAATTTCGGCTTGATGCGTCCCACTTTTGTATGGATCCGAGAGGTGACTATGTACGCGATCGACTCATCGACGACAGACTTACGCTCGAATAGGCGAACCCGTGCCGGCTGTCGATGGCTGCCCCACTGGGGGGCAGAGCGCGGTTCGAACCTGCTTGAGATGACGTTTGTCGTCACAATCATGCTCACGCTGATAGTTGGCGCCGTCGATCTGGGGTATGCGTACCAGCATTACAGCGTTGCGCTCAACGCCTCCCGCGAGAGCGCGCGTCTCTACTCACGCTTACCCTGCACAGGCGCCAATCGCACTGCACTGCGTAACGCCATCGTTGACGCAGCAGTGACAGAAGGTAACGGCGGCAGGGTCGCAATTCTAGGGCAAAATGTAGAGATTACGCCCAACCCAACCTCGGGCTGCCCGACCCCCGGCGCCACGCTTGAGGTGCGCGTGCGCGTACTCTATGAGTCCCGATTCGGTGAGTTGTTTGGAATCAGCGACGTTCCTATTAGTGCATCGACCACCATGATGTACTATGGCACTGATACTTCACAGAGTGGATCATGAACAAGCTAAATCATCTGCGCAGTGAACGTGGGCAGGCGCTGATTCAGTTTGCGTTGATGTTTCTAGGCCTGCTGGCGTTTGTTGCGCTCGCAATCGAAGCTGGAAACGTATACGGCGTGCGTCGGCAGTTGCAAAACGCCGCCGACGCTGGCGCTCTGGCAGCCGCACGTGAACTTTGCCTCGGTCGCAGCGAACAGACTGCCACCAGCAAAGCCATCGACTATCTGCGCCGGAATGGTTTGAACGATGACGCCATTGCGCTCAGTGATATCTCCATCTCTGGCAACCGCGTCTCTGTTCGCGCCACCATGATCGCCGACACCATACTTGCACGCGTACTCAATTGGAGAGAAGTCACCGTGAACGCCACGGCGCGCGCTGCCTGTGGCGGCGCCAATGCGGCGTGTGGGCTGTGGCCGGTGGCACTCGACTATGCATTATTCGAAGGCGTACAGTGTGGTCAATCAATCGTGATATGGGACGCCGATTTCGACAAAGTTAACGCCACCTGCACCATTGGCGGCGTGCCACGTGACACCTGCGACTGTTACGACTGTGATCTGGATGATGATGGCTCGAATGACTTTGCGGTTGTCACGAGCCTTGCCCGCGGCTGGATGGACTTCCCAGACACACCCGCCGACGGCGTCTACACCGATCCATGCAAGGCGAGCGGTTGTGGCGCCAGCGAATTGGCCTGTCGTATCCGCAGTGACTACGGCGGTCGCGTCGAGTTGCCGGCCTGCATCCCTGGACTGAGTGGGATCAAGGCGGGCGTTAAAGATGATGTCAACGCCCGCGCGGGCGAGACCGTCAGTGTGCCGTTGTTCACTAGCATTAACTGCGCTTCCGGTAGCAATTGCTCCGGGCAAGAGGCGGAAAGCTACTACGTGACGCGCTACGGCTGCGTATCTGTGACGGGCTGGATTCAGAGCTTCGTGCTCAATCCCAAGCCGGGAATGCCCAAGACGATCAAGAAGATCACAAGTAAAGCCGTACTGGCCACCAAGGATTGCAGCGGCAACTGCATGACCTTCTGTGGCGGGACAAACGGTGAGCCTGCGGCGCCGTGGGAGTTGCGTGCCGCCAGTCTGGTGCCCTGACCATGGCATTGATACTATTGATGTTGGCAGCGGGTGTGATGGGATGGATAGGCGGCGGCCTGGTTAACTGGGCCGCCGATATTCTGCCAGGCATCGGCGGGCAGGATGCGCCACCCTCGCCGCGCACTCCTCGGTGGCGTTACTGGGCGCCAATTGGGGCAACGTCAAGCCATCGTCATCGGCTAATCATCATCGTGAGCATTGTACTGGCTGCGCTGATGGCCTGGCATTGGGGATGGGATACGAAGTTGATCGTCGGCTGGCTATACGGATTCTTCCTGCTCGCAGTCATCATCATCGACTTCGAACATCATCGCGTCCTGAATGTAATGGTTGCACCTGCGGCTGTGGTGGCCGCCATCTTCAGCCTCCTGCCGTTTACACCCACCCCTCTGTTCGCACTATTAGGTGGCGCTGCCGGTTTCGGCGTGTTTCTCCTGCTGGCGATTATTGGGCGCGGCGCCCTGGGCATGGGTGATGTCAAACTGGCAGGTGTAATCGGCTTGATGACCGGTTATCCCAACGTTTTCTGGGCGCTTGTCATTGGCGCCCTCGTTGGTGCTGGCGCTGCGCTCTTCCTATTGCTCAGCCGCAAGGCAACGCGCAAGACAGCAATCGCGTATGCACCATATCTAGCGATTGGCGCATTTGTGATATTGTGGGCGGGGCTATGACCCCAGAAAGCGAGACGGTGAGCATGGTGCGCGTCGAAAATATCAGCCGTCATTCGGAACTGATCAGCAATGGTCGCATGGCAAACAATAGCTGGACTCGCCTGCGCGGGTTGATCGGAGTGCGCGATCTGCCTGCAGGCCAGGGCATCGTCATTGAGCCATGTCATGGCGTCCATTGCATGTTTATGTCGATTCCAATCGACGTGATCTATGTCAACAAACAGCATCAGGTGGTGGCGCTAGACAAGGCGATGAAGCCCTGGACGATCGGCAAAATCTATCGCGCAAGCCATTACGTGATCGAAGTCCCTGTCGGCACCATTGAGCGCACGCACACCGAGATCGGCGATCAACTAAAGCTCACCGTCAGTTGAACGCTCCGGGTGCGGCGCTCGCCCTTCGCTGCACACACCCGTTTTTCATTCAACCACATCCTCCCCTCAGGTGTCGCGACACGATCTCACGCTGGAAACGATTGCCTACAGACGGTGAACGCTACGTTCTGCTGAAGCGACGGCGCGGCTTGCCAGCGTATTTTGTGAATCGTTGGGCACTGGCGGCGAGTCAGCTTGCTGTCAGCCGCATGTCGGCTGGATTGGAAGCCAGTCTACACCATTCGCTTCCCGCTCTTCAGATAATGCCTCCCAAATTGTTCGGGACTGTCGGACCCTGGTCTTGTGATCGGGTGACTACCGTTGTTCAGAAGGAGAGGAGTCTCGTGTGCCGCCGAGCTGACCGGCGCAACAGATCAGCTTTGGCTTTCTAACTTTTTTATTCGATTCGATGCAAGGCACAGGAGGCAATATGCACCAACTCTGGAACATGACCAAAACTACGCTTTTGCTGGCGCTGCTGACCGCAGGCTTCGTACTGGTGGGCGGCGCGCTAGGCGGAACCAACGGCATGCTGATCGCGCTCTTCTTTGCCGTGACGATCAACATGGCGGCTTGGTGGTTCTCCGACAAAATGGCGCTCAAGATGAGCCGTGCACGTGCGGTGGCGCCCACAGAAGCACCCGAACTCCATCGCATGGTGGAAGTGTTGGCGCAGCGCGCGAGTATCCCCAAGCCCGGCGTCTATGTTATCGATAGCCCGGCGCCAAATGCTTTTGCCACCGGCCGCTCGCCAGCAAAAGGCGCTGTCGCTGTGACCACGGGACTCATGCAGGCGTTGAGCCGTGACGAGCTGGCGGGCGTGATTGCGCATGAACTGGCGCATATTAAGAATCGCGACACGCTCATCAGCAGCATCGCCGCCACGATTGCTGGCGCTATTAGTATGATTGCCGACATGGCGCTGTGGAGCATGATCCTGGGCGGCGGCGACGAGGAGGAAGGCGGTGGTGCAAGCGGATTTGTGATGTTGATTCTGGCGCCGATCGCCGCCCTGATCATCCAGATGGCAATTTCGCGCTCGCGCGAGTTTGCGGCGGATGCGGAAGGCGCTCGCATTCTGGGCGATCCACAGCCACTGGCGGATGCACTCCGCAAGATCGAGATGAACGTGAAGCTGCGACCTATGGAAGTATCACCAGCAACGTCGCATCTCTACATCATTAACCCGGTCTTTGGCGGGCTAGCAGGACTGTTCAGCACGCATCCGGCCACCGAGAAGCGCATTGCCAAACTTCAGGCATTGCGCGGCCAGTTTCGATCGGAGATGAAGGTCAGCCTGGCGTAGCGTCAGGCTCATCAATCGTGCATGTTCAGCAACTGATCGACGGCAGCCGCTAGCTCGATCAGTTGCTGTTCGCGTGGGCGCGAGTTCAATCCTGTCAACACCGTATGGATGGCGGCGAGTTGCGTTGGAGACAGTCGCGGCGAAAGATGATTCAGCGCCTGCATAAACTGGTCGTCGGGCAGGTCAGGAAGAATGGCGTGCCGTCGCGCCAACCCCACCTTGAGGCGATGATGATGGTGCCGCGCCAACTCCGTGTGCTCGCCAGCGCGCCGGTGAAGATTTGCCATCGCTCGCACATACTCCGCCGCCTCTCGTCCGCGCGTCTGCGCCACCGTCACCAGCGGCGGGCCAAGGCGACGTCCCTGCAAAAGTAGGAAGCCACCGATTACGATCAGCGCAAAGAGCGTCGCCCAGCCCGTGGGGGTGCGGTAAAGCCAATCCTGCAACGTGGCGATCTGTTCACCAACGCGGCTGAAGCCGAAGAGGTGATAGGCGTCGAACACAACGACGCCGCCAGCACGCACGTTGCGCAGCAACGCCGGCAACAGTTCCCCCTGTGCATACTCCGCCAGGTTGCGATTGGTCAGATCGATGCCCGGCGCTAGATGCCAGACCACGCCATCACCCACGGACTGGACGGCGACAACTGCCTTGCTTGCGGCATGTTCGATGAGCGCAGCGCGGTCGCTGTCGACGTCGGCGAGCGCCAACACCGGCACAGCCTGTGGCGCATCACTCAGATCGAGGGTGACGCCAGGCGTAAACCATTCACGCCGATAGGCGCGGCGTCCCTCAGGCAACAACGGCTGCACCTGCACCTGCTCAGTCTCATAGCTCAGTTTGGATGCCACACGCACGCCGAATGTGGCGATCAGCTCGCGATCCTCGGCGGCAGGCCCGACCAACACCAGTGTTCCGCCCCGCTCCACCCATGCCCGCAGCGTCGCTGCTTCAGCGGCGCTATAGCTCAATCGATTCGGATAGACAAAGAGCAAATCCGCTGCGTCGGGTAAGTCGAAGCGCAGACCGCCTGTGCGCTGCACAACGTAGCCGAGTTCGGTTAGCCACAGCCGCAAACCGAGCAGTCCGGTGGGATGGCTAGCGTCCAGATCGTACGCGATCGGCTCTGGCGGCGGCGTGGTGACAAGTGTTGTGAGCAGCAGGATCGCGACCAACGCAGCAAGCGCCAACGGTGTGGCGAGCGACCGCAGCCTGGCCAGAAGTTGCACGCGGGGCGACGTAGAGGTGGACATCATGCTGCTGGCGCCTGCTTTTCTGTTGCTGCGGCGCAGCGTTCAATTGCGTCAACGGTGGCGCGATATTCGGCGAATGTCGCTTCATCGGGTTCGTGCACGCCGTACCATACGTCATCAAAGACGGCGACCGCTGCCGCCAACGGTGCGTGCACAGGATGTGCTGTCGGTGTTTGCGCCAATACCTCGCGATTGGTGAGGCTGGGGTCGCGCACGACAAGGCGCCGCTCTTGTAGCGTCAGCAACGCCGCGAGATAGAGGTGACGTACTGCTGCGCGATAATCGCCCTGTTCAGCCAGGCGACTTGCTGCGACGCGTGCCGCAGCAGATGTGGCGGGCATCGCGTCGTCTTGCGTTTCTCTCCTGACGGCGTCGCCGACAAAAGCGTGCAGCAGCGTCTGCAGCCAACGCACGAGCAAGATGAGCAAGAGTATGCTGCCGGCAATGACGACGCTCCCACCGACAACCTGCGCAGCTATTGCGCTGACGGGGGTTGGCGCAGTGTTGGCCTCCGAAGCGCCAAACCACTGCTGTAACCAATTCGCCAGCCATCTGCGCACTTGATCAAGCCAGGTTTCCCGGTTCTGGAACGCCGCGCCAGCGAGCACCGTCTCCAGCACCGCCAGGCGGGCGGCAGTCTGGTCGGCGTCAGCGGCAGCGAGTTGTTGCGCTACCAACTGCAGCCGTGCCTGCGCACTCGCGCCATCGAGCCTCTCCCCCTCCGCGCCGAGCACAGGCGTCATCGGCATGATTTCGCCCGACTGCAGCTCAACCTGCTCGATCGCGGCAAGCTGACGGCGGGCGGCGTCAGTCATGGCGGGATCGTTGTGCAGCAGACGCTCGGCCGCGCGCACGGCGGCTACGTAGTCGTCGATGGTGTGAAGGCTGGGTGCGGCATCCTGGCTGTGGGCAACCGATGCCGCAGTCAACGCCAGCAGCGTCGCCAGCAGCCACACTAGCTGTGCGTGTACATCCTTCATGGCGAGGGTAAAGTCGGCGGCTGCACCGCCATTTCCAGCGCACGGATGCGCAGTTCCAGGTCAAGGTTCTCTTTGCGCACGCGCAGATCATAGTAGACGAGCACCAACGTCAGCGCCAGGAAGGGATACCACAGAATGTTGACGAGGTAACCTAATCCGGTCAAGACGCCGTTGACGGCGCCCAACACCTGCGTCGTGAGCAAGATGACGGCGAAAAACTGGATCAAGGTGAGCGGCAGGCTGAGCACGACGCCGTTGAGCACGGACATCAGGATCAGCAGGCCAAAGAGTCGCCAGAAGCTCCCTTGCGTCAGCCGCCAGCTCCGGCGTAGCGCCGCCACCGGTCCGCAACGTTCGGTGAGGATCACCACCGGCGCCACGAACCAGCGCGTAGCAAGAAACGCCAGTGGCAGCAGCAGCACAAAAATCAGACCAAAGACCAGCACCATGATGAGCAGGAAGGCGCCCACTGCCACAAGATCGTTGCCGCCTGTCAATGCTGCTAGACCTGCCAACAGACCGGCAAAGACCAACGCCACCAGGAAAACGCCCAGATAGATGACAATCAGGATGCCCACGATGATCAGCGCCACAAGCAGCGACCACCCGACAAACGTCCAAAAGCGACTCAGACCAATACGCACGCTGGCGCCCACCGTCATCTCCTGCCCGTTGACAGTGGCGTCCGCCTGCGCCAGCGTCGCTAGAAATGCCAGTGCACCCAGCATCAGCGCCAGCCCCGCCACCAGCAACGATAGCCCAATCGTCGCTCCACTGGCGCGGAGCAGGGTTTCTTCGTCCATCGTCGGGAGATCGACGGCGTTGAATAGCAAGTCAAAATAACTGCTCATTGCTACGCCCAGCAAGAGCGCCGAGAGCACCGCCAGCGGCACGAAAAAGATCGCCGTCGTCAGCGCCAGTTGCCCAAAGCGCAGCCGATAGAGGCGAAAGACGCGATCCAGCAGTTGACCGATCCCCAGTGGCGCCTGAAAAGGAGTTGCTAGCACGACTATGTCTCCTTACACAGTCAAACATGTCGCGGCGGCAGATTACGTCTGTACTGTCATCGCCCGCAGTTGCGCCGGATCAATGCGCACCATCAGCGCGTCGCGCACATCCAGCCAGCCATCGACCAGCGTAAGCCGCCGCTCTGTAATCTCCTCGCGTAGCTTGAGAAAGAATGACAGCTCGGACGGGTGCGCGATCTCCGGGCGGGCGGCAAAGATAGCGGCGCGCGCCGTGCCGATCGTGCTGCCCGCCTGCGAACCGACCATGATCCCCTTCCCGGCAGCGCTGGCATGTGTTGCCATTGCCAGCGATTCAGTGAAGCCGGTGCGCGGGGTCTTGATGTTGAGGATGTCGAAGGTGTCCATTTCCAGTTCGCGGTGCAGGTCGCGCAGTGTAAAGGCGCTGTCGTCGGCGATGATCGGCAGCGCACCGTATGCCCGCAGCGTCGCGCGGGCGCGAATCTGCTCCACCGGCAGCGGCTCTTCGCAATAGTGCAACCCCAGTTCGCGCAGCGCGGCGAGACGATGAGCGGCGTTCTCGGCCAGCATTGTCTCGTTAGCGTCGGCATAGAGTTCGACGGTGGCGCCAAACATTGCCTGCAGGTCGCGGATGCGCGCGATGTCCTCGTCCCAGTCGCGCCCAACCTTGACCTTGAGCACGCGCACACCCTGCGCTACGACGCGCTCTGCTTCGGCCAGCACTTCATCACGCGCACCGATGCCGAGGATATAGCTGACGCGCACGCGGTCGCGTGTGGCGCCAAGCCGCTCGGCCAGCGATTGCCCTGTGCTCTGCGCCAGTGCATCATGCACTGCCATGTCGATGGCGCCTTTGGCGGTGTGATTGTTGCGAATGGCTGCCATGCGTTCCCAGGCAGTGGTGGCTGGCTGCCCGAGCAGCCGGGGCGCCAGCTCGTCGCGAATGATGGCAATGATGGTGGCGGCCGTCTCACCGTAGATGGTCGGGCGGGGCGGCGCCTCGGCAACGCCGCAACTGCCATCACTGAGCGCAACCGTCACCAGCACATGGCGCGCGACCGCCAGACTGCTCTGGCTGCCCCACCGCAGCTCGCCTAGCATCGGCAGACTAAATTCGATGGTTTCGATGGCAGCAATTTTAGGCGCTATCATCTAGTCTACTCGTAAAAAATCTAGAATTTTGAGGGCGACGCTATGAGGCGCGTCGGCGACGGTGTCGACGATCAAGGTGCGTTCGGGAGCGTTGGCTGCGAGCGCCGCACGTGTGGCGCTCGGGTCGTAGTTGCGGCGTTCCTCGACAACGATGGTGAGCGCCTTGCGCAAATCATCGGCGGTCGCCTCGCCCGTGCTCACCAGGTCGGCCAGGATGTGTTGCTCCTGCGGCGTGAACAGGGCTTCGGCGCCCTCTACGCCCAGATCGATGAAACGTTGCAACTCATGCGCCGCATGCGTGCTCGCGCGTGCGGCGATCACGTCGAATGGGTCCTGGCGATCCATCAGCCGGATCACGCGCACGATGTCGGGGGCGTCCAACATGACGAAGCGGGCCTGCGGCAGCGTCTGTGCGGCGTGCGTCACTTCGTTGGCGCCGCGCAACCCATCAAAGAGCAATAAGCCCGGCGTCTGTGTTACATCTACCAACAGCGTGCTCAGCGCCGCACTCATGCCGCCGGGATGCTGCTGACGGTACGCGCGTGTCAAGGCAAAGCGCTGTGTGCGATCGGTGATCGGCGCCAGCGGTGCGTTGGTGGCGGTCAACATGGTGGGGATGATCAGCCGATCGGTCAACTCGCGACGGTCGGGCAGGGCGTGATAAGCCAAGCCGACGCGTTGCAGCGCTGCCAGCGTCGTGCTTTTGCCCACGCCTGTCACACCGACGAGCACCAGCAGCGGGCGCGTCGCCACTGGCTGCCATGCCGCGGAGGGTGCGGCGCCATAGCCCACATCAGGCCGGAGCAACGTGAAGGTAGGTTCGCTCATGGTCGAGCACGCCTTTCTGTGGCAGTGGCTGCAGGGAGCGGTTGCACGGATGCGACGTTCAATGGACCATGCAGCGAACTAACCGCCGCAGTCCGTACAATCCGCTCCCCCAATTCCCTCATTGCGCTATGCCTCCGTCACGACGACCTTGAGCATCTTGTCGCCCTGGCGGATTGCATTGACGACATCCATTCCGCTGGTAACCTTGCCAAAGACAGTGTGCTTTCCATCCAGGTGGGGCTGCGGTGAGTGAGTGATGAAGAACTGGCTGCCGTTGGTATTGGGGCCGGCGTTTGCCATCGAAAGCACGCCGGTCTCATGTTTGAGCGGGTTGCCCTTGACCTCATCTTCGAACTTGTAGCCGGGGCCGCCGCGTCCGGTGCCCGTCGGGTCGCCACCCTGGATCACGAAGTCGGGAATGACACGATGGAAGGAGACGCCGTCGTAGTAACCTGCCCGCGCCAGGAAGACGAAGTTGTTGACTGTCTTGGGCGCGTGTTCGGGATAGAGTTCGATCACGATGGGGCCGCGTATAGTCTCAATCGTGGCTGTGTAGCTCTTCTTCACATCGATCTGCATGGCCGGGGGGGTGTTCCATTGTTTGTCTGACATGACCTTGTTCCTTATCACAAAAAATTGGCGTGTTTGCAGTTACAGTGTAGCAGAGGCGTAGGGCTTGGACAATTCGGTTGCGACGTGTAGGCGACCGCCTGCTGCGTGACATGGCACTGTCACACTGAGCAATAAGCTGCATTCAGCCACCCACAACGGCGCTGCGACGCTCCAGCAAGAGCACATCGCGCCAGACGCCGTGCAGCTGCCCAATGCGTTCACGCCGACCGACGATGCGAAAGCCGCAGCGTTCATGCAGGCGCACACTGGCCGTATTTTCGGGGAAAATGCCAGCCTGCAGTGTCCAAACCTCATCAGCTTCGGACGCTGCGACTAACGCCGCAAGCAGCTGACGCCCTACACCCTGTCCCCGACTGGATGCGGCGATGTAGATGCTTACTTCCGCCACGCCAGCGTAGACAGCGCGCGTCGAGTAGGGCGTCAGTGCAGCCCAACCGACTACCTGTCCTGTTGTCTCTCTGGCGACAAGACGGCAGGTGGGGCGATGTTTGCGATCCCAGGCTTCCCATTCAGGTGCAGTCTGCTCGAAGGTGGCGTGTCCGGTGGCGATGCCCTCTAGATAGATGGCGCGCACCTGATGCCAGTCGGCGGGGTGTAAGGCGTCAATGATCATGACCGCTCCTCCTCAGTCAGCGTGCAGGAGTGGGGATTGGTATCAATCGGCGCGCCCGCTCCGATGCCAGGCCAGCGCCGCCGCCTCGATCTGCTTGATCAACCCATCTTTGCCGTCCATGTACGCCACGATGTCGGTCGGGTGTTGCCGCGCCAGTTCCAGTTTGAGGGCGGCGTAGGCTTCCAACGCGGCGGGATGGGTGCGCAGGTAATCGCGGAAGGCAAGATGGCGCTCGACCTCGGGGTGATCGGCGGCGTAGACGTGACAGTGCACCAGGCGGGCATGCGCCGGTCCTTTCACAAAGTAGCGACGGCCGGGCAGACCGAACTCGCCGCGCGGGGTGTAGCCGATGGCCGCCATCGCTGCGATGCGCCTGCCTACGTCCCGCACGTCGCGCACGAGCGGCATCATGTCAATGATTGGTTTGGCGGCCAGACCTGGCACTGACGTGCTGCCGACGTGTTCGACGCGGATCACGGTGTCTCCCAAGGCCGCTTGCACCGCTGCGGCTTCCGCAGCAAAGCGCGCCGGCCACTGCGGGTCGTAGGGGATCACCTCGACCACGCGCAGCATCTGCGTCCCTAGTTCTTTGACCATGTGCGCAAAGGTGGGGATGGTGTAGCCGGGGTGGCTGTCTTCAATGATATTCGCATAGCCAATCCGCTCAAAGAAGGCCAGGTTGCCGGACAACGCCAGACGTACGCCGACGCGCACATAGGCGCAGCCGTCTACCTGCGCCTGCCCTTCGACATAAGTCATCAGCGCGCGCCCGACGCCAGCGCGTTGATAGGCAGGCAAAACCGCCAGCCGATGTGCGTACATTTCCACACCGGTGCGCACGTAGAAGACGCACCCCGCCGCAACGCCATCGACCATTGCCAGCGCCGCACGTTCGCCGCGCCCAAAGAGCGCCTGTAGCGAGCCGATGCTCTCGGCGTGAGCGCCCGAAGGCGGTTCAAGCTGGCCGCGCAGCGGCTCGAACGCAGCGTGGAGCAATGGCAGCAGCACTGGCGCTTCCGCCACATCAACTGCCTGGATGGTCAACATGGTCTCACCTGCCCATCTGTGTCGCTGTGGCGCATAACAAACCATGAAAGCACGCTGCCCGCCTCCTCCCATCGTTTCGCCCTTTCCACAATTCCCGATATTATAGAGAGGCAGCGCAGAGTGCGCAATCGACGGGAAATGGGAATTGAGATGATACGCACAGTGACGGCCAGCCGCTATATCGTCCCCTTGCGCGAGGGGGGGTCGCGCGTGAAGCCTGTCTGATTCTCCGACAACCAATATCGTCCCCTTGCGCGAGGGGGGGTCGCTCCCCGCCGTTGTCGAAGCAGATGATGGCGCGCTCTATGTCATGAAGTTTGTCGGCGCTGGGCAGGGTCCGAAGGCGCTGATTGCAGAATTGATCGCGGGCGAGATCGGACGCGCGCTGGGATTGAATGTCCCCGAGCTGGTGTTTATGGAGCTATCGCCACTGCTGGCGCGCACCGAGCGCCACGAAGAGATCCTTGATCTCCTGCGCGCCAGCATCGGGCTAAACCTGGGGATGCGCTTTTTGCCCGGTGCGTTCGCCTATAATCCACTGTTGCAGCCGCCACCTGCCGCCGCTCTGGCTTCCGCCATTGTCTGGTTCGACGCATTCGTGACCAACGTCGATCGCACCGATCGCAACGTCAATCTGCTGCTCTGGCAGCAGGCGCTGTGGCTGATCGACCATGGCGCCGCGCTCTATTTCCATCACGACTGGGCGACCTATCATCAGCGCGCACGTTCGCCCTTTCCCCACGTGGCGCAACACACCTTGCTGCCGCTGGCGAGCGAGTTAGAGGCGGCTGACGCATTCGCACATCGTCGCCTGGACGATGCATGTTTCTCAGCGATTGTGGCGGAGACGCCGGATGTATGGCTGGCGTTCGATGCAGCATATGGCGACCCGGCGACGTTACGGGCGGCCTATGTTGCCTATCTGAGCGAGCGACTGGAGAATTCCTCGGTCTTCGTAGAGGAGGCAGTGCGTGCCCGCGGCTTGCTCATTTGACTACGCCGTGATTCGCGTCGTGCCCGATGTGACGCGCGAGGAATTCGTCAACGTCGGCGTGATTCTCTTCTGCCGCACGCGACGCTTTCTGGCCGCGCAGATTGAGCTGGACGCGGCCAGGCTCGCAGCGTTGGCGCCGCAACTAGACCTCGAGCTGGTGCGCCAGCACCTGACGCTCATCCCGGCAATTTGTGCGGGTGAAGGGCCGATCGGACGCTTGGGACAGGCGGAAGCGTTTCACTGGCTGGTGGCGCCGCACAGCACCACGATCCAATGCTCGTCCGTGCACAGCGGCATCACCGACGACCCCGCGACCACGCTAGCGCAGTTGATGGATGCACACGTGCGGACAAAACGATTCTCTGCGTAGCAGTTGTGTGGTGCGTGTCGAAATCTCTCACGCACTACGTAGCACGCACCACTGCACCCAACAAAACTCTGCCTGGCAATCAGTAAATCCGGGACGGCGCGTTCAATTCATGCGTTATTGAGCGCGTGCACCTGTGATGGCAGCTTGGGGAACAACACCTCCAGCAGTCGCGCCGCTGTGGCATCTGCCCAGACATCTGGGAAAAATGCGCACAATTCGGCCAGGCTCCGATAGCAAAAGAGCAACTGCAAAAATACGGTCGCCGGGCAGCCGGCGTCGGCGTCATCACCGTAATCTGGCGCGCGCCACAGCGCAATCTCTGTAAACTTACCCTCGGCGAAGACCAAACGCAGCCCGCCCCGGTAGAAGTCGATCTTCATCTCACCGCTGTAGCCAGCCAGAATCGAAGCTGCCAGCCGCGCTTCCAGCACCGGGGCGATGCGTTGGAGGAACGCGGGAATGTCTGGCACGCGCAGGTACCAGGCGTAGGGCTGAATCGTGCGCAGTGGCAATGTGTCCTCCAGCAGGGTATAGAGGGGGTGTGTTCGCCCCAACATGAACTCGATCACACTGAACGGTTTGGCATTGTCTTCGACCGCCGGGACCGTCTGTCCATACGCGCGCAAGGCGCGTAGCAGGCAGGGCGCGGCGATATGCCAGTCTATGCCCGGCGCCAGGTGCAGCATCCACACCCGCAACTTCTCGTTCCAACGTTTAGCCGCCACGCGGCTGTAGCCAACCGTGGCGCCGTCGTCAGCGACGATCATGTGCAGCCGTCCGTGCAGGATTGTGCGCAGCGGATCATTCTGCACGGAGGGATCGTCCCAGGCGGCGATGTGATGGCGCCAGAACGCCTCCGGCGCTTCGTTCCAGACCAGGCTATCCCCGCGTGACAGGGCATAGTAAGCCATCAACTGCGGCACATCATCCAGCGTTGCCAGGCGCAGCGCGTACGGTTCTGGCTGGTCGTTCTGCTTTTCGGGAATCACCGCCACTGGTGCAATACGACTGCCCTCCAGATCGAGCACGTATTCATAGCCAAATTGCCGGTAGAAGTAGGGAATGCCGGTGATTGCCTGCACCAGGTGGCCTTCGGCGGCGCTGCGGGCGTGGATCATGGCAAACAGCGCGCGCACCAGCCCCCGATTGCGATACTCAGGGCGCGTCGCGACCATCTCCGGCTGGCCGACGCCAAAATCGATGTTGGCATAGCGCCACCGCAGCCGCCACAGGCAGGTGTACGCGACGACCGGGCAATCGGCTTTACTGACATCCTCCACGAGGGCAAAATCCCCCGGCCCCATGTATGGGAAGTCGTCGGCCATCAGCACGCGTGCAATGTCCATGGCGCGTGGGCTGGCAGGCTGTTCATCGCTGTCACGGTAGATGGCCCCCATGGCCTGGGCAATCTTTGGCATATCGGCGGCGGTCGACCACCGGCAGATAAGTCCGTCGCCCAGGTCGCCAACATAAGTGGATTCAGCCAGGGACATGTTCATTTTTGCACCTTTCGACATCAGAACGTCTGAGTTCCTACAACTGCTGGAGCGGTCATTTAGGGCACGCCCACGCAGGTGAAGACTGAACGGAGAAACGTTTGCGCTTGCGCGGAGATTGTAACACTCTGTGCGGGTGGACGCGAATCACAAAGCGAGGCAGGGGTGTCGCCTGCTGCAATGCAAGAAGAGCCTTTTGGCATCCCCACACGGAGTGTGCCGGGAAAAAGGTCGGATATCTCGCCGATCATGACGCCGCCTGGCGTCCGGTGTAACGAGCACGCGGCCGGATCAGTTGCCCGGTGGCGTACTGTTCGCTGGCGTGGCCAATCCAGCCAATCGTGCGGCCCAACGCAAATATCGCCAGAGCTGCGGCGGGCGGCAGCGCCAACGCCTGCGCCATCACCTCCAGCGCAAAGTCAATAGTGGGTTGCAGGGCGAGCGTCTGCTGCACCAGCGTACACAATGACTGCGCTAACTGCACCACCGGTGCATTAGGACATTGCGTCGCCGTCAACGTGAGCAGCAGCCGGGCGCGTGGGTCCCCATCAGGGTAGAGACGATGTCCGAATCCGGGCAACGTCTCGCCACGCGCCAGACAGCTCTTCACCGCACCAGGGAGATCATCGGCAGCGGAGCGCAGCAATGCAGCCACGCGTGCCGTGTGGCCGCCGTGGCGATGCCCATGCAGCGCGGCAAGGCCGGCGATAACCACGTCATACGGCGTGGCGCCGGCCGACGCCACGCTGCGTGCAGCAAAGGCTGACACGTTGAGTTCATGATCGGCGCATAGGATCAACGCCGCCGAGAGCAGCGTCGCTGCTTCGGGTTGCGCCGGCATCCAGGCGCGTTGGAGCGCGTGCGCCAGCGACGTCGTCACGGGCTGATTGGTTGTGCACATCACCAGCAACGTCAGGATGCGCGCACCGGTTGCAGCCACCGCCTCTGGGGTGGTGAGGTAGGCGGCCAGATCGTCAACAGCGGCGCGCGCCAGGGCGATCTGGTACGCGGCAATGGGATGCCTGTCGACGTCCATGATTGTCGGCGGCGGCGCCGACGTAGCGGCGCGGGAGAAGAGATCACCCGCATCCAGGCGATCCAGCCAGATCAGCGCCGCCGTCGCTTCGACGCTCTGTTGCTGCGCCAACGTCAGGGCGTCATAGCCCCGATAGTAGAGGCGCCCCGCCTGGATCAACGTGATCGCCGACTCCAGCACCGGCGCACCGTAATTCAAGGCGCTTTCCGCCGCGCGGTATGGCTCGCGACGATATTCCTTGCGCTCTAGCAGCGCCTCGACATCCTCAGCATAGTAACGCCGCGCACGCGTCTCCCCTGCGCCTGCCTCCGAACGCAGCAAGCCGCGACTGACATAGGCGTAGAGCGTTGCTAGGCTGATGCCCAGACGGTCGGCGGCTTCACGTGCGCTCAGATACCGGGCGGAAGTCTCCATTGGCGCCCTCCTTATAGATTGATTTTTAAATCAAGATTGACAATGTTGATTATCCTCGCTACAGTATCTTTTTGTCAAGTCTATTGTCATGACGCTCTACCTATGCTGATGCGTCGTCATGATCGGCAAGATCAGGGTGTCATTCACGGTGAAGTGGAGTGAAAAGTATGAACAAGCAGCAAGGTTTTGTCTCTGGGTTGGAAGGTGTGGTGGCCGCGCAGACGCGATTAAGCCACGTTGATGGCCAGCGCGGCGAGTTAATCCTGGCGGGCTACCGGGTCGAAGAGATTGCGCCCAGCGCGACCTTCGAAGCAATGGTGTTTCTGTTGTGGCATGATCGCCTGCCAGACGCGGCAGAACTGGCGCAGATGCACATCGATCTCGCACAATGGCGGATGTTGCCCACAGCGGCGCTTGAGCTGTTGCAGGCCGCCGCAGCCGCGCGCCGGCCAGCGATGGACGCGCTACGCATGGCGGCCGCCGTGTGTGACATCGATCTGCCCGATTGCACTGTGGATGACCGCCGTTGCGATTTCGCATTGCTAGCGCGCTTGCCCACAGCGATTGCAGCGTATTGGCGGCTGCGGCAGGGTAAGACGCCGATCCCCCCTGATCCAGCATTGGGACACGCCGCCAACTATTTGTATATGTTGACCGGCGCGTCTCCCTCGTCGGCGCGCGTCCGTGCGTTGGAGACCTATCTGAACACGGTCATCGATCATGGTCTTAATGCTTCCACCTTCACGGCGCGGGTCATTATTGCCACGCAATCAGACATGACCTCGGCAGTGACCGGGGCGCTAGGTGCGCTGAAGGGGCCGTTGCATGGCGGCGCGCCTGGGCCGGCGCTAGAGATGGTTTTTGCGATTGGCAAAGCGGAGCACGCCGAAGAGTATCTGCGCGCAAAGCTGGCGGCGGGGGAACGGCTGATGGGTTTTGGGCACCGCGTCTACAAAGTGCGCGATCCACGAGCAGAGGTGTTGGCTGCAGCTGCAGAGGCGTTGTACGCCGCCGATGGTGATCGCGCTCTTTTTGAGCTGGCGAAACATGTAGAGGCGACCGCAGTGCGGCTTCTTGCCGAATACAAGCCAGGGCGCGTCCTGCAGACGAACGTAGAGTTCTACACAGCACTACTCCTGCACGGGTTAGATTTGCCAGTGGCGTTGTTCACTCCTACCTTCGCTGTGGCGCGCGCAGCAGGTTGGATTGCCCACGCACGCGAACAGCTTGCCACCGGTCGCTTGTTGCGACCAGCAGCGGAGTATATCGGCGCCACTGGTCGCGTGTGGCGCGAACATGCGACGCCAGCGCCGCTTATTTCATCCCCGTGGTGGCAATCCCCGTCGTGATGAAGCGTTGGAGCACAGCAAAGACCAGCGTGATCGGCAGCAATGTCATCACCGTCATCGCCAGGACGTAATTCCAGGGAGTGTTCAACTCTCCCTGGAAAGACGCCAGCCCGACTTGCAACGTGAAGAGTTCGCTGCGGCTAAGCACGATGAGCGGCCAGAGAAAGTCGTTCCAGCGCCACATTACCGAGAAGATTGCCAGCACCGCCAACGCTGGCGCCGAGAGCGGCATAATGAGTTGCCAGTAGACGCGCCACTCTGAGGCGCCGTCGATGCGCGCCGAGTCGATCAATTCGTCCGGAATGGTGAGCATATATTGGCGCAGCAAGAAGACGCCTGTAGGCGTTGCTGCGCCGGGAATGATCACCCCCCACAGGTTGTTGTTCCAGCCGATGCCGGTGATCACCAGGAAAACCGGCACCAGGATCACGGAGATCGGGATCATGAGCGTGCTGATAATCAGAATGAAGATGAAGGTGCTGCCGCGAAATTCATATTTGGCGAGTGCAAAGGCCGCCATGCTGTTGATGAGCAGGGTGATGATCGTGGCGGCGACGGTCACAACAATGCTGTTGCGCAGGTACACCAGAAAATTGAAGCGTTGCAGCGGCTCGGTATAGTTTTCCCATGCCAGGCGCACCTCGCGCAGCTCTTCTCGGTCGTTGATGTTCACCTTGATGATCTCACCAGGACTGGCCGGGTCTACCATCTGTCCCTCCAGGCCGACGCGGCGCACCTGCGCCAGTTGGCGGACGCTCCCATCGGGCATGGTGACATTGAACAGCGGCAACGGCTGGTCATACCCTTCCACCATGACCGACTTCTGGTCATAAGGCAGCAGGTCGGGCGGGAAGCGCAGTAACGCCGCTTGCGTCTTGAAGGACGAAAAAACGAGCCAGAGCACCGGCAGAAACATCAGAATGGTGCCAAGCGTCAGATACGCGTAGGTCAAGATATCGCTGCCATCCAGCCGTCCGCGCCCGCGCGTACGTGTGAGAAATTCGCCAATGCCTGTCATGGTACCCCCTGATCATCACGCAATATCCGATTGTCGCCCGGCGCGCAGCTGGATCAACGTGAGCACCAGCAGCACGATGCCCAATACCACCGACGCTGCTGACGCCATACCAAATTGCCGGGTCTGATTGGCAAACGCCGTCTCGTAGATATATTGCACCACATAGACAGTGGCGGTGCCGGGGCCGCCGCCGGTGAGCACCCACACCTGATCGAAGACTTGCACTGCACGGATCACAGAAAGCACCAGCACCACCAGCAGCGTTGGCATGAGCAGTGGCAGCGTGATGCCGCGAAAACTCTGCCAGCGATTGGCGCCATCCATATCCGCTGCCTCATACATATCTCTAGGGATCGACTGCAGGCCGGCAAGCAAGATCAAGGTGTAGAAACCCATCTGCGCCCAGATGCTGATAAAGATGACCCAGAAGACGGCCCAGTTGGCATTGAGAAAGAAGACGATGCGCTCCATGCCGAGGGAGACCAGGAGAGCATTGAGCAGACCATCACGCTGCAAAATCCACTTCCAGATCAGCGCCACCACGACCGGCGACAGCAACACGGGATAGAAAAAGACGCTGCGAAAGAAACTCCGCCCCCAGATAGAGCGATTGAGCACCACTGCAGTGAGCATTGCCAACACCACCATGCCGCCAACCTGAAAGACGACAAAGAACGCTGTGTTGTAAAAACCGCGCCAGAAGCGGTCTTCGCGGCAGGTGGCGGGATCGAACAGATTGGCGCAGTTGAAGATTTGCTGATAGTTCTGTCCGCCCACAAAGGGACGATCCTGCGGGAAAAGATTGTTGCCGCCGGTAAACGAATAATAGATGTTCAGCAGCATGGGAAAGAGGACAAAGAGACCAAAAATCAACAGATTGGGCAATACAAAGAAATAGGGCATGCGCGCCGCGCCAATCAGACGCTGGATCGGTTCCGCCAACCAGCCGAGCACGGTCATGACGCCCGCATAGATCAAATAAAAGAAATGACCGATCCGCGCGTGCAGAGGAACTCGTTCCGGTGGCAGCGCAGGCGTCCGCTGTGGCTTTGCTGTCATCGCGCCTCCATGTTGCGTTGGCATGTGGGATTTTGCTCGCCAGCGCCGGCATAACAGCGCGCTCGGAGGCGCGCGCTGCCGCCTAGCGCTGGCGGGTGTAGGCGTCTGTCAGGTTTGGACTATTGCGCGCCAGCGATGCCGGCGTCGATATCCTCCTGCATGCGCTGGATCGCCTCGTCCAGCGTCAACTCACCGGTGAAGACCTGAGTCAGGCGATCCCGGTTGGCATTGAAGAGAATCGTGTTGAATGGGTACGCTTGCAGGTCGTAAGCCAACGGCGCCAGCTTGCCGACCTCCGCGGAAAAGACGCTGAGCGACTTCATGGTCTGCGGCAATTCCGCCTGGAAGTCCACACCCTTTTCAGCCAATCCCAGATGTCCAGGGATGAAGAGTGTGCGTGCATAGAATTCGTTCATCACCTCTTCGCTGGTCAGATACTCCATGACCCGCGCCACTGCTTCGGGGTGCTTGGTGGTGTTGATCGCCACCAGGGCGGCGCCGCCGGGCATCCCGGTGCACGCCGCCGGCCCACAGGGATTGGGTACTGCTTCCCAGTCAAAGGCGTCACCAATGTTGGTGTTGAAGTTGCCGACTTGCCAACTGCCAGCCATGTAGAACACCAACTGACCGTTGATGAAATAGGGGGCAGCCGCCTGATAGCTGCCTGCCGAGCCAATCCAGACTTCCGGCACCATCGTGCCGTCGGCGTGCCAATCGACCATGAGTTGCGCCATGTCCTTGAAGCCTTGGTCGCCCACCAACGCTGGATAGCCCTCGTCGTTGAAGTATTTCGCGCCCATGCTCACAGCGGGACCGGCCAGACGATGGCCAGAGCGATCCATCGCCATGGCAAAGGTGCCGGTGGCTTCGGCGACCTGGCGCGCGGCGTCGGCCCACTCCTGCCAGGTTACCTGATCAGAACTATCGCTGGGCACCGCCACCCCCGCCTGTTCGAAGAGCGTGCGGTTGATAAAGGGGCCGGTCACTGTCAACTGAGTCATAAAGCCGGGGATGGCGTTGCCGCCGGGTTCCGCCTGCATCCACTTGAGGAAGGGGCCAAAATTCGCTTCCCAATATTCGGGATTAGAGAGATAGGGGCGCAAATCGAGCATGTACTTGGCGACGATGCCGAGCTGCGTCACGCGCGCCATGTCAGGGCCTTCACCCGCTTCCAACTGAATCGGCAGCGTCTGCTGAATGCCGCTGGCATAGTCAACCGTGTCGATAATGACCTTGATGTCAGGGTTGTCGGCCTCGAAGCGGTCAAGCAGGTCGCGCAACACTTCACCTTCGTTGCCATCGTTATACCAGGTGATGCGTAGCTCGGTGACGCCTTCAGGCGCCGGGGCTTCGGCGGCGGGCGCTTCTGTTGCGGCGGCGTCAGCCGGCGCCGCAGGTGCCGGTGCAGCAGGTACAGTCGTACAGGCCGTGAGCACCAGGGCAAAGATTAACAACAGCGTCGTCAAGGTAACGTAGCGAATGCGAAGCATACGAAACAACCTCCTTTTGAGTTTGGCTTGAGGTAAAACGGAAAGAACTTGAGTTTGCCACAGGTCGATCCGGATCGATGGCAACCAATGTACACCGAACAACTTTTTCACACGTTTCGATGCGGCGTAGTCACTATAACACAAGAATAGGTTGCTGTGCAATTGTGTGATTTATGGCTAACTTCCGTAGCCATGGCGTTGTCGCTGCCCAATTTCACACGACGCACTCTTGAATTAGGCTGACGCTTGACATGCTGTGGTACACTCACGCTATGAAGTGCAAGTTTTGGATCGACCCTGATTGCATCAAAGTCTCCACCACCGTCGGGCGCAACGTTGGCGGTCTCCTCGCGCTTAGCCAGCCCGCGTAGTCACCACGCGGGCGCATCAGCCACCAACTAAATCGATAACCACCATCGGCTGGCGCGTTTGCCCCGCGCAGCGCTTTGTCAGCGGATGAGCCAATCTTTACTTTTGAGTTTCTGCGACGGGAGCACATCATGTCGAACAAATATAACCCTGCCGAAATCGAACCAAAGTGGCAGCAGATTTGGGAGGAGCAACAACTGTATCGGGTGACGGCAGACCCGGATCGCCCGAAGTGGTATGCCCTGACCATGCTGCCTTATCCATCAGGCGACCTGCACACCGGCCACTGGTACGCCTATACGCCAAGCGACGCGGCGGCGCGCTTCCGGCGCATGAATGGTTATAACGTTTTCTTTCCGATCGGCTTCGACGCCTTTGGGCTGCCGGCGGAAAACGCCGCCATCAAGCACGGCGTTCACCCGGCGCAATGGACATACGCCAACATCGAGCGGATGCGCGGCCAACTGCGCCGCATGGGCGCCATGTGGGCGTGGGAGCATGAGGCAGTGAGCTGTGACCCAGAGTATTACAAGTGGTCGCAATGGTTCTTCCGCAAATTCTATGACGCCGGTCTCGCTTATCGCGAGTATGCACCCGTCGATTTTTGCCCGACCTGCAACACCACGCTGGCGCGCGAGCAAGTCTGGGGGGACGACCGCCACTGCGAACGTTGCGGCACGCCCGTGATCAAGAAAAACCTGGAGCAGTGGAAGTTCCGCATCACCAATTACGCCGACGAGCTGATCGATATGCTGGAGCAGATCGAGTGGCCGGAACGCGTCAAAGTGATGCAGACCAACTGGATTGGGCGCAGCGTCGGCGCTGAAGTCACCTTCCACACCGAGCAGGGCGACCCGCTGGTCATCTTTACCACGCGCCCCGATACACTGTGGGGCGCCACCTTCATGGTGCTGGCGCCCGAGCATCCGCTGGTCGATGCCGTCACCACCGACGCCCAACGCGCCGAGGTCGAAGCGTACCAGGCGCAGGCGGCGCGCATGGACGAAATTCAGCGTGGCGCCGCCGACAAAGAGAAGACCGGCGTCTTCACCGGTGGCTATGCCATCAACCCGGTCAACGGCGAGCGCATCCCGATCTGGATCGCCGACTATGTGATGATGGGCTACGGCACGGGCGCAATCATGGCCGTGCCGGCGCATGACAGCCGCGACTTTGCCTTTGCCCAGAAGTACGGTCTGGAAATCCGCCGCGTCATCACCGGGCCGGACGGCGCCACGGGTCCGCTGACCGAAGCCTACGACTCCAAAGATACCGGTGAGATGATCAACTCCGGCCCCTTCGATGGCACGCCGGTGAAGGGCGCCGTCGCCAAAGTGGTGGAGTGGCTGGAAGCCAACGAGCTGGGGCGCGGCGCCGTCAACTATCGCCTGCGCGATTGGCTGATCAGCCGCCAACGCATGTGGGGCGCACCAATTCCGATGATCTACTGCCCTAACTGCGGCATCGTGCCCGTGCCCTACGAAGACCTGCCTGTGCTGCTGCCGGACGACGCTGAGTTCCGACCGACCGGCGAAAGTCCACTGAAGTATCATGAGGGCTTCCGCCACGTCAAATGCCCGGAATGCGGTGGCGACGCCGAGCGCGAGACCGACACGATGGACACCTTCATGTGTTCGAGCTGGTATCAGTACGCCTACATCTCGCCTTACTGGAAGCGGGGCGAGGCGCTGAAGGCTGATGATATACCGTGGGACAAAGCGGCTGGCGACTACTGGCTGCCTGTCGATCAGTACACCGGCGGCATTGAACACGCCACCATGCACCTGCTGTACACGCGCTTCTTCACCAAGGCGCTGCGCGACCTGGGCATTGTTGACTTCGATGAGCCGATGCTGCGTCTGTTCAACCAGGGGATGATCCTGGGACCGGACGGTGAGAAGATGTCCAAGAGCCGTGGCAACGTCATCAACCCAGATGAAGTGGTTAACCGCTACGGCGCCGACACCGTGCGCGGCTATCTGATGTTCATCGGTCCGTGGGATCAGGGCGGGCCGTGGGATCCCCAGGCGATCGAAGGCGTGCATCGCTTCCTGCACCGCGTGTGGGCGGTTGTCACCGAGGACGCGCAACTGGAGCAGCCGCTGCTGGAAGCCGACCGCGCACCCGATCCGGCGCAGGAACGTGCGCTGGAGCGCAAGCTGCACCAGACGATCCTGAAGGTGACGGACGACATCCAGAACTTCCGCTTCAACACAGCGATTGCAGCGCTGATGGAGCTGAACAACTATCTGTACAGGGTGCGCGAGAGCACAGTTGTGAACAGCGCCATCTGGAATCAGGCGCTGCGCGACCTGATGCTGATGATGGCGCCGATCTTCCCGCACATCGCCGACGAACTGTGGCACCGCCAGGGCAACACCTCCAGTGTACACAAACAGCGCTGGCCCGTTGGCGATCCGGAAAAGGCGCGCGAGGAGGAGATCACGGTCGTTGTGCAGATCAACGGCAAGGTGCGCGACAAACTGATGGTGGCGCCTGGCACGCCAGCCGCTGAACTGGAAGCCGCAGCGCTGCAACTGAGCAACGTTGTCAAGTGGCTGGAGGGTCGTGCCCCGCGCAAGGTGATCGTCGTCCCGGATAAGCTGGTCAATATCGTGGCGGGGTAAGCGCACAGACCTGGCAGGTTACAGGTTAGTTGTTTGCTTTACGTATACCATACGAAAAGGCGGCGATCGGCATGAAATGTTTGGTCGCCGCCTTTTCGTTATCAAACTTTAAAGCGTACTTAATCTGTTTCTTTATGATTTGTGTTATGCTTATGGCATAATCAAAAGACGATTCATCACTTTGTCTGGTGTTTTTTTGTGCGCATTGCATAAAGATGCGTCGATAACTCTGTGATATAGTCGTCCATAGACTGCTGTATGGCCCCCCAAGACTGCGATTTCGACACTGATTGGTGGCAATATCCACAATTTCCCTTTGCTTGCACGTTTGTTCAGTTGGTTTGCCGGTTCTTGTAAGTTTCGCTTTTGCTTTCGCTCAGGCGTGCTGTCAGACTGGCTCTGATGCCAGCACAGGAACAAACGCACCACTATCGCTGCCAGGAGGTTCTCCATGATCCACAAAAGCCCATCCGCCCGCCCTGGTTTTATGCGCGTCACTTTTGAGCTGCCGTCGTGTGTCTGGGCCGACCGAATTTACGTCGCCGGCACCTTCAATCATTGGGATGAACGCGCTATCCCACTCATTCAGTCGCGCGATGGTGTGTGGCGCGCCACCATCGAGTTGCCAATCGGTCAACGCTACGAGTTCCGCTATTTGATTGATGGACGCTGGCAAACTGACTACCACGCAGATAGCTTCACCGACAACATCTACGGCAGTCATAACAGCGTGATCGATTTGGAGTCGCCGCGTGCTATGACCATGGCTGAGCGTCAGCCCAGTATTGTCACCGATGGACAACTTCATGTTGCTCCGCATCTGCCTCCCCCGCGCGAAGGCGTTGTGCGCGGCATGAATGGCGAACGCGCTCCGGCTGAGATGCCGCGTATGCGGCCACGTGTTGCGGCTGCATGATCGGTCCGCCTGCGCCCGCCGCTGGATCGGTGCATTGCGCCAATCACAACGCCCAACCCGTCGGGGTTGGGCGTTGTGATTGGATTCAACCGATCGTTTAGCAGGTTGCAGGGATAAAACGCTACGCCGTCTCTTCGCGCACAATGCCGAGCAGATCATCCACGCTGGCAATTGCGTGGCGCTCGGTCACCCAGCGGCTGCCAATGCGAATCGCCAGTCGTTCGGCGACGGCGCGCTGCTCCAGGTCGGTGATGGAAGTAATGTCCCAGACGCTGACGATACCCATCATGCGCCGCAACATCTTGGCGCCGCCAAAGCCGGCAACCTCCTGAAGGATGCGCGCCAGTGTGCGTCGCCGGAACTCTGCAAACGCTTCCTCACCGCCAGGATATGCCCAATACTTTGCCGGCATCAACTCGCCGCAATTATGCTCCACCCACAGCGCATCGAACTTGGCAGCAAATTGCGTCCAGATTTCGCGCACCAGGTCGAGCAGGTAGGCTTGATATTCGCGCCGCGTTGCCACATCCGGTGTGTGGGCGAAGTGCGACAGGTAGTTGAGCACCAGGTTTTCGAGCACAGCGCCGACATCGAAGCCCATTGGGCCAAAGAAGGCAAATTCCGGGTCGATGACTTTGGTCGATTCAGCGTTGGCCATGATGCTACCGGTGTGCAGATCGCTATGGATGAGCGCTTCGGCGTGCGTCATGTAGTATGCTTTCATCTCTGCCAGCGCCAATTTGAGCGCGCTGTTCTGGCGCACCGCCTCCACCTCGGCATTGAGCAATGCATTCCAATGGTTCTCCGGCGACTCCATAAAGGGGTTGGTGAAGACGAAATCCTCCTGAATTTTGCATAGATGTGGATTGATGAACTTCGCCTGCAATTCTTTTTTCTCTACACCGGTCAGATAGAAATCGGAGGTGAAAAAGAGTGTGCGCGCCAGAAAGGTGGAGATGTGGTCAGCAAACTTGGGGAAGCGCTTGCGCGCCACCAAAGGCTTGCGCATCACTTCCAGCCCGGCAAGATTTTCCATCACTACCAGCGACATGTCGTCGTCAAAGTGATAGACCTGCGGCGCCAGCCCTGGAGCCAGTTCGTTATGTTTGATCAGCGCCTGCGTCTCGAAGCGCATCCGCTCGCGTGTCAGCGGCCACGATTCGCCCGCCACGCGTAAATAGGGCAACGCCTGTTTGACCACCAGCGACTGCCCGGTGGCAGCCTCGACGATGAAGACCAAATTCAAGTTGCCATCGCCGACCTCGCGTGCATGAAGCGGCGCGCTCAAGTCAAGCACAGCATCAAGCGCTGGTGTGGCGCGCAGATAGTCCAGCACACTGTATGAATCGAGTGCACGATAAGTCATAAAGAAACCCTCACTTCACTGTTGCTGATGCTCCAATCCACCTTATTCTGACGCTGATCAAGCGGGGGCGGCCACCCGCGTGCGATCACCTGCGTTTTTCAGGGTAGAGACTGAACACGCCCGCTTCCGACGCCGCACACACACCGCGCTCGGTGATCAGTCCGCTCACCAGTCGCGCCGGCGTTACATCGAAGGCGTAGTTGGCCGCACGGCTACTCTCCGGCATGATCAAAATCTCGCGGATGCCGTCGCTGCTGCGCCCATCCATGATGCGCACCTCGGTGGCGTCGCGCTCCTCGATGGGAATCTCAGCCAGGCCATCGCGCATCTCCCAATCGATGGTGCTGGAGGGTAGCGCCACGTAGAAGGGCACGCCATTGTCATGGGCAGCCAACGCCTTGAGGTAGGTGCCGATCTTGTTGGCGACATCCCCCGTGTAGGTGGTGCGGTCGGAACCGACAATGACGAGGTCGACCAGCCCGTGTTGCATCAGATGTCCCCCAGCGTTGTCGACAATAACGGTGTGCGGCACACCATGCTGTCCCAACTCCCACGCCGTGAGGCGTGCGCCCTGATTGCGCGGGCGCGTCTCATCCACCCAGACGTGCACCGCAATGCCACGATCGTGCGCGGTGTAGATGGGCGCAGTCGCCGTACCGTAATCGACGAAGGCAAGCCAACCGGCGTTGCAGTGCGTGAGCACGTTGACGGGCGCGCCGTGCTTGCGGCGCGCAATCTCCTCGATGAGCGTCACGCCGTGCTCGCCGATGCTGCGGCAAAAGGCGGCGTCCTCGTCCGCGATCTCCTGAGCCGTGCGCGCCGCTGCGGCAATCCGGGCGTCGATCTCCTCGCCTGCTGCTGCCATCGCCGCCAACTGACGATCCACCGCCCATGCCAGGTTGACCGCTGTAGGGCGCGTTGCCTTGAGCCGCGCAGCATCTGCAGCCACCGCCGCCTGAAACGCCGTCAACGCAGTGCGCGGTGCATGTAATGCCGCCAGATACATGCCATAGCCCGCCGTAGCGCCAATCAACCCGGCGCCGCGTACGTGCATCTCCTTGATCGCCAGCGCAACGTCAGCGACTGTTGTCAGTTCTTCAATGGCAAACTCGAAGGGCAAGCGGCGTTGGTCGATGATTTGCACCACCGTCGGGTCGCCAGGCTTGAGCCAGATTGTGCGGTAATGCTGGCCGTGAACATTCATGCGGTCATTCTCCTGGATGTTTGTTCGAGGATTGCACACTTTCCCAAGTATCTTCTTTGATTTGGAGACGATTGTCAAAAAGCAAAGCAGAGACAAAGGCAAATTTCCCAGTATGGGGGATAAGCCGTCATGAAGGAGATGTGGCGCCGCGCCTGATTGTCTCTGCCGCCACCATCACCTGGCCTAGACTCACGCCGCCGTCGTTGGGGGGAACCTGGCGGTGGAGCAAGACGGTGAAACCCGCTGCACGCAACCGGTCGCCGAGCGTCTCGGTCAGGCGACGGTTCTGAAAGCAGCCGCCGCTCAGCGCCACCTGCGGGTGACCAACAGATTGCGCTACGGCGACGCCCATGGCGACAAGCGCGTTGTGAAAGCGCGCAGCGAGCACACCGCGCTCGACGCCGCGCTGCAGATCGGCAAGCAGCGCATCGAGCAGCGGCGCCCAATCGAGGCGCAGCGGGGAAGGCTGCCTGGCGTCTTCCACGTTGGAAGGAGCAATGATGGGGATCGCATAGGCGTCAGCTTCTGCGACATTGGCAACATGCTCTAACGCAATGGCGCCCTGGCCTTCATAGGTCACGTGCTGATGGAGACCGATAAGCGCGGCCACACCGTCGAACAGCCGCCCCATGCTGGTCGTCAGCGGCGCGTTGACGCCTCTCGCCAGCATCGTCGCCAGAAGTCGGCGTTCCTGCCCGGTAAAGCTGCGCACTGGCGCCAGCCAATCCCACTCGAAGACAGCCTCGCCATACAACTCCCATAGCAGCGCCAAAGCCACGCGGCGCGGCTGGCGCACTGCCGCCTCGCCCCCTGGCAGCCGGAACGGTCGCAAGTGCGCCACGCGTACAAAGCTGGCAGCATCGCCCAGCAGACACTCACCGCCCCAGATCGTCCCGTCCAACCCGTAGCCGGTGCCATCCCAGATCAACCCCAACGCCGGCCCGGACGCGCCATTATCCGCCAGACATGCCGCCAGGTGGGCGTGATGGTGTTGGACAGGAATGAGTGTAGGCGATGGGGAGATCAAGGGATTGGCAGATGCATCGTCACTGTGTCGCATCGTTCTGTCGATTGCTTCCCCTTTCCTCCGGTCGCCCCATCGCTCAATCTCCCAATCTCCCGATCTCCCTTTTTCAACCGCCCACTTTGTCGACAAATACTCCGGGTGTAGGTCATGGGCGATGGCGACAGGAGAGGCGTCGTAAAGGTGCAGAAAATCGGCGATGACGCGTTCGAAGGCCGTCAGCGCGGGCGCAGTCTCCAGGTCGCCGATGTGTTGGCTGAGAAAGACCTGTGTCTCGATGCTCAGCGCCACCGTGTTCTTGAGGTGCGCACCGACGCCCAGAATCGTGGGCAGTGACGCCAGCGCCGATACGGGCAACGGTGCATAGCCACGTGCGCGGCGCAGAAGTTGCGGTGCGCCTGCCACAATCCAGAGCACGCTATCGTCGACGTGTCGTGCAATTGGGCGGTCATGGATCAAAAAGCTGTCGGCGATCTCGCCCAGTCGGTCGAAGGCATCCCATTCATCGGTGCAGATCGGCTCGTCGCTCAAATTGCCGCTCGTGGCCACGACAGGAAAATCTAGCTCAGCCAGTAACAAATGGTGCAGCGGGGTGGCGGCCATCATTACGCCCAGGTCAGGATAACCGGGCGCCACTGACTCTGCAAGCGGTGCAGCATCGCGCCGCGGCAACAGCACGATCGGCGCCGCTGCGCTGGCGAGCGTCGCAGCGGCCGGTGCTGAAATCTCACACAGCTTCGCTGCCTGCGCCAGGTCGCGCACCATCACGGCCAGCGGCTTGTCGGGGCGCGCCTTGCGTGCGCGCAGTCGCTGTACAGCGGCGTCATTACGCGCATCCGCCATCAGATGAAAGCCGCCCAGACCTTTGACCGCCACGATCTCGCCGCGCTGGAGCGCTGCCGCCGTGGCGCACAAGGCATCCTCGCCAATACAGGTCAGCGTCCAGGCGCCATAGGTTGCAGGCCAGCGAGCAGTCCAGATTGGAGATTGGGGATTGGAATTTTTTCCTGTTCCCAATCTCTGATCGCCAAGCTCTAATCTCCTGTACGCCGCCACCTGCGGCCCACACACCGGGCACGCATTGGGCTGTGCGTGGAAACGACGATCATGCGGGTCGCTGTACTCGGCATGACAATCCGGGCAGAGGGGAAAGGTGCGCATCGTTGTATTGGGGCGGTCGTAGGGTAGCGCCTCGATAATCGTGAAGCGCGGTCCGCAATTCGTACAGTTGGTGAAAGGATACCGATAGCGGCGGTTGGCCGGGTCGAACAACTCGGCGCGGCAGTCGGCGCAGGTTGCCAGATCGGGCAACACGATGACGCGACGATCCCCAGCATTGTCCGAGTGGCGAATCTCGAAGTGTGTGAAGCCGGCTGGTTCGAGCCACATGTGAGTAATGTCGGTGATGCGGGCGTTGGGAGGCGCCTCCGCCGCCAACCGATGGAGGAAAACAAGTTGCTGCGATGTCTCCCCCTCCACTTCCACTACGACGCCGCGCGTGTCGTTGATCACCCAGCCGTGCAGATCAAGAGCTGTCGCCAGCCGGTAGACGAAAGGGCGGAAGCCGACGCCCTGCACTGCGCCGCTGATCGCCACGCGCAGACGTTGCGCTTTGGGGCTAGAGAGTTCCTGTTCGGCAGCACTCACCATTGTCTCCGTGTCGGTGTCGTGTCGGTGTCGCGTCTGTGTAGAGTCCGTGTAGATAGCCGCGATGTCATTCTCATTATAGCAGGCTGAGTTTTTAGCCTCGATTTATGTTGTAAATCTTCATGAATTGAAGGTGGCGCTCCTGCCCATAAGATAGGTTACATGCGATTTCAGCGGCTGGCGCATTTCGGCAAGATTGCGTAAGATTCTGCGTCACTGACCGAGCCTTGACCCAAACTTGCTGTACAGAGGAGGAACTCACTATGTCCGGCGTCATCTTTGTCACCTTGATACATCGCCAGCGACATCTTATCGCACTGCTGTTTGGACTGTCACTGGCGCTGGCGCCACTTGCCGCCTATGCTGATGCCGTCATTGGTACAGGCACGCCGGCAAGCTGCCAGACTGCGCAGGCCGCCACCGACTTGAGCAACGCCGTCGCCGCTGGCGGTGTAATCAGCTTCAACTGTGGCCCGGCCCCGGTGACGATCATGGCGAACACGAACGCCACCGACAAAACGGTTGTTGTCAATGGCGGTGGATTGGTGACGCTCAGTGGCGACAACCTGCGGCAGCTCTTTTTTGTCTTTGGCACAGGCAAGCTGACCCTCAACAACGTCACCTTGATCGACGGAGACGCACCGCAGGGCGGCGCGCTCTATGTCGATACGCAGGCGCAGGCGACTATCAACGGCAGTTTCATCACCAGCAATAATGCGAATGACGGCGGCGGCGTCTACAATCGCGGCACACTAACGATCAACTACACGACGCTGGGCAGCAATATCGCCAGCGGCAACGGCGGCGGCGTCTACAACAACGGTGGGACGGTGAATATCACCGACAGTTACCTGATCAGCAACCAGGCGCAGAATGGCGGCGCTATCTTTACATCGGGTGGACAGCTGACGCTGCTGCGTTCAGCGGTGCGGAGCAGTGTGATCAGCAACTTCGGTGGCGGCGTCTACGCGGCTGGCCCGACGACCATCACCAACGTCACCTTCTCCAACAATCGCGCTGTGCGCGGGGGTGGGCTTTACACGGTGGCGAACACCGCAGTGCTCAACGCCACTTTCAACGAAAATCGCGCCGATCTGGGCGGCGCGATCTATCACCAAGCCGCAACCACCACAGTCAAAAACACAATTCTGACGGGCAGCCTCGACACGGCAGGCGCCAGCCCCAGCCTCAACTGCGACGGCCCGACGCTCACCACCCAGGGACGCAACATCGTCGGCGACAATTCGTGTGTGCCCAATCCCAGTTCGGTGGGCGACCTGCTGGCGACTGACGCCCAATTGGGGGTATGGCTTGGCTCCCCACTGCGCGGCTATATCCCGGCAGAAAGCAGCCCCGCCGTCGACTATGCACAAGCGTGTCCGGCAACCGACCAGCGCGGCTATCCGCGCCCGCTCGGCGCCGACTGTGACGTAGGCGCCATCGAACGCGGCGTGCTGCTCTTCTTGCCGCTGACGCAACGCTGAACCGAGCTGCGTCGGTAGTGCACCGAAATCAGCGCTTACCCCTTGGTGAAATCACTCTAGCAGAGGAGGCGAATTCGTGGACAAGCAAAAATTGCTGGCTGTGGCGCGCGGTGACGAACCTGCTGACCTGGTGCTGCGCGGAGGGCGCGTGGTCAATGTCTTTTCCGGCGAGGTAGAGACGGCGACAATCGCGATCGTGGATGGCCTGATTGCAGGCATAGGCGATGATTACGCCGGTCATGATGCACTCGACCTGCATGGGGCGTTCGTCACCCCCGGCCTGATCGATGCTCATGTCCACATCGAAAGCAGCCTCTGCACGCCCGCTCAGTTTGCTCAAGCGGTGGTGCCGCATGGCGTCACCACTGTCGTCATCGATCCCCATGAGATCGCCAACGTGGTCGGCATGGCCGGGCTGCGCTTTATGGCGCAAAGCAGCGTCGGTCTGCCGTTGAGCGTCGTCGTGATGGCATCCTCGTGCGTGCCAGCGACGCACATGGAGACAAACGGCGCCACACTCGCTGCAACGGAACTGGCGCGCCTGCTCGACGAAGGCACTGTCTACGGCCTGGCTGAAGTGATGAACTTCCCCGGCGTCGTCAACGGCGATCCTGCCGTGCTGGCCAAGCTGACCGCCTTTGCAGGTCGCCCCCGCGATGGGCACGCCCCTGCGCTTAGCGGCAAGCAGCTCAACGCCTACATTGCGTCGGGCATTGGCAGCGAGCACGAGTGCACCACCGTCGCTGAGGCGCGCGAAAAGCTGGCGCGGGGGCTGTACATCCTCATCCGCGAAGCGACCAACGCCCACAATCTGCACGCGCTCTTGCCCATGATCGACGCCTACAATAGTCGGCGCCTCTGCTTTTGCACCGACGACCGCATCCCCAGCGACCTGATCGACCAAGGCTCGATCGACTACATGGTGCGCGAGGCGATCCGCTTCGGCATTCCACCCATCACGGCGCTGCGCATGGCAACGCTCAACACGACCGAGTGGTTCGGTCTACATGACCGCGGCGCCATCTCCCCCGGACGCCGCGCGGATCTGATGGTCTGTGATGATCTGGAAACTTTCCGTCCACGCCTTGTCTTTGCTGGTGGTCGGCTGGTGGCGGAAGAGGGCGTCATGCGCGGCGCCGCTGAGGTGGCCGCTCTCCCCACACCGCCGACCCTGAGCGCCACCGTCAACCTGCGTTGGGAGGCCATCGATCTGCGTATTCCGGCCACCGGGCGGCGGCTGCGCGTCATCGGCTCGCTGCCCAACCAGCTCGTCACCGAAGAACGCATCCTGCCGGCAACCGTGCACGCCGGGCTGGCCGTAGCCGATCCTGCCCGCGACCTGCTCAAAATGGCGGTCATCGAGCGCCATCGGGCGAGTGGTGCGCAGGGGCTAGGTTTTATCCAGGGCATCGGTCTGCAGCGCGGGGCGATGGCTGGCACTGTCGCGCACGATCATCACAACCTGGTTGTCATCGGCGCTGACGATGCTTCGATGCTCGCTGCCGTGCGTGCCGTCGCAGCGATGGGCGGCGGGCTGGCGGTGGCGGAAGGCAACGAGGTGCGCGCGGCGCTCCCGCTGCCTGTCGCCGGGCTAATGAGCGACCGTCCCATCGCCGAGGTGCGGCGCGGCTACGACGCATTAATCGCCGCTGCGCACGCGCTCGGCTCGCCGCTGCACGATCCCTTCATGGCGATGAGCTTCATGGCGTTGGAGGTGATCCCCAAACTCAAGCTCACCGACCAGGGGTTGGTGGATGTGGCGCAGTTCGCTATTGTGCCGCTCTTTGTCGATTGACGAGAACGCTACTACAAATCCCAGATGCTCACCGAGCGTTTGCGTCTGTCCCTCACCTTTCGTGGTAAGATAGCGAAACCGTGTAGCTGGCTCAGCGTAGAGCCGGCAGCCGCAGCGAAGCGCATGAAATTTGGCGGATTTCTCAGTATTTTCAAAAGAGGTTGATTTATGTTTCATTCGCTGGTGGCTGCTCCCCCCGATCCGATCCTGGGTCTGACCGAGGCATTCAAGAAGGACCCAAACCCCAACAAAATCAATCTAGGCGTGGGCGTGTACAAGGATGCTCAGGGACGCACGCCGGTGCTGGCATCGGTCAAGCGCGCCGAGGAAAAGCTGTTGCGAGCTGAACAGACCAAGAACTATCTGCCCATTGAAGGGCACACCGAGTTTGACGCGGCAACGCTGGCCTTGCTTTTTGGCGCCAACCACCCGCTGCTGCACAGTGGTCGCGCCGTGACCGCGCAGGCGCCAGGCGGCACGGGTGCGCTGCGCGTAGCGGCGGATTTCATCGCCTCGACGCTGGGCGCCAGAACGGTCTGGCTGAGTGACCCAACCTGGCCCAACCACCCCAACGTCTTCCAGGCAGCCGGTCTCAAGATAGCGACATACCCATACTTTGACAAGTCCAGCAATGGCGTCGCCTTTGAGGCAATGCTGGCGGCGTTCGGTAATATCCCGGAGGGCGACGTCGTCGTACTGCATGGTTGCTGCCACAACCCCACCGGCATCGACCTGAACCGGGCGCAGTGGCGCGCGGTCGCTGAGGTTGTGGCCGAACGTGCGTTGCTGCCGATCGTAGATTTCGCCTACCAGGGTTTTGCTGAAGGGCTGGAGGCAGACGCCGCCGGCTTAACCGAATTGGCGGAACATTGTTCGGATTTGTTGGTTGCCAGCTCCTACTCCAAGAACTTTGGCCTCTACAACGAACGCGTCGGCGCGCTGACGCTGATCGCCGCCAAGGCAGACGCCGCCGACACTGCCCTCAGCCACATCAAGCGCGTCATCCGCGCCAACTACTCCAACCCGCCAGCGCATGGTGCGGCAGTTGTCGCCACCGTACTCAACGACCCGGAACTGCGCGCCCAATGGGAAGTCGAGGTCGGCGAAATGCGCGACCGCATCAACCTGATGCGTCATCTCTTTGTCGAGACGTTGCAGGAGAAGGGCGTCATGCAGGACTTTTCTTTCATTGCCCGGCAGCGCGGCATGTTCTCCTTCTCTGGGCTGACGCCAGAGCAAGTCAAGGCGCTGCGCGAGCGACACGCCGTCTATGTCGTCGGCTCCGGTCGCATCAGCGTGGCAGGGATGACCGAAGCCAACATGGATTACCTGTGCCACGCCATCGCCGACGTACTGGCGAAGTAGACGGCGGTGGCCGAACGTTTCACCGTCAGCGGGCAAGCTGGCGCCCAACGCCTTGACCGCATCTTGCGCGCCCGCTACCCCCAGAGCGGGCGCCAGGCGATCCAGCGCTTGATCGGCCAGCGCCAGGTGTTGGTCAACGACCGCACCGTTTGGCTGGCATCGTGGGCTGTGAGCAACGGCGACGTGATAACAGTGCTGACCCCGCCCGCCCCGTTGCCTGCACAACCTGATGTCTTCGATTCCGCCTGGCTGCTTGCCGACGAAGGCGACCTTCTCGCCGTGAACAAGCCCGCCGGTCTGCTTGCTGAACCCAAGCGCGGCGCAATGCGGCCTTCCTTGCTGGAGTTGGCGTGTGCGCGCTTTGGTGCGCTGACTCTCTTTCACCGTCTTGACCGCGACACGTCGGGCGTGCTGCTCTTTACACGCGGCGGCGCGGTCAATGCTCTGCTCACCCAGGCGTTTCAAGCCGGTCTTGTGGTCAAGGAGTATGCCGCCATCGTGATGGCGCCCAATCGGCTGGCGGCCAGTGGTGTGATTGAGGCGCGCCTGCGTCCCAGTCCACGACGCCGCGACTGTATGGAGGTCACGGCAACAGGTGGCCAGCGCGCCGTCACGCGTTACATCGTTGTGGCAACGAGCGGTGACCGCGCTTGGGTGCGACTATTCCCAGAGACCGGGCGCCAGCATCAACTTCGTGTGCATCTCGCCTATCTTGGTGCAGCAATCCTTGGCGATCGGCTCTATGGGGACGTTGCTTCAGCCCCGCGCCTGATGTTGCACGCACATGCGATCACGCTGCCGGCGGCAATCTTTGGGCAGGTGCGCCGCTTCGTCGCGCCGCTGCCTGCCGAATTTGCGCTGCCGCGCACCACCAACGTGGAGACGTAGCACCGCGCCGTGGTGCGCCAGCGCACGCGGCCAGGAGCGTTGCGGTGAAGCGAGAGCGCAAAGGACGAGGGGACGCGAAAAGGGGGAAGCACAGGTACGTGCCTCCCCCTTGATTGCACCGCAGAACGCTGCGCAGGTTACTTGATTTCGACCTGTGCGCCTTCGGCCTCGAGCTTGGCCTTGGCGTCCTGTGCGGCTTCCTTGCTGACAGCGGAAAGGATCGTCGAGCCAGCGGTCTCGACCACATCCTTGGCCTCTTTCAGACCGAGGTTGGTCAGGGCGCGCACGACCTTGATGACGTTGATCTTCTTCTCGCCGGCAGCCTTCAGGATCACGTCGAACTCGGTCTGTTCCTCGACTGGAGCAGCCTCGGCGGCAGCTGCGCCGGCGCCGGGCATAGCGGCCATCGCCACTGGTGCAGCGGCGCTGACGCCCCACTTCTCTTCCAACATCTTGACGAGCTGTGACGCCTCGAGCAGGGTCAGGCTGTCCAACTGTTCAGCAAGAGCTTGCAAATCAGCCATGATAGGTATCCTCCAAATTGAATTCATTTACACAAAAAACTGTGCGCCACAATTGACTCTGGGCGATGCTGGCGCGTTGCACCGCGCAGGCTGCAATCAGGCGGCTTCCTGCTGCTTCTCGACGTGCGCGTTCAACACGCGTGCCAGGCTGGAGCCAGGGGCGTTGATGATTTGCACCAACTGGCGCGCCGGGGCGCTGAGCACACCGAGCAACATTGCGCGCGTTTGATCCTTTGTCGGCAGGTCAGAGAGTTGTTCCGCTCCCTTGGCGTCGATGACGGAGTTCTCCAACAGCGCGCCTGTGATTTCGATGGCTTTGGCTTCTTTGATCCATGCCTTGAGCGCTGTCACGCTCTTGCCGATGTCTTCGCCGCAGAATACGACGGCGTTGGCGCCCTTGAGCAAACTCTCGGGGGCCACACGTCCACTCTCACGCAACGCCAACCCGAGCAATGTGTTCTTGACGACGACGTAGGTCGAGTTGGAATCTTTGAGCTTTGCGCGCAGTGAGCGCACCTGACTGACGTTCGTGCCCTGGTAATTGGTGAAGACCAGCGCTGGCGACTTTGCAAGCAGCTCTTTATACTGTGCGACTAGCTCTTCCTTCTTCTGACGATTGATAGCCAAGCGACATTCCCTCCTTTCTGTACGGGATAAGGTCTTGCCAATCAAAACGCCCTTCTGGGCTGCAGAAGGGCGTGAGTAAACAAGCGCGCATACGCACAGAGTGCGTGCTGGCGTCTGGACTCCTCTGCCTCGGCGGGCTGTCCGGCGCACCGGACATTTACACTTGCACCTGCTGTCTACAGCATCAGATTGCGACGTCTGATCGATTCAATTCCAGGTTTCTAGTATAGTTGAATGCACCAGTTCTGCCAAATCAGACCCGCGCTGGCGGACAGTTACTGATGGCCCAGGCAAGTTTCCATGTTTCAAGTGGTGCATACTGCGTGGTGCGTACTGCGTTGCCAACACGCACCACGGCGCCGCCGATCAGTCGTTGGCCGTCAATTCGGCCAGGATCGCCGCCAACTCATTGCGATCGAAGATGTAGCGTTCGTGGCAGAAGTGACAGTCGATGACGGCTTCGCCTTCTTCGAGTAGCTTTGCCAGTTCTTCGCGTCCGATCAGGGTGAGGGCGTGTCGTGAACGCTCACGGCTGCACTTACAGCGAAAATCGAGAGCGCCGATTTCCAACACTTCATACGGCTCGTTGCCAAAGAGCGTCGCCAGGATCGCTTGAGGCGTCTCGCCATTGGCCAACAAAGCGCCAATGGGCGGCAAGTCATCGAGCTGCTCCGCCATGCGCGCCAGTGCCTTCAGGTCGCCATCGGGCAACAGTTGCAGCAGCACGCCGCCAGCGGCGCGCACATCACCCTGCGCATCGAGTTGCACGTCGATCTCTACGAACGATGGAATCTGTTCGGACATCATCAGGTAGTAGGTCAGGTCGGCATCCAGACGGCCGGTCTGCAACGGTACGACGCTCTCGTAGAGTTCTTTTAACTGCAGATCTTTGATCACCACCAGCTGGCCTTCCTGACCGATGATGGCAGCCACGTCGCTAGGGTCGGCGGGTTGCGTCGCATCCTCGCGCAGGCTGAAGTAGCCGCGGAGATGCCCGTAGCTATCCGACTCGGCGACGAGTTTGCGCAGCAGGCCGTTGCCCTCGACCTTGATCGCCACCTGCTGCTGCACTTTGAGCATTGCGCCGAGCAGCGCTGCACCGGTCAGGCCGTAGCCGAGCACAGTACAGCCAGCGGGTGAAGCATGATGGCGTTGCGCCGCCTCCTTTACGACACCGGTGGTCTGGCACGCCAGTCCCCACACGCCGCAGCCTTTTGCCAGCGCTCGCACCATGTAGTTTTCCACGACTTGCATCTCCTTTTCTGTCATTCAGTTGCAGTCACCCATGAAAAGACGGAGCCATGCGCTGGCTCCGTCTTTCTGAACAAAACTATTGATTTCCAGGTTGTAACTTCATATTGTTTACAATCTTCCTGGAAGCTCCAAGGCTTCCAGGAAGATGAACAGCTAACCTAGAGGTCAGTAGATTGCGGTGTGCAGGCAGCCGTCAGACAGCGATCTCGTCCGCCTTGAGCGCAGATGCTGCGGCAACATCCGTCCGGATGCCCGGTCCCATTGTGCTGGTGAGCGTCAGGCGATGGATGTAATTGCCTTTGAGTGAAGCGGGTTTGGCGGCGACCAACGCCTCCATCAACGCGGCGAAGTTTTGGAGCAATTTTTCGGCGCTGAAGCTGGACTTGCCGATCGGCACGTGAATGTTGGAGGTCTTGTCGACGCGGAATTCGACGCGTCCCAGACGAGACTCGCGGATCACACGCGGCAGGTCCTCAGCGGGCACGATGGTGCCGGTCTTGGGGCTGGGCATCAACCCGCGCGGCCCTAACACCTTACCCAAGCGCCCGACCACGCGCATCATGTCGGGTGTGGCCAGGACAACATCGAAGTCTGTCCAGCCCTTCATGATCTCATCGGCCAGATTCTCAGCGCCAACATAGTCAGCGCCGGCTTCTTTTGCCAATGTCTGTCCTTCTGGGTTGGCAAAGACCAGGATGCGCACAGTGCGTCCGGTGCCGTTCGGCAGGGTGACCACGCCGCGCACTTGCTGATCGGCATGACGCGGGTCAACGCCCATACGCAGGTGCACCTCGACGGTCTCATCGAATTTGGCGGTGGACAGTTGCTTCACCAATCCCAGCGCCTCAGCCGGTGCGTAAGCCTTGGTGCGATCGACTTTTCCTTGTAACGCGGCAAAGCGTTTGCTGTGTTTTGGCATCTTTTAACTCCTTGGTGGTAGTAGCGGGCGTTCAGCGCCCTCCCACGACATTGGTGCGTTTCATCTTCAACAGTCTGATGGCGACGGCCTGGTCTCGGCAGACTGCGTTAGTCGGTCACTGTGACGCCCATGCTGCGCGCCGTGCCTTCGACCATGCGCATCGCGCTCTCCAGGCTAACGCCTTCCAGGTCTTTGAGCTTGATTTCTGCAATCTCCCGCACCTGCGCCTTGGTGATTTTGCCGATCTTGCTCTTGTTTGGCTCGGCGCTGCCACGTTGGATGCCAGCGGCCTTCTTGATCAAGTCACCGGCGGGCGGCGTTTTGAGCACAAAGGTGAACGAGCCGTCCGTAAAAATGCTAATTTCGACGGGGATGACCTGCCCCATCTGCCCCTGCGTGCGGGCGTTGTACTCTTTGCAGAAAGCCATGATGTTGACGCCCTGTGGACCTAGAGCGGTGCCGACGGGCGGCGCCGGGTTGGCTTTACCGGCTGGCAACTGCAATTTCACGACTGCCTTTAGTTTCTTTGCCATTTGTCACTCCTTCTGAAGCTGGTGAACGCCTCGCTTCGACTGGCAATCGAGCCTCAGCTCCCAGCTTCAGCAAACTAGAAGAATAGAGATTGCGAGCACCGCACATGCTTGAGCATGTTCAGACGCTTCGCTCCAACTGGATAAAGTCAACTTCGACCGGTGTTTCCCGGTTGAAGAAACTTACAAGGACACGCGCCTTCCCCTTGTCCGGGAAGATGTCATCGACAATGCCAGAAAACTCGGCAAAGGGGCCGCTCAAAATGCGGACATGTTCCCCACGCTGGAAGCTGACCTTGATGCGCGGGGCATCCGATTCGATGCGCTTCATGATCTTGTCGACTTCGTCCTGGCGTAGGGGCGTCGGTTTGTTGCCCATGCCAACAAAGCCAGTCACGCCTGGGCTGTTGCGCACAACGTACCAACTATCCTCATCCATGATCATGTTGACCAGGATGTACCCAGGAAAGACGCGCCGTTCGACCTCGCGCCGCACGCCGTTGCGGATTTCGATCTCGGTCTCAGTTGGCACCACGACTTCCAGAATGCGGTCAGTCATCCCCATCGACTCAGCGCGATGTTCGATGTTTTTCTTGACCTTGTTCTCCATCCCGGAATAGCTGTGGATCACAAACCATTCGGCGTGCGGACCTTCTTCGTCAGCGGCGCCTCCGCTACTGTCGATGTCAATCTCATCGAACTCATTGCTCGGCGTGGCGTTATCATTTTGTTCGGTCACGTTCACCTCCTCGGCACGACGGACAGCCTATGGTCATCCGGCGGTGCTTCTGATGAGCAAACCGATGACAAACGCAAAGAGCGAATCAACACCAAACAAAACGATGGTGGACACGACGGTGACAATAAAAACGATCCCGGAGAGACGCAAGCCTTCTTCGCGAGTCGGCCAGGTGACTTTGCCGATTTCTGCGCGCGTGTCCTTGAGATAGCGCACTACCCGATTTTCTGGTTTTGGCGTCGTCGTACTTTTCGTCATTTCAACCCCTGATCATCTTCTTGGCTATTCCGAAAACGACCACCGGGCGTTACGCACCGGTGGTCTGTTTCAGGCAGGCGAGGCAGGACTTGAACCCGCAACCTGCGGTTTTGGAGACCGCCGCTCTGCCAGTTGAGCTACTCGCCTAAACAACTGACTGTGCAACACCCTATGTTACCTCAGGTGCTGCACAGTCTGCAACAATCTTACTTGACGATCTTGGTGATGACCCCGGCGCCGACGGTGCGACCACCTTCGCGGATGGCGAA
>CZCA01000446.1_pt2 | contig 47744 bp, 49 predicted proteins | sample 591981 | NCBI WGS metagenome assembly CZCA01 (sample SAMEA3556810, study PRJEB10932) | anaerobic digester metagenome | reverse complement strand
ACCTTGTACCGCGCGGGTGTGGTGGGGCGGCGGCGTGAGGGGGTGCAGGTGATGTATCGCCTGATCGACCCGAACTTCACCGAGCTGTGCCGCACCGTTTGCGTACGCATCGCGTCGCGTGAGCACGTGAGCGCGCCGGAGACCGGGCTGCTCAAGCACGACGAACCTGTCGATCGTGAAGAGTGATGCTCTTGATTTTGCATTGGGATGACAGAGGGGAGACAACGCATGGCGATGATTGAAACCCGGCCCGGCCGGGTCAGGCCTGCGCCGGAGAATTTCCTGACCGACGAGCAGATCGCGGCGGTCAAGGACGGGCGGCGGGATTTTCTGCGCAAGGCATTCCTGATCGCCTCGGCGGCGATGGCTGCGCCCGCGGTGGCGCGGGCGGCGGGGGAAGGCGATCCCGCCATCCTTGAACTGCCGGAATGGTCGAAAACGCTCGGACTGCCGGTTGCGGCCAATCCGTACGGCATGCCGTCGAAGTACGAGCGGGGCCTGCAGCGCCGCGAGAGTCCGGGCTTGACCCGCGTGGGTGGTTCCTCGGTGGCGTTCACGCCGCTGCAGGGCCTGTTCGGCATCATTACGCCATCGGGGCTTCACTTCGAGCGCCACCATCAGGGCTGGCACGACGTCGATCCCTCGAAACATCGCCTGATGATCAACGGCATGGTCAAGACCAACGCGGTCTTCACGATGGACGACATCATGCGCTTGCCTTCCGTGTCGAGGATCCACTTCATCGAGTGTGGCGCCAATACCGGCATGGAGTGGGGCAACGTCGCGGTGCCGACGGTGCAGTACTCGCACGGCATGCTGTCGTGCTCCGAGTTCACCGGCGTGCCCTTGAAGGAGATCCTGGACATGTGCGGCGCCGACTACAAGAAGGGGCGCTTCGTGCTGGCCGAGGGGGCCGACGGCTCGTCGATGACGCGCACTATCCCGATGGAGATGATCGAGTCGGGCGAGGTGCTGGTCGCCTACGGCATGAACGGCGAGATGCTGCGCCCCGAGAACGGCTACCCGCTGCGCCTCGTGGTGCCGGGCGTGCAGGGCGTGAGCTGGGTCAAGTGGTTGCGTCGCATCGAAGTCGGCGACAAGCCGTGGGGCGCGAAGGACGAGGCGGTGCATTACATCGACCTCATGCCCGATGGATTGCACCGCCAGTACACTTCCGTCCAGGAGTGCAAGTCGGTCATCACCACCCCGTCGGGTGGTCAGCTGCTGCTCGACAAGGGCTTCTACAACATCTCGGGCATGGCCTGGTCGGGGCGCGGCAAGGTCACCCGGGTCGATGTGTCGACCGACGGCGGCATCAACTGGCGACAGGCGCGCCTGGAGACGCCGGTGCTATCGAAGGCAGTCACGCGCTTCAACATCGACTGGGTGTGGGATGGCAAGCCCGCGATCCTGCAATCGCGCGCTGTCGATGAGACTGGCTACGTGCAGCCGACCTATGGCCAGCTGCGCGCGGCGCGCGGCACCAAGTCGATCTATCACAACAACGCCATCCAGTCCTGGAAGGTGGTCGAGTCCGGGGAGGTGAGCAATGTCCAGGTTCTCTAAGACGCTGATTGCGCTGCTCATCGCAGGCGCCAGCACGGCGGCGGTGGCATGGGAGGGCAGGTTCGCCGGAATCGGCCGCGAGGCAACACCGGCCGAGGTCAAGGCCTGGGACATTGATGTGCGCCCCGACTTCGTCGGTCTCCCCAAGGGCAAAGGCAACGTCGATGACGGCATGACCTTGTGGGAAACCCACTGCGCCAGCTGCCATGGGGTGTTCGGTGAGTCGAACGAGGTGTTCACGCCGATCGTCGGCGGGACGACGCTGAAGGACATCGAGACTGGGCGTGTCCAGGCGTTGGTCACCGGCTCCTTCCCGCAGCGCACCACGCTGATGAAGGTTCCGACCGTGTCGACGCTGTTCGATTACATCCAGCGCGCGATGCCCTGGACGGCGCCGAAGTCGCTGAATCCGGACGAGGTGTACGCGATTCTTGCCTACCTGCTGAACCTCGCCGAGGTGGTTCCCGCCGACTTCGAGCTGAGCGACGAGAACATCCGCGAAGTGCAGGCGCGCATGCCCAACCGCAACGGCATGACGACCGACCATGGCATGTGGCCGGGCGCGTCCCAGGCCAAGGGCGGGATCGGCAACGGGGGTATGCCCGACGTCAAGAACGTGGCGTGCATGAAGGACTGCAAGAAGGAAGTGGTGATCGCCTCCGCGCTGCCCGACTACGCGCAGGATGCTCACGGCAACCTCGCCGAGCAGAACCGTCCCGTGGGTCAGACGCGCGGCAAGCCGACCGGCGCGCCCGCCGAGGGAGGCGAGCAGGGCACGCCGGCTGCGCCGGCTGCGGGCGCAGCCGCCCTCGCGCTCGCAAACGCCAAGGGCTGCATGGCCTGTCATGGGGTGGCGAACAAGATCGTCGGTCCTGGGTACAATGAAATTGCACAAAAGTATCAGGGTCAGGCGGACGCCGAAGCCAAACTCGTCGCCAAAGTGAAGAGCGGCGGTCAGGGTGTCTGGGGGGCGGTTCCGATGCCGCCGCAAGGCCACGTCACGGACGAAGAGCTTGCGCAACTCGTCAAGTGGATTCTGGAAGGCGCGAAAGCGCAGTAACACCTAAACAAGGAGAGACGGGATGAACAATCAACGCAGGGATACCCTGAAGGCCGGTGGTGGCCTGGGTGTGCTCGGTCTGCTGGCGGCAGCGGGCTTCATCAAGCCGGAAATGGCGCACGCAGCCTGGAATCAGACCGCATTCGAGGCCAAGAACATGGACGCCGCGTTCGCTGCGTTCAACGCTGGCAAGCCGGCCGAGAGCGCTGACGTCGTGATCACCGCGCCGGACATTGCCGAGAACGGCGCCGTGGTCCCGGTGGGGGTGGTCAGCAACCTGCCCAAAACCGAGCAGATCGTGATCATGATCGAGAAGAACCCGAACATGGTCGCCGCCACTTTCACGCTGCCCGAAGGCACGGTCGCCGACGTGCAGACGCGCGTGAAGATGGGTCAGACCTCTGACGTCTACGCGATGGTCAAGGCCGACGGCAAGTTCTACATGGCCAAGAAGGAAGTCAAGGTCACCCTCGGCGGCTGCGGCGGCTGATCCGACACACAGATCAAGGAGAGAAACACTATGGCAAGCCCGATGCGCATTCGCGCCGCCGCCAAGGATGGCGTCACCGAAGTCCGCGTGCTGATGTCCCACGTCATGGAAACCGGCCAGCGCAAGGATTCGTCCGGCGCCGTGATTCCGGCCCATTTCATCACCGAACTGACCGCCAAGCACAACGACAAGGTCGTGCTCAGCGCCGAATTCGGCCCCTCCGTGTCGACCAACCCCTACCTCGCTTTCAAGTTCAAGGGTGGGGCCAAGGGCGACAAGCTGGTCGTGACCTGGGTGGACAACAAGGGTGACACCCGCACGGACGAAGTGCAGGTCGCGTGATCGTTCGCGATGGTCCGCGCCCGCGGGTGCGGTCCGACGCCCTGTTGGCCCACAGGCTGACAAGTCTAAAAGCAGGGGTCCGCATGGACGGACCCTGGAGGAGAGACGATGAAGAAACAACTCGTGTTCACTGCAGTCAGCGCTGCAGTCATGCTGACCAGCCCGCTGGTACCGGCGAACGAAGAGCTCAACTTCGACGCCTACCGGGAGATGCTTGCTGACGGCAACCCGGCCGAGCTGTTCGAGATGGAAGGCGAGGAGCTCTGGCGCACTGCGCGCGGCCCCAAGAACGCCACGCTCGAGCAGTGCGACCTTGGCCTCGGGCCAGGTGTCGTGGAAGGCGCCGCCGCGCAGCTGCCGCGCTACTTCGAGGACACCGGCAAGGTGCAGGACCTCGAGTCGCGTCTGCTGACCTGCATGGAGACAAAGCAAGGCATCGCTCCGGAAGAGGTCATCAACGGCAGCTTCGGCAAGGGTGAGCGTGCCAAGGTGGCGGCGCTGGTGGCCTACATCGTGACCCACTCCAAGGGCAAGGCGATTGCGGTCGACCTGTCGCATCCCAAGATGAAGGAGATGTACGACATGGGTGAGCGCGCCTTCTTCTATCGTACCGGCGTGATGGATTTCGCCTGCTCGTCCTGTCACAGTCAGGATGACAAGCGCATCCGCGCGACCCAGCTGCCCAACATCACCAAGCCCGAGGGTGCGGCGGCGGGGTGGGGCTCGTGGCCGGCCTATCGCGTGTCGAACTCCCAGTTCTGGACCATGCAGCATCGCCTGTGGGACTGCTTCCGTCAGCAGCGCACGGCCGAGCCGGTCTTCGGTTCGGATGTGACGATCGCGCTGTCGGTGTTCATGGCGGGCAAGGGCAACGGTGCCGAGGCCCAGTGGCCTGGCGTGAAGCGCTAAGGAGAACACGAGATGAAGAAACTGATCTATGCGCTGCCGTTCGTGCTGGCCACGTCGTTTGCCCAGGCGGACGAACTCCAGGCCAAGGTCGAGCAGATGATGGTGAGTTCGTTCAAGGCCAATGGCATCGCCTCGCTCGATCGCCAGAAGCAGGACGCGATCCAGAAAGCCTGTTCCAGCCTGACGCCGCCCGACGCCGAGACCATGAAGCGTCTCGAGGCGGCCGAGTTCGAGACCATCAAGTGGCCCGCGGACGGCAACTACACCGGCGGCGACTGGAAGGAGGGTCAGAAGATCGCGGCCAGCGGCCGTGGCCTGACCTGGACCGACAAGACCCCGGACAACAATGGCGGCGGATGCTACAACTGCCACGCGATGGATCCGAAGGAAGTCTCCGAAGGCACCATCGGGGTCAGTCTCGAGGGCTACGGCAAGCTGCGCGGCAACTCGGAAGAGATCGTCAAGTACACCTGGGGCAAACTGTGGAACTCCAAGGCCTACAACGCGTGCAGCGACATGCCGCGTAACGGCTATGGCGGCATCCTCACCGAAGAGCAGATCCGCCATGTGATGGCCTATCTGTTCGACCCCGCCTCGCCGGTCAATCAGTAAGCGTCAAGCACCGCCACGCGGCGGCGCAATGCGGGCCCGCGGCCTCGGCCCCGGGCCCTTCTTTCATCCCGAGTACGGTGGGGAGGGTGTTCCGCGTCCGTGCTCCCGATCATGCAAAGGTTTTCCCATGTCGATGAACCGTCGTGAATTCATGCAGTTGCTCGCCGTTGCGGCGGCTGGCGGCATGACGCTGCATTCGAACTTCGCCCGCGCCGAGAAGGCCGCCGAGGCCCTCTACGAGCTGCCGCCCTTCGGCAACGTCAGCCTGCTGCACATGACCGACTGCCACGCGCAGCTGCTGCCGATCTACTTCCGCGAGCCCAACGTCAACCTCGGCGTCGGCAGCATGCGCGGCAACGCCCCGCACATCGTCGGCGAAGGCTTCCTCAAGCACTTCGGCATCAAGCCGGGGAGCATCGAGGCGCACGCCTTCACCTATCTCGACTTCGTCGAGGCCGCGAAGACCTACGGCAAGGTCGGCGGATTTGCCCATCTGTCCACGCTGGTCAAGAAGATGAAGGCCAGCCGCCCCGGCGCGCTGCTGCTCGACGGCGGCGACACCTGGCAGGGCTCGGGCACCGCGCTGTGGACCAACGCCCAGGACATGGTCGACGCCTGCAAGCTGCTCGGCGTGGACGTGATGACGCTGCACTGGGAGTCGACCTATGGCGCCGACCGCGTCAAGGAGATCGAGGAGAAGGACTTCGCGGGCAAGATCGACATCGTCGCCCAGAACGTGAAGACCACCGACTTCGAGGACCCGGTCTTCAAGCCCTATGTCATCAGGAACATCAACGGCGTGCCGGTGGCCATCGTCGGCCAGGCCTTCCCCTACACGCCGATCGCCAACCCGCGCTGGCAGACCCCGGACTGGAGCTTCGGCATCCGCGACGAGGACATGCAGCAGGCGGTGGATGCTGCGCGCGCCGAGGGCGCCCAGGTGGTGGTCGTGCTGTCGCACAACGGCATGGACGTCGACCTGAAGATGGCGAGCCGCGTCACCGGCATCGACGCCATCTTCGGCGGCCACACCCATGACGGCATGCCGGCGCCGACCGTGGTCGAGAACGCCGGCGGCAAGACCCTGGTCACCAACGCCGGCTCCAACGGCAAGTTCCTCGGCGTGATGGACTTCGACGTCAAGGACGGCAAGGTGGCGGATTTCCGCTACAAGCTGCTGCCGGTGTTCTCCAACCTGCTGCCGGCCGACCCCGAGATGGCCGCTTTCATCGACAAGACGCGCGCGCCCTTCCTCGAGAAGCTCACCGAGAAGCTCGCCGTCACCGAGGGGCTGCTGTACCGCCGCGGCAACTTCAACGGCTCGTGGGACCAGCTCATCGTCGACGCGCTGATCGCCGAGAAGGATGCCGAGATCGCCTTCTCGCCCGGCTTCCGCTGGGGCACCTCGCTGCTGCCGGGCGACACCATCACCATGGAGCACCTGCTCGACCAGACCGCGATCACCTACCCGTGGACCACGCTCACCGAGATGAGCGGCGAGATGATCAAGACCATCCTCGAGGACGTCGCCGACAACCTGTTCAACCCCGATCCCTACTACCAGCAGGGCGGCGACATGGTGCGCGTTGGCGGGCTGCAGTACACCTGCGACCCCAACGCCGCGATGGGCAAGCGCATCGACAACATGATGCTGAAGGGCAAGCCGATCGAGGCCGGCAAGACCTACAAGGTCGCCGGCTGGGCGCCGGTGTCGGAAGAGGCGAAGGATTCCGGCCCGGCGGTGTGGGACGTGGTCGCCAACTACCTGCGCGGGCAGAAGGTGATCAGTCAGCGCGCGCTCAACGTGCCCACCCTGAAGGGGATGGACGGCAACCCCGGCGTGGCGATCTGAGCGAGAACGGCGGCGGGCGCTCAGCCCGTCGCCGACCGGAAAAGATTGCAGAAGCGCATCTCCTCCGGATACGGGAAGAAGTCTTCCACGTAACCGTCCCGGATGCGCTGCTGCGTCTGCTGCCAGAACTTCGGTGCGAGCAGGTCACGGTGGTACTTCATGAAGGCCTTGCGCACGCGCGGTACGCCGAGGAGGAAAGTGGCGAACTCCTCCGGGAACACGTCCATGGGACCGGCCGAATACCAGGGTTCGCCCGACAACTCCATCTCCTCGTAGGGCGCGGGCGGGATGGCGCGAAAGTTCATGTCGGTCATGTACTCGATCTCGTCGTAGTCGTAGAACACGACTCGGCCGTAACGGGTGATGCCGAAGTTCTTCCACAGCATGTCGCCGGGGAAGATGTTGGCGAATGCGAGCTCGCGGATCGCGTTGCCATACTCCCTGACGGCCTCTTCCAGCGCCTCGTCGTCTGCCTGTTCGAGGTGGATGTTGAGCGGCGTCATGCGGCGCTCGATGTAGAGGTGCTTGATGATGACCTTGTCGCCGTCGATCTCGAAGCTCGAGGGCGCGAGCGTGCGCAGTTCGTCGAGCAACTCCGGGTGGAAGCGCGACAGCGGCAGCGCGGCGTAGGAGAACTCCAGCGTGTCCGCCATGCGGCCGACGCGGTCGACATGCTTCACCATCAGGTACTTGCGCTTGACCGTGGCGCGGTCCATGTTCTTCGACGCGCCGAACACGTCCTTGATCACCTTGAAAACATAGGGGAAGGACGGCAGCGTGAATACCAGCATGACCAGTCCGCGGATGCCCGGGGCGACGATGAACTGGTCGTTCGAATGACGCAGGTGAGAGACCAGATCGCGGAAGAACATGGTCTTGCCCTGCTTGCCCAGGCCGAGCATGGTGTAGAGCTCGCTCCGTGGCTTGTTGGGCATGATCGAGCGCAGGAACTGCACGTAGCCCGAAGGCACCTCCATGTCGACGAGGAAGTAGGCGCGCGACAGCGAGAACAGCACCGAGATGCGCCACGGGTCGAGGATCAGCGTGTCCAGGTAGAGCAGGCCGCGTGTGTTATGCCGCACGGCGATCGCAAACGGGTACTCCTGGTAGCCGTTCACCGTCTTGCCGATGATGTAGGCGGTTTTGTTGCGGTAGAAGGCCGAATATAGGACCTGAATCTGGCAGTTGACCTCCATGGGCGGCCACTCGCCGAGGTGGGCCTGGGCCGCGCGCATCACGAAGTCGACATCACGCTCCAGATCCTCGAAGCTGCGTTGCCAGTCGAAGTCCTCGACGATGCGGCGGATTGTCGTGCGCAGGCCGCGCTCGCGCGGGTAGTAGCTCGAATAGACCGGCGGATAGGCCTCGATGTATTCGGTCGAGATCGCCGGGCGCGCGAACAGATAGTCGTTGTTGAAGTAGCTGCGGTGCAGGATCTTGGTGGTGACCGAATTGAAGAAGGTCTCGGCCAGTTCCGGCTGGCGGTGATTGATCAGCATGCCGATGAACTGGAGCTTGACCTGCTGCCAGGTGATGTCGTCGAGGGCATCGGCGTCGAACTCGTCGTGGAGGCGGGCGACGGTCTCATCCACCCGGTCGTCGTAGAACTGCACGCGCTCGCGCACGGCGTCGAGCTGCTGCTGCCACTGGGCACCCTCGAACAGCTCCTTGGCCCGGCGCGAGGTGCCGCGAAAGATGCGGTAGTGCTTGTTGAAGCCTTCCACGAGCGCCTGCGCGATCGCGTGTGCGACCGGGTTCTCTCCCAACTGCACGTCCATCAACTGCCTCCCGATGGCCTTGCCGCGGCCGTCCCGGCTCGCGCCGGAAAACGCGCCGATCTTAGCATCGGCGCGCGGACGGCCGGGCGCGCATGCTGCGCCGCTTCCTATCGGCCGCCTGGCCTTTGGAGGATAATCGCGTCCCGGTACAGGGTTGCAGCGCGCCCAAGTAGCCGTCGCAGCCCTCCCGTTCGTCGCGACACGACTGTTGCCGTGGTCGTTCGATCACACCAGATCCGTGGAACCGATCCATGGACATACAGCGAGGGGGAAGCATGAGCGCATCCAAGATCACGGTGCCCGCAGGCGGACAGAAGATCGTTCCGGGCCAGGCCGTTCCGGACAATCCCATCATCCCGTTCATCGAAGGCGACGGCATCGGCGTCGACATCACGCCGGTGATGATCAAGGTGATCGACGCGGCGGTCGAGAAGGCCTACGGCGGCAGGCGGAAGATCCACTGGATGGAGGTCTACGCCGGCGAGAAGTCGACCCAGCTCTACGGCCCTGACGAATGGCTCCCGAAGGAGACCTTCGACGCGCTCAAGGCGTACTCGGTGTCGATCAAGGGGCCAATGACCACGCCGGTCGGGGGCGGCATCCGCTCCCTCAACGTCGCGCTGCGCCAGGAACTCGACCTGTACCAGTGCGTGCGTCCGGTGCGCTACTTCAAGGGCGTGCCCAGCCCCCTCAAACAACCCGAGCTGACCGACATGGTCATCTTCCGCGAGAACACCGAGGACATCTACGCCGGCGTCGAGTGGCAGGCGGGCTCGGATGCGGCCAACAAGGTCATCCGTTTCCTGCGCGAAGAGATGGGCGTGCAGAAGATCCGCTTTCCGCAGGACTGCGGCATCGGCGTGAAGCCGGTCTCGGTCGAGGGCACCACGCGCCTGGTGCGGGCGGCGATCAAGTACGCGATCGACAACGACCGCAAGAGCGTGACCCTGGTGCACAAGGGCAACATCATGAAGTTCACCGAGGGCCTGTTCCGCGATGTCGGCTACAAGGTCGCGCAGCAGGAGTTTGGCGCGCAGCCGATCGACGGTGGCCCGTGGTGCAGGTTCGCCAACCCGAAGACCGGCCGCGAGATCATCGTCAAGGACGCGATCGCCGATGCGTTCCTGCAGCAGATCCTGTTGCGCCCGGCCGAATACGATGTGATCGCCACGCTCAACCTCAACGGCGACTATGTCTCGGACGCGCTCGCCGCGCAGGTGGGCGGCATTGGCATCGCACCCGGGGCAAACATCTCCGACCAGTACGCCTGCTTCGAGGCTACCCACGGCACCGCGCCCAAGTACGCGGGGCTGGACAAGGTTAACCCGGGCTCGCTGATCCTGTCGGCCGAGATGATGCTGCGTCACCTCGGGTGGAAGGAAGCCGCCGACCTCGTCATCAAGGGCATGGAGGCGGCAATCGCGGACAAGCAGGTCACCTACGACTTCGCCCGCCTGATGGAGGGCGCCCACGAGGTGTCATGCTCCGAGTTTGGTGATGCCATGATCGCCCGCATGTAGGCCTCGCCCGCACTGGCAGCGGGATCCATCCCGCCGCCGCACGCATCCGGCCCGCCCGCTCTCGCCGAGCCTGCGGGCTTTTTTTCGCGCGGCGGGCGGCGGGGTTCAGCTTTCTGTAAGGCGCTGTAAGCGATAAGTAAGAGTGATGTTTCTATAATCCGCTCACCTTTGCATGAGCGGGACTGTTCCGCCCGCGTTCACGCGACGGCCGTGTTTCAAACATATCGAGGAGACATGATGGAAAACAACAGCAAGACGTACTGGGGAACGGTACTGGGCCTGCTGACCAAGATCCTGATCATATGGTTCGCGGTCTCGTTCGGTGCTGGCATCCTCTTCGCGCCTGCCCTCAACAGCATCTCGTTGGGTGGCTATCCGCTCGGGTTCTGGTTCGCCCACCAAGGTTCGATCTACATCTTCATCGCGTTGATCTTCTATTACGCGAAGAAGATGGGCGACATCGACCGTCAGTTCGACGTTCACGAAGAATAACGAGGGGAGACACATGGATCTTCAAACCATCACCTATCTGGTGGTCGGCGCGTCCTTCGCGCTGTACATCGGCATCGCCATCTGGGCGCGCGCCGGCAGCACCAGCGAGTTCTATGCCGCGGGTGGCAGCGTGCACCCGATCACGAACGGCATGGCTACCGCGGCCGACTGGATGTCGGCGGCGTCCTTCATCTCCATGGCCGGCCTCATCGCCAACATGGGTTACGGCGGCGGCCTGTTCCTGATGGGCTGGACGGGTGGCTACGTTCTGCTGGCGATGCTGCTGGCACCGTACCTGCGCAAGTTCGGCAAGTTCACCGTGCCGCAGTTCATCGGCGACCGCTTCTACTCGCAGACGGCGTCGACCGTGGCGGTGATCTGCCTGCTGACCGCGTCGCTGACCTACATCATCGGCCAGATGACCGGCGTCGGTGTGGCGTTCTCGCGCTTCCTCGGTGTGTCGAGCGAAACGGGCATCTACATCGGTATGGCGATCGTGTTCATGTACGCGGTGTTCGGCGGCATGAAGGGCATCACCTACACCCAGGTCGCGCAGTACGTGGTGCTGATCTCGGCCTACCTGGTGCCGGCGATCTTCATCTCGCTGCAGCTCACCGGCAACCCGCTGCCGCAGCTCGGCCTGGGCTCGGACATCTCGGGTACCGACACCACGCTGCTGCAAAAGCTCGACCTCGTCGTCAAGGATCTCGGCTTCGACCAGTACACCACCGCGATGCCGGGCAGCATGCTCAACATGTTCATGTACACGCTGTCGCTGATGATCGGTACCGCGGGTCTGCCGCACGTCATCATGCGCTTCTTCACCGTGCCGACGGTGAAGGACGCGCGCAGCTCGGCGGGTTGGGCGCTGGTCTTCATCGCCCTGCTGTACACCACCGCGCCTGCCATTGCCGCGATGGCCAAGCTGAACCTGCACGCCACCGTGAACCAGGCCGTCGGTCTCGAGACCACGGCTGCCGGCAACCTCGTCGTGAACCCCGAGAAGGTGGCCGCGAACGCCGACCTGTACGCGGCCGAGAACAGCCTGCAGTACGAGCAGCGTCCGGAGTGGATGAAGCGCTGGGAAAAGACCGGCCTGCTGAAGTTCGAGGACAAGAACGGCGACGGTCGTATCCAGTACTACAACGACAAGACCAAGAACGCCGACGTGGCGGCCAAGGCCGAAGCCGCTGGCTGGAAGGGCAACGAGCTGACGGTCAACGCCGACATCATCGTGATGGCGAACCCGGAAATCGCGCTGCTGCCCAACTGGGTGATCGCGCTGGTGGCTGCCGGTGGTCTGGCTGCGGCGCTGTCGACTGCTGCCGGTCTGCTGATGGCGATCTCGTCCGCGGTCTCGCATGACCTGGTCAAGGGCGTGTTCAACCCGAACATCAGCGACAAGAACGAGCTGCTCGCGGGCAAGATCTCGATGGCGGTGGCCATCGTCATCGCGGGCTACCTCGGTCTCAACCCGCCGGGCTTCGCCGCCGGTACGGTTGCGCTGGCCTTCGGTATCGCGGCCTCGTCGCTGTTCCCCGCGATCATGATGGGCATCTTCTCCAAGAAGATGAACCGCGAAGGCGCCATCGCCGGCATGCTGTCGGGCCTCTTCATCACCCTGTTCTACGTGTTTGCGCACAAGGGCATCTTCTTCATCAAGGGCACCGAGTTCACCGACCTGATCGGTGGCCCGAACAGCTTCTTCGGCATCACGCCGGAAGCCTTCGGTGCGGTGGGCGCGATCGTGAACTTCATCGTCGCCTTCGTGGTCGATAAGGTGACCAAGGAGCCGCCGGAGCACATCCAGCACATGGTCGAGTCGGTCCGCATCCCGCGCGGCTCGAAGCTGGTGGATGGCGCTCACTAAGCGCTAGCGTCTGGAACGGGCAGCGTCAGCCGGCAGTCTGCCGGCTGACGCCACCGGAGCCCCGCCGGCAGCATTGGCGGGGTTTTTCTTTTTGTGGCACCTTGCGCCCAGGTGGCCTTCACCTGCTCGCAGCGGAGTAGCACATGATCTTCAATGCAAGCATCGCCCTGAACTGGATTCTCTTTCTGGCGCTGTTCCCGATTGCCTTCTTCTGGTTTCGCCGCGCCTGGCGCATCCTCTTCAAGCGTGACTTTTCCGAGGTGGCCCTCAAGCGCGGGATGCCGCCAGCCAACCCGGCACGCTTCGCGCCCTACACGCTCGCGATCAACCTGATCGGTGGTGTGGTGATCCTGTTCACGATCTTCGGCATCGTCACCGGCACCATGCACTTCGACACCTGGACCGCGACGGCCGGGGTGACGATCTGGTTCAAGTTCTTCGCCGACTACATTCTCAGCAGGCACGCGCATCCGATCGTGCCCAAGCGCAAGAAGCTGGAAGAAGCGGGTCCGGCGGCGCCGAAGTGAGTGGCTTGCCGCGCATGACTCGACCCCGCATCGCGTCGGCTGCCGAGCGCAGCGATGTCAGCGTCGGGTGTCGATGCGGAACTGGCGGTCAAGCCGGTTCATCGCGAACACGTAGATCACGATGATCACGAGATAGAGCAGCAGCGAGCCCTGCGCAAACAGGTAGAAGCCGAGCGGAAACCCGAGAAAAATCAGGGTGTTGAGTTCGGCGGCATAATAGCCGCCGATGAAGGTGACACTGAACCAGACGCTGAGCAGGGTCAGCGTCAGCGTCAGGTTTCGGCGCCAGTAGGCGCGCTGGCGTTCATCGAGCTTCATCGGTGCGCGGAACAAGCGCCCGGCCCCAAGGGGCCGGGCGATGGCGATCAATGCGTCCCGTTGCCGTTGTTGCCGCCGTTGGCGTGGACGCGCGCGAGCTCGGATTGTACGTCCTGCGGCGCAGGCTCATGGCCGCCGGCTTCGAGCACGAATTCGCTCTCGCCCGCGCAGATCGCTTTCAACCGGCTCTCGAAGCCCTCCAGCGCCGCCATCGGCACGCGGGCCGAGATCAGCGTCCACCCCGGCGCCGGGCTGTCGGTCGCCGTCAGCCGGCCACGACGGCCGGCGAGCTCCGCACTTACCTCGCCGAACAGCGCATCGGCGACCTTCACCTGCACGTCCAGAAGCGGCTCGAGCACGATCGGCTTCGCTGCGAGCACCGCCTCGATCAGCGCATGACGGCCCGCAGTGACAAAGGAGACCTCGTTGGAGTCCACCGCGTGATGCTTGCCGTCGGTGATCACCACGCGGACGTCCTGCAGCGGGAAGCCAGCCAGGGCGCCTTCACCGAGCGCCTGGCGCACGCCTTTTTCCACCGCAGGCATGAAGTTGGTCGGGATGGTGCCGCCCTTGACCTCATCCGCAAGCTCGATGCCCGCCCCGCGCGGCAGCGGCTCCACACGTAGCGCGACCTCGCCGAACTGCCCGGCGCCGCCGCTCTGCTTCTTGTGCCGGTAGCGAGCCTCGCCGACGACGGTGATGGTCTCGCGGTACGGAATGCTCGGGGTCGCGGTGTCGAGCTGAAGATTCCAGCGTGCGGACAGTTCATCCAGGACGATCTTGAGATGCTGCTCGCCCAGCCCGCGCACCACGGTACGGCGGTTGCGCGCATCGAAAGTCACTTCGAGGCAGGGATCCTCCTCCATCAGGCGCGCGAGCGCTTCGGAAAGCTTCTGCTCGTCGGCTGGTTTGCGCGTCATCAGCGCGAGGCCGAACACCGGCTGAGGATAGGCGGTCGGCGCGAGGTGATAGAGGTCCTCGTCATGCGAGTCGTGCAGCACCGCGTCGCGCTGGATCTCGTCGACGCGCGCCACCGCGCACAGGTCGCCGGGCACCGCGAACGGCGTCTCGACGGCGTTCTTGCCCTGCATGCGCAGCAGGTGGGCGACCTTGAAGGGCTTGCGGCCGTCGCCGATGTAGAGCTGCGAGTTGGGCGTGACCTGGCCCTGGTGCACCCGGAACAGGCCGAGCTTGCCGCGATACGGGTCGTTGGCGATCTGGAAGACGTGGGCGACGACGTGGCGCTCGGCGTCGAGCGCGACCTGCACCGGGCTGGTGGCGCTGCCTTCCCCCTTCAGGAAAGCGGGCGGATTGCCTTCGGTAGGGTCGGGCGCGAGTTTGCCCAGAATGTCGAGCAGTTCGCGGATGCCGGCGCCGGTGCGCGCGGAGACGAAGCACACCGGCACCAGGTGGCCCTCACGCAGCGCCTGTTCGAAGGGCGCGTGCAGTTGCTCGGGGTCAAGCGATTCGCCTTGCTCGAGATACTTCGCCATCAGTTCTTCGTCGAGCTCGACGATCTGATCGACGATCGCATCATGGGCGGCCGACACGCTGGAGAACGCGGTCACAGCGGCGTGGTCGGGCGCGAAGAAGCAGTCGATGACACGGCTGCCGTCGGCTGCCGGCAGGTTGATAGGCAGGCATTCACGGCCAAAGGTGGCGGCGATGGCATCCATCATGGCGGTGAGGTCGGTGGCGGCGTCGAGCTTGTTGATCACGATCATCCGGCACTTGCCGCGGGCCGCGTTCATCATGCGCCGCGTACCGCTCTCGATGCCGGCTGCGGCGTTGATGACAACAGCCGCGGTGTCTACCGCCGGCAAGGCGATCAGAGCCCGCCCGGCGAGGTCGGGGAGGCCCGGCGTGTCGAGCAGGTTGATCCAGTGCCCGGCCCACTCCAGGTGCACCAGCGCGGCGTGCAGCGAATGGCCCATCGCCTTTTCCTGCGGGTCGAAGTCGGCGACGGTGTCGCCGCGCTCGACGCTGCCCGCGCTGCCGATCTCGCCGGCGGCGGCGAGCAGGGCCTCGACCAGGGTGGTCTTGCCGCTGCCCGCGTGGCCGAGCAGGGCGAGGTTGCGGATGTCGTGTACCGAGCTGGGTGTCATGGTGGGCCTCTTTGCGGGTTGAATGTCCTCAAGTGTCCGCCTGCGCTGACGCGAAGGCAATGCGGCAGATCAACTCCGCCACCCGATGTCGGCCACGCCGCTGCGGTTCAGGCGCTGCGCAGGCCGGCGAGCCGGGTGAGCAGGATCGCCGCCAGCGGCAGCACGAGGCCGATCAGCGTCACGGTGACGAGCAGCGTGCCCAGTTCGCTGTAGTCGGCCGGCGTGGTGATCGCGCCTGTTGCCGCGTCCTTGACCTCGCGGGCGATGGTGTGGAACTGGTTGAGGTACTTGGTGCCGAGCTGCGAGGCTGACAGCGCTAGATTCGTGAAGGAGGCCATCACCGCGAAGAAGGTCGCCTTGAGGTGCGCCGGCGCCGAGTTCGCGATCCACGCCAGCATCGGCACCATCGACACCTGGCCGAGCGGGGACTCGAGCGCGGTGTTGGCGATGGCGATGAAGCGCGCGTCCACCACGCCGCCGGTATGCGCCGCCGTCCATTCGTGCAGGCCGTGGAACATGCCGATGATCGGCAGCGACAGCGCGGTGGTGGCGACGGTGAGGAAGATCACGATCTGCGCGATCGACTTCTCCGCCATGAAGCGGCGGAACAGGAACAGCCCGGCGAGCGTCAGCGTGCTGGTGATGAGGTCCAGCCGCGACAGGAAGCTCTGGTCGAAGCCGAGCTCGTCGATCATCCACCAGCTCGCCCCGGCGCCCGGGCCGGGCAGGGCGCGGAAGGCGAAGATGATGATCACCGTGCCGAGCAGGGTGCGCGCGGCCTCGGGCGAGAGCTCGCGCAAAAGGCGGGTGATCATGAAGCCGATGATCGCGAACGAGGTGGCGAAGATCACCTCCTGCCCGTACTTGAAGCCCGACAGCCCGATGCCGATGGTGAGCGCGACGAACACCGCGCTGCCGCCGAGGATCCACCAGTTGGGTGCGGTCTTTTCTTCCGGGTCGTGGAGCAGGCGGTCGATCTCGGCGCGGCTGCGCCCGAGCGCGGCCAGCCGCCGGGCCTCGCGGCGCTTGAGGAAGCCGCCGAGCAGCACGCCGCTCACCGACAGCAGCGGGATGATGAGCGCAAGCTCGTAGATGCGAAGATAGATGGCGACCTTGTCCGCCTCGGGCAGATTCTCCGAGCCCTGGAACATCGCCACGTTGGCGAGCGACACCAGCACCGTTCCGCCGATGATCGCCACCCGGCCGAGCATCTGCATGGTGGTGTGCATCAGCCGGATGTTCTCCCGCACGATCGGTTCGCCGCGGGCGTCCAGGCGCGGCACCGCCTCGACGGTCATCGCGTCGGCCACCGCGTCCTGCATCACGTAGCCCACCGGCGACAGCAGCACCGATAGCACGAACCAGGCCTCGATCGGCATCACCGCTCGCATTGCGTCCGGGCTGCCGATGAGTCCGATCATGATCAGCAGGCTGGCGGCGATCAGGCTGGCGCCGAGGTAGACCAGCCCGGCCTTGTGCCGCCACATCAGGTCGACCAGGTGGCCGATCGGCATCTTCAGTGCCCACGGGATGCCCGCCCAGAAGCCGAGCGCGGCAAGGAAGGCGGCAGACAGGCCGAGGTAGTCCTTGACGAAGAAGGTGCCGACGATGCCGGTGAGGCCAGATACCCCCGCCGCGCAATACACCATCAGCGGCGGCAGGTAGGAGAGCCGCATCTCGCGGCCCAGTTCGAGGAGGTTGCGGTCGATCCAGCGGTAGATGGCGTGCAGCACTTCGTCGGCCCCTCGTCGTCGGGTCGTGTCGGGTTCTGTTTGCTTGAGCGGTGGCAGCTCGCGCGCGGGCGGGCGTCAGCCTGCGAACAGGCGCTCCACCCAGGGCATGATCCACGGCAAGGACACCGCGGTGAGCAGTCCGTTCAGCCCCATCGCCAGTGCCGCGAAAGCGCCCGCCTGTTCGCTGACCTGGAAGGCGCGCGCCGTGCCGATGCCATGCGAGGCGATGCCGATCGCGAAGCCGCGCACGGCATGGTCCTGGATGTGCAGGCGGTGAAGCACGCTGCGGCCCGCCACCGCGCCGATGATGCCGGCGCTGATCACCAGCACCGCGGTGAGCGAGGGCAGGCCGCCGAGGCGCTCGGCGACGCCCATCGCGATCGGGGTGGTTACGCTCTTGGGGGCGAGCGACATCAGCGACTCGCGGCTGGCGCCAAGTAGCGCGCCGATGCCCCAGGCCGACAGCGCCGCGGTGAGCGAACCGGCCACCAGCGCCAGCAGCAGCGGGCCTGCCATCGCCTTCAGTCGCGGCCATTGTGCATAAAGGGGAATCGCCAGCGCCACCGTGGCCGGGCCGAGCAGGAAATGCACGAACTGCGCACCGTCGAAGTAGGTCTGGTAGGGCGTGCCGGTGAGCAGCAGCAGCGTGGCGAGGATGGCCACACTGATTAGCACCGGGTTGGCGATCGGATGGAAGCCGGCGCGCTTGTAGAGCCAGAATGCGGCCTGGTAGGCGAGCAGGGTCAGGGTCAGGCCGAGCAGCGGCGTGGTGGACAGATAGACCCAGATTTCCTCGAGGTTGGGTGTCATCGCCCGATCTCCCCGGAGGCGGGGTTGCGGCTCTTCCGGGTCAGTGCCGAGAGCACCAGCGCAGTCACCGCGATGGCAAGGAAAGTGCTGAGGAAGAGCGCTGCCAGCAGCGGCAGCCATTCGGCGGCGATGCGGTCGCCATAGAGCACGATGCCGGTGCCCGCCGGCACGAAGAGCAGCGACAGGTGCTGGAGCAGCTGGCCGGCGGTCTGTCGCACGTCCTCGCTCGGCCCGCCGCGGAGCAGGAGGGCGAGGAAGAGGAGTGCCATGCCAATCACCGGGCCGGGAATCGGCAGGCCGAGGCCGCGGGCGATGACTTCACCCACGAGCTGGAAAACGAGGAGCAGGGTCAGGGCGGCGATCATGTGCAAAGGCGGAGGGCTTGAGGGCAAAGGCGGTTCGAATGCGGGTCGGGCGCTGCCGGATGGGGCTTCAGGCGCCGCGATTGCGCGCGTGACGTTGCGCCCCAGGCCTGTCGGGGCGATCCGCAGCACGCAACTCAGGAGCTTACAGCAGCGCGTGCCCGATCGTTCGTGCGCCGATGCCGACCACCGCACCCAGCGCGGCTGGCTTCCACACGGCCGCGACGCGGCGGCCGGCCGAGATCAGCACGGCCACGCCGGCGACGTCGAAGGGGTGGATCAGGAAGCCCGCACTGGCGTTGAGCGTGTCGATCGAGGTCGCCCCAACCTTCAGCATCTCGTCCATGACGCCCATCATCGCCGTGCCGCCGGCGATGTACTTGGTCAGTGTCAGGAGGATCAGCGCCGGGTCCAGGTCGAAGGTGCGCAGCAGCGGGGTGAGCAGGGCGGTGAGCAGGTCGATGCCGCCGCTCGCGCGCAGCGCCATCACTGCCACGAGCGCCAGCACCAGCATCGGGATGGCGCCGATCGAGATCTTGAAGGCCTCGGCGCCCGCACGGTTGATGACGTCGAGTACGCCCTTGGCGTCATCGGCAACGCGGTGGTGCAGGGTCTCATCCATCGTCGCCTCCGCGCTTGACAGCCCGCGGCCGAACAGGTGGTAGGTGCTCGCTGCCGCTACCAGGCCGCCAAGCATCGAGAGCAACAGCGCAGGCCCGAAGGCCAGGCCCATCGCCGCCATCGGAAAGGTGACGTTGGCCTGCGCCATCGCCATCACCATCGCGAGCGTTGCGGCGAGGTGGCGGTCGGAGGCGCCGCGTCCCTCCATCATCGTCAGCGTCGCCACCGGGGCCGCGAAGCTGACCAGGTTGATCTGCAGCGCAGCGAACACGCCTAGCCCGGTGAGCCCCGCCGGACGCAGCAGCGGCGCGAGTCGCGCAACCGCCCAGTCGAGTACGCCACGAGCCTCGAGCAGGCGCATCAGCGACAGCATGACCACCATGATCGGCAGCAGCACGAAGAGCGAAAGTTCGACCGCCGAGCGGCCGGCCTGCAGGATGATCTGGGTCAGCTGGTCCATGAGGGGAAACGGCTCATCGCAGAGGATGGTGCAGTGCAAAAACGCATGATATCGCGTGAGCGCGGCCCTCGCAGCCGCTACCTGGTGGGAGGGGGGTGTGGCAGGCGTCTCAGCCGGTGGATGTGCGCCGTGTGCGGAACACGCGAACGCCAGCGATCACGCCGAGGATCAGAAGCGCGATGCCGACGGCTTCGGCCGGCGTAGGCCAGCGGCTGTACCAGACGAAGGCGTAGAGCAGGGCTGCGAGCGTTTCGAACACGATCAACTGCCCGACGAGCGCGGCGGGCAGCAGATGGCTGGCCTTGTTCCAGAGCAGCGTGCCGAGCCACGACGCCGCCAGCCCGAGCAGCAGGCACATCAGTACGAATTGCATGGGGCGCGGACCGAGCGGCCAGGCGAACCCGGTCTCGCCGCTTGCGGTGAGGACACTCCACCACCAGTAGCCGAGGCCCGCTGACACTGCGATCGGCAGCGTCGCCAGGCCCTGAGCCGTGGCCCATGCCCGCGACAGACCGGGGCCGCGGGCGCGAAGCCAGCGGCTGTTGCGGATCGGGTACCAGGTCCAGCATGCCAGCGCGCAAAATGCGAAGGCCAGTCCGAGCAGATAGTCGCCTCGGCTTCCTGCGCCGTTTTGCGCGGCGCCGTCGATGTGCACCACGAGCAACCCGGACAGGATCAGCGCGAGGGGCACCACGAGGCGTAGCCAGGGCGCGCTGTCCTCGCCGCCGCCGCGGCGGCGGTCGAGCAGATTGGCGCTCACTGCAATCACGACTGGCAGCGTGCCGATGATGAGTGTCGGCACCGGCGCACCGGCAAGCTGGATTGCGCTGGCCAGGGTGGCGTAATAAAGAAGGTTGCCGATCAGGGCGAGCTTGGCGGCCTCGACCCAGTCGGCGCGCTCCAGCTCGGCGAGCGCCCTGCGATCGAACCATGCAAGCCCGAGCGCGAGCGTCCCGAAGGCGAGGTAGCGGCCAACGGCCAGCATGAAGCCGGGGTAGTCGTGCAGTACCAGCGGCGTCAGGAACACAAGGCCCCACAGCAGACCGGCACCGAGCGCGGCGGACAGGCCGGTCAGCACGGGTTTCAGAGGGTCTTGCCGAAGTAATACAGCGTCAGCAGCCCGCCCACGGCGATGATGAAGCGTCGCATCCAGATCGCTGGCAGCTTGCGCGCCATTGCCGCGCCCCAGTAGCCGCCGAGCGTGGCGGTGACGAGCATGATCAGCGTATGAGGCCAGGACACCGCGTTGGCGATCACGAAGGTGCCCACAGCCACGCTGTAGATGACGGCCGAAAGCCAGTTCTTGAGCGCGTTGATCTCGTGCACGTCCTTGAAGCCCTGTATCGCAAGCGCTGCAATCATCAGGATGCCCATGCCCGCGCCGAAGAACCCCCCATACACCGACACCACAAGCTGGAAGAGGTAACCGCCGGTGCCGATGTGGCGCTCGTCGGCGCCTGCCGGCGCAGGCTTCCATTTCCTGACCAGCGCGGAGATCTGCGCGCTGAACGCGAAGAGCACGGTGGCGACCAGCAGCAGCCAGGGAATCAGCATGGCAAACGCCGCGTTCGAGGTCGCGAGCAGCAGCAGCCCGCCCGCGATGCCGCCGATGAAGGCGACCACGGACAGCACGGGCAGGCTGCGGGAAAAACGCTTCAGCTCACGGCGGAACGCCCATGCGCCGGCAAGACTGCCTGGCCACAGCGAGACGGAGTTGCTGGCGTTGGCAACCACCGGCGGCACGCCGACCGCGAGCAGGGCCGGGAACGAGAAGAAGGTGCCGCCACCGGCGACCGAGTTGACGGCCCCCGCGGCGAAAGCGGCGACGCCGATCAGGGCGATCTCGAAAAGGTCCAGGCCGAACATGGGGAGATGACAGAGACGCAGGGTGCGGGAGTGAGCAGGAGGCCCGGTGACCGACGCCGACAGGCATCGGGTGGCGCGGCTGCCACGGAGGAGCCCTCCGTGGCGCTGCGTTCTAGAATCGGGCTTGTCTCCTCCGCCCCGAATGGGTGCGCATTCTAATGGACTCCCATACGAAAAAATAGGTTGTGCGCAAAGTTTCGCTTATCGCCCCGTCGCGTTCGCACGACGCGGGTGAATGCGTTTGCCAGTGGTTGCCGCGGCGGGTGCGCTGGGGTATGATCCGCGCCCTTAGCCGGTGTAGCTCAGTTGGTAGAGCAGCGCATTCGTAATGCGAAGGTCGGGAGTTCGAGTCTCTTCTCCGGCACCACCAGATTCAAGCACTTGGGGCGGTCCTTCGGGCTCGCCCCTTTTTGCGTCTGCGCCGCGCGCTGCCGCGGTGAGCAGCGTGTGTCAAGCTGGCCGGCTGTCGAAGAGGTTGAGCAATCCGCTGAATGCCTCTGCGCTTACATTCGGGTCGTAGCGGGCGAAGAGCGCCTGCTGCCGCATGCGTGTGTCGGCTGGCATGGCCGCAAGGATCTCCTCGCGTTCGGCGAGAATCTCGCGACACATGCGGTCGGTCACGAAAAGAAAGGGAATGGGCTGATACAGGCCGTCTGCCTTCTGGGCGTGGAAGCGGGGCGATTTCATCGGTCTCCTCGTTGTGTGCGCCGGCGGGGGCTCTCCCGTTCACGGTGTCGGTGGGTTATCGTGTCTTTGCTTCTTTCAATTATCGCAAGTTCGCCGCTGCAGCCCTTTGATCCTGCTCAGAATCTCCAGGATCGTGGTGGCGGTGAATGGCTTGCGCGCTCCGGAGCGTGAACATGAAGACATCACTGATCCTCACCCTCATCGGCCCGGATCGACCAGGGCTTGTCAATGCGGTAGCGGCCTGCGCCGGTCAATGCGGTGCCAACTGGATGGAGAGCCGCATGTCGCATCTGGCCGGCCAGTTCGCCGGGGTGGTGCGGCTGGAGGTGGACGCCGCCGCGCGCGATGCCCTGGAGGTCGCGCTGCGTGGCCTGGCGTCGGAGGGCTTGCATGTGGCGATTGCACGTGGCGGTGAGCGTGCGCCTGCGGGCATGCGCCGCGTGAGCCTGGATCTGGTTGGTCATGATCGGCCGGGAATCGTGCGCGAGATCTCCACTGTGCTCGCGCGCCACGGCGTGAGCATCGAGGTGCTCGAGACCAGCTGCGAAAGCGCTTCGATGAGCGGCGAGCCCCTGTTCAGGGCGCACGCCGAGCTGATGGTGCCCGGTGTAGCCGACCTGGCTGCCATTCGTGCGGACCTCGAGGCGCTGGCCAACGAACTCATGGTCGATCTCGCGCTCGACGAAGCGCCGGACGCAGCTGTCGTGGCATAAGCGAGGCTGGCGGGAATCCCGGCTGGCTCGCCGGTGATTCCAGAGTGGAAGGCCATGCTTCCCCCGTAATTGGTGTATTTGTTGACGTTTACGTCAACGCGAACTAAGGTGCGCGGCGATGCTGGCGCCTGGTGGAGCGATCTGCGCTCGCCTAGCGTGAGGCGCCGGCTTGTCCTGGGAGAATGTGAGAATGCAGATCGAGAACGGCGTTTTCGTGGTGACGGGCGGGGGCTCGGGCTTGGGGGCCGCGACGGCGGGGATGCTGGTCGAGGCCGGTGCGAAGGTCGTGCTGGCCGATGTCAACCGTGAGGCGGGCGAGGCGCTCGCGGCAGAGTTGGGCGCTGCGGCAATCTTCGCGCTCACCGACGTGACCGATGGGGAAAGCGGCAAGACGGCAATCGACCTGGCGGTGCGCCACTTCGGCCGCCTCACGGGGCTGGTGAACTGCGCCGGCGTGGCGCCGGCCGAAAAGGTTGTCGGTCGCGATGGGCCGCATAAACTGGAAAGCTTCGCTCGCACCGTCTCCATCAACCTAATCGGCACCTTCAACATGCTGCGCCTCGCCGCCGATGTCATGAGCAAGGCCGAGCCCGATGCTGGCGGCGAGCGTGGCGTCATCGTCAATACTGCTTCGGTTGCTGCGTTCGACGGTCAGATCGGGCAGGCGGGTTACGCCTCGTCGAAGGCCGGCGTGGTCGGACTGACCCTGCCAGTGGCGCGCGAGTTGTCGCGTTTCGGCATCCGCGTGATGGCAATCGCGCCGGGCATCATGGAAACACCGATGCTGATGGGCATGCCGCAGGAGGTTCAGGACGCGCTCGGCAAGATGGTTCCCTTCCCCTCGCGGCTGGGCAAGCCGGCCGAGTTTGCCGCGCTGGTCCGCCATATCGTCGAGAATCCTTACCTGAATGGCGAGGTGATCCGTCTCGACGGCGCAATCCGTATGGCGGCCAAGTAAGGGCTGGGGGCGGTCGAGGCTGACCGACCCCGCATCGGCAGCAAGAATCGATGTTGCGGCGCAATAGCCGGTGCCGGTGAAATGTGCTAAAACCCGGGCTTCCCTTCGCTCCGCCTCGAACGGTCAAGCCGTCCGGGGCGGCTCTGCATTTGCGCCGATGACTTCTGCCGAACTGCCCGCCGCCGCGGCTGACGATGCGGTTGAGACTGACTGCTATCACTGCGGCCTGCCGATTCCTGCCGACACCCAGCATTACGTGCGGATAGACGGGCGCCGGCGGCGCATGTGCTGCATTGGCTGCGAGGCGGTGGCGCAGTCGATCGTCGATAACGGCCTCGTCGACTACTACCGCCATCGCGATGCGATGCCCGAGACACGGCGCGAGGCGATGCCGGCGGAGTTGCAGGAGCTCGGTCTCTTCGATCATCCCGATTTTCAGAAAAGCTTCGTCCGGCCGGTGGGTGAGCACGAACGCGAGGCCTCGCTGATCCTCGAGGGCATCACCTGTGCTGCCTGCGTGTGGCTCAACGAGAACCACGTCGCGCGCCTGCCAGGGGTGTCGGCCATCGAGATCAACTATGCCACGCGGCGAGCGCGCGTTCGCTGGGACGAACGCAGCATCAAGCTGTCGGACATCCTCGCGGCCATCCAGGCTATCGGCTATCGCGCCTACCCTTACGACGCCGAGCGCTCCGAGCAGGTCGCAAACCGCGAGCGGCGCTCGATGCTATGGCGGGTGTTCGTCGCCGGCTTCGGCATGATGCAGGTGATGATGTACGCCTTCCCGGTCTATGTCGCGGGCGAGGGTGACATGAGCTGGGACATCGAGCAGCTGCTGCGCTGGGCGAGCCTGCTGCTCACGCTGCCGGTCGTGCTGTACTCGGCGGCGCCTTTCTTTCAGCGAGCGTGGCGCGACGTGCGCCTGCGTCGTCTGGGCATGGACGTGCCGGTCGCGTTGGGGGTCGGAAGCGCGTTTGCGGCCAGCCTGTGGGCGACGCTCACCGACGGTCCTGAGGTGTATTTCGATTCGGTCACGATGTTCGTGTTCTTCCTGCTCGGCGGCCGTTATCTGGAGATGCTTGCGCGCCAGAAGGCCGTGCGCGGCGTCGAGGAACTGGGAAAGGCGCTGCCCTCTTTCGCCGAGCGAATCGAGGGTTGGCCGCAGCAGGGTGCGGGCGATCGGGTCCCAACCTCGCAGCTGGTGCCGGGGGATATTGTCCGGGTACGACCCGGCGAGGTGATTCCGGTCGATGGCGTGGTCGTCGATGGTGTTGGAGAGGCCAACGAGGCCCTGCTGACGGGCGAGAGCGTGCCAGTGCCCAAGCGGGCGGGTGATCGCGTGACCGGTGGCAGTATCAATGTCTCGTCGCCCTTGCTGCTTCGCGTCGAGCAGGTGGGCGATGCCACGCGGCTCGCCGCCATTCGCCGCCTGATGGAGCGTGCGGCGGGCGAAAAGCCGCGGATCGCCGCCATGTCGGACCGAGTCGCGGTCTATTTCGTGCTTGTCTTGCTGGTTCTCGCGGGACTTACCGGGATCGGCTGGTACCTGATCGAGCCGGAGCGCGCGCTTTGGGTCTTCGTGTCCGTCCTGGTGGTGGCGTGCCCGTGTGCTCTTTCGCTGGCAACGCCGACGGCGCTCACCGTGGCGACCGATACCCTTGCCCGCATGGGTGTGCTCGTGACCCGCGGCCACGCAATCGAAACGCTGGCGCGCGCAAACCACTTTGTCTTCGACAAGACAGGGACCCTGACCCATGGGCGGATGCGCGTCGAGGACGTGATGGTGCTGGGTGGCGAAGATGAGGTCGCGCTGATCCGTCTTGCCGCCGCGCTCGAACAGGGCTCTGAGCATCCGGTGGCTGCCGGCCTCCGTGAGGCGGGCGCCGGACAGGCGTTGCCGACGGCCTCGGCAGTGCAGGCCGAAACCGGGCAGGGGATGCAGGGCCTGATCGATGGCGAATCGTTCTGGATCGGCCGGCCGGACTACGTCGCGCGTGCGTCGGGCCTTGCCATGCCCGAGGGGCTTGAGGGGTTCGCTGCGCGTGGCGGAACGGTGATCGGGCTGGCGAGCGGTGCGGGATGGTTGGCTTTGTTCCGGCTTGCGGACCAGCTGCGTTCGGAAGCACCGGTGCTCGCGCGCCGCCTCGCTGCAGAGGGGGTCGGTCGGAGCGTGCTTTCGGGCGATGCGCCCGCGGTCGTGGCGAACATTGCGCGGGCGCTGGATATCGAGGACGCGCGGGGCGGCTTGAGTCCGCAAGGCAAGCAGGAGGCGATTGCGTCGATGCAGCAGGATGCGGAGGCCGTCATCGCCATGGTGGGCGATGGCGTGAACGATGCGCCTGTGCTTGCGCAGGCGCATGTGTCCGTGGCGATGGGGGGCGGGACGGACCTGGCGCGCAACCAGGCTGACATCGTCCTGCTGAACGAGAATCTGGTGACGCTCGGGCGTGGGATCGACGTTTCGCGCAAGACGCTGCGGATCATCCGGCAGAATCTCTGGTGGTCGTTCGCGTACAACTTCACATCGGTGCCGCTCGCGATGGCTGGCCTGGTCACGCCATGGATGGCGGGAATCGGCATGGCGGCAAGTTCGTTGCTGGTCGTGCTCAATGCGATGCGCCTGCAGCGCGTGCCCGCGCGTCACTGAAGCGCCAAGGGGGCAAGATGGAGAGCCTGTATCTGCTGATTCCGATTTCGGTCGTGCTCGTTTTCGTGATCGGGGTCGTGTTCTGGTGGTCGCTCAGAAGTGGGCAGTATGACGATCTGGAGGGGCCCGCGTATCGATTGTTGATGGACGATCGCGACGAACCGCCTCGTGCGCGGCGCAATGAGGGCGACGGCTCGAAGTCAGGAAATGGGGCGCCGGACGCGTGATGTTGCGCCAGGTTGACTTAGGTCAACATGCGGCCGGACAGGATGGGCAGAATTTGCGCAGTTGATCAGCCAGTAAGCCAAGGCGGTGGCCGATCCGGATTTTTGTCTCTCTGTTGGGGTTGGGGGTGCGTGAATGCGCACCCTTTTTTTTGCGCGCTCGCTTCGCGTCGTGCATTTCTTGATCCCCCCGTTCCGTGCTCACTGACCTCGCGGCCCTTCCCTTTGGTGCGTGTGTTTTCTCGGCACCCTTCGCACGATCGTGATGCCCCCGCGATGCCGCATCGGCGCAAGGCACAATCCAGCAATGGCGCCGGTTTGCGACCGTTTCTGGACTTCTTCCAATTTTCGCTTTCGGACCCTGCCGGGCTGCAATACAATGTTGATCTGTGTCAAATTGCGTACAAGGTGCGAGGGTATTCTCTGCCGGCTGGATGTGGCCTGCAGCAACCGAGCGGTGCTGCGCAAGCAAGGTTTTTAAAACGAAGAGGTGACTCACATGCAATCGCAAGCGACTTATAACTATAAAGTCGTGCGGCAGTTCGCCATCATGACGGTGGTGTGGGGCATTGTGGGCATGCTGGTCGGTGTGATCGCCGCAGCACAGCTCGTATGGCCCGAACTGAACGTGCACGAATTCCTGCATTTCGGCAGGCTCCGTCCGCTGCATACCAACGCGGTGATCTTCGCGTTCGGTGGCTGCGCGCTGTTCGCCACGTCCTACTACGTTGTGCAGCGCACCTGTCACACTCGCCTGTTCGCGCCGGGTCTGGCGGCCTTCACGTTCTGGGGCTGGCAACTCGTGATCGTGCTTGCGGCCATTACGCTGCCGCTGGGTTACACCTCTTCCAAGGAATACGCCGAACTCGAGTGGCCGATCGACATCCTGATCGCCATCGTCTGGGTGTCCTACGCAGTCGTGTTCTTCGGCACCATCGCCAAGCGCAAGGTCTCGCACATCTACGTCGCGAACTGGTTCTTCGGCGGCTTCATCCTAACCGTCGCGCTGCTGCACATCGTCAACAGCGCAGCGATCCCGGTCTCGCTCACCTCGATGAAGTCCTACTCGGCCTACGCCGGCGTGCAGGACGCGATGGTGCAGTGGTGGTACGGCCACAACGCGGTGGGCTTCTTCCTGACCGCGGGCTTCCTGGGCATGATGTACTACTTCGTGCCGAAGCAGGCAGACCGTCCGGTGTACTCCTACCGTCTGTCGGTGGTGCACTTCTGGGCGCTGATCTTCACCTACATGTGGGCGGGTCCGCACCACCTGCACTACACCGCGCTGCCCGACTGGACCCAGTCCGTGGGCATGGTGTTCTCGCTGATCCTGCTGGCACCGTCCTGGGGCGGCATGATCAACGGCGTGCTGACCCTGTCGGGCGCCTGGCACAAGCTGCGCACCGACCCGATCCTCAAGTTCCTGATCACCTCGCTGTCCTTCTACGGCATGTCGACCTTCGAAGGTCCGATGATGTCGATCAAGACGGTCAACGCGCTGTCGCACTACACCGACTGGACGGTCGGCCACGTGCACTCCGGTGCGCTGGGCTGGGTGGCGATGATCTCGATCGGCTCGGTGTACTTCCTGCTGCCGCGCCTGTACGGCAAGGCCGAGATGTACAGCGTCAAGCTCATCAATGCCCACTTCTGGATCGCCACCATCGGCATCGTGCTCTACATCGCCTCGATGTGGATTTCGGGCGTGATGCAGGGGCTGATGTGGCGTGCCACGAACGCCGACGGCACGCTCACCTACTCCTTCGTCGAGAGCGTGAAGGCCAGCTACCCGTTCTGGACCATCCGCTTCATCGGCGGTGCGCTCTTCCTCACCGGCATGTTCATCATGTTCTACAACATGGTGAAGACCATCGCCGGCCAGAAGGCCTATGACGCGCCGGTGCTCGCGCCCGCCGCTGCCCACGCCTGATCGGAGAAAAACAACATGGCTCAATCGAAGCACGAAAAGATCGAACGCAACGTATTTCTCATGATCGTGTTCACGCTGCTGACCGTCAGCGTGGGTGGTCTGGTGGAGATCGTGCCGCTGTTCTTCCAGCACTCGACAACCACGCCGATCGATCACAAGGGCAACAAGCTTGACGTCAAGCCCTACGATCCGGTGCGTCTGGTCGGTCGCGACATCTATGTCCGTGAAGGTTGCTACAACTGTCACTCGCAGATGATTCGGCCATTCCGCGCCGAAACCGAGCGCTACGGCCACTATTCGGTTGCCGGCGAGTATGTGTACGACCACCCCTTCCAGTGGGGCTCGAAGCGTACCGGCCCGGATCTCGCGCGCGTGGGAGGCCGCTACTCGGACGAGTGGCAGCGCGTTCACCTGCTGAATCCGCGTGACGTCGTGCCGGAGTCGAACATGCCGGCGTTCCCCTGGCTCGATCGTCCCGTGAAGGCCGATGACATCCAGGACAAGATGCGCGCGCTCAACAAGGTCGGTCTGCACAAGTACAGCGATGAAGAGATCGCCGCTGCGCCGGCTGCGCTCGAAGGCAAGACCGAGCTCGACGCCGTCGTGGCCTATCTGCAGGGCCTCGGCACAGCGATCTCGCACTTCCGTTAATAAGGAGACGCGTCGTGGATATCAACGACATCCGCAGCCTGATCACCGTGCTGGGCCTGGTGTGCTTCCTGGCCATCTGCGCCTGGGCTTACAGCAGGCACGCCAAGGCGGGTTTCGACGAAGCGGCGCGACTGCCTCTCAGCGATGATGACCTGCCGGTCCGCGGCGGCCGGCAAGACCTTGAGGGAAAAGCAAATGGCTGACTTTATCAGCGGTTTCTGGAACATGTATGTGATGGTCCTCGTGGCCCTCTCCATCCTGTTCTGTGTGTTCGTGCTGGTCTCCAACATGACCAAGCGCGAGAAGGGGCCGGTCGAACTGCACGGTCACGTGTGGGACGAGACGCTCGCGGAGTACAACAACCCGCTGCCGCGATGGTGGATGTACCTGTTCTGGATCACCATCTTCTTCGGCATCGCTTATCTGGCGATTTACCCCGGCTTTGGCAATTTCAACCAGGGCCGTGGCCAATGGGCGCAGTACGAGGCCGAAATGAAGGCGGGCGAGGAGCGCTTCGGTCCGGTGTTCGCCAAGTACCGCGAGATGGACGTGATGGCGGTCGCCGCCGATCCGGAGGCGGTGGCGATGGGGCAGCGCATGTTCCTGACCTATTGCCAGCAGTGCCACGGCGCTGCGGCGCAGGGCGCCAAGAGCTTCCCGAATCTGACCGACAGCGAGTGGCTGTGGGGCGGAGCGCCGGAGAACATCAAGGAGACCATCACCAATGGTCGTAATGGGGTGATGACTCCGTTCGGACAGGTACTCGGCGCCGATGGCGTGAAGGACGTCGCCAACTACGTGCGCTCGATGAACGGCCTGGCACATGACTCGGTTCGTGCCCAGCGCGGCAAGGAAGCCTTCGCCACGAATTGCGTTGCCTGCCATGGTGCGGACGCAAAGGGCAACCCGATGCTCGGCGCGCCCAACCTCACCGACAACAACTGGCTGTATGGCTCGTCGGAAGCAACCATCATCGAAACCGTCACGCACGGCCGTAACAACAAGATGCCCGCGTTCGGCGATTTCCTCGGCGAAGATAAGGTGCATATCCTCACCGCATACGTTCTGAGCCTCAGCAAGAAGTAAGTCCGGTTGTCGCAGTCAGCAGCTCCATCCCGGGAGGAGGGGGTCCTCCCGGGACTTCGAAAATAAAAACAACAACAAGAATTCATCGGTAAAAAGGCCATGAACAGCCCATCCCCTTCGCCGCACAAGGCGGCGAGCAAGACGCAGGAATCCACCCAAGACACCCTCTACGCCGCTCGCAAGAAGCTCTACGTTCGTGCGGTGACCGGACTCTTCGCCAACTGGCGCTGGGTGCTGGTCTGGGTTACCCAGCTGATCTACTACGGCCTGCCGTGGCTGAGTTGGAATGATCGCCAGGCCGTGCTGTTTCACCTCACCGAGCGCAAGTTCTACATCTTCGGCTGGGTCTTCTGGCCGCAGGACGTCTTCTTCCTCGCCCTGCTGCTGATCATTTCAGCCTACGCATTGTTTTTCTTCACCGCGATCGCTGGTCGCCTCTGGTGCGGTTACGCCTGTCCGCAGACGGTCTACACGGAGATCTTCATGTGGATCGAGCAGAAGATCGAGGGTGACCATGTTCGCCGTCAGAAGCTCGACCAGGCACCGATGAGCGCCGATAAGGCCCTGCGTCGGGGTGGAAAATACCTCGCCTGGAGCCTCGTCGCGTTGTGGACCGGCTTCACCTTCGTCGCCTACTTTTCCCCGCTGGACGAGTTGTTGCATTCGCTGACCACCCTCAGCTTCGGTCCCTGGGAGATATTCTGGATCCTGTTCTACTCTGCCTTCACTTACCTGTTTGCCGGCGTGATGCGCGAGCAGGTGTGCAAGTACATGTGCCCGTACGCCCGCTTCCAGGCGGTGATGTTCGACCCGGATACGCTGGTGATCACCTACGACGAAGAGCGCGGTGAGCCGCGTGGAACGCGCAAGAAGGGTGTGGATCCGCGCTCGGTGAGCAAGGGTGACTGCATCGATTGCGGTATCTGCGTGCAGGTCTGTCCGACCGGGATCGACATCCGGGACGGGCTGCAGTACGAGTGCATCGGCTGCGCGGCGTGCATCGACGCGTGCGATCAGGTCATGGACAAGATGAATTATCCGCGCGGCCTGATCCGGTACTCGACCGAGAACGCGATGAAGCGGCACTGGGGGCGCAAGGAGATCATCGGCCACGTGTTCAGACCGCGTACGTTGATCTACGGTGCCGTACTCGCAATCATCTGCGTCGGCTTCGTCTGGGGTTTGGCGATGCGTGAGCCGCTGCGTGTGGATGTGATCCGCGACCGTTCATCGCTTGGTCGGGAGGTCGAGGGCGGGCTGATCGAGAACGTTTACCAGCTCCAGATCATGAACATGACCGAGGCCCCTCGCGCCTTCCGGCTCGAGGTGACGGGGCTTGATGGTGTGCGCATCGGCGGCGAGCAGCGCATCGATGTCGGGCCGGCCAGCCACCAGTCCGTCACGCTTCAGGTCCTGGTTCCCTACGATTCGGGCCAGCCAGGCGCCAACAAGATCGCGTTTACGGTCACGGCGGAGGACGATCCCGCACTGAGCCTTAATGAAGAGACCACTTTCCTGATCCCACGCTGAAGATGCATCACTCTGCTACCGACAAACCGCGCGAGCCGTGGTATCGCCAGGGTTGGCCCTGGTTCCTGATTGCCTTCCCGGCGACGGCGGTCGTTGCCGGGATCGCGACCCTTGTGATCGCCATTCAGACCTTTGACGGCATGGTCGTTGACGATTACTACAAGGAAGGGCGCGCGATCGTGCAGACGATCGGGCGTGTCGAGCATGCACGTGAAATGGGCTTGCGCGCGGCCCTCAAGGTGCGGAGCGAGTCAATCCACATCGAACTTTCTGCTTCCGAGGCGGCGAGCCTCCCCGAGCGGATCCGCCTCACCGTCGCGCACCCGACACGCGGAGGCCTCGATCAGGAACTCATGGTCACCGGCGTGGCCGGTGTTTACGAAGCACCATTGGCGCCCCTGAGCACCGGGCGCTGGTTGTTTGTCATAGAAAACGAGGCCCGAAGCTGGCGACTCGACGGGTCCGCAATCCTCCCCGCAGAGATGGAGATCAAGATTGATCCAAATGTCTGATTTCTTTAGTGCGGAGGTAAGTCATGGCTTGGGAACTGCTTTTGACGAGTGACATCGGGCTGCTGAGTCTGTTTACGATTGCCTTCATCCTCGTGATGGCAGCGTATCTTTACCGATATGCGCGCCGTCACATGGCTGAGGACGAACAGCGGGCAGGTCTGAAGCGCTGATCTCGAATCACCGCCCGCAAATGAACGACGGCCCGCTTTGCGGGCCGTCGTTCATTTCCCGATCAGCAATCTGCTCGATCAGCGATAAACCAGAACCGGTGTCTTGCTGTGCGTGAGCACCTTCTGGGTCTCACTGCCCAGCAACAGGCCCGCGATGCCACGGCGCCCGTGCGAAGCCATGAATATCAGGTCGCATCCGTGTCGGTCGGACGCATCGATGATCGCCTCGTAGGGAACCTCATTGACCGTGGAGTCCGTATCGGCGGCGACCCCCTCGGCATCAGCGGCGTCCTTGGCCTTTGAAAGGATCGCTTCGGCCTCGGCTGCGGCAGACTTCGAGAATTGCTCCGGGGTCGTCGGGTCGATCAGTGCGCCTTCACCATAAATGGGCATGGGAAAGTCGGGCTGTGCGTAGAAGAAGGTGATACGGGCGCCCGTTTCCTTGGCGAACGAAACCGCCCGGGCCACCGTGCTTTCCGACAAGGCCGACCCATCGGTCGGGACCAGAATGTGCTTGAACATGACGGACGCTCCCTGTTGTGTGTCACGATTCGATTATAGCGAGGTGAGCCAGTCTGCCGCGATTGATCGTGATCAAACGGCAGCGAAGTCGCGTTGGAGGTCAAGAGAGCCCTTGGAGGTGCGACATGAAAGTGACTTTTCTGGGTGCTGCGGGCGAGGTGACAGGTTCCTGCATGCGTGTCGATCACGAGCGCGGCAGCTTTCTGGTGGACTGCGGCCTGTTCCAGGGCGGTCGCGAGGCAGATCGCAAGAATCGTGAGGCGCTGGATTTCGACCTTCGCGACATCGACTTCGTGCTCTTGACCCATGCGCACCTCGACCACACGGGCCTCGTGCCCCGGCTGGTTGCGCTCGGTTACAAGGGACGCATCTTTGCCACCGCAGCGACGGTCGACCTGCTGGGGGTGATGCTGATGGACTCCGCCCACATCCAGGAGAAGGAGGCCGAGTGGGCCTTGCGCAACACGCGCTCGCGCAAGGCGGCACGGCGCACGGATCTCGTGCCGCTATACACCGTCGAGCAGGCTCGCCACAGCCTGGGGCGACTGCGTGCGTTGGCATTCGATGAGATGGTCGAGCTTGGGCATGGCGTCCGCTGCCGATTTCGTAATGCCGGCCACATCCTGGGCTCTGCGATCATCGAGATCGACGTCGAGGAGCGTGGGCACGCGCGCAGGCTGGTCGTCTCGGGCGACCTGGGTCAGCCGATGCGTCCGGTGCTGCAGGACCCCGTACAGATTCCGGCTGCCGACTACCTGTGCGTGGAATCGACCTATGGGAATCGCGCGCACCGGTCGTTTGCCGACACCTGTGACGAGCTCGCGGAGGCGCTGCGCCGGACGCTCAAGGTCGACGGCGGCAACGTGATCATCCCGGCGTTTGCCGTCGGTCGCACGCAGGAGTTGCTGTTCGTGCTTGCCGACCTTGTGCGCGCCGGTCGCATCGATCGCCTCGATGTCGTGGTCGATTCACCGATGGCTTCTGCGGTGACCGAGCTCACCGTGCGACACGACGACCTCTGGGACGAGGAAACCCGCGAGCTTTATGCCTGGACGCGCCGGAATGCCGACCGCTTCAACCTGCGCTTCGTGCAGGATGTCGAGGAGTCGATGGCGCTCAACAGTGTGCGTGGCGGCCTTGTGATCATCTCGGCGAGCGGCATGTGCGACGCAGGACGGATCAAGCACCACCTTCGCTACAACCTCGGCCGCCGCGAATGCGCCATCGTCATCGCGGGCTTCCAGGCTGCCGGCACACTTGGGCGACGTCTGGTTGATGGGGCGAGACAGGTCACGCTGTTCCGTGAGCGCATCCCGGTGCGCGCGCGCATCCACACGATCGGCGGCCTGTCCGCGCATGCCGATCAGCCAGCCTTGCTGAACTGGCTCCGCGGGTTTCGCGAACCGCCGCGGCGCACCTTTGTCGTTCATGGAGAGCCCCAGGCAGCACTGGCCCTGGTTGAAGTCGTCAAGCGCGACCTCGGGTGGCGCGAGGTGACGGTGGCGGAGCCGGATCTTCCCAACACGCTTGGCTGAGCGTTCGTACGTCGCACACAGGCAGGCGTGGCGGACGAGCCCGGCGGAAGTGGGGCAGGCCGCCGCCGTCAGGCTCCGTAGCGCGACAGGCGCGCCGGATCGTGCAGCGTGATCCGCTTGCCTTGCACGCCGATCAGCCCTGCTTCACTGAGGTCGTGGAATATTCTCGACAGAGTTTCCGGGGTCACGTTGAGGCGGGAGGCGATCACCTGCTTGCTGGTGGGCAGGGCGATTTCGCTCGGTGCGTCCGAATCGGCAACCTGCAGCAGGTAGCCGATCACGCGCTGGGTGCTCGAGCGCAAGGAGTATGTCTCCACGTCCTTGATCAGGCCGTGCAGCCTGATAGCCATGCCGGCCAGCAGCTTGTGCGCGAATGTGGAGTCCTGGTCGATGAGTTCGGTGACCACCTGCTGGCCGACATGAACGAGCACGGTGTCGGAAAGGGCCTCTGCAAATACGGGGTAGGGGTGGTTCATGAACATCACGGCTTCACCGAAGCTCTGCATCGGACCCACGATCTCGACTACCTTCTCGGTGCCCTGGGACGACGAGAATGCGAGCTTGACCTGGCCCGAGACGACGAAGTAAAAGCCGTGCGGCTGGTCGCCACGCTGGAAAAGCACCTCGCCGCGCGCGACGTGTCGATCGCGCGTGTAACGCGCGACGAGCTGAACATCCGCCTCCGACAGCTCGCTGAACAGCGGAATGCGGTGCAGCAGGGAGGGGATGTCGAGGTGGGAGTGGGGGGGCATCGAGGTGCTCTCCTTAGTGCGTCGAGATTTTAGTCCAGCCGGCTCGCTGCCGGCGGTTTCCGGTTCTTTGGCCGGCTAGTGAAAGGAGTAGTGATGTACTACGCGATCAAGCACCTGCACGTGACCTGCGTTGTCCTCAGCGCCGCCGGGTTTCTGCTGCGCGGCCTGTGGATGATGACTGGCAACACGCTACTGCAACACAAGATGACGCGCGTATTGCCGCACATCATCGACAGTCTGCTGCTGCTTTCGGCCATCGCGCTTGCGGTAATGATTCAGCAGTATCCATTTGCGGCGGACTGGGTCACGGCCAAGGTCATCGGCTTGCTGCTCTACATTCTGCTGGGCACCGTCGCCCTCAAGCGTGGCCGCACCATGGGCGTCCGCGTCGTGGCCTTCGTTGGTGCGCTGCTCGTGTATGCCTGGATCGTATCGATCGCCCTCACCAAGAACCTCGCCGGCTTCCTCGCTTGAGCCTGCCGGCGCCTTGTCAGCGGACGCCCTGCTGATGCTGGATCAGCTTCTTGAGGCCGGCCGGGTCGAGTAACAGCACATGCTTCTGCTGCACCGAGATCAGGCCATCCTCCTGGAAGCGCGAGAAGGCGCGAGAGACGGTCTCGAGCTTGAGCCCGAGATAGGAGCCGATCTCCTCGCGCGTCATGCGCAGGTTGAACTCCTGCGATGAGAACCCGCGGGCATTGAAGCGCTGCGACATGTTGAGCAGGAAGGCCGCGAGGCGCTCTTCGGCACGCATCGAGCCGAGCAGCATCATCACGCCGTGGTCGCGCACGATCTCGCGGCTCATAACCTTGTGGAACTGCAGCTGCAGGCCGTCGATCTCATGCGACAGCTGCTCGAGCTTGTCGTAGGCGATCACGCACACCTCGCTGTCCTCGAGTGCCACCGCGTTGCAGCTGTGCGTTTCGGTGCTGATTCCGTCGAGGCCGAGGATCTCGCCCGTCATCTGGAAGCCAGTCACCTGCTCGCGCCCGTCCTCCAGCAGCACATCGGTCTTGAACGACCCCGCGCGGATGGCGTAGATGGCCTCGAAAGGGTCGCCGGCACGGTAGAGGTTCTGCTGGCGCTTGACCTTGCGGCGCGCGCCAACCAGTTCGTCGAGCCGGCTCAGTTCGCTGTCGGCCATGCCGAAGGGCAGGCACAGTTCGACGAGGTTGCACTGCGAACAGGCCGTCTTGAGCCCATTCACGGTAATTGGCACGGTTGCCCTCATCTGCACGATAATCCCGCTTTCCCCGACAAAAGACGCCGACCCGGCCGCGAGCGGACCTTCAGATCAAGCTCGTTGACCCACGTCAACCAAAAAATCCCGCTGGTCTGCCATTGTTTGGCACACCCTGCAGCAGCAAGATCATGAAAAGCCAGAACGAACTCATCTTCGACCCGCAGCTGATCCGCCGATTCGACATCAACGGACCCCGCTACACCTCTTACCCGACGGCGGATCGCTTCGTAGAAGCGTTCAATGCCGAGACGCTCAAGACCTGGCTCGCCAAGCGTGCGGTCGGCGGTGTAAGCAAACCGCTCTCATTATACTTCCACATCCCGTTCTGTAACACGATCTGCTACTACTGCGCCTGCAACAAGATCATCACCAAGGACCATGGGCGCTCTGCCAAGTACTTGAAGTATCTGGCTAAAGAGATCGCGATGCAGGCCGCGTGCCTGGAGGGGAGCCGCCAGGTCACACAGCTTCACCTGGGCGGCGGCACCCCCACTTTCCTGTCCCATGACGAGATGCGTGAACTCATGGCCGCGGTGCGCGAGCACTTCACGCTGGTGCCCAACGGGGAGTATTCCATCGAGGTCGACCCGCGCAAGGTCGACTTCGAGACGGTCCAGTTGCTTGCCGAACTCGGCTTCAACCGCATGAGCGTCGGCGTCCAGGACTTTGCCGAGGACGTGCAGGCCGCGGTCAACCGTATCCAGAGCTACGATGAGACCAAGCTCGTCATCGACGCTGCGCGTGCCACCGGCTTCAAGTCGGTGAGCATGGATCTCATCTACGGCCTGCCCAAGCAAAACGTCATCAGTTTCAACCGCACGCTCGAGCAGGTGCTGCAGATCTCGCCCGATCGCATTTCGCTGTACAGCTACGCGCACCTGCCGGGTCTGTTCAAGCCGCAGCGCCGCATCAACAGCGGCGACATGCCCACCGCCGACACCAAGCTGCAGCTGCTGCAGCTGGGCATCCGCCGCCTTACCGAGGCCGGCTACGTCTACATCGGCATGGACCACTTCGCCAAGCCCGACGACGAGCTCACCGTCGCCCAGCGCCAGGGGCGGCTGCACCGCAACTTCCAGGGCTATTCCACCCAGGCCGAATGCGATCTGCTGGCTTTCGGCGTGTCGGCGATCGGCAAGATCGGGCCGGTGTATGCGCAGAACGTGAAGACACTCGACGAGTATTACGACGCGCTCGACCGCGACGAGCTACCGGTATTGCGCGGCATCGAGCTGACCGCCGACGACCTGCTGCGGCGCGCGATCATCCAGGCGCTGATGTGCCATTTCGAGCTGTCGATGCAGTCGATCGAGATCGCGCACCTGATCAACTTCCGCGAGTACTTCGCCGAGGAGCTGGCTGATCTGAAGGAGATGGAGAAGGCCGGCCTGGTGAAGATCGATGGTGACTGGATCAGCGTGCAGCCCGCTGGCCGACTGCTGGTGCGTGGTATCGCCATGGTGTTTGACCGCTACCTGCGGGCCGACCGCGAGCGTGCGCGCTACTCTCGGGTGATCTGAGCACCAACGCCCCAGGGCGCAAGACCTTGAGCGTGATTGCCGCCCTGCGTTTTCGCAGTGCAGCGTAAAATGATGGCTTCGCCTTTCTGCGCCTCGGGCCGGGATCGTCATGCCTGAAACAGGTTATCTCGCCGTCTTCCTGATCGGACTGCTCGGTGGCACGCACTGCGTATCGATGTGCGGCGGTATCGTGGGTGCGCTCACGATGCAGGTGCAGACGCCGGGTGGAAAGCCGCAATGGCCGCTTCACCTCGCCTACAACCTCGGGCGCATTGGCACCTACACGGCGCTCGGCGGGGCAGTCGGTTTCATCGGTTCGGTCGGCCTGCTGTATGACGGCATGCTGCCGGTACAGATGACGCTCTACGTCCTGGCCAACCTGATGCTGATTGCGCTCGGTCTCTACCTCACCGGCTTCACCCGCCTGCTCACCCCGATCGAGCGTGCGGGCCATGTGCTGTGGCGCAGGATCCAGCCCGCGACGCGGCGCTTCCTGCCCGCGCGCTCGGTTCGGCAAGCCCTGCCGCTCGGCATGCTGTGGGGCTTCATTCCCTGCGGGCTGACGTACTCGATCCTGGCCACCGCGCTGGTCACCGGTTCCGGAGCACGGGGCGCGGGGCTGATGCTCGCGTTCGGACTGGGGACGCTTCCCAACCTGCTGCTGGCTGGCATGCTGTTCAAGCGTTTTCGCGATTTCACCCGCAACCGCAAGGTGCGCATCGTCTCGGGCGTGCTCGTGCTCGGCTTCGGGCTGTTCGGGCTTTATCATGCGCCCACGCTCGGCGGCGATTTGTGGAGCGGCGTGGTCTGCGTGACCTGAGTGCCCCAGCGGCACCCGATTCAACGATCAGGAGTGGTGCATGAACGAAGTGACGATCAAGGTCGAAGGCATGAGCTGCGGCGGTTGTGTCAAGAACGTGACCGGCGTGCTCAAGGCACTCGCAGGGGTCGAGGACGTGCAGGTCTCGCTGGAGCAGGGCAGCGCGACGGTGCGCTTCGATCCGGCGCAGGTGTCGGTCGAGGCCCTGCGGGCGGCGGTCGAGGACGCAGGCTTCGACGCCCCGGCCTGAAGACGGGCGCCAGGCGGTGCGCGCATGCCCTGGCGCACGCAGGACGCTGTGCAAGGCATTGTGGTTTCCCCCTATAATCCGCGCACAATTTTTCCACGGGAGGGATTCATGGGTTTCGATCTGGTCAGCGCCGGCAAGGACGTGCCGAACGATATCAACGTCATCATCGAGATCTCCGCGCAGGGCGATCCGATCAAGTTCGAGGTGGACAAGGACAGCGGCGCCGTCTTCGTCGACCGCTTCATGGGCACCTCGATGCGTTACCCGCTCAACTACGGCTATGTGCCGCACACCATCGCCGGTGATGGCGACCCGGTGGACGTCCTGGTCGTGACCCCGTTCCCGTTGCAGCCCGGCGTGGTCATCCGCTGCCGTCCGGTGGGCGTGCTGAAGATGGAAGATGATGGTGGCGTCGATGCCAAGGTCGTCGCCGTGCCGGTGTCCAAGCTGACGCCGCTCTACGACAAGGTCCAGACCACCGACGACCTGCCCGAACTGCTGATGAAGCAGACCGTGCACTTCTTCGAGCACTACAAGGATCTCGAGCCCGGCAAGTGGGTCAAGGTCCTGGGCTGGGGCACCGTCGAGGAGGCCAAGCAGGAGATCGTGAACGGTCTGGCGGCGGGCAAGAAGTAACAGACCCGCAGGTTCCTGTGTCCGAAAGGCCCGCCATGCGCGGGCCTTTCGGCGTTTACGGTGCAGATTCAGGTGCGCGCGGTTCCTGCGGTGTCGTCCTTCCCGCTCGCTGCGGCGTGGGCGAGCAGGGCGATGACGCCGGCGCGTGCGACCTGTGCGTCCTCGCCGGACTTCACCCCGGACACGCCAACCGCACCGATCACGCAGCCCTCGACGACGATCGGTTCACCGCCTTCCAGCGGCACCACCGGCATCGCCAGCGCGGCGAAGCGGCCGTTGTTGACCATGTCCTCGAAGGCCTTGCTCGGTTTGCCGGTGAGCACGCAGGTGCGCGCCTTCTCGGGGGCGACGGCGGCGCTCATCAACGGCGCGCCGTCCATGCGCTGCAACCAGAGGGCGTGACCGCCTGCATCGCAGATGGCGATGCTGACCGCCCAGCCATGCGCGAGCGCCTCGGCTTCGGCGGCTGCAGCGATGAGCTTGACGTCGTCGAGCAGCAGGGTATGGGTTGTCTTCATGTTCGGTCTCGTGGTGGTTGGTTGGAGTCGGTCGGTGCGCCTTGCCTGTCGGCGGGGCCCGCCGCGGGGCCCGCCGATGGATCCGGGACGCTCAGCTGGCGAGCGCCTCGATCCAGCCCAGGCCTTCGCGGGTGCCGGCGACGGGCTTGTATTCGCAGCCGATCCAGCCCTCGTAGCCGAGCTGGTCGATGAGGCGGAAAAGCCAGGCGTAGTTGATCTCGCCCGTGCCTGGCTCGTGGCGGCCGGGGTTGTCCGCGATCTGCATGTGGGCGATCCGCGGGAGGTGCTTCGCGATCGTGTTGGCGAGTTCGCCCTCCATGCGCTGCATGTGATAGATGTCGTGCTGCAGCCACAGGTTGGATGAGCCCACCTCGTCGATCAGCGCGATCGCCTGCGCCGTGCGGTTGAGGTAGAAGCCGGGTATGTCCCAGGTGTTGATCGGCTCGACCAGCAGGCGGACGCCCGCCTCCTGGAGCTTGTCCGCCGCAAAGCGCAGGTTGGCGACGAAGGTCTGGCGAACCTTGTCCGGATCGACGCCGGCGGGGGTGATGCCGGCGAGGCAGTTGAGCTGCTTGCAGCCGAGCGTGGTGGCGTACTCGATGGCACGGCCGACGCCATCCTGGAACTCGCCGACGCGGTCCGGATGGCAGGCGATGCCGCGCTCGCCGGCGTCCCAGTTGCCCGCCGGCAGGTTGTGCAGCACCTGCACCAGGCCGTGCTTCACGAGGCGTTCGCCGATCGCGTCCTTGTCGAAGGCGTACGGGAAGAGGAACTCCACGCCCTTGAAGCCGGCTTCCGCTGCCGCCTGGAAGCGGTCGAGGAAAGGTACTTCGTTGAACAGCATGGTCAGGTTGGCGTTGAACTTGGGCATTGCTTCAGCTCCGGTTGTCGGTTGCGCAGGGGATGGGTTCGCGGCTCAGGGATGCGATGCCGCGGGCAACCGGGCCTCGAGCTCCCGGCGGAAGAGGGTGGCGAGCCTTTTTGCCGCGCTGCCGAGCGGCACGCCGCGCAGGGTGAGCAGGCCCAGGGGCATGGTCGGCGGCAGTGGCTGCAGCGGAAGCGGGCGTAGGCCGACGCCGACCTGCGGGTCGGTGATCAGCACCTTTGGTCCGTACCCGATCAGGTCGTTACGGCGAGCCAGCTCGAGGATCAGGAAGGGCGAGGAGCAGTGCAGGATGCGGCTTGGCGCCGGCAGGCCATGTGTCTCGAGCCAGCCGACCAGGTTCATCCTCTGGCTCCCGGCGCTCAGGTTCAGCACCCACTCCGCATCCGCCACCGCCCGCCAGTCTTCGGTTCCGGTCAGCGGGTGGCTGGCGCGCACGAAGGGAATGGCTTCGGTATCGGCGAGGGGTTCGAAGTCGATTTCGTAGGGCAGATCCTGCGGCGACGCGAGCGCAATCGCGAAATCGATCTTGCCCTCGATCAGACCGGGCAAGGCCTGCACCAGCAGTCCCTCGTGAAAGGTGAGCTCGGCCTCCGGCTGCGCCCTGCGGAACGCCGTGAGCACCCGCGGCAGTACGGTCGCCGTGACCAGCGGGGTGATTGCCGCCTTGACGTGGGCGCCCGCACCGCCGCGCATCTGGTGGATCTCCGCGCGGGCCTTTTCGATCGTCGCCAGTACCAGACGCGCGCGAACCAGCAGCGCGTTGCCCTCGGGCGTGAAGCCGATGCCCTTGTAGCTGCGTTGAAGCAGCTCGGCCCCGACATCCTCCTCGAGCTCGCGCAGGGCCTTGGTCAGGGCGCTCTGGCTCAGGCTCATGGCGCGGGCCGCGGCCCGGATCGAGCCGCTGTCGGCGACCTGCACGAGAGCCTTGAGCTGGTGGTCCTTCATGATTCTGGAGACCTCTGCAGGTTGTCATCCACAAAAAAATATCGCCTTACGGTGTTCGGATCAACTTATTAATATCTGGACATGAACAAATTCTATTGGTGAACCAGATGACGACCGCAGATGCATTCGCGACCGAGATCGATACCGAGCAGATGAAGGTATGGCGCCATGCCATCCACCGCAACCCCGAGCTGGGTTTCGAGGAGAAGGCCACCAGCGCGCTCGTCGCCGAACAGTTGAAGGCGTGGGGCTACGAGGTGCACACCGGCATTGCAGTCACCGGTGTGGTGGGTGTGCTGCGCTGGGGCACGGGCGAGGGCCGCTGCATCGGCCTGCGCGCGGACATGGACGCCATCCCGGTCCAGGAAATGACCGGTCTGCCCTGGGCCAGCGTCAACCCCGGGAAGATGCACGGCTGCGGCCACGACGGCCACACCGCCATGCTGCTCGGCGCGGCGCGGGCGCTTGCCGGGCGTGCGCGAGCCGGGCGGTTGCCGGGCAGCGGCACGCTGGTGCTGATCTTCCAGCCGGCCGAGGAGCTCGGCGGCGGCGGCGGCGCGCGGCGCATGCTGGAGGAGGGGCTGTTCGAGCGCTTCCCCTGCGATGTGATCTTCGGCATGCACAACTTTCCCGGCATACCGGTCGGCCAGGTTCACGTGCGCCCGGGCGCCTTCATGGCCTCCTCTGACAAGGTGCTGATCCGCTTCGTCGGTCGCGGTGGGCACGGCGGCATGCCGCACATGGCGGTCGATCCGACCCTGCCGGCGGCGGCGACCGTGCTCGGGCTGCAGACCATCGTCGGCCGCAACGTCAATCCCAACCTCGCCGCGGTGATCAGCGTCGGCCGCCTCGCAGCGGGGGCCACCTACAACGTGATCGCAGCGTCGGCCGAACTCGAACTGAGCGTGCGCACCCTCGACCCTGAGGTCCGCGACCTGGTCGAGCGCCGCATCCGCGAGCTCGCCGACAACCAGGCGCGTGCCTATGGTTGCAGCGCGGAGATCCGCTACGAGCGCGGCTACCCGGTGCTGATCAACGCCGCCGAGCCCACCGCCTTCGCGGTCGAGGTCGCGCGCCAGACCTTCGGCGCCGACCACGTGGTGGCCGATGCCCAGCCGCTCACCGGCAGCGAGGACTTCGCCTTCCTGCTCGAGCAGGTGCCCGGCTGCTACCTGCTTGTCGGCAACGGCGACAACGGCCACACCGAGGGCCGGTGGTCGGGCGAATGCATGGTCCATAACCCGCACTACGATTTCAACGATGCCTGCCTCGCGGTGGGCGCCCGACTGTGGCTCGGCCTGGTCGAGCAGTACTTCCATAACTAAACACTGTAAGGAGGCAACATGAAACTCAGCAAACTTCTGGCCACCCTGTCCACCGGCTTCGTCCTCGCGACCGGCGCCGGCCTGCCGGCCGCCCAGGCCGCCACCACCCTGACCATGTCGAGCTGGGTGTCGCCCACCCACTTTCTGACGCCCGAGGTCTTCCAGCCCTGGATCGAGGACGTCAAGCGCGTCACCGAAGGCCGCGTCGACGTGCGCATCCTGCCTAAGCCCGTCGGCGGCCCTGCCCAGCACTGGGAGCTGGCGCGCAAGGGCGTGGCCGACATCACCTGGGGCAACTTCACCTACGAGCCCGATCGCTTCAAGGCGCTGTGGTTCTCGGAGATGCCCTTCACCGGCACCAACGCCGAGGCCTCCTCGGTGGCGCTGTGGGAGACCTACGAGAAATACCTCGCCGGCAAGCCCGCCTTCGAGGGCGTGGTCATGCTCGGCGTCGGCCTCTTCGGCGGCGGCCAGATCCACCACGGCAGCAAGCCCATCATCGAGCCCGACGACCTCAAGAACCAGAAGGTGCGCATGGGCGGCCCGATCCAGAAGCGCCTGCTCGAGGATCTCGGCGCGGTGGCGGTCGCCGGTCCCGGCCCGAAGGCCTACGAGCTGCTCGAGAGCGGCGTGGTCGATGCCTCGCTGCACACCATCGAGTCGGTGATCAACTTCCGCGTCGAGGACAAGCTCAAGCATCACACCATCGTCCCCGGCGGCTTCTACGACGCGAGCTTCTTCGTCGTCATCAACGAGGGCAAGTGGAACAAGCTCTCCGAGGCCGACCGCAAGGCGATCATGAGCGTGTCGGGCGAGAAGCTGTCGCGCCTGTGGGGTCAGCGCTTCGACGCGCAGAACAAGGCCGGCGAGGCGAAGCTGCGCGCAGAGGGCCATGTCTTCAACGAGCCCTCGAAGGCGCTGTTCGAGCGCATCGGCGCGGTGCGCGAGCGCATGCTCACCGACTGGGCGGCCGAAGGCCCGAGCTTCGGTGTCGACAAGCCGATGGAGATGCTCGAGTTCTTCGAGCAGCGCTACAAGGCCCACGCCGGCAAGTAATCGCCGGCTGATCCCGGAGGTGGCCGGCCCGGGCCGGCCACACCGCACTGGAGAGATCCATGGACGCGTATCTGTCCCGCATCCGCAAGCTCGTCGAGGCGCTGCTCATCCTCACCCTGTCGGGCATGGTGCTGCTCACCTTCATCGACGTCATCGGCCGGCGCCTGTTCGGCGCCCCGCTGTACGGCGCCCATGACGCCACCGAGCACCTGATGGCGATCATGGTGTTCTGCGGCCTGCCGCTGCTCACCCTCACGCGCGGCCACCTCACCGTCGACCTGTTCGACAAGTGGCTGTTGCGTCCCAACTGGGCGTGGTGGCACCGGCTGGTGTCCCTGCTGGTGGCGCTGGTGCTGCTGCTGATCGCCTACGAGTTCTACAACTCGGCCATCGAGGCCAGCCAGATTCAGGAGATCAGCCAGTCGCTGTCGATCCCGCGCGGCGGCATGTATGGCTTCATCGCCTTCACCTCGCTGCTGTCGGCGCTGGCTGCGCTGCTGGGCTGCTTCGGCGCGCCGCCCTCGCATCCCGTCACCGTCCAATCCCACGCCACCGAGGAGCGTGCCAAATGATCGTCGGACTTCTTTCCCTGCTGGCCGTCCTGGTGCTGGCCTTCCTGCGCGTGCCGCTCGCGTTCGCGCTGCTGTCGGTGTCGCTCGGCGGCATCGGTGTCGTCATGGGCTGGGACGTCGCCCGCTCGCTGGTGCCGCTGACGATTTCGGAGGCGGTGTTCTCCTACGAGCTCGCCGTGGTGCCGATGTTCATCCTGATGGGCAACATCCTCGCCCGCACCGGCATCTCGGACGACCTCTTCCGCGCCGCCAACGCCTTCCTCGGCCCGGTCCGTGGCGGCCTGGCGCTGTCGACCATGGTGACCTGTGCCGGCTTCAGCGCGGTGTGCGGCTCCAGCCTGGCGACCGCGGCCACGATGTCGAAGGTCGCCTACCCGAGCATGAAGCGCTACGGCTACTCGGACCAGCTTGCCTCCGCGACCATCGCCGCCGGCGGCACCCTCGGCATCCTGATTCCGCCCTCGATCATCCTGATGATCTACGGCATCCTCACGCAGACCAACATCGGCCACCTCTTCGTCGCCGGCGTGATCCCCGGGCTGCTCGGCCTGCTGATGTACCTGGGTGTGATCTACGTCATCGCCCGCGTCAGCCCGCAGGACGCCCCGCGCGGCGAGCGCACCACGATGGCCGAGAAGCTGCATGCGCTGCGCGGCGTGTGGCCCTTCACGCTGCTCTTCGTGCTCATCATCGGCGGCCTCTACGGAAAGATCTTCACCGCCACCGAGGCGGCGGGCATGGGCGCTGGCCTCGCGCTGATCCTCGCCATCTCGCAACGGCGGATGAGCTGGCAGAGCTTCCGCCAGATCTTCATCGAGACCGCGACCACCTCGGTGATGCTTTACTCCGTGCTGTTCGGCGCGATGCTGTTCGCCAAGCTGATCTCGTTCTCGGGTCTGGGCGAAGGCATCCTCGAGCTCTTCAACGACGCGGGCCTCGGCCCCTGGCAGACGATTGTCGCGATCCTGTTCGTGTTTCTGCTGCTGGGCTGCGTGATGGATTCGCTGGCGATCATCCTGATCTGCGTGCCCTTGTTCGTACCCATCCTGCTCGCCCACGGCTTCGACCTGGTGTGGTTCGGCATCATCGTCGTCGTCGTCACCGAGATCGCGCTGATCACGCCGCCGATCGGCATGAACGTGTTCGTGCTCAAGGCCACGCTGCCGCATGTGCGTCTTGGTGCGATCTTCCGCGGCTTGACGCCGTTCATCGTCATCGACGTGGTGCGCCTGGCGCTGCTGGTGATCTTCCCGTCGATCTCGCTGGCGCTGGTGGCGTTCATGAAGTGACGCCGGTCGGGCGGGGCACGGCGCTGCCGTACCCCGCCCCGCGTGGCAGTTCGTCCGTGCAGTTCCTCCAACCCCGAGAGAGATCCAGAAAATGAGAACAAGCATGAACGCAGGCAGGATCCTGCGCCTCGCCGCCGCCCTCGCCCTGCTTGGGCAGGGCGCTTCCGTCTCCGCCCAGGCGCTCGACGACGCCACCCTGCAGGTGCTCGGCAGCCGCATCGACGCGCTGCAGCCGCGCATGGTGGAGTGGCGGCGCGACATCCATCAGAACCCCGAGCTCTCCGGGCAGGAGGTCCGCACTGCGGCGCTGGTCGCCGAGCACCTGCGCAAGCTGGGCATGGAGGTGCGTACCGGCGTCGGCGGCCACGGGGTGGTCGGTCTGCTCAAGGGCGGCCAGCCGGGCAAGGTCGTCGCCCTGCGCGCCGACATGGACGCGCTGCCGGTTGCCGAAGTCACCGGTCTGCCCTTCGCCTCCCAGGTCAGGCAGATGAACATGGGCGTCGAGTCGCCGGTCATGCACGCCTGCGGCCACGACGGCCACACCGCGATGCTGATGGCGGTGGCCGAGGTGCTGGCCGGCATGCGCGAGCAGATCCCGGGCACGGTCAAGTTCATCTTCCAGCCTTCGGAAGAGGGCCTCTCGGCACCGCCGGTGCCGGGCAAGAGCTGGGGCGCCAAGGCCATGGTCGAGGAGGGCGCGCTGGAGAACCCGCGCCCGGACGTCGCCTTCGCGCTGCACATCATCCCCAACATGCCCTCGGGGATGATCGGCTATCGCAGTGGTCCGCAGTTCGCCAGCGGCGACACCGTGCGCATCAGGATCAAGGGCAAGCAGACCCACGGCGGCTTCCCGTGGAACGGCGTCGATCCGATCGTCGTCTCGGCGCAGGTGGTGACCGCGCTGCAGACCATCGTCAGCCGCCAGCTCAATATCAGCAAGGAGCCGGCGGTGCTGTCGATCGGCCAGATCAACGGAGGCAACCGCGAGAACATCGTTCCCGAGTCGGTCGAGATGGTCGGCACCCTGCGCGCCTTCGACGAGACCATGCGTGCGGACGCCAAGGAGCGCATCGCGCACACCGCCGAGTCGATCGCGAGCGCGAGCGGCGCCACCGCCGAGGTCAGCTTCGGGCCGTCCGCCTATCCGGTGACGACCAACCCCGAGGTGCTGACCGAGATGATGGCGCCGGTGCTGAAGAAGGTGAGCGGCGGCAAGGCGATGCAGACCTCGCGCCTGATGGCCTCGGAGGACTTCTCCGAGTTCCAGAAGGTGGTGCCCGGCATGTACATCATCCTGGGCGCCGCGCCCGAGGGTAAGACGCCCGCCACCGCGGCGCCCAACCACAACCCGGCCTTCGACTTCGACGAGGCGGCGATGCCGGCCGGCGCCAAGGCCCTGGCGGCGATGACGCTCGAGTACATGACCCGGCAGTAGGCGAGGCAAGCCGTTTCGTGGCAGTCTCCGTGCCGCGGG
>CZCA01000241.1_pt1 | contig 48604 bp, 42 predicted proteins | sample 591981 | NCBI WGS metagenome assembly CZCA01 (sample SAMEA3556810, study PRJEB10932) | anaerobic digester metagenome | reverse complement strand
CGCTGTGACGGTGTCAGTCGCTGTGACGGTGTCAGTCGCTGTGACGGTGTCAGTCGCTGTGATGACAGTGGCGTCGGTGGCGGCCTCCGCCGGGGCGGCTGGCGCAGGTGCGGCGGCTTCGGCGGGCGTGGCTTCAGCCGCTTGCGCCTCAGCGGCGGCAGCTTCCTTTGCCTGGATCGCTGCCTGTTTCAATGCAAGCTGTCCGGACTGCAAATAGTTAGCGCCAGCCCAAAAGGCATAACCAAAGAGAAACACGCCGAGAATCGGCCCTAGAATTGCAATGAGCGGTCGTTTCTGGTTTTCCATATGCAACTCCCTTGTGTAAAGCACCCGATTGCTTGAATGGTAAATTTTACTGACCAGTTGTCAGCCGTTTTGCGCAACTTAACGCTTGCCTCGCCTTGCTTCAACTCACATCGCCATGACCGCGCCAAAAACGTTCGACCTGGCTCCGCAACAGTGGATAGCGTTCCAGCGTTGGGTCTTCGGCAAAGAGCTTCTGTGCTGCCTCGCGCGCCAGGATGACGGTCGCCGTGTCGGAGAGATGCGCCACGCGCAGATCGGGCAACCCGCTCTGTCGCGTGCCGAAGAAGTCGCCGGGGCCGCGCAGTTCAAGATCCTTTTCCGCCAGCACAAAGCCGTCATTGGTCTCGGTGAGAATGTCGAGGCGCGCCCGCACCTCTGGTGACTCGGTGCGGCTGACCAGTGCACAGTAGCTGGCGTGCTGACCGCGTCCGACGCGTCCGCGCAATTGGTGAAGCTGCGCCAGCCCAAAGCGATCGGCGTCCTCGACCATGATCAGCGTGGCGTTGGGCACGTCGATGCCCACCTCGATGACGGTCGTGCTGACGAGCACCTGGTGGCGCCCTTCGGCGAAGTCGCGCATCACCTGATCCTTTTCGCTGCCACTCAGCCGGCCATGGAGCAGACCGAGGCTGAGATCAGGAAAGACCTGGCTCTGCAGACGCTTGTGCTCGTCCACCGCCGCGCCAATGTCCAGCTTGTCGCTTTCGTCCACCAGGGGGTAGATGATGTACGCCTGGCGACCGGCGGCCACCTCGCGGCGAATAAAACCGTACAGCCGCTCGCGCTCCGCCGGTGTAAAGCGTTTGGTCTTGACGGGCGTGCGTCCTGGCGGCATCTCGTCAATGCGGCTAACATCCAGGTCGCCGAAGACCGTCAGCGCCAGGCTGCGCGGGATCGGCGTGGCGCTCATGACGAGCAAGTGCGGCTGGCGACTGCTCCGTGTGCGCAGGGCGCCGCGCTGCTCGACGCCAAAGCGATGTTGCTCATCCACGACGATCAACCCCAGGTTGGCGAATTCGACGCCCTCCTGGATCAGCGCCGTCGTGCCGATGACGACATCGACGCTGCCATCCGCTAGCCCGCTCAACACGGCTTCGCGCGCCTGGCCGGTGATGCGGCCAGTCAGCAGCGCCACCTTGACGGGCGCACCGTCGGCACGCATCAACTGCTCCAGCAGGCGACTGATGCCGCGATGATGCTGCTCGGCGAGAATTTGCGTTGGCGCCAGCAATGCCGACTGCGCGCCGTGCCCAACTGCCGCCCACATCGCCGTCGCAGCGACAGCAGTTTTGCCGCTGCCGACATCACCCTGCACCAGCCGCGTCATCGGCACGGTGCGCGCCAGGTCGAGGCGAATTTCACCGATCACGCGGCGTTGGGCGCCGGTCAGAGCGAAGGGCAGAATTTGCTCGAAGCGCGCCAGTTGTTCGTCGTCTAGCGGCAACGGCGGAGCCGCTTCCTGGCGCAGCGCGGCGCGACGTTGCTGGACGCCAAGCTGAATGTAGAAGAGTTCCTCGAAGGCAAGACGCCGGCGCGCGGCTTCCAGTTGCTGTTGGTTTTCAGGAAAGTGCATCTGCCATAAGGCCGTCGGCAGATCGAGCAGGGCGTGCTCCTCGCGGATGGCGGGCGGCAGCGGGTCATCAAGAAACTGCGCATAGTCATCAAGGGCGTCGTAAATCAACCCGCGCAATTTGTTGTTGTTGAGTCCTTCGGTCAGGCGATAGACAGGTGAGAGGCGCCCCGTCGCCACCCGTTCGTCGTCAATGTCCTCGAAGGCGGGGTTATCGAGCGTCTTTTGCCCCATGTACAGGCCGACCTTGCCGCTAAAGCGTAGGGTGGCGCCAGGCTTGAGCTGCTTGATGATCCACTTGTTCCACCATGTTGCGTGCAGGGTGCCAGTGGAATCGCCAAGGATCGCCTGCACCATGCTGCGGTTGATGCCGACTTTCCGCTCGCGCACGTCCCACAGGTTGGCGATGATCGTCGCCTGTTCGCCGGGCTGCAATTGTGAGATGGTGCGCATCTGACTGTAGTCGTCGTGACGGAAGGGCAGATGCCACAGGAGGTCGCGCACTCGGTGGATACCCAGCCGCGCCAGTTGTTCGGCGGTGGCAGCGCCGACGCCGCTGATCGTTGTCACCTTTGCATCCAGATCGGCGGGAGTGCGTCGCGCCTTCTGCTGCTGACGCGCCACGCGCGCCTGTGCCTTGTGCGTTGGCTCCGGCGGCGGAATGACCAACTCATCATCATCTTCTGAACTATAGACGGCGCCCAAACCTGGCGCAGGTGGTGCTATGTTCACTGCACGCGGCGGCGGCGCGTCTGCAACACTTTCTTCGAGGTCGCCTTCCGGTATGGTAAGCGGCGGCAGATCGTCTGGCGTCACCGTCTCGGCGTCACTTGACAGCGGCGACGCGCTGTGGGCATCCGCTACATTCCCGCCGACGTCGGCTCCTGTGCTGAAATCGGCGCTGAAATCGGCGGCGGCGGTGCGGCGGATCGCAGCGGCAATGCCGCCGCGCTCGCTCGGCGTGGCGGCGCCGTAGGCGCTCATCAGCTCCGTCAATGCTGCGATCTGACGCTCAGGCAGGCCTTCGTTGCGGGCGTCGTTTGCCCAGCGCTCAGCCATCGCTTGCAAGCCCCCGATCACGCCACGGTTGCGCCAGCCTTGCTTTTCTTCGAGGTCGAGAATCCGTTCCAGCCGAATGAGAACCGCCGCTGCCACTGCTCAGTACATCCCTTCGTAGACGAGTACGCCGATGGTGTTTGGCCCCAGGTAGACCGCCAGGCTGGGCGGGTAGGGGATCGCGTGGATGGGTGTTTTGGGGAGCGCCTCGCGCAGACGATTGATTAACTCGGTGCGGTGGCTTTCGTAGTTATGCTCAAAGATGCCGAGTTCCTGCACCAGGGCAAACTCTGTGACAAATTCCGTCAATTTTTCGACTACTTCTTCCCGCGTCTGCACTTTTTCTTGCGTCATCAGGCGGCCGTCTTCCATCATCAGCATGGCCTTGATGCCCAACATCGTGCCGAGCAGGCTCTGCGAGGGGCCGAGCGCCGCGCTGCGCTCCAGGTAATTCAGGCTTTCGCTGAAGCCGGCAAAATAGAGGTGTGGGATTGCCCCATTGACGACGCGCGCCACTTCGTTAACCGTAGCGCCGGCGTCGGCTGCTTGCGCCGCCATCTGTACGAGCAGACCGAGGCCAAAGGAAATGCTCTGGCTGTCGATGACGCGAATGGTGAAGCGCCCACGTAACATCTCGGCGGCCTTGCGTGCAGTCGCCCATATCGGGCTGAGGGCGCTGCTGGTGTGGATGCACACGATTTGCTCACCGTCGCCGCTGGCATGAAAGGTGTCGAGAAAGGTGTTGAGATTGGGCGCCTGGACTTCTGGCAGGCGCGAGACGCCCATGCGTTGCGCCTCGTGCACCTTCGTAAACAGTTCTTCGCTGCTGAAGTCGGCGTCTTCCTCAAAGAAGGAGCCACCCACCTTGACACGATGGGGGATCACTGTGATCCCAAACTTCTCAAGCGTGTCTGGAGGTAAAAATGCATTGCTGTCCGTGATGATCCGTACTTTGCTCATACGTGCGCGGGATTACTCGACCGATAGAATGTAATGGTAGTGTGGCTGACCGCCATAGGCCAGTTCAATATCTTGCTCAGGATACCTTCGGCGCACGGTTTCGGCAAAATCTTGTGCTGCTGCTGTGGCGACAAAGTCACCGTAATAGATGGTGATAAGCGCGCTCGTTTCCGCTGCCATTTTTTCCAGCAAGGCCAGCGTCACGTCGCTTACACTGGCCCCACAAACAACCAGCTTGCCGTTGTGCAAGCCGATGATGTCGCCTTGCTGCACCTGTACACCATCGACGGTGGCGCTGCGCACAGCCTGTGTCACTTCACCGGTCTGGACATCGTCCATGTGCGCCTTCATCTGCTTGGCCAGGGCGTCGCTGTCGTGCAGCGACGGATCGTAGGCCGTGAGCGCTGCGACGCCTTGCGGGACGGTGCGCGTTGGCACCACCATAAGCCGATGGGCGCGGTCGCCTTTGCTCACCATCTTCACGGCTTGCTGCGCCGCCAGGATAATGTTGCTGTTGTTGGGGAGGATCACCACCTGGCGCATGGGGAGGCGGCGCACGGCGTCGGCAATCTCGGCGACGCTAGGATTCATGCTTTGTCCGCCTTCGACCAGCCCGTGGGCGCCCAGGTGTCGGAAGATGTCGGCAAAACCTGGGCCAGGCGTCACCGCAATCACACCGATCGTGTGTTCGTCCAGCGGCGCGTCGGCTTCACCACTGGACTCGCCAGTGGCTGGGGTGGGCGTCGCTGGCGACGACAGCGGCAGTGGTGCAGCGTGACCGTCGGAGGGCGTTGTTGCGGGAGGCGCCATGATTTCGGCGGCGCGTTCTTGCATTGCCGCCGCCATATCGTCCATATTTTCGACCACAATATCAGTGATGAAGCCGGTCGCTACACCGTAGGAAAGTGCAATACCAGGATCGAAGACATGCACATGCACCTTGACCAGGCGTTCATCCCCTTCGACCAGCGGGCAATCGCCCATGGCGGCAATCTCAGCGGCAATGGTCGCTACGGGCTTGTTGGGCTGCTCGATCAGGAATTGTACATCGAAGCCCCACTGCACGGGCGGCAGCGGACGCTGTCCCTTTAGTTCCCGACGTTCATAGCGCGCCTCAACGGCGGGGCTGAGGTCGGCGTCATCCGCCGTCTTCACCGGTTGACCGCTGAGGGCGCGGTGCATCCCTTCGAAGACAAAGAATAGCCCTTTACCGCCCGAATCCACAACACCTGCCTGTTTGAGCACCGGCAGCAACTCCGGTGTGCGATGCACCGCCGCGTCGGCGGCGTTGACGATGTGCGCCAGAAACTCGCGCAGGTCACGCGTCCTCTGTGCGGCCGTCTCGGCAGCCAGGCTGATCTCGCGTGAGACTGTCAGAATGGTGCCCTCGACCGGCGCAGGCACAGCAGCGTAGGCCGATTCGGTGGCGGTGCGCAGGGCTTGCGCCATATCTTGCGTGTTGAGCGTGGCTTTTTCGCGCAAGCCCTGGCTGAACCCTTGTAGGATCTGGCCCAGGATCACGCCAGAATTGCCGCGCGAGCCGTGATGGGCGCCCTCGGCGGCCGCTTCGGCAACGTCGCCCACTGTGGCGTGCGGCCGTCCCCGCACATTCGCCAGCGCCGATTTGATCGTCAGCAGCATGTTGGTGCCGGTGTCGCCATCTGGCACCGGAAAGACATTCAGTCGATTCACCAATTCGTAGTTGTGCGCCAGCCACTCGTAAGCCGCCTGGAAGAGCGACTGGAGGTCGAACGCGTCGAGTGTCGTCACGGGCTGGTCGTCGGGGTATTTTTCGTGCAGCGCGGGCGGCGCGGCGGCGTCGGCAGGCGTTGTCGCAGGCTGCGCCGCAATGTTCGGCTGTGTGTCGTGTTGTGTGTTCACATGTCACCTCTTGTCGGTCACGATCGGGCCAATCAATGCCCGGTCGTCAGCGTCCATGCACTGCTGTGCACTTCTACAAAGAGTAACACCACTGCCGTGCAAAGGATTCATTGGTAAGGGTAGTGCAAACACAAGACAAACAGACTGCAAATGAAGTAGACCCTGTAACACCGCAACGCTCATATGTTTTGACAGGTTCGCCGAGATGTGATAGGCTCTGACTGTTGTGCAGATATCATGCCCGAGGCCGTTCATCTGACGTTGGCCTGGGTTTCGCAGAAATGGAGGATTGCAGCAATGGCTAAGTGTCAGCAGTGTGGCAAAGGGCCGCAGTTTGGCAACAATCGCCCATGGTCGAAGAAGGCAACTCGTCGGCATTGGGACATCAATATCCAGAAGGTGACCGTGATGCAGGAAGGCAGGCCCGTGAGCAAGCGGCTGTGCACGGCATGCTTGAAGAGCGCCACCAAGGCGTAACGTCCGGCGCCATCGCTGTTCTGGTGCGATGGAATCTATTGTTGATGTGAGGTCGCTCCTGCATAGGAGCGACCTTTTTTTGTGAGTTTGCCAGTTCCGGATTATGTTGTCTTGCTCACCGCACGCCGCAACTGACCGCAACCGGCGTTGATCTCAATGCCGCGTCGCAAGCGCACTGTTGTTGGGATGCCGGCATCACGCAGAATCTGGGCAAAGCGTGCGGCATCGGCATCGCTAGTAGGCTGGTATTTGCTATCCGGGATGGGATTGAGCGGGATCAAGTTGACGTGGCAGAGCAGCCCCTGGAGTTTGGCAGCCAGTTCCTGGGCCAGCGCCGGTGTGTCGTTGATGCCAGCCATGAGTGCATACTCAAAGGTGACGCGGCGGTTAGTCTTGGCGATGTAACGCCGCACCGCCGCCAACACCTCATCGATGGGATATCCTTTATTGACCGGCACTAGTTGTGTGCGCAGTTCATCGTTCGGCGCATGCAGGCTGACGGCCAGACCGATCTGCAACTCCTCATCGGCCATGCGGTCGATCCCGGGCGCTAGCCCGACCGTGCTCAAGGTGATGTGACGGGCGCCCAGGCCAAAAGCATCAGCGTCGGTTAGCCGCCGCAGCGCCGTCCAGACATTTGCATAATTGTGGAGCGGTTCGCCCATGCCCATCAAGACGATATTGGTCACGGTCGTTGGCCGCGTCACGGCCGTCATGGGCGGCAGGCTTGGGTCAGCGAGGTAGCGAGCAAAGTAAAGCACCTGCGCCACAATTTCACCAGGGGTTAGGTTGCGCGCCAGCCCGCCCTGGGCCGTGGCGCAGAAGGTGCACCCCATTGCGCAGCCGGCCTGGCTGGAGATGCAGAGTGTGCGCCGTTCATCGTAGAGCATCAACACCGCTTCAATGGTCTGTCCATCGTGCAGTTGAAAGAGCGCCTTCACCGTATCGCGGTCGCGCGAGACGATCTCCGTGACGAGGCGCAGCGGCGCAATGGTGGCCTCTGCCTCAAGCCGGGCGCGCAGCTCTTTGGGTAGATTGGTCATGGCGGCAAAGTCGCCGGCAAAGCGTTTGTAAATCCACTCCCACACCTGGCGGGCGCGGAAGCCCGGCTGACCGAGCGTGGTCAGGTAGTCGGCAAGTTGCGCCAGATCCATCTCCAGCAAAGAGCGCTGCTCAGATGTTGCGGTGGGCAAGGCAATCTGCATCCTCATGTCATAACAATTCTATCATTGTCACGGTCCGGCCCAAAGCCTATGGCTTCTTTGATCCTACGTGTTGCGTGTTGCGTGTTATGGTTCGGTCCAAAGCCCGTTGCCTCATTGCTTTTGGGGCTAAGCCAGACCATCTGTGCTACTCACTCTGTGCTATTCATCCTCGTCCGTTGTCCAGGCGGACGCCCGCTCCAGGGTGGCGAGTTGGGTGGAAGTGAGGATCAGGCCGCTGGCAGCCAGGCTGACCTGTAACTGCGCCACCGAGTTGGCGCCGATGATAGGCGCAGTCATGCCTGGCTGCGCCAATAACCAGGCCAGGGCGACGGCGGTTGGCGTGCTGCCGATCTCGCTGGCGAGCGTTTTGACCGCGTCCAGTGTGCGCCAGCCGGCGTCGTTAAAGTAGCGTCGTCTGATGCCGGCTGCGCGGGCGCTGCTGGCGTCATGGTCGCGGGAATACTTGCCGGTGAGGAAGCCGCCAGCCAGCGGGCTGTACGGAATCACGCCGATGCCAAAGGTGAGGCAGACCTCTTTCAGTTCACGTTCAAATTCGGCGCGGTGCGCGAGATTGTAGTGGGGCTGGAGCGAGTCGTAACGCACCAGGTTATGTTTGTCACTTGCCCACAGCGCTTCCATCAACCGCCAAGCCGGGTAGTTGCTGCAGCCAACGTAGCGCACCTTGCCTTGCCGCACCAACGTGTCCAGCGCCGCCATTGTCTCTTCGATAGGCGTCTCTTCGTCGTACCAGTGCGTTTGGTAAAGATCGATATAGTCGGTTTGCAGGCGACGCAGGCTGTCCTCGCATGCCTTGAGCAGGTGTGCGCGACTCAGCCCCTCGCCGTTGGGGCCTGCCCACATGCGCCCGCGCGCTTTCGTCGCCACGATAATTTGATCGCGGTTGCCGCGCGTTTTCAGCCAGCGCCCAATGATCTCCTCGCTCACGCCACCGGGATTATTGGGCGCCCAGTTGCTGTAAATGTCCGCTGTGTCGATGAAATTGCCGCCTGCTGCCACGAAGGCATCCATCACCGAGTGGCTGGTGGCTTCATCAGCAGTCCAGCCCCATTGCATTGTGCCCAGACAGATTTCGGAGACTTTCAGCCCGGTGCGGCCCAGATTGCGGTAGTTCATGGTTGCTCCTTACGGTGTGATCTGCGCTCAGCAGCGCCAATTCTTTGCGCCGTGTTCAAGCATACCGCATCTGGCGCTATGCACCAACCACGTCCGGGCAAGATGCACAGGCGGCTACTGCGTCCGTTATGGTACTGGCGACCTGGCGCCTGCCCGCTTCCGCCGCCCGTCAAGAATATGCCGGATCGCCAGGATGGGGTGTCTCCAGATCATGCGTGGCCCGGCGGTGCGCATTACCACGCGCACGCGTGCGCGCATATCCGGTTTATAACAATGTACGGAGCAGTTGGCGCAAGTCGTCTTTTGTTCGCCAAAAGGACAGCGCTCAAGCCGTTGCATGGCGTAATCGTGCAGCGTGCGGCACTCCGGGCACAAGCCGGCTGTGCTGCCATGTTCTTCCCGGCAGTAGAGTTCGATCATTGCCGCAACGGTGCGTTTCTCCCGCCGGATGCGTGGCCCATCATTGATCATGACTCATCCTTTCTGATAACGTGCGTCGTTTCACCTATCATTTTACTTGTCATTTGTCACTCATATCAGCCCTGATGCAGCGGTGCAATGACTTTTGTCGCATTGTGGCGTCAGGCTGCTCTTTCGGTACAATAAGAGAACATTTGGTGTTGATTGACCCGCACGATCCTCGGAAGGATGGTTGTTGATGACGCGAGTTTTCATTACGGGCATGGGCGCAGTTACGCCGATCGGTAATGATGTGGCTACCTACTGGCAGCAACTGGTCGCCGGACGATCGGGCGCTGCGCGCGTCACTGCCTTCGATCCGGGCGACATGCCCTACACAGTGGGGTGCGAAGTCAAAGGGTATCTCCCGCCCGCGACGCTTGCCGAGGCGAGCTGGCCGCGCGCCTCGCACTTTGCCCTCTCAGTAGCGCAACAGGCATTGACCGATGCCGGGCTGTCGATTACACCAGCAAATCGTGAGCGCGTTGGCGTCTTTATGGCGACGGGCGGCGCAGGCCTGCCGATGGTGGAGCGCTACGCAACGACGCTGGCGCAAGTTGGCTGGCGCCAGCTTGATCCGCTGAGCTTCGTGCACATCTTGCCTGGTGAGGTGAGCACTGCCGTCGCCATCCAGCTGGGTGCACGCGGCCCGGTGATGACCCACGCCCTGGCCTGCGCCAGCGGCCATTACTCGGTGCTGGAAGCCTATCATTTCTTGCAGCGTGGGGAGGCGGATGTCTTCATCGCTGGCGGCACAGAATCCTCGATCACGCCAGTCACTTTTGCCGCCTTTGGCCGGATGGGCGCACTGGCAAGTCGCTCCGATGACCCGCCTACTGCGTGCCGACCCTTCTCCGTAGATCGCGATGGTCTGGTGCCGGGCGAAGGCGCGGCCGCGGTTGTGCTGGAGACAGAAGCGCACGCCCGTGCGCGCGGGGCAACGCTCTATGCCGAGGTGTTGGGCGGCAAACTCACTGCCGACGCCTTTCACGTCACCGCGCCAGAGCCGGATTCCAGCGGCGCCACGCGCGCGCTGTTGGGCGCCATGCAAAACGCCGGGATTGCACCGCAGGATGTCGATGTCGTCTACGCCCACGGCACGGCGACGCCCCTCAATGACGCCGCCGAGGCGGTGGCCTTGCGTCGCGCCTTTGGCGCGCACACCGACCGCCTCGCCGTCACCAGCATCAAAAGCATGATCGGACATGGATTCGGGGCCGCAGGGGCGCAATCGCTAGTGGCGGCTGTTCATTCGCTGCGCACCGGTATCGTCCCGCCAACCATCAACTACACGCCCGATCCCGCCATCGACGCGCCGATCGTTGGCAACACCGCCGTGCACGTCGCGGCGCGGCATGCCCTGGTCAATGCCTTTGGCTTTGGCGGGCACAATGTGGTGGTCGTGGTGGGGCGGGTGGCGTGATGGCTGACGCGCTCTCTGCACCCCGTCACTGATTCACCAGCGCCAGCGCCTCCACCGTGGCGTCGACCGTCAGTTTCTGCTGCTCGGCGCGACTGATTGTGGCCGGGTTGTCGCCACTTTGGGCGCCATACCAGCCAAATTGCGCGTGGTTGCCTCCCTCGATCGGAATAAAGCGCGTGCCTGGCGGCAACAGTGGCGCCGCGCCCAGCACCTCTTCCGGCGTCGCCAGGCCGTCCAGGGTGCCGTATATCGAGTAGACGATCAGCTCGGTCTGATCCGTCACCGAATCATTGCCAGCGGGAAATGCCGCCCAGAAGACCAGCCCCTGTACGGCGCCTGGATGGCTGGCGACATAGTTGGCCGCCATTGTCCCGCCCAGGGAATGGCCGCCGATCACCCACCGCTTGATGTCGGGGAATTCGGCCATCACGTCGCTGGCGCGACCGGCGCCAAAGATGGCCAGGTTGAGTGGCATCGGAACGATCACCACCGGAAACCCCTTTTCGGCGATGGCGCGTGCTTGCGGCGCATAGGCGCGTGGGTCAACCAGCGCGCCCGGGTAGAAGATAAAGGCTGTCGATTGGGGATTGACGAGTGGCTGGAAGATGATCCATTTGCCTTCCACCACGCCAACTTTGTCGTCACCTTGTAACGCGGCCAGCGCCTGCGCCATCGGTTGCGCCGGATTGCTCGCCCACAGGACAAAACCACCCGCCGCCAACAGTGCTACGACCAGCAGCCCCACCAATCCCCATAGCCACCAGCGTCGCTTACGGGCAGGTGCAGGGGCATGCTCAACATCAAGTTTACTTGTCATAAAGCCTTTTATTCCTTAACAACCAGCAAATGGATTGCGTTATATCTTACCTGATTCGGCGCAACCGCACCATGCAATACACACCACGTCCCACACACCACGTCCCACACACCCACGTCCCACACATCAACCATGCTCGTCGCGCAGCAGCAACTCGGCTGCCACTTTGCCGGACAGCGTCACCATCGGCACGCCGCCGCCGGGATGGGTCGTGCCGCCAGCAAAGTAGAGGCCGCGCACATCCGGGCAACGATTGTGCGGGCGGCGGAAGGCGTTGAGCGCCTGATTCGACGAGATGCCGTAGAGGGCGCCGCGCCACGCACCGGTCAGTCGCTGGAGGTCGGCAGGCGTCAATGCCACTTCGCTGCGGATGCGTGGGCGGATGTCCAGCCCGTAGCGCGCCAAGGTGTCCAACACCAGGGCGCGGTAGGCGGCGCCCTGCTGCTCCCAATCGAACGCGGGGCCAAGCGGCGGCGCGTTGACCAGCACGAACCAGTTTTCGCAGCCCGGCGGCGCGTGCGTCGGGTCGCGCTTGCTGGTGATGGCGACATAGACGGTCGGGTCACGCGGCGGCGCGCCGCGTTGAAAAATGTCGGCAAACTCGCGGCGATAATCACGGTTGAAGAAGATGTTGTGATGCGCCAGCTGGGGATGTTCCCCTTCGACGCCCAGCAGCAGCACGTAGCCAGAGCACGAAGTCTGGCGGCGGCGCAACGCTTCCCGTCGCGCAGGTGCTATTTCTGGCGACAGCAACTGAGTATAGACTGTGGTCACATCGACGTTGGCGAGTACGCTGGCCGCGGCAAGCGTGCGCCCATCCGCAGTGACGACGCCGGTGGCGCGCCCATGTTCCACCAGAATCCGGATGACGGGCGTCCGGGTGTGAATTTCTACGCCCAGCTCCGTCGCCAGCCGTGCCAGCGCCGTCGCAATTTGATAGATGCCGCCGCGTGGATACCAAACGCCGCCCGTCAGTTCGACGTGGGCGATCACGCTCAAGGTGGCGGGCGCTTGAAAGGGGCTGGCGCCGACATAGGTGGCAAAACGCCCCAGCAGCTGGCGTAGGTGGGGTGAGTGGACGCGGCGACGGATCGCCTGATCCATCGTCAGCCAGGGATCAACGCGCATCATGTCTGCCGGCGAGACGCCGAGAAAGGTACGCCACGTCGGCGGCTGGTTGTAGACAAAGACCGGCCCGGTGATGCGATGCAGCCGCGCCGCATATTCGAGAAAGTCCAGGTAGCCCTCGACATCGCGGGCGTCAAGCGCGGCGATCTGCTCCGCCATGCGCGCCAGGTCACGCGTGGCGTCTAGGCGTGTGCCATCCGGGAAGAAGTAGCGCGTCAACGGCTCGACCGGCTCCAGCGTAAGATACTCCTCCAGCCGGCGCCCGGCCGCGGCAAAGAGTTCCTCGAAGACGGGTCGCATCGTGATCACCGAGGGGCCGGTGTCCCAACGATAGCCGTCTTGCACAACCTGGCTCATTTTGCCGCCGACCTGTGCACCCTGCTCCAACACTGCCACGCGGCGCCCGGCTGCAGCCAGCCGAATCGCAGCGCTCAGTCCGCCGATCCCGGCGCCGATCACGACAACCAGTCCTGTCTTACGCGTCATGAATCACCCGGCCTTTCCAGAGCACGCCGCCATAGTGTATGCGCCACCATACCGCGCGCGCGGCAATGAAGGTGAAAAGCAACACGGAGACGGGCAGCAACAAAGCATCTCCCACACGCTGGCGGGTAGTGTAGGCTGTCAGCCCGCGCACGGTGACGCCGGCGGCGACCAACAATAGCGGCCATCCCGGCCAGCCTGGCAATGGCCACGCCCACCCCAGCGCCAGCCATAACCAGGGCAGCAAAAAGAGCGACCAGTGAAAGAGCGTTGAGAGCGCCAGCAAGCTAAAGCGGGTGGCGTGTCCTGCCAGGATGTTTTTCGTATAGCCATCGATAGCGGCGCGACCGCCTGCATACATCCGACATTCAATCAGGCCAGCGCCATCTGCCATGCGCAGGTGCAAGCCCGCCGCCTTAATGCGCTGCGCCAGCTGCACATCCTCTACGATTGCGCTGCGCACCGCAGTGTGACCGCCGATAGCCGCGTAAGCCGGACGACGGAAAGCCATGCACTGCCCGTTGGCCGCCGCCGCCAGCGGATGATGGAACTCCTGCGCCAACTGCACGGGCAGATACGCCATCACTGCCAACGCCATCAATGGCACGGTCAATCGCTCCCCCCAACTCAGCGTGATCTGAGTGGGCCAAACTGTGAGCAAGTCGGCATCCAGCTCAGTCAGCGTGGCCACCAGGCTGTACAGCGCCCCTGGCTGCCAGCGCACATCGGCATCGGTGAAGACCAGCAGGTCGCCGCGCGCGGCTGCGCCCAGTTGTGCACACGCCCAATTCTTGCCTGTCCAACCTGGCGGCAGTTCCCGCCCGCACAGTAACCGCACCTGGGGATGACGACGCGCAATGGTTGCCACGACATCGGCGGTGCCATCGTCTGAACGGTCGTCGAGCACCAGGATTTCGAGATTTGGGTATTGTTGGGTCAGCAACGCGTCCAGCGTGGCGCCGATGATCGGCGCTTCGTTGCGGGCAGGGATGAGCACCGAGACGGCGGGCGGGGCGACGGAATCGGGCGGCGGTTGTGGGCGCAGGCGCGGAAAATTGCGGGAATTCGTCGCTGCGATGGTGAGCAGGACGGTGAGCGCGGCGGTGACCAGCAGCGGCAGCGCGATCATGGTCGGGGTTGGCGACGGCGCAGTGTGGGTGGAATGGCAAGGTCGGCGCGATGGCGGAAGAGCAGCAGCGCCACATTGCCCGCCCAGATCGTCAGCAAGATTGGCGTGGGCGGCTGCAGGTGCAGAAAGTCCAGCGCCGTCGGCGTCACCAGCAGATAGAGCAAGATCACCAGGTTAGCAGAGAGCACCGCCCACCCGTTGGCGCCGACCAGCTTCGTGAAAGCAAGCAGGCTGAAACCGCCAATCGTCGGTATTGCCCAGAGCGTGAGCGCGATCCACATGCCCAGCGTAGTGGCCACTGCCTTGCCGCCGTGAAAGCGCAGCAGCGGCGAGAAGGCATGTCCGTAGACCGGCGCTAGCGCCACCGGCACAAGTCGCCAGTCTGCAATGCCGACAACATAGTAGGCCAGGCTAATGGGCAGCGCTGCCTTGAGCGTGTCGAGCGCCAGCGCCAGCGCTGCCCAGCCGCGTCCGCCTGCGCGCAGCACATTGGTTGCGCCAGGGTTGGCGTCGCCGAATTGGGTGATGTCCTTTTTGAGGGCAAGGCGACCGATCCACACGGAGAACGGCAGGGCGCCAGCCGCAAAACCGATCGCTGTCCATACAAGCATGTCAAGCATTGTCAGTTACAAGCCCGGCTACTCAACCAGCTGCTCCTGAGACGCATCAGGGCAGCGGTCAGCATCACGCCCATTCCTAGAAATCCAAACAGCGCCGGACCCGGCATCTGCCAGAACAAGGATAGACCAACACTTTGCAGAAACCAAACCGCCGTGTAGATGATGAGCAGCGGCGCCAAAGGTGGACGCGGTGGCTGCGTCAGCCAGGAAAGCAGCATAGACGCCAGCAGCCAGCCTGCAAAATTGACCAGCGGGATGCCGAAATAGAGGCCAGGCGTCTCCCACACCCAGTAGCCCCACGTCACCATCTGCGGGTCGAGAAAGAGATCCCACGCGGTAAAGGCCAGCCCGCTGAGCAGGAGAAAGCGCCAGCCGCGCACGGCGCCAGTGATGGCGTAGGCGATTGCCCACGCTGGCGGCAGCATCATCAGCCAGGCCAGCGGGATGACGGCAGGCACGCCGCCGATCAGCGGCGCCAGCGCATCGGTGTAGTGATAGGCGCCGAAGGGAATCCCTGTGGTGCTGCCAATGCGTTCGATCAACCAGGCGAGCGGGATGACGACGGCAGTAATGCGCAGCACTGTGCGCCCTCCCCATGCTCGATAGCAGATCGTCAGCACCGCCGCGACTTGCAAGAGCACGCCAGCGATGACGCCGTAGTGCAGCACGCTATCGCCCACCACCCAGCGCAGGATTGGGATCGAGATCATGGTGAGCAGCCACGCTGCAACCAGGAATGTGGCCGGCTGTAGGAGGCGGCGCGGCTGAATGTGTGCAGTCAACTGCTGCAATGTGCTTTGCATGGTCGTTGTCATTGGGCGTACTCGTGAAGTTGTGGTCGGCCAGTGGACATCCAGTGCGTCGCTGCGATCTGGGCGATGAACGCATGGAGCATCGTGGCAACGATCGGCCAGTCCGGCGCCATGCCGCGCACCAGATCGTGTTCGCCGTCGATTTCAAGGTAGCCGGCCAGGTTGGGCAGACGTTGCGCCAGGCGCTGCGTCAGGCGCGGCTTGACTAATGGATCGCGACGTCCCTGGAAAATCAGCACCGGCGCACGCACGGCGCTGGCAGCCGCATAGCCTGCCTGGCCGGCGCGGCGCACTTGACCCAGCGCCCGCGTCGGCAATGTCAATTGGCGAATGCCGGCCTGCACAACCGGGTCATCGAGGTTGGCGTCAGGCAAGAAGTGGCGCAACTCGGTGCGCAGGCGCGCATCGGTGAAATCGGCGCGGGCAAAGGGACGAATGTGTGGGAAGGCGCGCTCAGCCACCGGGAAGAGTCCTTCCAGCCAGCTATCGACGCGCCAAAAGGGCGCAAAGAGCACGACGCCTTCCACCGGGTGCACCGCCGCCGCTCGCAGCGCCAATGCGCCGCCAAAGGAGTTGCCCGCGATGACAATGCACGCGTATTGTTGCCGTAACTCCGCCAGTGCTGTGTCGATAGCAGCGTTCCAATCTGTGTGCGCCTTGTCACCCAGGGTGGGGAGTTCCGCGCCAAAGCCAGGCAGCAGCAACCCGCGCACACTCCAACCCGCATCGGCAAAGATGCGGCCCACCGGGCGCATCTCGGCGGGTGTGCCAGGGAAGCCATGCACCAACAGCACAGCGTGCGGCCCGTGGCGCCACTCAAAGGCTGCATGTTCCGGTGAGCGGTAGGCGCCTAATTGAAAATCTTGTGGCAAATTGACGACCATGTTGACTGATTATGCACATTTTGCGGATGAATACCGTGAGACTATTTACGAAGCGGGCAGGTTTTCTGCGCTGGACGTTGCGCGCTATAATCGTAGTCTGACCTCCAGGTTGGCCGTCTTTCTGACCGGGAATTCCAGAGCTTCCAGCTAAAGCGACAGACATAACTTTGGCGCAACTCGATAAGGTGCGCAATACGCCCACATCATCAAGAGAAAGGGTTACTGATACAATGAGTGAATCGACTGTGAATACGCGCAGTTATGCTGAATTGCTGATCCGCACAGGCGTCAATCTTCAGCCCGGTCAGAAGTTGCTTGTGCGCGCTGAGCTGGGGCATGCCGCATTTGTCCGCGAGGTCGTGGCGACGGCGTACACCGCCGGCGCCGGCTATGTACATGTTGAGTGGGTGGATGCACCCACGTTGGCGGCGACGTTGAACCATGCGAATGTCGAGCAGTTGGACTACCCGGCCTTCGAAGTTGCGCGCTTTCGCCAGCTTGTCGATGAAGGTTGGGCGCGCCTCAGCCTGGTCGGTGACGAGTTCCCAGAGGCGTTGGCAGCCGTCGCCCCCGATGCGTTGCGCACCTGGACGATCAAACGCGCTCGGGCGGTAAAATTTTACACGCAGGCGATGATGGCAAATCAGATGCAGTGGTGCGTCGCCGGGGTGCCGACCCCGGCATGGGCGCAGCAGGTCTTTCCCGGCAAGCCGGCCGAGGAGGCCGTTGCTGCGTTGTGGACGACGATTCTGCGCATGGTGCGCGCTGACCAGCCCGACCCGGCGGCGGCGTGGGCCGCGCTCAACCGCCAGTTGACCGGCGTCGCCGCGTTCCTGCAGCGTAATCAGGTGCACACGCTCCACTTCGTCGATCCGACGCCTGGCCCCGATGGCAAGCCCGCCACCGATCTGGTGGTTGGCCTAGCAGAGCGGGCGCGCTGGGTGGGTGGCGCTTCGGTCACACCAGGCGGCGTCTGGTTCCAGCCCAATATGCCGACTGAGGAGGTCTTCACCACGCCGCACAATGAGCGCACACACGGCTACGTACGCACGTCGCGTCCAACCTTCCCGATGCAGCGCGAAGTGCGAGACGCTTGGTTCCGCTTCGAGGTAGGCGCAGTTGTGGAGTATACAGCCGCTGTAGGGCAGGATGTGCTGGAGCAGTTTTTTGCCATCGACGGCGCACGGCGGCTGGGCGAGGTCTCGTTGGTCGACGCTGGTTCACCGATCTTTCAGAGTGGATTGATCTTCTACGAGATTCTCTTCGACGAAAACGCCGCCTGTCATATCGCCTTTGGCGAGGCATATCCAGAATGTATCGAGGGCGGCGGCGCCTTGAGTCGCGAGGAACTGGCGGCGCTCGGCGCAAACTTTGCTGATACGCATGTGGATTTCATGATCGGCACGGCCACGATGAATGTAACCGGCCAGTGCGCCGACGGGCGTGAAGTGGCGATTATGCGCAACGGACGCTTCGATGCTGCGGTGCTGGCATGATCGACCTGCCCGATGTTGACGTACATATGATCCGCCCAACGCTGGATGGCCTGCTTGCCTGGCCGCTGCCGACAGGCTACACGGTGCGACCCTATCGTGCGGGCGACATCGAGACATGGGTGGCTCTACATCGCGATGCCGAGCCTTATTTCGAGGTGAGCCGCGAGCACTTCATGACGACTTTTGGCGCTCACCTGGCTGCATTACCGGATCGTATGTTTTTTGTACATAGCGCAGATGGTGAGGATGTGGGTACGGTCACCGCCTGGTGGCAGGATGACTGGCAGGGGCGCGGCGCGTGGGGGCAGATTCATTGGGTGGTCGTGGCGCGGGCGCATCAACGCCGGGGACTGGCCAAGCCGATGACTATGCTGGCGCTACGGCGTCTTGCCCGAGATCACAGTCGCGCCATGCTGAGCACAAACTTGCGCCGTCTCTGGGCGCTCAAGAGCTACCTAGATTGTGGTTTCACGCCCGATCCGGTGGAGCGCACGCAGCCAGCTGTCGTGGAGGGTTGGCGCGCAGTGCAACAGACTTTACAGCATCCGTTGTTGGCGCAGTGGTTGAACGACTGAGATGTGGGCAAGATGGGTGCTACCTCGACGACTGTGATCGTAACCGAAGGACTGACACGCAGCTTTGGCAGCCAGGTCGCGGTCGATGCCTTGACGGTGACCATCGAGGCTGGCGAAGTCTTTGGCTTTCTGGGGCACAACGGCGCCGGCAAGACCACCACCGTGCGAATGCTCAACGGCGTCTTGGCGCCGACGGCGGGCCGTGTACGCGTCTTTGGGCTTGATCCCACCACCGACGGCCATCGCATTCGCGCCCGCACCGGCGTCCTCACCGAGACGCCGGCCCTCGACAGCCGTCTGACTGCGCGTATGACGCTGTTGCACTTTGCTGAAATTTACGGTGTTCCGCCGCGCGAACGCACTCGCCGCGTCGATGAATTGCTGGCGCTGTTCGAGCTGGAAAAACGCGCCGACAGCAAAGTAGGCGGTTTCAGCAAGGGCATGCGACAGCGATTGGCGCTGGCGCGCACGCTGATTCACGACCCTGAAATCATCTTCTTGGACGAACCGACTTCCGGCCTCGACCCGGTGGCGATCCGCGATGTGCATCACACGATCGAACAGCTGACCCATCGCGGGCGCACGGTCTTCCTATGTACACACAACCTGGCCGAGGCGGAACGGCTCTGCGATCGCGTGGCTGTACTGGCGCACGGTCGGGTGCTTGCCATCGGCACGACGCAGGAACTTGGCAGCCGCCTGAATCGCGGCCATCGCATCAGCCTGGAGATTGAGGCGCAAGACATCGCGCGTGCGGTCAAGCTCTTTGCAGCGACGCCGCCGGTGAGCCTGGCCGAAGCGGTCACGGACCGTACTGCGGTGCGTAATGGCAGCGCAACCATCGTCTTGCACGGGGTCAGTCGCAGCGAAGTTCCTGCGATGATCCAGACTGCCATCCAGCATGATCTCAAGCTCTATCGCGTCCAGCCCGAAGAGCCGTCGTTGGAGGATGTCTATTTTGCGTTGCAGGAGTTGTAGCCGATGAACTGGGGCGCAGTCTGGGCGATTGCCCGCAAGGATGCAATGGTGGCGCTGCGCACGCGCGCGGTCGTGCTGCCGCTGATCATCGTGCCGCTGGTGCTAATGGTCGGCGTGCCGGTGTTAGTCGGTCTGATCTCCGGCATGGCGACGCGGCTTGACGTGCCTTCCTCGGATATGACGGAGCTGGCGCAATCGCTGCCCGCCGGCTTTGGCGAGCAATATGCCGGCCTGAGCGAAGTGCAAGCCGGCTACATCTACTTTATCCTCTATCTCTTTGCGCCGATGTATCTCGTGTTGCCGCTCATGGCTTCCTCTGTCGTAGCAGCGGATAGTTTTGCCGGCGAGAAGGAGCGCAAGACGCTGGAAGCGCTCGTCTACACGCCCACCACCGATCGCGAGTTGTTGCTGGCAAAAATCCTGGGTGGCTGGATCCCTGGCTCGCTGGTTGGGTTGGTCGGCTTTATCATCTACGCAATTGTGGCTGATATCATGACGTTCTACGTTGCCGGGCGCATTGTTCTGCCCAATCCACTCTGGCTGCTGTTGGCTTTCTGGGTGGGACCGGCGGCGGCGGCGCTCGGATTGGGCGTCACCGTCATCGCTTCGTCGCGCGTGAACACCTTCCAGGAAGCCTACCAGATCGGCAGTCTGGTGGTCTTGCCGGTGGTGTTGCTCGTCGTTGGGCAGGCGGCCGGCACGTTCATTCTGTCTGATTGGCTGGTGGCGTTGATGGGGCTGGTGTTATGGGCGCTCAACCTGGTGATTTTCGCCATTGCCGCCGCCACGTTTCGGCGGACAGCGCTCATGGCGCGTTTATAGACTGGCGCCGTCATGTCTGCGCAACAGGAGGTTGGCAAGATGCATGATCCATTTGCACCGTGGCTGGAGCACGGTGAAGTTGTGATCCTCGATGGGGCGCTGGCGACTGAGCTGGAGCGTCGGGGCGCCGATCTGAGCGATGCACTCTGGTCGGCGCGACTGCTGATCGACGCACCGGAGCTGATCCGCGCCGTGCATCTCGACTATCTGCGCGCCGGCGCCGACGTGTTGATCACCGCCAGCTATCAGGCCAGTCGCGAGGGCTTTCGTCGGCGTGGCCTCAACGAAGCTCAGGTCGCCACATTGTTCCGCCTGAGCGTACAACTGGCGGCCGAAGCAATCGAGGAGTATTGGGCCGACTTTCCGGCGCAGCACAAGCCGCGCCGTCCGCTCATCGCTGCTTCGATTGGCCCCTATGGCGCGTATCTCGCTGACGGCTCCGAATATCGCGGCGACTATGGCCTGAGCGTCGAGGCGTTGATGGCGTGGCACCGTCCACGCATGCAAGTGTTAGCGCAGACTGAGGCTGACCTCTTTGCCTGCGAGACGATCCCTTGCCTGGCGGAAGCAGAAGCCTTGACGCGCCTCTTGACAGAGTTTCCGCATATGCCGGCATGGCTCTCCTTCAGTTGCCGCGATGACGCCTCGCTTTCCTCCGGTGAACCGATGGTGGATGCGGCGCGGCTGGCTGGCGCTGCTGACCAGATCGTGGCGGTTGGGGTCAATTGCACGCCCCCTCGCTATGTGGAGGCGCTCCTGAGCGAAGCGCGGCGCGGCACGAACAAGCCGTTGCTTTGCTACCCCAACAGCGGTGAACGGTGGGATGCAGCAGCCCGCTGCTGGGTGGAAGGCACAGGCGTCACCGACTTTGCCGAGCCAGCGCGGCGCTGGCGCGCCGCTGGCGCCCAGCTGATCGGCGGCTGTTGCCGCACGACGCCCGCTGACATCGCCACGATCGCCCACGCTCTGCGCAGCCTGTAACCATTCCACGCTTCCTGCATCAAAGTGGATAGACAGATGCTAACGGGTTGATTACAAATGGAAAGCATGAGGAATACAACAATGGCGATTCTAAACGATGACATCAAACAGCAGGTGCGCGAAGTGTTGAGTGATCTGAACGCGCCCGTCAAGCTGGTTGTCTTTACCCAGGGTGAGGGTGGCGCAATCGAATGCCAGATGTGCGCCGAAACGCGCGCCCTGATCGAAGAGGTGGCGGCGCTGTCGGACAAAGTAAGCGTCGAGGTGCGCGACTTCGTCAAGGACAGTGAAGTGGCGGAAGCCTACGGGATTGACAAGATTCCTGCCGTCGCCGTGGTGCGTGAAGGCGATGAACCGGCCGACTTCGGCATTCGCCTCTTCGGTATCCCTTCCGGCTATGAATTTGGCACACTGATTGAGGACATTCGTCTTGCCAGCAGCGGCAATCCGGAGCTGAGCGAGAAGACGCTGGCGCAGTTGGCGCAGTTGACCAGCCCAGTGCAAATCCAGGTCTTTGTTACACCGACCTGCCCGTATTGCCCGCGCGCGGTGTTGCTGGCGCACCGCCTGGCCATGGCAAGCAATCTAATCACCGCCGCGATGGTCGAGGCGACCGAGTTTCCGCATCTGGCCAACCGCTACCAGGTCTACGGTGTCCCTCGCACGGTCATCAACGACGTGATCCACATCGAAGGCGCCGTGCCTGAAACGATGCTGATCTCCAAGCTGATGAATGTCAAGGATGATGCCTTCATGCAGCAGGCGCGTCTCCGCTGGGAAGCAAATCTGAACTGAGGCAAAAGGCTTCTGTCAGGCGTCACTCGTCAAGCGCAAACAGTGCGTGCAACCAGTGACGCCTGACGCGTGATGTTCACCGCCGCACGCATTGCGCATTACGCCTCGCTCGCTGCTATAATCTGGCGCATGACGATCGAACTGCATGCGCCGGATGTGGCGCTCACCGCAATGAGCGGCGACGAAGGTGACCTGATCCAGCGGCTGCGCGCTGGCGACAAGAGCGCCTGCGCCGAGTGCATCGACCGACATAGCGCTGGCGTCTACCGCCTGGCGCTGCGGATGGTCAACGATCCGCACGAGGCGGAAGATATCGTGCAAGAAACCTTCCTCAATGCATTTAAGGCGATCGATAGCTTCGAGGGGCGCGCAGGCCTGGGCACCTGGCTCTATCGCATTGCCTACAACACGGCGTTGATGCGGTTGCGCAAGAAACAGCCACTCTACGTCTCCATCGATGCTACATCTACCGGCAATGAAGAGGAAGGTCTTACAACGCCTCTCCAGTTGTTCGACTGGTGTTGTCTACCAGAAGAGGATTTTCAAACCAGCGAAGCTCGCACAGAATTGGAGCGGGCAATCGCTGAGTTGCCGGAGACCTTGCGCGCAGTTTTTGTCTTACGTGAGCTGGAGGGGCTGAGCACCGACGAAACTGCGCAAGTGCTCAACGTTTCTGTCGCCAATGTCAAAGTTCGCTTGCACAGGGCGCGTCTGTGGCTGCGCGAGCGGCTGGCAGGCTACTTTACCGAGTTGGCTTCACAAGCAACAGAACAGACGGCGCATACATGAGTTCCAACACCAATCGTGACCTCGTTCCTGCGGGGGAGATGCGAATGGCGCACACAAACTGCGAACATCTACTCGCCGATCTCTCGGACTATATCGACGGGGAAGCTGCCGATGCGGTGTGCGCCGAGATCGAGCGCCACTTGGCTGATTGCGCCGATTGCCGCGCCGTTGTCGACACCCTGCGTAAGACCATCTATCTCTATCGCAATCTGCCACAGCCGGCATTGCCGGAAGCCACACGCACCCGCCTGCTCGCCGCCTTCACTTTCGATACGGCGCCCGACACATAGAGCACAGTCTCGTGTTCCAGTCGATTCCGCATCTTTTCGGCGCTTGTCCGTGCTTGACAAATCGATACTTATCGATATAAAATCTTCGCCAGTGCAGATCATCGTATCTGCACACAGTTTAATTCATTGTATCGACGAGTATCGATAGGTAATCGTGTAATCACCGAAGGAAGGCGACCATGATCCAACTGACCGAAATTCACGAAGTCGTGCAAGAGCGCTACGGTGCAATTGCCGAAAACCGCACCAGTTGCTGCGGGCCGACTGGCTGCTGTGACGACGCCTCCAACGCGGCGCAGCTCTACGACGCCGAACTGCTGGCCGGGCTGCCTGCCGACGTGACTGGATTGTCGCTAGGGTGTGGCGATCCTGTCACGATTGCCGGGTTGCGACCGGGCGAACGCGTACTTGATCTGGGCAGCGGCGGCGGCATTGATTGTTTTCTCGCCGCGCGTCAGGTTGGGGCGGACGGCTACGTGATCGGTGTGGACATGACGCCCGCCATGCTGGCGCAGGCTAACGCCAACAAAGCGCGCATGGGGGTGACCAATGTTGAATTCCGTCAGGGGCAGATCGAGGCGCTGCCGGTCGAAGATAACAGCATCGACGTGGTGATGTCCAACTGTGTGATCAACCTGGCGCCGGACAAGCTGGCTGTCTTCCGCGAGGCATTTCGCGTACTCAAGCCAGGCGGGCGCGTGGCGGTGAGCGATATTGTGACTGAGGGCGAGTTCAGCGATGCACTGCGCGCCGATCTCGCGCAGTGGGCCGAGTGCGTCACCGGCGCCATCGACGTCGAGGCATACATTGCGCAGATGCGCGCCGCTGGTTTCACCAATATCAGCGTAGCCGACAAGCGATCTGCTGAAGAGATTGTGCCGATCCGACCCGGCATGCCACGCGTCTACAGCGCGCGCGTGACGGCGATCAAGCCGTAAACGGAGAGATTGGGAGATTGGGAGATTAGAGATTGGAGATTGATGCAATCCTTGCCATGATCCTCAATTGCCCAATCTCTCAATCTCTCAATCCCTCAATCTCTCCATCTCTCAATCCCTCAATCCCTCAATCCCTCAATCTCTCCATCTCTCAATCCCTCAATCCCTCAATCTCTCCATCTCTCAATCCCTTAATCGCCTCCTTTATTCCCTCTCATGCTATACTCTTCCGAGCAACACTTTGATCGAGCTATGCAACTGAGTTGTGCCGATGTCCCACAAGATTCTGCTGGCTGACGACGAACAATCGATCCTTGACACGGTCGGCGCCTATCTGCGTCAAGAGGGTTATCACGTTATGACCGCCACAAACGGTCGCGATGCGCTCTTCCTCTTCCGCCATGAACAGCCCGATCTGGTCATCCTCGACGTGATGATGCCGGAACTGGACGGTTGGGCGGTGGCGCGTGCAATTCGTAAGGAGAGTGACGCGCCGTTGATCTTCCTCACCGCGCGCATCGACGATATCGACCAGGTGACCGGGCTAGAGATCGGCGCCGATGAATATGTGACCAAGCCCTTCAGCCCGCGCGTGTTGGTGGCGCGCGTGCGCGCCCTGCTGCGTCGCACTCACGGTGAACTGGGCGGCGAGCCGACGCGCTGGCGCGTGCGCGACTTGGAGCTCGACGCCGACATGCGCACAGTCACCTTGCGTGGGCAGCCAATCGAGTTGACGCCCAGTGAGTTTGGCGTGCTACAGGTGTTGATCTCTCGTCCTGGACGCGTCTTCACGCGTATGGAACTGCTTGATCAGCTGCAGGGCGAAGCCTACGCTGCCTACGAACGCACCATCGATGTGCACGTCAAGAATCTACGCGCCAAGATCGAACGCGACCCCCGCGCACCAGAATATATCGAGACTGTCTACGGCGTCGGCTATCGCATGCGCCCCGACCTCGCGTGAGCACACGATGAACAAACTTTGGGTGCGTCTCAGCCTGGGGTTCTTGCTGCTGACCTGGGTGGTGTTCGGTGTAGTGACGCTGGTTGTTTATAACTCGGTGCAGACGAGTTTCCGTGAGTATGTCAACGAGCGTGACGCTGCGCTCTTTGGTTCGCCGCTGATCACGGATTTGGTCAACTACTATCGCACCGCCGGGAGTTGGGAGGGCGTGGCGGCGCTGCTCGGCCAACCAGGGCGAGGGCGCGGCGTCGGTGGACATGGGCCGCAAACCTACATCGCTACACCGGATCACGTGATCGTCGCGGCAACGGATGCAACGTGGGTTGGTCTGACGTTGGAGTCTATCGGCGCCAGCCGCACCACGCCCCTGTTGTTGGATGGCCAACTCATCGGGATTCTGGGACAGCAGACGCCAGGCGAACAGGCGCTCCAGGCAGCGGAACAGCGCTTTGTCGAACAGGTCAGGTGGGGGTTGGCGCTGGCGGGCAGCGTGACGACGCTGTTGGCGCTGGCGGCTGGGGTGCTCCTAGCCTTCAGCCTCACACGCCCGCTCCAACTGCTGGCGACGCGCTTGTCACATTGGACAGCTGCAACCGTCGGTGAGCAGGTGCCGGTGGAGGGCAGCGCCGAGGTGCGTCAGCTGGCGGGTGAGTTCAACGCCATGTCGCAACGCCTGGCGGAAGCCGAACAGGTGCGTCAGCAGATGGCCGCCGACGTGGCGCACGAGCTGCGCACGCCCGTCACGGTGCTGCGCGGCCATCTGGAAGCCATGATGGATGGCGTCTACCCACTCGATGTGGAACATGTAGCGGTTGCCTACGAGCAAACGCTACATCTCAGCCGCTTGGTCGAGGATTTACGTTTGTTGACGCAGGCGGAGGCGGGTCGGCTGCCGCTCAAATTCGAGTCCGTGACGCCAGGCGATCTGGTGCGGCGCGCGGCTGCACGCTTTGCGCCGTTGGCGCAGGACGCTGGCGTCAGCCTGGTGGTGGATGAGGGCGCCCTGCTGCCGACCATCCGCGCGGACCGCGACCGCCTGCTGCAGGTCTTCGATAATTTGCTGATCAATGCGTTGCGCCACACCCCGACCTCTGGCGCAATTCGGCTGCGCGTCTTGCAGGACGATGGTATGGTGCGTTTCATCGTCGCCAACACCGGCGAGATCGATGCCGAGACGGCTGCTCACCTCTTCGACCGCTTCTGGCGCGCCGATGATGCGCGCAGCCGCGACGCTGGCGGCAGCGGGTTGGGGTTGGCGATTACACGCCAGCTTGTCCGGCTGCATCAGGGCGAAATCCATGTGGAGACGGGCGACGGCGAGACGCGGTTTGTGATTGACCTGCCTGCTGCTTCACCGTGATCACGCCAGGTTGGTTGCGCCGAGAATCCCCACCGGTAGACGCCTGCTTGATGAGGTTCTTTTGACGTTTGCGCCGCTTCAAGCATGGCGTGGATGGTCACATCGAGATTGAACCCTTGCGAAATTCCGTCTTGCCGACAATGGCGTTGACGACCACGGGCTGACCGTGTGCAGCGAGCTCCCGCGCCTGCGCCAACATTTCTGCCGTCAACTCCGGGTCGTCAAGGCGCACGCCGGCGGCGCCCAAACCTTGTGCCATGCGGTCGTAGTCGCTGTACGCCAGCTCCGTTGCCACCGGGTCGCCGAGCATCTCGACCTGCTCGCGCGCGATCTGTGACCAACTAGCATCGTTGCCGATCACGGCCAACACCGGGAGACGGTGGCGCACAAAAGTATCGAATTCGGTGGCGCTATAGCCGAAGGCGCCGTCGCCAAAGAGCACCCACACCTCGGCGTCGGGATGGACGAGCTTTGCGCCCAGGGCAAAACCGGCGCCTACGCCCAATGTGCCAAATGCACCCGGATCGAGCCAGCGCAAAGGGCCTGGCGGCTGAACGATATACGAAGCCGTCGCCACGAAGTCGCCGCCATCGCCGATGAGGATCGTGTTCGGCGTAACCTGGCGGTCGATCTCCATGCACAGATGCAGTGGGTTGATGTTGCCGGTGGGCGCAAGCGACTGTCGGGCGATCTCCGCATTGCGCGCATCGTCGCGCGTGCGCAACTGTGCAAGCCATGTCGACCAGGATGCCGGGCGCGGCGCAGGGGGCAGGGTGGCGGCCAGGGTGCGCAGGGTCAACGATGGGTCGGCCAGTAGTCCAATGTCGGGCTTGCGATTCTTAACAAGATCGGTGGGGCTGCGGTTGATCGATATGAGTGTTGCGCTGCGGCGAATATGATTGCCGTAATCCAGCCGGAAGTCGCAGGGGACGCCAGCCAGCAACACACAGTCGGCCTCGCGCAGCGCCTCGCGACGTTTGTGGCGCAGTTGCAGCGGATGGTCGCGCCCCAGCAATCCGCGCGCCATCCCCGACAGGTAGACCGGCGCCCCAATGGTGTGGAGGGCTGCCGCCAGGTCATGGGCGTGGGCAACGTCGAGCAGCGCCTGGCTGCCGACCAAAATCACCGGGCGTCGTGCGCGGTGCAAGCGTTCAGCCACCTTGCTCACGAGCGCTGGAGATGGCGCCAGAGATGCAACGTCGATGCGTGGGCCGGCTTTGGCGTTCTGCGCGCCGCTGAAAAGTCGGTTCACGTGAAAGCGCAGGTAGTGTTTGAGCGCCCTGTCAGCCACCGACCTGCCGCCGCGATCAGCGCCGTACCAGGTGCGCACTGTCGCCTCGTCATAGAGTAAGTCGACCGGACACTCCACAAAGACAGGGCCAGGCACGCCGGTTTGCGCCTTGCGAAACGCTGTTTCCAACACCGGCGTTAGCTCTTTGACGCGGCTGACCCGTTGCGCCCACTTGACTACTGGGCGCACTGCCGCCATCTGATCGATATCCTGGAGTGCGCCCCGCCCCTGTAATGCGGTCGGCGCGGCGCCGCCGATCAACACCACCGGCGACTGCGCCATCTGCGCATTCTTCAGCGCTGTGATCGTGTTGGTGACGCCAGGGCCGGCCGTCACGGCGGCGACGCCCGGTCGTCCTGTCAGGCGTGCAACGGCGTCGGCGGCGAAAACGGCTGTCGCTTCATGGCGCGTATCGATCACGCGGATGTCGCGTTGCCTGGCGGCCACCAGAATTGGCGAGATGTGGCCGCCAACTAACGTAAAGAGAAAGGGGGTTCCTTGCGCCCGGAGAACTTCGGCCACCAACTCGCCACCATGCATCGATGAACCTGCCTTGATGTGTCGCTTATGGGAAAATCACCGCCCGGATTGTAACAGCCTTGCATGGCTGTGCCAAGATGGTCCGTTGCATGTATACTATGTGCCCTATTATTGAAAAGATGACCTCTCGACAGGGTGAACTGCAATGAATGAAATCGGCAGACTCTTGATGATAGCTGGCGCAGGGATGTTTCTGGTTGGTCTGTTGATTGTGATAGGTGGGCGCTTTGCCTGGTTTGGCAATCTACCCGGCGACCTCGTTATCAAGCGCGACAACCTCACCATTTATGCACCAATTGGGACGATGATTTTGCTCAGCATCTTGCTTACAATTGTCTTGAATGTGGTGGGACGCCTGTTTCGTTAACCGGTGATTCCGGCAGGGGGTGTCGATTGGCTCGAAGACAACGTGCATCGCATGTACAAGGCAAGCCGCCGTCGCTATTGGCGCGCGTGGCGCACCTGGCAATCGGTTCGGTGTTGACCGCCGGCGATCTGGTGGATGAGGGCGTGACGGCCGTGTGGTCGGTCAATCGGCGCGTACTGACGACAGTAGAACGCGTCGCCGAGCCGCTGCTGGCGCCGCTCGACGCCGTTGGCGTGACGCAGATCGTGCGCCAGCAAGTCACGTCGATCACCACCGCCGTTGAGACCATGGTCGGCGATCTGGAAAGCAAGGGGCGCACAGGGCTGCTGGATGGCGATGGCGCCGCCGCCGAGTTCATCGGCGGTGTGATCGACAATGTGCTGGCGTATCTCCGCCAAAACCCGGAGGTCGCCGCGTTGATTGACGCCCAGGTTGAACGTCTGCTCCCCGTGCTGGGCGCGCATCCGGCTGTACAGCAACTGGTACGCGAACAGGTGCAGGCAATCTTGCCGACATTGACCAACGATCCTGCCGTACAGGAATTGATTCGCGCGCAGGCAGGTCAGTATATTGCCTATCTCCAGAGCGCCCCCGACACCGTGCAGCCGCTGATTCGGCAACAGGGCGACATCTATATCGACTATCTGAACGATCACCCGGCGCCGGTGCAGACGTTGGTGCAGGGGCAAAGCCTCAGCCTGGCCAGCCAATTGCGCGACGAGGTGCGCGAACGCACAGTGACCGGCGACTCGCTCGTCGACTCGATTGTGCGCAGCATCCTGCGCCTGAGGCCGCGTGAGGAGTTGCCGCCCCCGCCTGAGGATGTTCAGCGGCGGGCGGAATCGGGCCGGCTCACGTCGGACTATGTCAGGGAGCGCAACCATGGCGCAGCGTAATCTGGGACTGATGGGACAGTACGCCGGTTTTGTCACGCGCGCGGTCGCCATCGTCATCGATATTCTGATCGTCATTGTCTCCGTGCTGGTGATCACGGCAGCCATCAGCCTGCCGTTGGACTTCTTCCTCGGCGTCAACATGCAGACCTGCCAGGTGACAACGAGCGGGCCTTCGGTGCTGCGCAGTTGGGAGGGGATGCGCCAACTGTTATGCACCACCGTCAATGTGACTTCCATCGCCATTGCCGTGCTGACTGGACCGCTTTACTTCATCTTTCTGGCGACTGCCGGCGGTCAGACGGTCGGCAAGTATATCATGGGCGTGCGCGTCGTCAGGCTCGACGGCAAGCCGATGAATTACTGGGACGGTACGTTGCGCTGGTTTGGCTATCTGGTGTCGTTGTTGCCGTTGGGGCTGGGTTTCCTTTGGGTGATCGTCGATGATCGCCGGCGTGGCTTTCACGACAAGCTCGCTGGCACCTGCGTGATCTATTCCTGGCGCGCGCAACAGAATGAGCGTTTGTTGACCCGCATCCAGCGTTTCTTTGGGCGCGTCACCAAACGCAATCGCGTCGATCTGATGCGCACGTTGGCGACGCAGCCGGCCGAATTGGTGACGCTTGCCGTGCCGGGCTTCAATGCACTGACCGATCTGTTGCGCATCGTGAACGGTGGCGTTCAAAACGGCAGCTTCGAGATCATTGGGCTGCAGGAGTATGCCAAGAGCGCCGACGGCCAGGTTAACCAGCTCGAGCTTGATCCAGAAATCGGCAACATCAGTCTGGTGGAATTCTCGCAATATGGCGGCCTTACACCGGCGCGCATTCATCAGATTCGCGATGAACTGCCCAACGACCATTTTGCGTTGGCCGTGCTGCTTCGAGAGGATGAAGCTGACAAGCTGGTCAAGTTGGTGGCGCGCCGCACCGCTGCCCAGATTCGTCGATATGAACTGCGTCACGTTGTAGGCAACATAGCTGCGACGGGGGGCGCCACATCGTCGTTGCCACCGGCGCTCGCGCTCAGCGATGCTCCCAGCGAGGCAGCGCTTTCTGCATTCCCTGCGGCGTCCATTGCCCCGGCGTCGCCCGCACCAACTACAGCGACATCGTCGTCAACTGCACCGGGCGCATCGTTGTCTGCATCGAATGGTGGCGTCGTGACTGCCTTGCCCACCGACACGGTCGCCGAACTGTTGGCCCGCATCGATGCATTGAAAGCCGAACAGAGTGCGCTCCGGCTCGAACTCGCCACCAAACATGAGGCCCTGATTCGGCTGGAATCACTCGTGAAGAGCACTGATGAGCGACTCGCCGGGGTGCTGGCCGGACACACCGCTGAGGACGCTGCACCTGTGGCGCTGACTGCGGCAAGTCCAGCGCCGCGTTATCCTGCTCTTGCCGAGCTTGAGGCGCGGCTGACGTCATTGCCGATCACCAAAGCAAACGCAATCGACGCAGCTATTGCTGCGCAAGTCTTCCCGCAGGTTGTCGTCACACCTCAGGACCTGACCGCCATCCGTGGCATCGGACCCGTCTTCGAACAGCGTCTCTATCGCGCCGGCATCGGCGCCTTCTGGGAGGTCGCCACGTTGGATGACGACGCGCTGCGCACCATCCTGGCATTGACCGACCTGCAACAGATGCAGGTCGATCTGGCGGCAATCCGCGCTGATGCACGGCGGCTGGCAGAGGAAAGTGGGACGGTCGGGCTGCTCTGGCAGGGTCAGCCGCCCGATGACTTTGAACCGATTGTCGGGATCGGGCCGGTGTTCGAGCAGCGCCTGTACGACGCCGGCATCCGCACCTATGCGGCGCTGGCCGCTTGCACGCCTGATCAGCTAGCGCAGATTGTCAATGCGCCCAAGCCTGCACAGCCCGACTATGCCAGCTGGATTGCCCAGGCGCAGCGGCTGGCAGGTCGGTCCGAATGAAGGATAATGCCTGTATTTCAGCAGTTCACGATTTTGCCCCAAGCAAAGATGCGAATGGCGCTTCTTCATCTCACGTTATCTCAGGTCATCTCACGGTAGACGTTTGTTGGCGCCAGCGCGCGTTCGCTGCCACCAGACTGTTCCGCCTGCGCCTACAACGCCGATCAGCAGCAACAGCGCCAATACCAGGCTGCTTGCATCCGCTGGGCGGGTTTCAGGCGTTGACGTCAACGCGACTGCGCCGGCCTCATTCAAGGCAACCGGGGTAGGTATTGCGGTTGCGACAAGGCTGGGCTGTAGCGCTGGACTGCGTAACTCCGCTACGGAGACTCGCCCCTCGGCTACATCCTGCGCGAGCATTTGGGGTTGTTCGCCAGGCAGGAGCAGATAACCCGCCAGCCAGTCCAGATCGGCCACCGGTTCGACGGCAACCAGCTGCGCCAGCACGTCGCCCGGTAACGCCAGCAGCGCCGTGCGCTTGTCAGCAGACAGCGCCAGCAATTTCTGCGCGCCTTCCTGCCCCAGTGCTGTCAGCGCCGCGAAGGCCGCCGGCGTAAATTCATCCGGTCTTGCCTGGCGATGCATTCCCCAGGCGGCGACCAGGTCAAGTTGGTCGTGCGCCAGGGTGGCCCAGGCGATGGTGACGGCGGTGTTGTGCGTGTCCCGCAGTATCGTCAGGGCTGCGTCGGGCATGGTGAGAAGCTGGGTTAGCGTGCCATCGGCCAGGGCGCGGTCCAGCTCGGCGCGTCCCAACTCGCGCATGTAGAAGTTGACCAGCCCGGCCACGCTCTCCATCTCGTTGAGCGTGACTTCTTGCAGCAGGCGCTGGAAGTCGGGGTTTGCCTCAGCGACGGCGCAAACATATTCGTACGCACCGCAAAACCCCTGCCACTGCTCGGTCAGACTGACAGCTGTCTCCAGCGCGATGATCGAGGCCTGTTCGGGCAGGTCGTCCTTGACTGCGGTCGCGATCTCCTCCTGAATCTTGAGCTTGACCTCCTGGCTCTGCAGCCCTTCCTGAATCTGCGGCAGCGCGCCCTGTCCACCCTCCCACAGGTCATAGACGATCATGCCGATGCCGATGATCCAGCCGGCAATCGGGATGAAGGAGGAGCCGGCCTTGCCCAGGATGCGCCCGACCACCTTACCCGCCACGCGCTGGGCGATCTTCTGACTGAGCTTCTGACTCAGCCGATAGACAAGCTGCGTCGCCAGGATCGTGCCCACCCCGGTCAGCGCAAGTTGGTGGTTGGTCAACGCGTTGATTTCAGGCGCAGCAAGCGGCTCCAGTTTGATGTGCTGCGTCTCTTGCTGCACGCGTTCGGCAAAGAGCGAGAAAAAAGCTTCTGAGTATTGTTCGCCCACGTATGCCTGCAGGCAGAGCAGCGCCACAGATGCCGCCTGTGCAAATTGCGTCTCGACCTCGCGCGCCACTGTGGCGCCCACTGCAGCCGACAGCGCATCCAATTTGGTGCGAAAGGTGGGTGAGCCAAAAGCGTCATTGGCGACGCGTTCGGCGTACTCTTGCGCCTTCTCACCCCACCAGCCAGAGATCAGCCGGTTGAGGTAGTCATCGGTGTGCATGATCTCATCGACGGCGCGGGCGACTTCAGCGTCGATGGCGGCGTCCATGCCCAGTTCCGCCCACTTCTGCGCCACAATGGCGTTGACATCGAGTGGTGTTGCATCATTTTGCAGCACAGCCAGTACGTGCCCTTCGATTTCGCTGCGCAACTGCGTGCGGTCAATCCGGCTACAGTCGCCGACCGTATACTGACTTGTGACGTCGCGTTGGTAGGTAGGGGCAGCGGAGACAGGCATCGCAGTCAGCGCCAACGCAACGATCAGAAAAATTGTCAACCAGCCGCGCAGCCGCGCCCTGAGCATTATCACTTTGCGCCCCTGCTTACGTCACTCATGCAACATCCTCACTCTTCCGGCGCGCACCAATCTGCGAAAACGGCAAACGGCGTTTCGCCCCCCGCAACCCATCCCTGCCTTCATGCCAACACGCGAAACGCGTTGCCATACACCACGACCTCGACGCCGCCCTCCACTACAACAGGATTGGCGATTTTGACGCCGATGACGCCGTCGTAACCTTTTGCACGCGCCTGTGCGTCCAGTTCCGACAATGCGCCATCGACGGCCTCACGGATCAGCGCCTCGTAGTGTGTCATGCGTCCGCCCACCAGGTTGCGGATGTTTTCGCGGATGTCTTTGACGACATTTGCCGCCCGCACGTGCACCACTGTCAGCAATTCGCCCAGTTCGATCCTGGCGGTGGGGTGTGAATCGAGTGCAATCAGCATGATGAACCTGTCCTATGATTTACGTCGGCGCAGAACACTAAGCGGCTGGAAGAGCCAACCGAGCACCCCCCACACGATGCGCAGCGCCACCAGCACGAACGCAAGCAGCCCGACGCCGCCCCCCACCGTGGGCCACAGTCCGTATTTCGCCCAGAATAACGGCGGTGTCACGGCGCCTGTCAACACTGCGCCAGCATCAGCCAGATAATCCAGGCCGCTCTGCCGCCCTGTCAGGAACGTGATGGTTGCGTCTACATCGGCGGCGCTGGAGAGTGCGTCGCTTTCACCCAGGCGCTGGAGTGTAGCGATGGCTTCTGGCTGGCTGAGCAGACGGGCAACGAGCTGGTTGCGTTGCGCCGGCGCGAGCGCAGGCAGTTGCGCGGCCAGCCACGTCAGTTCGTCTGGCGTCAGCAGATTTGCCAGCGCGCTGAGATTGGCGTCCGCCAGTTGCAGCAACGGTCCCAACGCCGCTGGGGGCAGCAACGCCAGCCGGGCCACGGCGGTCTTGTCGTCAAGCGCAAGCAGCGCGTCAAGTTGGGTGAGATCGATTTGCGAGGGCGCCAAATGTTTGTGTAGCTCTAGCGCCACGACTTGGCCCAGGCGGCTGCCCACAACGGCGTGCCAATCCAACGCAGTCTGCAGGGAACCGCTGTCGCGCACCAGCGTGATCGCGACGTCGGGCAGCGCCAGCACCTGACGCAGCGTATCATCCGCCACGGCGGCGTCGAGCGCGGCGCGACCGCCAGCCTCCTGCACGATGCCCACCAGTTGTACGAGTTTCGTCAGCTCTTCCTGAGTGTGCAGCGTTGCCAACAACGCGGCGAAATCTGGGTCTTCCGCCGCCAGTTCTAGCACCTGTTGGAGCGTGCGTTTGACCGTGCGCCATTCGGCAAAGAGGTCGTTCGCCACGCTGCGCGCCAGGGCGGGCGTCTCGCTGCTCAATTCCGGCCGGATTGACGCTGCAATCTCCTCGCGCACGCCGGCTTTTACTGCCGCCGACTTGAGCGAAGCTTCAATTTGCGGCAGCGCACCATCGCGGCTGGTATAGAGGTCGTAGGCGATCATACCGGCGCCGATCAGCCAACCGGCCAGCGGCACTACGGTCGTACCGACGCGCCCCAGCACACGCCCGACGATACGCCCGGCTACGCGCTGCGAGATGCGCTGCGCCACGCTGGTCATAATCTTGCGCGTGATCTGAGCGGCGATGATTACACCGACGCCGCCCAACGCCAGCTGATGTTCGCCCACCAGCGTCAGGATATCCGGGCTGGCGACCTCAGCGTTGACCAGTTGTGCGCTCGATGTGGCGGCGGCGACGCGGCTCTCGAAGGCGCGCACCAATGCCGCCGAGTAGTTCGTGTCGATAAAGGTCTGCATACAATAGAGCGCCGCCGAAGCCGAGTCCGCCGACGCCATCGTCAGTTCAGCCGCAATCTCACCGGAAATGGCGGTTGCAAGCGTTTCCATTTGCGCGCGTAAAGTCGGCGCATCGAAGGTGTAGGTCGCCACTGCCAACGTCAGCTCACGCGCCAGATCGGGCGACCATGCGGAGAGGAATTTGTCCCACAGCTCGGTCTCGCTCTGCACGCGCGCGACAGCTTGCGTGACCGCTGCATCCAGCGCCTGGTCCATTTCCTGTGCAACCCATGCGCGGGCAATGATGGCGTTGAGGTCGAGTGTAGCGATCTGATCGGCAAAAATCTGTTGCGTCACTGCATTCAGTTCATCTTGCAGTGTTGTCTCGTTAATGGCGCTACAATCGCGCAGGACGGCGCTTTGCGCCCCCGGCTGTTGCTGCGCAACGGGCGCAGCCATTGCCGGCGTCGCAGGCAGCGCCAACCCGACGATCAGCAGCAGGTTCAATAGTCTTGACCAGAGATTACGTTTGAGGTCGTTCACACATGGATGCATGGTTCCGTTCGTAAGACCCTTCAGTAGCGCCAATTTCCGTGTTCATTCCAGGTTGGCTTAGTAGTCTTCCCGGAAGTTCTAGAGCGACCGGGAAGACAGTGACGGCCACGACGCGACAAAATCGAAATCAATCCTTGGCGCGCGCAAAACATTGTCCTGCCTTGACCGGCGCATTGCCGGGCAGACAATGTTTTGCTTTCACCTCATACGTTTTTTATGGTGTAAAAGTTTCCCGGAGCAAAGCGCTTACAGCGAAATGCCCATCAACCCACGCGTAATCTGGAAGTCGATGTTGCCTGTTTGCATGCGGTTGGGGATGTAGCGATGCGCAGCCAGCGCACCTAACCGCTCCAGAATCTGCATCGCCCACATCGCCGGATCGCCTTCCAACCACAAGTCAAGTTCACTGGCCACGTCAGGCGAGCAATCGTCCGACGTCGCCACTTCCAGGACAGGCACGAGCGGATGGCCTTGCACCGGCTGCGCGCCGACATAGACAAGCACAGCATCGACGCCCGTTGCGCCCAGCCCGGTGACAATCTCCACCGGATGATCGGTGGGCGTTGCCATGATGTGCAGACCGGGGGCGGTGATGCGTCCAGAGTAAGCAAGGGTTGGTTCGATAGGATTGGATGTGGCCAGGAGGTCATCGATAAACGGCGGCGTGTGCAGCAGATAGCCCGATTGTGCAATCACGACTGTTCCGCCAGCCGTTGCAACGTTAGCGGCGATCTCCGCTAGTGCGGTTGCTGCTGCTGGCGGCAGCGGCGCCGTCGCCAGCAGACCCAGACGCAGCGACGCCAGGCTGCCCTGCGTCGAGCGCGGGGCCGGATCATGTAGCGCCGTCTCGGCAAACCACGCCTCGATGCGGTCGAGCACGCTGGCAATGCCACCGTCGAGCTGGACGCTGGCCCAGCCGAAGCGCGCCAGGTCGTAACCCAGTTCGGTAAGCCTACGGCGCATGAAGTCGTTGTGGGTCACTTCGCAGCCATGCTCCAGCAGCAGCGTGCGTCCGGCCAGGCGGTGGGTGGCGTAGCCGAGCAGCGTCGGCGCTGACATTGTGATCGCCTCGCCGGTGGCGTCGGAACAGCCCTCGGTGTGCACCAACGCCACATAGCGGGAGCGCGCCGGCCCGATGCCCACGCTGCGGCGATTGAGCCGATCCGCCGCCAGCCGCGCCACCTGCGCCGCGCACAGACTCGTCGGCACAATCAGCCCTACTTGCTCAAAGACCGGACCTGCCGCCGTATCTAATGCCGGGTAGACAAATTCCAACCGCCGCGCGGGCGGCCTCACCTGCAAAGGTGATACGCCACCCATCTCCGATCGCGATTCTCCAATCCCCCAATCTCCTGATCTTCCATCTCCTCCGCTCTGCCGCCAATTGCGCCAGATTTGCACCTGTGCGTGTCCGGCGCGCTCACCGGCGGTGCGCTCGCCACTTGCCACGCGCAGCGTCAGGTCGACCAGCGCTTCGCCAAGTGTGTCCAGGGCTGCGCCGTCGAGATAGGCGCCCGCATTGACGTCCATGTCTTTTGCCAGCAACGTAAAGCGCGGCGTCGTGGTGACAACCTTGATCGTCGGTGCGAAGGGGAAGTTGGTCACCGAGCCGTTGCCAGTGGTGAAGTAGATGAGATTGCAGCCCGCAGCCACCTGCCCGGCGACGCTCTCCAGATCGAGACCGGGGCTATCCATAAAGTAGAAACCCGGCTCCAGCATGCGCTCGCTATAGTCGATCGCATAGTCAAGCCGTGTGTCGGGATGCTTCTTCATCGCCGCCCCGATCGATTTCAGGATGATGTTGTATAACCCGCGAAATTTGTTGCCGTCCGAGGGATTGCCCTCCGCCGAGGCGCCATGCGCAGCTGCGTAGGCGATAAACCGATCGCGAATAGCCAGATACCGCTGGGCGGTGGTCAGGTCGCGCACGCGGTCAAGCATGTACGGTTCGGCGCCGATCAACTCTGGTGTTTCGGCGATGTTGGCATAACCGCCATAGCTAACGATGCGATGGGCAGCCCAGCCGATCAACGGATTGGCGGAGACGCCAGAGAAGGCGTCCGAGCCACCGCATTGCAGCGCGATCTTGAGCTGCGCAGCCGAAGCGAGTGTGCGCGGCGTGGCATTGACCATCTCCAGCCAGCCGGCGACGATCGTTTCGGCGCGCGCCAGGTTTGCTTCGAACGCGCCCTGAATTGACATAAAAGCGTGTGGCGTTTCGTCAAGGGGATAGCCATGTTCTTGCATGAATGTGCGCAGCACGGTATTGTTGATCGGCTCCCAGCCGGCATCCACGATCAGCGCAGCGCCAACGTTGGCATGGACAATGAAGCCGGCCAGCGTACGCAAGACGTGGTCGCGGTTGTTGGCGTCAGGCACGCTCCCCTCGGTGTGTGCGACAGCGACGATGCCATCGAGGTTGGGGTGTTTTGCCGCCAACCCCTTGAGCCGCTCTTCCAGCGCACGCACAAAACTGCCTGTCGCCGAACTGGCGCCGATCAACGCGATGAAGTTGCGCGTACCCACCCCGCGCGCGGGGCTACGCTGGTAGCCCCAAAAACTCGGGGATGCGGCGAGGCGCGGGGTGGGCGGGCTGGGCCGGAAAGCGGCCGGATCGAGCGTGTAGTCGATGGCGCGATCCACGAAATTGGGAGTGTCGGGCAAGACGGCGATAACGCTACGATTACGCAGCGACTTGAGTGTCTGGGTGTTGCAGACATACTCACCCGCCGCAATCGGACGTGTCGCCGCGCCGAACGGAAGATGCCACGACAGGAGCAGTTCGCCAGCCGCAAGCGGGCGCACGGCGAATCGGTGGCCTTCCAACACGGTATGTGAGAGCGGTGTTGGCGCGCCGTCTAGCCACACCAGCTCACCCGCCTCCAGGCGGCGGATGGCGATGGCGGTGTTGTCGCCCGGCATGGGTAGACGGGCGACGTCGGCAAGTGCGTGCGGTGTGGACATGGCGTGATGGCTCCTATCAAACAAACCGTCGAACGCACGTTTAGAGCGAGCCGCGCACCTGTGCGATCAGCGGGTCGATCTCCTTGATCTTGGCATACTCGGCGTCCCAGAAGTCCTGATCGGCCATGCGGTTGATATAGCTGGCGTCATAGCCGAATCGCGTCCAGAGATCGAGCTTCATTTGGTGCAGGCGCGCTTGTTCGCCGCCCCTGGTGAGATCGACAATTTCACCCAGGCTGGCGCCCAGAAAGACGCTCTTGGCCCACATCTCAAGCTGGTCGTCAGTGGGCTTGCCGCCGTTGCGTTCATACAGCAGCTCGCTGACCGACGGATAACGGTCGTAAGAGTCGGTGGCGATGGTGACGACGTTGTCCTCTGGCCCCAACCCCAGGTGCTTGGCCGTCTTGATCGCGCCAACAACGTTACAGACGCAGCTTGGCCCAAAGCGACCCTGCAACGATGCGGCGATCTCTGCTGGCACGCCGAGCCGATCCGCCAACACGTGAGCGCCGTTTTGCAGCACCTCCATGCCACGCACGGTGTCCTCGTCGTGGATCAACATGAGGAGATCGCTGTTGAAGACGTTGTGGATCAGCGTCACCATCTTGTCACCGATGCCCTCGATGCGATGCTGTCCCTGGCCGCCGTTGTACAGAGTGCTGCACTCGCGCGGCTCGAGGGCGACAATCTTGGCGTCGGGATAGACTGCCTTGATGGCGTCGCCGGCTGCCAGTGTGCCGGCGCTGCCGGGGGCGCTGGCGAAGGCGGCCACACGTCCGTTGCCAATCCCTTTCACAGCATCGAGCGCAGCCTTGCCTGTCACATGACGATGGAAACGGTAGTTGGGCAGCAGCTCAAATTGCGCCAATGTGACATATTTTTCGGGCTTGCTGACATACGCGCTGTGTGTGCGCTCCAGCGTCAGGATCACGTCCGACTCGGTGCCGGGCGTCAGATCGAGATCGCCCTGATACTTGCGGATACGTTCATAGCGCTCCTTGCTCATGTTGTCGGGCATGACGACGATGGCTTTGTAGCCTTTTAACATGCTGATATAGGCGGTGCCGATGCCGAAGTTGCCGGTGCTTGGGCCAATGACGGTGCGGTCGCCGGGGCGCAGGTGTTCGAGCGCCTCATGCTCGGCCAGCGTGGCGTAGGCAGGGCCGACCTTCATGCTGCCGCTGGGAAAGGTGCGCCCGCTCAGTACGACGATGTTCGCCTGCACGCCGGTCAGTTCTTTGGGTAAAACAATTTTCTCGACGGTGTCGCCGGTGTTCTTCCAGTTGATATTGAAGAGATTAAGCGGATCGCGCTCATCCGCGCGAGCGGCGTTGGCGCGTTCACGCAGCGACGCAGGCAGCAACATGGGATTGCGCATCTCGGCGTAAGTGGGGCCAGGAATGATGGAACGGCTCACAGACGATTCTCCTTTGGAATTTGATGATGCAGACACATGGCGACCTACCTAGAAGGCGGCGCCCGGAAATTGTCTGTACAGCATAAACACAAGCGCGCAAAGATGCAATCCTGGCGGTGAATCCTGTACACTACATGGATTGTCGTTTCGCGCCATGCAACGTTGAAATCAGGAATCTATGAACAGCCTTCGCGACTACTTCCAGCTCGATCCCGATATCGTCTTTCTCAATCACGGCTCCTATGGCGCCACGCCGCGCCCAGTCTTCGACGTCTACCAGGAATGGCAGCGCCGCATCGAACGGCAACCGGTGCGTTTCTTTCAGGAAGAGGCCTTCCCTGCCCTGTGCACCGCGCGTACGGCGTTGGCCGCCTATGTTGGCGCCCGCCCAGAAGACTTGGTCTTTGTCCACAACGCCACTTTTGGCGTCAACGTCGTTGCGCACGCGCTCAATCTGCAGCCCGGCGATGAAGTGCTTACCACGACGCATGAATACGGCGCGTGCAGCAATGCCTGGGAGACAGTGTGCGCTGCGCGTGGTGCGCGCTACGTGCGGCAACCGTTCACCTGGCCTGTGCATGACGAAGCGCAACTGGTCGAGGAGCTCTGGCAGGGCGTGACCCCGCGCACCAAAGTGCTCTACTTCAGCCATATCACTTCGCCTACAGCTTTGACCCTGCCTGTGGCTATGCTCTGTCGTCGTGCGCGCGCGGCTGGCATCCTCACTGTCATCGACGGCGCCCATGCCCCCGGCCAGGTCGAGATCGATCTGGCGACGCTTGGCGCCGACATCTACACCGGCAATCTGCACAAGTGGTTCTGTGCGCCCAAAGGCGCCGGCTTTCTCTGGGTGCGAGCGGAGCTTCAACCGCAGATTACGCCACTCGTGGTGAGTTGGGGCTATGGGCCAGAGCGCGTTCACTTCGAAGAGAACGATTTCATCAGCGCGCATCAATGGCAAGGCACCGACGACATCTCGGCTTACCTGAGCGCACCCGCCGCCATCGCGTTTCAGGCTGAACATGATTGGCCCGCCGTGCGCCGGCAGTGTCATGTGCTTCTATCGGAGACGCTTAGGGAACTAAGCACGATCACCGGTAAACCTGCACCCTATTCTGTCCTTGCTCCCCAGCAATTTCACCAAATGGCGGTGGCGTTGCTGCCCGCACAGACCGATGTCGCCGCGCTCAAGCAGCGGCTCTACCGCGAACATCGTATCGAGATTCCATGCTTTGCTTGGCAAGGTCAGCCGTTGCTGCGCATCTCTGTGCAGGGGTACAACACTGCTGCAGACCTGGCGCGCCTGACAGCGGCGGTGCAGTACGAGTTGACGGCGATCGCACAGCAGCGCATATAAGCACTAGACGCGTAGACGATAGAGCAATATACAGAGACCCTACACGCGTTGCACCTGACATTGGAGGAGACTGAACATGATCAAGCGCAGCCGACTGCACAACCTTTTGCTTGCCGAGGAGCAGCGCTTCGCAGATACGCACCCGCGTTCGCAGGAACTGTTCATCCGCGCCCAACGCAGCCTGCTCGCCGGCGTGCCCATGCCGTGGATGGTGCGCTGGGCCGGCCCTTTTCCTGTTTTTGTCGCCGAGGGAAAGGGCGCACACTTCACCGACGTGGATGGCCACGACTATATCGACTTTTGCCTGGGCGACACTGGCGCCATGACCGGCCACGCACCTGACGCCACCGTCCAGGCTATGGTTGCGCAGTTGCACAAGGGGTTGACTTTCATGCTGCCCGGCGAGGATGCGATCTGGGTGGGCGAAGAGCTGGCGCGGCGCTTTGGTCTGCCCTACTGGCAGATCGCCATGACCGCCACCGACGCTAACCGCTTTGCAATTCGGCTGGCGCGGCACATCACCAAACGTCCTAAGGTGCTGGTCTACAACTACTGCTATCACGGCACGGTTGATGAAGCCTTTGTTGCGCTGGACGCCAACGGCGTCCCCGGCCCACGCCCTGGCAATATCGGCCCGCCGGTCAATCCCACGCTCACGACGAAGGTGATCGAGTTCAACGACGTGGCTGCATTGGAAGCGGCGCTGGCGCCGGGCGACGTGGCCTGTGTGCTGGCCGAGCCAGCCATGACCAACATCGGCATCATCCTTCCCGACCCTGGCTATCACGCTGCGCTGCGGGAGATCACGCGCCGCACGGGCACATTGCTGATCATTGACGAGACGCACACGATCTGCACGGGGCCGGGCGGCTACACTGCAGCTTACGGGCTAAAGCCGGACATGTTGGTGATCGGCAAGCCCATCGGCGGTGGGATGCCGGTGGCGGCGTATGGCCTGTCCGATGTAGTAGCAGCGCAGGTGCGTGACAGCATTGCCCGTGATGAGGCGGACACCGGCGGCATCGGCGGCACGCTTTCTGGCAATGCGCTGGCGCTGGCCGCCACGCGTGCCACGCTGGAGCACGTGTTGACGCAAGCATACTATGACCGCAGCATTGCGCTGGCAGAGCGCTTTATGGCCGGGGTGCAGGGCGTCATTGAGGAATTCGGCGTGCCGTGGAATGTGCAACGGCTGGGCAATCGCGCCGAATATTGGTTCCGTCGTGAGCCGGCGCGGAATGGCGGCGAAGCTGTCGCTGCGCTTGACGCCGACCTCGACCGTTTCATGCATTTGTGGGCGCTAAATCGTGGCATCCTGATGACGCCCTTTCACAACATGGCGCTGATCGCCCCCGACACGACGATGGCCGACGTGGATCGGCACACCAGCGTGTTTCGGGCGGCCGTGGCGGCGCTGGTAGGGGATGGGGAGCGCAGTTTGTTCTGAAGCTGAGGATAATTCATCGTATGACGACATCTATGCTAAGCTCATCGCGTCCTTACACCCGTTGGTGGTGGTTCTCCGGCCCCATCGATGATGCGGTCATCCGCAGCCAATTGGAGTGGCTGGCAGCCAATGGCTTTGGCGGCGTCGAGATCGCGTGGATGTATCCGCAGGACAATAGCCAGTTGGGTGCACCGTGGTTGAGTCCCGCATGGGCAGCGCCGGCGCGTTTTGCCGCTGAATACGCCGCCAGCCTTGGCCTGGGCTGCGACTTCACCATGGGCAGCGCGTGGCCCTTCGGTGGTTGCCACGTACCGCCGGAGGATGCCAGCCAGACCTGGCACGGACCGTCGTCGCAACACCTGGAGAAGTCTTGGGAGACGCCGTTGGGAGTGGATGGCGGCCCGATCCTCAACCATCTGGATCGCCATGCGTTGGCGCGCTATGCACGACGTTTTGGCGCTGGGCTAGGATTGCCGACAGATCGTTTTCCAGCGCCCGGACTGTTTTGCGATTCGTGGGAAGTCGCCCCCGACGCGTTGTGGACGGCCGGTTTTGATAAAGCCTTTCGACGGCAGTACGGCTATGACATCCTGCCCTATTTGTCTGACCTCGACGCACATCCCCACGTGCGCTATGACTACCGCAAGTTGATCGCCGCGTTTGCCATCGAGGAGTTTTATCGACCCTACACAGAGCTGTGCCACGAGCTGGGCGGCCTGGCGCGGGTGCAATGTCATGGCGCGCCTACGGACATCGTCGCAGCCTACGCCCTGGCGGATATTCCGGAGAGTGAGGCGATTCTCTTCGATGTGGACTTTGCCACGTTTGCGGCGTCGGCTGCGGCGCTGGTCGGGCGAACGGTTGTCTCTGCCGAAGCATTCACCTGCATCTATGGCTGGGCGCCGTGTCCGGGGCCTGGCCCCCATCAGGGTGAGGAGCGCCTGGCCGACCTCAGGCTGATCGCTGATGGCCTGATGGCGAACGGCGTCAACCAGATTGTCTGGCACGGGATGCCCTACAATCCACCCGGCGGCGCTCAGCGCTTCTACGCCACGACGCATGTCGGACCCGATAGCCCGCTGGCGTCGGAGTTTGCCGATTTCAATGCGTACATGACGTGGGTCTGCGAACAGATGCGGCGCGGTCAAACCTACGCTGATGTCGCCGTATACCTGCCGCTCGAGGATGGCTGGATGGCGGGCGAGTTACCGGAGTCGCTCCAGAAACCAAGCTCAAAGTACGTCTATGAGCTGCAAGAGACGAAGTTTCCGGCCATGCTCAAAGGCTATTGCCCATTGTGGGTGACAGGACATTTCCTCCGCGATGCTCTCTACCGCGACGGCAAGTTGTGTTGCGGCGCGGCTGCATTCTCCTGGCTGTATGTCGATGTGACGTGGCTCGATGGCGCGGCGCTGACTGATCTGGTGCGTCTGGCGCGCGCTGGGCTGCCGATCTGTCTCGCCCGCCGCCCACAGGAACCAGGCCTTCGCCAATCGACGGCGTACGCGGCTCAAGTGGCCGAGTTGGCGGCGCTGCCGAACGTATCGGCCGATTGGCGCCGCGTGGCCGTCAATCCTCCCCTGGTCGAGGGCGCTGACCTGCCGGACTTTTGGTGTCGTGTGGAAGAGGATACGCTGATTCTGTTCATGGCGCACCCGGCCACGCAGCATCTGCGCTATCCACTCAACTACGGTGCAAGGCGTGGCAATGTACCTGTGGTGCGTCACTGCGCGCTGAATATCGCCGGCAGGCGTCATCCTGTCGCATTGCAGCTGGCGCAGGGGCAATCAGCTTTGCTGACTGCATCACGCACCGGTGTGGAGGTTCAACTGCTGCCATAATCATCACACTTCCCCAAAACCTTCACACCTTTTTCACACCTCCTCGTCATCATAGAGTCATGCCGGGTGGAACTCTGGAAAACAGGCAGTCGCCGGCAAGGACAATCTATTCAGACGCACAGGAGGTGCACACATGGTTCGTGGACGTTTTTTATTGGCAGGTGTATTGGCGTTGGTGGTGCTGGCGTTGATCTTTGGCGCCGTTACGAATGGGCAGCGCGATGCCTGGACGCAAGGCTACCTGGTGGGGCGCCTCACCGCAGTCGAAGGTGAGGGCGCGCTGGCGGCAACCGGGCTGTTGCCCTACGCTGCCTATGGCTTCCCGCAGCGGGGGCCGGGCTTCGGTGGTTTGGTCTTCCTGCTGTTGGGCATCGGCGCTCTCGCTTTCATCGGGAGCCGCTTCGCCCACATGGCGCAGTGGCGCGCCTGGGCGGCCCGGCAAGGTATGACGCCGGAAAGCTATCCCAACGCGCCGTGGGGCGACCCGTCACTGGGCCGGGGATGGATGGGCTGGGGGTGCGGCGGCTATCAACACCATCCGTCACAGGAAACTCCCGTGACCGGGGAGAAGGCTGAAGAGAAGGCAGAGCGGTAGGATAGGGATTGGGAGATTGAGGATTGGGCACGCGCCAATCTCCAATCTCCCATTTCACGATTTCATGGTACAACTATACCCATGAACGAACTCATCCTCGTGGTCGATGACGAACAGCGGATCGTGCGGCAGGCGCGCGACTATCTGGAGCATAGCGGCTTTCGTGTGTTGGAAGCCAGCGACGGCAAGCTGGCGTTGGCAATGGCGCGGCAGGCGAAGCCCGATCTCATCGTGCTCGATCTCAACCTGCCCGGCATGGACGGATTGGATGTCTGCCGCACGCTCCGTCGGGAGTCGGACACGCCGATCATCATGTTGACTGCGCGTGTCGAGGAGACCGACCGCCTGATCGGGCTGGAACTGGGCGCCGACGACTACATCACCAAGCCCTTTTCCCCGCGTGAGCTGGTGGCGCGCGTGCGCGTAATCCTGCGTCGGGTCAACCGTGCGGTGGCGCAGGCAGGTGTGCTGCGGGCAGCGGATCTGGAAATCGATCTGCAGGGTCACCGTGTGTTGCGCGGCGGCGTCGCTGTGCCCTTGAGTCGCACCGAGTTCAATTTGCTGGCGGTGCTGGCGCAGCATCCCGGTCAGACCTTCAGTCGCGCCCAACTGGTGGATCGCCTGCACAACGTCACTTTCCAGGGTTTTGAGCGCAGCATCGATGCACACATCAAGAACCTGCGTCGCAAGCTGGAGCCTGATCCCGCTACCCCGCGTTACGTGTTGACTGTCTTTGGCGTGGGCTACAAATTTGCTGAAGGGGAGACATAGTGAGCGACGCCTGGCAATGCGACGACGAACCGGAATACAGCCAGAAGCGACCCGATGTGCGCTCCACCTGGGGGCGCGGCGGGTGGCAGGATCGCAGGTGGGGCAACCAACCTGGGCGGCGCCCCGGCTTTCTCTTTGTGCGCTTTGCCGCTGTCTTTGGCTTCTTTGTGCTGCTGAGCCTGGGAGGGTTTGCCCTGCTGATCTACTTTATCGTGCGGTTAGCGGGCGGTGACGGTCAGACAGCAGCGCTCTTGTGGCTTAGCACGTGTGGTCTACTTTTGTTACTGCCATTGACCGTCGGTTGGGTTGGGCGCCGTGCCTTTCGCAACATTGCCCAGCCGCTTTCTGCGCTGATGAACGCCGCCGACGCCGTGGCAGCGGGCGATCTCAGCGTTCGCGTGCCGGTGCGAGGGCGCAGCGAGTTCGACCAGTTGATGAACGCCTTCAACCGCATGGTGGAGGAATTGGCGCACGCCGACCAACGCCGTCGCAATCTCACGGCGGATGTGGCGCATGAGTTGCGCACGCCGTTGCAGATCATCCAGGGCAATCTGGAGGGCGTGCTTGACGGCGTCTATGCGCCCACGCCAGAGCACATTGCCGCCACGCTGGACGAAACGCGCCAGCTGGCGCGGTTGGTCGAAGATTTGCGCGTGCTTTCGCAGGCGGAAGCAGGCCAACTGCCCATGACGTGGGAGTCAGTGGATATTGCCGAACTATGCGCCGACGCTGTCACCAGTTTTGAGGGACAGGCTGAATCGGCGCAGATTGCTTTGGCGTTCATGGTTGCCGATGCACCGCTGCACGTGACCGGTGACTACGGACGGCTCGATCAAATACTCAGCAACTTACTGGCGAACGCTCTTCGCCATACGCCAGCGGGGGGCAGCGTCGAAGTGCGGGCGCTGGCGACGCGCGCGGGCGTCCAGCTTCAAGTGAGCGACACGGGGGAGGGCATTGCTCCCGAAGAGTTGCCCTACATCTTTGATCGTTTCTGGCGGGGCGACCGCGCCCGCACCCATCGCGACGGTGCGGGCAGTGGGCTTGGGCTGGCGATCGTGAGGCAACTTGTCCATGCGCACGGCGGGCAGGTGGAAGTGACGAGTGCGCCCGGGCAAGGCACAACCTTCTCGATCCTACTACCGGTCGATCCGCCGCGCTGAGCAGGCGCCGCGCGCCGCGCACCACGCAACACGCAACACATACGGCCCAGCCAATAGTTGACTGAGCCGTATGTGTTGAAGGATTACACGTTCCCGAATTATCCAGGTTCAGGAGCGTAGTGGCGATGGCAAACACGTTTGGTAACGGCAATCCCTTTGGGGGTGAGCAGAGCATAGCCGCAATGGTGTGTGCGCGCAACGGTTGATTTGCACAAAAGCATGGGGCAACTGACTGTGCAGGATGTTGATTGGCGCTGGCTGAACGGCTATTCGCCTGGCGTGATGGCGCTGCGCAACCAGTGCAACAGACGTTGCGGTCCTGCTGGTGCTGCGTCGTGTGCGCTGACGGCGCTGCGCGCCTGTTCGAGCGCCGTCGCCAGCTCGGCGCCGCTCTGATAACGGGCGGCGGGCGACTTTGCCATCGCTTTCAGAATGACCGCCTCGAGCGCCGGCGATACGTAGGCAAACTGTGAGGGACGCGGGGGCGGCGTCTTGATGTGCGCCTCCAGCAGTTCGCTGCGCGTGCCGTAAAAGGGCTTGCGCGTGGCAACCATGCGATAGAGGCTGACGCCCAGGGCGTAGATGTCGGCGCGTCCATCGATGGTGACATCGCCGCGCGCCTGTTCTGGGGCAAGGAAGGCTGGCGTACCGTAGACCTGGCCAGGGATGGGTTGCTCGACGCTCAAATCGATGGCGGCGCCAAAATCGAACAGAATTGCGCGGCTACGTTGGTTCAGTAGAATGTTGCCCGGCTTGATGTCGCGGTGAATGATCTGCTGGCGGTGCAAGTAGTCCAGCGCGTTGGCGACCTGAATGCCGATATCGATTGCGGGCGTCTCCCCCAACTTCTTCTGCCGGTTCAACAGCGCCTCGATGGTCTCCCCTTCGACGAGTGTCAGCGCCATGAAATAGTGGCCTTCGATCACGCCCGCCTCCAGGGCGCGCACGATCCCTGGATGATTCAGCTTGAGCAGAATTCTGGCCTCGCGTTGAAAGGCCACGCGAATGGGTGCATCGTTGCCAGCGGCGCGGTGCAGCACCTTGAGCGCCACCACTGCACCGTCCGACCGTCGCGCCTGATAGACTATCGCCGCCGCGCCCTGGCCGAGCACGCGGTCGATCTGATAGGGGCCTAAGCGCTGCAGTGGCTGTTCGGGCGGTTGACCGCGATAGCCCTGCGGCAGCGTGGTCAATGGACTCTGGCTCATAACGTCGTCTGGTGCACAATCTGGCACAGGTGAATGCGAAGGTAGTACAATGGCAGTACAATGCGAAGGCATTACATCGCAAGCTGATGTCAAACCTTGCCGTCAAGCCTTGTCCGTATAGTACCGGAAGCGTCGCGCTTTGTAAACAGAGGGCGGTTCTGAAATTGGAGGAGGGATGAATGGCGTCGCCGACGGGGTTCATGACGATGGCTGCGACTTGCCAACCTGACACCTTTCACCCAATGACGGTTTCACC
>CZCA01000666.1_pt1 | contig 48736 bp, 38 predicted proteins | sample 591981 | NCBI WGS metagenome assembly CZCA01 (sample SAMEA3556810, study PRJEB10932) | anaerobic digester metagenome | reverse complement strand
ATGGTCTTGATGAAATAGACTTGTCTATTTGACAAAGACTTATAGATATGAGGGGATCAAGCTGGATCCCCTCTTTTTAGGTTCCGTTTTGTCTGTTACAGATTCGCTATCTGCTTGGCCCTTTTTAGTCTGCAGGGTGATGAGGCAATTGTGGCATTATTCCTTCAGATCCCATGGCAAGTTTTGGTTTTGTGCGGCTTCAAGATAGCGTTACAGTGCAGCCTTTGCTTAACCTCAAAGGTAAATTGAAAATCTATTTGCCCTGCGATCATATTTGATTATTCTATAAATAGACATAACAAACAAGGAGAACAAAATGGAAAACATACAGAAACCAACGATGCCCCTCTTGGGCGACAAATTCCCCAGCATGAAAGTTGTCACCACCCGTGGTGAGATGAACCTACCAGAAGATATGGCAGGCAAATGGTTTGTGCTCTTTAGCCACCCGGCTGATTTCACACCTGTCTGCACCACAGAATTTGTGGCATTTCAAAAGCTTTATCCCAAGTTTAGAGCCCTGAATACCGAGCTTGTCGGCTTGAGTATTGACCAGGTCTTTTCCCACATCAAATGGGAAGAGTGGATCAAAGAAAACATCAATGTGGAAATCGAATTCCCCATCATTGCAGATACCGGCGCAGTAGCCGCAAGGCTCGGCCTGGTGCATCCCGGCAAGGGAAGCAACACCGTGCGTGCGGTCTTCATCGTAGACGATAAAGGCTACATCCGCATCATCCTTTACTACCCGCAAGAGCTGGGTCGCAATATGGAAGAGATTCTCAGAGCTGTGGAAGGTATGCAGTTCTCAGATAAGAACAATGTCGCCATGCCGGCCAACTGGCCCAAGAATGACATCATTGACGATCATGTGATCATTCACCCCGTCAAGACAGTCGACGCTGCAAACGAGCGTAAAGAAAAGGCTGCCAAGGGTGAGATTCAATGCTTTGACTGGTGGTTCTGCCACAAGAAAGTCTAATCCCCTACAGTTTCTCACAACTAAAAAAGGTTCAAGGCTATATGCTTTGACCCTTTTTTTATCTGGACTGAAAATCGTTATATGAGGCTATTTTGGAATTTTGTGCCTTTTCACTTGACAGAAACTGCCAACTTTGTGGACTGAGACACAATCAAAGAAAATATCTAAATGGAGGAATCATGAACCCAAGGATTCTAATTGCACTTACAATAGCGATGCTGTTGTTTGCATGTACAACAACAGTCGTTCAAACCACTACAGAGCCTATTCCAGAGTTTCATGGCACACCTACAAAAGTGGCTTTTTTGCCCATTAAAGCCAACGACTCATCAAGCCGTAACATCGTGAAGTTGATGACGGTGAGAGACTTGGATTTGGTATTTCAAACCCATCCCAAATATGAACTTATGGATATGGAAGAAGTAGCCAGACTATTTAAGGAAGCTGGACACAGAAATGTGGATGACCTGGATAAAGAAGACATGAAAGAACTAGCCGAGACCATCGGTGCAGACCTGCTTATCAAAACCACTATGAATTCAGGCAGCCAAGGGGTCTTCAACGTCAATAGCCAGTTTTATAGCATCCGCTCCGACGAGCTCAAACAACATTCCTACGATGTGGTCACCCACAAAGACCACCGCTACAAGATGCTGCAAGAGAACTTGATGCCCGAAATTGACTCCTTTGTATCTTCTGAAGTGGACAAGCTTTTGAACAGTGCCATCCAAAACTATGTGATGGAAAAGCATGAAGATGCAGTGGAAGGCTTTAAATATGTGATCAGCCTTGATCCTGACAAGCTGGACGCTTACTACTACCTGGGCTGCACTTATCAGAAAATGGAAGACTATGCCCAGGCAGAAGAATATCTTAGCCAAGCCGTTGAGCTCAAGCCGGACGATGAACGTTGCTTGCTCGCTTTGAATGATATCTATGAAGCAACAGATCAGAAGGTGAAGCGTGTGGCCCTGATGGAAAAGATCGCCGCCAAGAGAGAAGATGAAGAAATCTGGCTGGTGGTGGGTAACATCTATGATGAACTGGGAGACAAAGTCAAAGCCAAAGAAGCTTTTGAACAATCCTTGAGCATTGATCCAAACTTCACTCAGACCATCATCAGATACGGCTTCTGGCTCTATGAAGAAGAGGAATATGCAGACGCTATTCCCATGCTGGAACATGCTGCTGAACTCTTCCCCGATAACGAGCTTGTTTCCGACCGTCTGGGTGTATCATACTTCAAGGCAAACCGCATCGCGGAAGCCATCGAGCGCTATGAAAACATCATCGCCAACGATGCCAACAACGTGCAGGCCCTCCTCACTGTGGCCGGTCTCTATCGCACGCAAGCAAACGAAAGCAATGATTCCAAGGTCGTGGCTGACAACAATAGCAAGGCTATCGCATCCCTCAACAAAGCCAAAGCTGTTGACCCTGATAATGCGATGGTCTATCTGAACCTGGCGGCTATCTACTTCTCACAAAAGAAGAACAACGATGCTGAGAGCAACGCCAATCTTGCCCTGGCCAAGAATCCCTCTCTCTATCAGCCTTACCTGATCCTTTCCGGTGTCAACCAAACCAAAGGTGCAGACCAATATTCACGCTTTGTAGATCTGGAAAAGCAGGCAGCGAAAGCAGTGGGTAGGAAAGCGGATCAACTGAAGAAAGATCGTGAAGCAGCCAAAGCTTCAGCTCTAAACTTCCTGCGTACTGCCAGAACAAATCTGGAATCAGCAAGAAGCAGAACTACCGATGCCCAAGCACTGCGTGATATCAACAACCGCATCAACGGCATCAACAACATGATCAACCAAGTGCAATAAGCTCTAAAAGCCTCACAATAGAAAAAACCGGTCAAGTGTGCTTGGCCGGTTTCATTTTGCCTGTTATTATCAAGCAAGAGGACTGCTGGCTTGCTCGGTAACAGGCCTAATTCAAATCACTTACTTGAAAGCTTCCACGCCGCTGAAGTCACGGTAAGGATCAAAGCTCTTCAGGATCTGGTGGTCTTTCTCGCTCAAGTTGGAGGTGCAAATGCGGCTCACCAGTTCACCCGTTGCCGGGCCCATCATAAGGCCTTGTCCACACATTCCCACCACGTGCAACAAGTTGCTGCATTCTTCCTTGAAGCCTATGATGGGGAAGCCGTCCGGAGTCATGGGATATTGGCCTCTCCAGGTGCGTCTGACTTTGAGAAACTTGAGGCGCGGATACACTTCCAGAAGGCGTTTTGAGCAATGAGGCAGAAACTGGCTGGTACTGAGGTTGTTCACCCCCAAAATAGCCGGCTCGGGAGTGTAGCAGAACACAACTTGCCCTTCATGGTTTTGGTAGAAGTAAAAGTTTGATGAGCCGGGCCTGGAGCGCATATCCACAATCATGGGCCCAAAGAATCTGGCTACAGGCTCTGTGATGCCCGCCTCGTGATTGTCTGGGAAAACCTGAATATCGCTGTGTACCATGGCGCCGATCTCACGGGCATGGTTGCCGGCAGCGTTTACATATATATTGGCTGTGTATTGGCCTATATTGGTCTTACAGCTCACTATCCTGTCATCTTGCAGTTTCAGCTCGACTACCTTTTCGCCAAAGCGGAAATCTACACCCGCTTTGAGAGCGTGAAAGTATATAGATGAACCGAGGAGCAGGGAAGAGCAGGAGCCATCTTCAGGTGAGTAGGTGGAACCCAGCAAGCCATCTGTATTGATGCCGGGAACCAGCTCTTCATATTCCTTGCTGTCCACCCAGCGGATGTTGAGTCCAAAGCTGTGCTGAACCTCCATTAAGTCCAGCAGGAAGTCTTTATCCTTCTGTTCCCAGGCGGGATAGCTGTAGCCGTTGGCAAGCCAGCCAATCTCGTCTCCGCGCTCTTCTTTCCAGTTTTTGAGCAGTTCAATAGAGCGCTGGCAGAGCTGAATCTTGCCATAATCGCTATGCGTGGCTCTGATGCCGCCTATGGCTTTCTTGTTGTTTTGCTGTCCGGGAGCGTGCTCTGAATCTATCACCAAGACTTTTTGGCCTGCTTCGGCCAGGAACAAAGCTGAGGGCAACCCGATAGAGCCGGCTCCAATAATAATCACATCATAAGTCTTGTTCATTTCGAATCTCCATCAGGGAATATGTCTAAAGTGGCTTCCACAAAGATGGGGCGCCTGGTGTTGGCAACCACTTCCTCTGCGGATACACCTTCTTCGCGCATCAAGTTACGGATGAGTGTGTCACAAGTCTTTGCACCGCAAGGGCCCATACCGGCTCTGGTGATTGCTTTGATCTGGTTGAGGTCTGTGATGCCTTGTTTGATGAGGTCTCTCACCTCTTTGACGCTCACCCGCTCACAGAGGCAGATCATGGCATCATCTGCCAAACTTGTGGTGATGATGGGTTTTTCCAAGGGCTCTGATACGGATTTATCCTGCGCTCTGAAACCTGCTATCTTCTTGGCAATGGCGACGGGAACTTTCACAACCACCAATTGAGTGCGGCGGTCCTTAAAATCCAGCACCCTAAAAACGGGGTACTCGCCCAGTTCGTTGGCATCTATATCCATGAGTTGGACAATGTCTCCTTTATTCACCGGTATGCTGCCAATCTCATAGGGGATAACGACGTTGGGCATCTCTTTGTCCTTCCTCATGTCTACCAATGTCACGGCCAATCCGGGGCAGACAAGGAGGCATCTGAAGCAACCTACGCATTGCCCGCCGTATTTGGGCAGTCCCATCAGGGTGCCATCTTCGGTGTGAATGGAGTTGTTTGGACATACCGTAGTGCAGGGGTTGCAGGGGATTTCCTGGAGGCAATGAAAGACGGGGAACAGGTCTCTGCCGGGATGAGGGTCTTGGTAACCCTTTATTTGGCCGGGATGGGACTTGAGCAATTGCGCTTTGGCATACCATTCATCCGGGATATTGCCTTCTGAACCCTCTCCGTAGAGGATGTCGTTGGCGATCTTGAGACCGGCAATTTTACCATTGAACATGGCAGAGGATGCTTCTGCGATCTCCAGAGCATCTCCTGCAGCGTACACGGGAATGCCGGCAGCATGAGCTTCCAGGGTGAATTCGCTCAAAGAATCGAGACCCACGGCTACGAGGATGGTATCGCAGGCAAAGCTCTTCTCCGTGCCTTCTATCGCTTGGAATTTGGAGTCCACTTCGGTGATGGTGACAGACTCAACCAAATGCTCTCCATTGGCACTTTTGATGCTGTGTGAGGTGTAAATGGGCACGCCTAAACGCTTGATCTTGTCGGCATGAACCTTATAGCCACCGCATTGCGGCATGGCTTCTGCCAGACCCACCACTTCGATGCCTGCTTGCAATGCATGATAAGCGGCGATCAGGCCCACGTTTCCACCGCCAATGATAAACAATCTGTTGGTGGGACGGATGAGGTCTCTGTTTACCAGGGTTTGGAAGGCTCCAGCACCGTAGATGCGCGCCAAGTTGTTGCCCGGAAAGCGCAAGAACTTCTCTCTGGCTCCCGCAGCATTGAGGATGCGCTTGGGTATCACCAGCTTGTAGACGCCTTCTTTGATCACGCCAACTTTCTTGTCGCTAAACACATAAAGCACAGTGCTGTTGGTCCACACTTCCACGCTTTCCTGGGCTCTAACCTCCAGAGAAAGCAGTTTGGCGATATCGTGTCCTCTGGTACCGGCGCGGCTATCCTGCTCTGAGCCAAAGAACTTATGAGTCTGCAGCACCAGCTTGCCGCCCATGATATGCTTATCGTCTACCAAGAGGGTATCGATACCCTTTTTACCCAGCTCTATAGCAGCAGAAAGCCCTGAAGGCCCGCCGCCGATAATCAACACTTCTGTGTGTATCTCTTCGATCTTGGCTCGTTGGGAGGGACCCTTTTCCATGGGAACTTCTGGCAAGCCTTCAGCACTCTTTACGATCATGCCGGCTTTCACTTCCGTCATGCAGGATTTGACCGGCACACCGTCGGCAATCACGGTGCATTTGGCGCATTGGCCATTGGCGCAAAAGATGCCTTGGGCGCTGCCATCTTTGTGATGATGACCAAAAACATATATCCCATTGGCAATGAGGGCTGAAGCTATCATCTCACCTTCGTAAGCCAACATGGGCTGGGAATTGAATTCAAACATTATTTCTTTCTTCCGAGGAACAGGAAGAATGGGGTGTTGTTTTATCCTGTGATTTCCCATTGATGTGGAAACTCCTTGTATACTTTCATGATCCCAATTGTTTGCAAAAGGGTTCTCTGTCAAGCAAAACTCAAAACTCTCTTTTATCTGTTGCCTAAATCATATTGGAGATAGGCATTTAGCATATATAGGACTTTATCAAAGTTTTTATCTCCAAAGATGATCACATCAGCGTTTTTCTTGCTCGTCTCGATAAAAGCCTGATGTGAAGGCCTCACCGTCTGCGTGTACTGCGTCAAAACCGTGTCCACGTCAAAGCCCCGCTCCACCGTGTCTCTTTGGATGCGTCTTGCCAACCGGATATCGGCATCTGTATCCACATAAATCTTCAGGTCTGAAAGCCTGATCAGCTCCGGATAGTAGAGCGCAAAGATGCCTTCCAAAATCACCACTTCCGCATTGGCGATGCAAAGCTTGCCTTCGCTACGGCTATGGGTGACAAAGTCGTATTCCGGCACATTTACCGCCTCTCCCGCCATCATTTTGTGCAGGTCTTCCATCAGATAGCCCAGGTCTATGGCATCAGGATGATCAAAATTGACCTTCATCGCTTCATCATGCGGCAGGTGAGAGAGGTCTTTGTAATAGTTATCATGAGAAATGATCACATATTTGAGGCCGATGATACGCTTGCCGATAGCTTTGGCGATGGTGGTTTTGCCGGAGCAGGTTCCGCCGCCGATCAGGATCAAGCGTGTCTTATAGTCTTTCTTTGTATCCATAAAAGTCTCGCTAATAGGCAAAGACGATGCCCGAAATGGGGAAGATCCACTGGTCGGGCGCTGTTTGAACAGTTACGCAGCCCGGACTGTGCTCGACCCCGGGGAACCTGTTTTGTCCCGAAAAGATGGGCACGATCTCCATGTTTCGGATCTCGTCCGGGTAGCTGAGCTTCACTTTCACACCGTGGGTGAGCTCGTTGATATACACGGAAAACTGGTGCGTAGCCTTGGGATAGAAGGATTGCACCTCAATGCTAAAGGCCACCTCTTTACCCACCAGGTTCTTGAGCTGCGGGTGTTCACAGCGGATCTCTATGCAGGAATCTGTCAGTTTGAGGCTGGTATCAAGGAGGAGATCATTCACATACACTTGCGTGAGATGGAAGTATTCTTCGCTCAAGGTGATACTGTTATCCAGCAGCCAACGGTACTCCACATCCCGCTTGATAAAATAGCGGTTCAGAGCCTGGGCGTTGTTTGCGCAAGCCACTATAAAGTAATCATTTTGCAACACTTTCTTAAAGTTAAGCTTCATCGTGGCTTGCCAGTGGTTTTCCTGCTTGCAGGTTTTCAAGCGGATGTCGTAAAAGAAATCCTTTCTATAGTGTATATCCTGATCTTTATTGAAGAAGAAGTACTTGAGTATCTCCCTGGAGATAAGCTCGCCCATCTCCTCATTTTGCAGTCTTTGAGAGATGGCAGACTGGATAATCTGGCTCAGCTTGAGGTCGCTGAAGTCGCTGGAAACAAAGTCTCTCCTGGCCAATGGTGTACTGTGCGAAACGGCATCATTTTCCAGGTAGTAACGCTTTGCCCTGCGTCCCACCTGGCAGAGCAGCTCATAAGAAGAGCCCTGATAAAGCTTGCTAAGCTGCTCCGGATGCAGCTGTTCCGCTGCTCCCATCAAGACCACTTCGTCCATCAGTTTGGCATCCGGGAGCTGGCTGATATCCACACAGATCATGTCCATGCTCACTTTGCCTATCACGTCGCAGAGCTGGGAGCGGATGCTCACTTTGGCTTTGTTGGACAGCATAAAGTCGTATCCATCTGCATATCCCACCGGCACGACGGCATAACGGCTGTCTTTGGGCGCAATCCAGCTGAGGTTATAACCCAAGCCTTCGCCCGCCTTGATGTGCTTGATCTGTGCGATGCGTGATTTGAAGCTCATCACCGTCTTCAGTTCTATGACTTCCTTTTGGGATTCGTTTGTATAAACGCCAAAGCTGAGTATACCCAGCCGGGCCATATTGGACGCTCCCAAGAGCCGGTTGACTACTGCGCTGGAATTTGCGATGTGGATAATTTCCGGTTGCGGCTCCATTTTCCGCAGCATGGATTCAAAGTGCCGGATCTGCTCATTGGAGAACTCCGGATCCTCTTCAGATGAGGCAAAATGTGAGCACACGCCTTCTATCCTGATCTGGGACAGTTTTTTCACTTCGTGGTACAGCTCTTCAAATTGCTCCGGTTCCACGCCGCTGCGATGCATACCGCTATCCAGCTTGAGGTGTATATTGATGCACTTGTCATGTTTGAGTGCCTCTTTTTGTAAGGCCAGTGCAAAGCTCAATTGAGAAACGCAGGGTTGGAGATCGTAGTTGATGATCTGCTCGATCTCATTCTCCAGAGATGGGGAAAGGATCAGGATAGGTGCTTTGCAGCCCTGGATGCGCAAGAGCTTGCCCTCTTCCAAATTGGCCACTCCGAGGAATTTTGCTCCCTCGTCGATTGCTATGCGCCCGATCTCCAAAGCACCATGTCCATAGGCGTCTGCTTTCACGATTTGCATAAAGCTCACGCCGGCAGGCAGGAGGCTCTTCAGTTGTCTCAGGTTGTGCCTGAAAGCGGCTAAATCTATCTCCACCCAGGAGCGATCAAAGATCATGGTATCCATTGTTTAAAAGAGTTTGGCAGCCAGGTCTGCCAGTTTTGAGCGTTCGCCCTTATCCAGGGTCATGTGGCCCACAATATCCTCAGCCTTAAGCTTTTCCACCGTCACACTCAGGCCATTGCTGAGGGAATCCAGGTAGGGGATATCTATCTGATAAGGATCGCCTGTGAGCACCAATTTGGTGTTTTCGCCCGCACGCGTAATGATGGTTTTCATCTCGTGAGGAGTGAGGTTTTGTGCTTCGTCGATGATGATAAACTGGTCTGGAAGGCTGCGCCCGCGGATGTAGGTGAGCGGCTCCAGCTCCAATAAGCCGTAGTCGATAAAGTCCAGGATGGAAGGCCGCTTTTTGCCTTTACCAAAGGATTCCGAATCGTCTTTGAGCGAGAGCAGGATATCCATATTGTCGTAGATGGGCTGCATCCAAGGGTTAAACTTCTCGGTCTTTGTTCCCGGCAGATAGCCTAAGTCCTTCCCCAAAGGTGAGATAGGGCGTGAGATCACCAGGCGGGAATACTTGTTTTCTTCCACCACTTTTTGCAAGCCGGAAGCCATAGCCAGCAGCGTCTTGCCTGTACCGGCCTTACCGGAAAGGCTTACCAGACGGATGCTGTCGTCCATCAGCAGATCCAGCGCCATTTCCTGCTCAAAGTTGCGGGCGGTGATGCCAAAAATGGACTGTCCTGAATAGTATTGCAGCTCGTAAAAACTGTTGGCAGAAGCCATATACTTCATGAGGCGCGTCTTTTGCTCATCATCTTTGTGGATAAAGCGCACAAACTGGTGAGGGTAAAACTCGCCAAAGGTATTGGGCAGATACTTTTTGGTCATCATCTCGCTAAAAGCTTCGTCGTCCAATTCTATAGGTGTCCAGCCGGTGTAAAACTCGTCAAACTTGATGGTGTCGGTCTCAAAGTTTTCCGCATTGATGCCCACGCAATCTGCTTTGATCCTCACGTTTACATCCTTGGAGACCAGCGTAACTTCGCTATCCGGGTATTTGTTTTTAAAGTGCAAAGCTGTACCGATGATCAGGTTATCGTTTTTATCCAAAAAGAGTAAGTTGTCCGCGGCTTTGGAAACATCTTTGTTTACACTCACTTGGATGATGCCTCCGGTCTCAGTCTTCACTCCCTCCTGCAGTGAGCCTTGGGAGCGCAGGGAATCAAGGTAACGGCCAATCTGCCGTGCATTGCGACTCTTCTCGTCCACTCCCTTTTTGAAGAGGTCTATCTCTTCTAACACCACGATGGGGATCACAACACGGTGTTCGTCAAAAGAAAACAAGGCCTGAGGGTTGTGGATCAACACGTTGGTGTCTAAGATAAATATTTTATTCATTATCTCTACTTCCTTTCCTGGCATTTGTGGCACCAAACAAGGCTGTATGCAACAAGCCACAATACAGCTTGGGCAGGTCCAACCATATTTGGCTCTGGATAAAGTATGTTGAATTCATCCATTGGACAAAGTTTTGTCACTACGCTCCATTCGTCAAGCTATTATTTTGCAAAAGTGTGGCATTTCAGCCCAGGAGCACCAAATACGTGGGCAAAAAAAAAATGGTGCTGAAGGGGGGACTCGAACCCCCATGAGCGTACTGCTCACTAGTCCCTGAAACTAGCGTGTATACCAATTTCACCACTTCAGCACTGGGTGATGTAACCAATCTTCTGAGAGGCTGGATTTGTCAAGCGGATTTTTAAGCTGCTTTATTTAGAACCTCTCACCAGGCGGGATCTGGCATGATTCCCGTCTCTTTGAAGATGAAATCTATATGTGCATCAAAGGCTATGGGTGGAAGCTGATCGAGAGGCACAAAGGCAGCTTCCGCAGCATCATCTCCAGCCTGGAGTATGCCACCCTTGCGGTCGATGCGGAATCCCAGGCTCAACACCCTTTCATAGATGGGGTTGAAGCCAAAGTACCAGCCGATGAAATGCCGGATTTCGCCCTGCAGGCCGGTTTCTTCTTGCAGCTCTTCCAGTGCGTTTTCTTCGGGCGTGATATTGATTTCCATATAACCGCTGGGAAGAGCCCATTTATGAGCTTGAGGTTCAAAGCGGCGTTTCACCAAAAGCAGTTCGCTTTCATCATTGAGCATCACGATTGAGACTGCGGGGATGGGGTTTTTGTAATAGACCCAGCCACATTCGGTGCACTGAGGCCGTATTTTGCCTTCACGGTCTGCCTTAAGTTGCATTGGCTTGGCGCAACGCAGGCAGTAGTTTACATCTTTATATCTTTCTCTTGTTTCCATATGTACAATATATAGGTGAGCCGCTTTGATGTCAATAAAAGATTGGTATCAGAGCCACAGCTGACACTTTTATTCTATCTTAAAAGGCGAATCCGGCCTGAGGAAAAGTGCATATTTTGGGCCTTAATTTATTTGCAAAATCCAGATATTTGCGAAACAATTGACTTTTCACCTGTCCTCGCCCGCCCTCGGGTTTCCTTGGCTCTCGTTTGCGTAACTCTTGGGTTTTCTATGGGTTACTTGTGGATCCCAAAGGAGACCCACAGGAGCCCCTAAGGGAGGCCGCATCAAATCGACGTTTTAGAGGGCGGATTTGTTTTCGCAAAACCTGAGCTAAGGTCAAATATTTCAAAACGGCTTGCGCTTTCGGGTGCCGGACTTCAGAAACTATCTCCTACTAATATAGTGGGAGATTATCCTGTATGCAATTCTCGATTTGCAGTTTTGATGAAACACTTGCTTGGGAAAATTCCCGGATATCCTCTAATTATCGACCGCTTTTCTCTTTTTTCCCTTGACAGAAATAGCTATTTCTATGTTTGCTGATTGTAGTTGGGATTTATTTTCAATAAACGAAGCCCAATTTGCTTAACTGATAAAAAATAAAAGAATATAGAGGTTTACAAAATGAATCAGGCCAAAGTGTTTGAAGTGAAATTACCGGATGAATTACCGCCGGATCCAGTGTTTGAACCAGGTATTCGCCGTGCACCCGATAGAGGGCTCGATCTTAGCGAGGCGGAGATTGCCTTGGCGCTCAAGAATGCGCTCAGATATGTTCCCAAGCATCTGCATGAGAAGCTGGCTCCGGAATTTTTGCATGAGTTGAAAACCATGGGGCGCATCTATGGTTACAGATACCGCCCTCAGGGACGTATCACGGGCAAACCTATCGATGAATACAAGGGTATCACCCCGGCGCGGGCTATGCAGGTGATGATAGACAACAACCTGGATTTTGACATTGCCTTATACCCTTATGAGCTGGTCACTTATGGTGAGACTGGTCAGGTGTGTCAAAACTGGATGCAATACAGATTGATCATGAAGTATTTGGAAGTCATGCGTGAGGACCAGACTTTAGTGGTGCAGAGTGGGCATCCTCTGGGATTGTTTCCCTCTTCGCCAAATGCACCCAGAGTTATATCCACCAATGGTTTGGTGATAGGCAAGTGGGACAACCCGGAAGAGTTTAAACGCCTCACCGCCCTGGGTGTGGCAAACTATGGTCAGATGACAGCCGGAGGCTGGATGTACATTGGGCCTCAGGGCATTGTGCACGGCACCTTCATCACGCTGCTCAATGCGGGGCGTAAATACCTTGGTATCGCACCGGACAAGGATCTTGCGGGCGTGCTGTTTGTTTCCAGCGGTTTGGGCGGAATGAGTGGAGCGCAGGCCAAGGCAGTGGAAATTGCAGGTGGCATCGGCGTGATTGCAGAAGTGGATGAAAGCCGGATACAGACGCGTCACAGTCAGGGCTGGGTGAGCAAAGTTTCTCAAGACCCGAAGCAGATCTTTGACTGGGTGGAGGAATACAGACAGCTCAAGAAGCCCATCTCCATCGCCTATCATGGAAATATCGTAGACCTTTTGGAATATATAGATGAGCACGATATCAAAGCGGAGCTCCTCTCCGATCAAACCAGCTGCCATGCGGTTTATGAGGGCGGTTACACTCCGGTTGGGCTCAGTCACGAAGAGGCGCGTCAAATGTTGGGCAGCGATCTTGAGACCTTCAAGAAGAAGGTGGATGAATCGCTGGTCCGTCACTTCCATGTGCTTCAGAGGCTCACAGCCAAGGGCTCCTACTTCTGGGATTATGGCAACAGCTTTATGGCCAGTATCTTTGATGCGGGCGAACATTCCATCGCCAAAAACGGTAAAGACACCAATGACGGCTTTATCTGGCCCAGCTACGTGGAAGACATCATGGGGCCCATGTGCTTTGATTATGGCTATGGTCCTTTCAGATGGGTATGTCTGAGCCGCAAGGATGAAGACCTGCACAAGACAGATCAGGCAGCCAGGGAATTGATCGACCCCAAGCGCAATTCCATGGATAGAGACAACCACCACTGGATCTCCAATGCAGAGGAGAATAAACTGGTGGTGGGCACCAAAGCCCGCATCCTCTATGCAGACGAGGAAGGCAGGGTGCGCATCGCACTCAAGTTTAACCAGATGGTGCGTGATGGCATTATCGGGCCCGTGATGTTGGGACGTGATCATCACGATGTCTCCGGCACAGATTCTCCCTTCAGGGAAACAGCCAACATCCGTGATGGCAGCAATGTGATGGCAGATATGGCTACTCACTGCTTTGCCGGAAACGCAGCGCGAGGCATGAGCTTGGTGGTGCTTTCCAACGGTGGAGGCGTGGGGATTGGCCGCAGCATCAACGGCGGCAACGGCATAGTTTTAGACGGCAGTGAAAGTATGGATGAAGTGGTAAAATCCGGTCTTTCCTGGGACGTGATGGGTGGAGTAGCGCGCAGAAACTGGGCGAGAAACTCTCCGGCCATCGAAACTGCAACTGCCTGGAATGAAAAGCATAAGGACGAGGGAGCTATCACTATTCCCTCTGAAATAGACGAAGCGGCAATTGACGCTTTGGTGGCAAAAAGCATAAAGGAATAGGAGTTATGAAGCAAGATCACAGTCGTCTGTTTGAAAAGCAAATGAAGGGTGCCAATCTGGACCCCAATGTGATTCGCACCTTCAATGCTTATTACGAGCAGTTGCTGAGGGGTGAAAAGGGCATGATTGCGGATAAAGATATCAGCCCGCCTTCAGCCAACAATTTGATCAAATATGAGGATATATCCGAGTTTCGCAGCCAGGCGATGCTGAAGAAGACAGTGGTGATCAAGCTCAACGGCGGCTTGGGTACCTCCATGGGGCTCAGCAAGGCAAAGAGCTTGCTGCCGGTGAAAGGAAATCTGAACTTTCTGGATATCATTACGAGGCAGGTCTTGGCTTTGAGAGGGGAATCCGGCTACGACGTGCAGCTGCTCTTTATGAACAGCTACAATACCGATGCGGACACACTGGAATATCTGAGTAAATATACCGATCTGGCCAAGCAAAACCTGCCGCTCAGCTTTGTGCAAAACAAGTTTCCCAGGATACGTCAGGACAACCTGGCGCCCTTTGAGAGCAATGATGATGCTCAAAACTGGAATCCGCCCGGACATGGAGACCTCTATACCGCTTTGGCGGCGGATGGCCTGCTGGATGAGCTGATCGAGCGTGGCTATCGCTACGCCTTTGTCTCCAATGCGGATAACCTTGCCGCCACGGTAGATACTGCCATTCCTGCCTATATGGAGGCCAACAACATCAACTTTGTGATGGAAGTTTGCACGCGCAGTCCTGCAGACAGGAAGGGCGGTCACCTCTGTGAAGATAAGCATAAACAGCTGCTGCTCAGAGAAGTGGCGCAAACGCCCGAAGCAGATCTGGAAAGATTTCAGGACATTGAGTTTTATCGGTATTTCAATACCAACAACCTCTGGCTGGACCTCCAGGCTCTGCAATGGAGCTTGATTTCCAACGACGGGATCATGCTTTTGCCCTTGATTATCAATCCCAAGGTGGTGGAAAATACGCCCGTGTACCAGCTTGAAACAGCTATGGGTTCTGCGATCAGCGTTTTTACGAATACCAGAGCCATGGTGGTGCCGCGCAGTCGCTTTGCGCCGGTGAAGAAGAATAGCGACCTTCTGGCGGTTTGGTCTGATGCTTACGAGCTCAACGACCGCTATCAACTGGTGCTGAAGCGCGGTTTGGAGCACCCACCCCTGATTGAGCTGGATGACAGATACTATGGCAATATAGATCAGCTTGTGAAACGGTTTTCAGAAGCAGTGCCCTCCTTGGCAGCTTGCAGTTCGCTTGCCCTCAAAGGCGATATCAGCTTTGGCGAAGAGGTGGTCTGCGAAGGCGAGGTAAGCATCGAAGCGCAAGAGCCGGTCTTCCTGCAACATCGCAGGTTGATGGGGGAGATCAAACTTTGAGACAAACTTTACAACAACAGTGAGTAAATCATGTTATCCAAGGCACAAAAGGTTCGTTTAGGTGTGTTTGTCACGGTAGGTTCCATCCTGCTTTTGGGCTTTTTGATAGCTGTAGCAGGGAACCAATTGGTAGAACGCAAAGACACATACTACATCAGTTTTGAAAATTACTCCGTGCAAGGCTTGCAAGTGGGTGGCGCGGTAAACTTCCGCGGCATCAAGGTGGGCCGGGTGGAAGCCATCAAGATAGACCCCAAAGATGTGAACAAGGTGATCCTTACCATCAAAATAGATAAGGGCACACCTATCAAGGAAGATGCTACGGCAACCCTGATCTTTGTGGGCATCACGGGAGTGAAGGCAGTGGAGATTTCACCCGGAACAAACGAATCGGCCCTGCTCAAACCGAAAAGCTTCATCAAGACTGGCTCCTCAATGATCGATGATATCAGCGACAGAGCGCTATCCATCACGGAAAAAATAGACCAGATTGCCGCTAATATCAATAAAATGACGGACGAGGAAAACAGGCGCAACATTGCTGAAATCCTCAGACAAACTTCCATGCTGCTGAGCGATACGAGGGAGAATCTGGGCACTACTATGGTCTCGCTCAATAAGGTGGCAAATAGCGTGGCAGTGCTCGCTGATGACTTGAACGTAACCTTGACGCGCATCACGGATACCTTTGTGGAAAATGTGAATATGATCGCCGAAACCAGCGATAGCAGCATCAGGCAGCTTGCGGATAGTGCAACCACCAATATCAGCAGCGTGAGCGACAACGCCAACAGGATGATGAACCGCCTCAGTGACGATGTGGCTGAGAAACTTGATATTCTCACCGGCTCAACCACCACCGTCCTGGACAGCATAAGCGTGGCGACCACTGAAGGACTGAACGATCTGCTGACCAATCTGAATGCGGAATTGGATAGATTGGCCACGACCTTGGATGGCAGCCTCAACGAGATCAACACAAATACCAATGCGCTGCTGGTGGACGCACGCAGGCAGTTGAACCAGGTTGGAGACAATTCCAATGAGATGATCTTGCTGGCCACCAGAGAGATAGCGCAACTTAGCCTTGAGGTAAATAAAAGTATCAGCAGAGTGAACCAACTCCTGGAATCCGACGATTTTGAGGGGATTGTGAGCAATCTGAACAGCATATCGGCCAAGCTCACAGAGGTGAATATGAAAGACTTGGTGAGCGAGCTGGTGGTGACGCTGAATAAGACCTCAACGGCGATCGGCAACATCGATAGAATGATCCTGAGGAACAGGGCCAATATCAACGAAACCATGGAATCCCTCAGGGAAGCAACGGCAAACCTGAACGAGTTTTCGAGGCAGATTGCCGAACAACCCTCGATCATCATCAGAGGAAACTAAAAAGAGCATATTATGAAAACAAAACATTTACCCCTTCTCGTCCTGCCACTTCTGGCCTTGCTTTTGAGCGGCTGTTTTACCAAAGTGGACAGGATCACTACCAAGTATTACATCTTGGATTATAAGAAAGCTTCTGAAAACCCATCGCTAAAGATGACTGAGCCTTTTGGAAAGACCTGTGAGGTGTTTGATACAGATGTAGTCCGCACCTATAGTCGCAGCCAACTGGTGGTGAAGGAAGGCTTTTCCAGGATTTCATATATGCCCTGGGATTTGTGGGCCAACCGCCTCACAGATGCCGTCCCAAACCTGATAGTGCAGAGGCTCAAAGCCTACAATATGTTCAAGCAAGTGGATAGAAACACTGGTGATATGTCGCCCGATTACTACTTGGAAACTTCGCTTGTGAACATAGAAAGGGTGGAGACTGAGCAGCCGAAGGCGTATATCAGGATGGAGTTTAAGCTGAGAGAGGCTTCCACAAACCGCATCTTGGTAAATTATCTATACGATACGCACAAGCCGGTGCCGCCCAACGATGTGGTGCAACTGGTGGAGACTTATAATGAGATGATCATGGAGGCGACGGATATCTTTGCTGCCAGATGCAGATTGTTTTTGGAAGATAAGCCCATCCCTACCGAATATCCCAAATACTCTGATGATCCCATCCAGAGGTTTTTGGGCGTACAGACTCAGATCGTGGATTCTCAAACCTGGGATGGAGAGATGCTGCTGGAGCTGGGATTTGATACCGAAGCGGAAGTGCATTATACCTACTTTGATTTGGAAGATGAGGAGGCACCCCGGAAAGAAGGTATCTTCGGCGTTCCTGAAACCTTGAAAGCCGGCAGATATAAGCTGCTCCTGGGCGACAATCAAGAGTATCCCGTCTATGTGGAGGTCAAACCCAAGATGCGCACCACAGTCAAAGGTGAGTGGGCAGAGCTGATCGTGCTGATCCAGGATCAGAGCAAAAACAAGGTGAGATTGGGCTATAACCTCTGGAGAAAATTCCTGGATGAATATGACTACTACTATTACGGTTCCGATACCAGCTTGGGCGATGAAGACTTTGGCCAGAAAGAGAAAGTGTGGATCCTGCCTCCGGGAACCTATATGATGAAATTGGGCGGCGGGCATTGGAACGAGCTGAGAGACTTCACCACAGTGGCCCTCAATAAGGGAGACAGCCGCCTCTTGACAGTGGTTGTGGATCCTTCCGGAGAACGTAACTATATGATGGGTGCAGGGCTTCTGGGGAATAAAGAATTGGCTCTGGGTAGAAAAGACAAGCATAAAGGTGCAATCTATCTGGACTTTAATGTGATGGCAAGCAACGATGTAAATAAAGACGAGCCTGTCTATGATATTTCGCTGGTGGGACGTACGGAAAACATTTTCGACCATAAACACAAGTCGCTCCACTATACGGGGCGGAGCGTCTATAGCGTGGGCCTGAAGCTGGATTCAAATTCCGATCTCAAAGTAAATCCGGATACCTATTCGCTCAAGAACGTCCTGCTCTACACACCGCTGAGAAAGAACAAGTTTTTTAGAAACTTCTCCTTCTATGGACGTGCGGATGTGACCACGCATTTCTTTGACGAGACACAACATTTTGCCGAAAATCATAATGTGATCCTGCGGGATGCACAGGGCGATACGCTCTTTTTGGGCACAGATCAAAGCCGGGTGCGCACCAAGGTTGCGCTCTATCCACTCAGGCTGAAAGAAGGAGTGGGCATCACCTATAGATGGGTGCCAAATCCCAAAATCACGGCCAGCATCCGGGGCGGATATGGCTGGCAACAAGATATCAACACACGCTCTTTCACCTTGCTGGGCAGTAACTTAGCCAGCCAGATACCGGGAGATACCTTGCGCTATGAAATCTATATGGAAGATGGCTCGACCAACGATTATGGTATCGAGAGCACGCTGGTCTTATCTGCGGTCAATCTGCTGAAGTTTCTTACCATCAACTCCAGTATAGACGTACTTTTCCCCATGACGAAGATAGACAGGGCGCCGAGACTGCAGAGCGAGACGCGCTTCAATATCAAGCTTTATCGGAATATCTCCATGGATATCAACTTTAATGTGGAATATGATAAAGTGCGTAGGGATTGGCTGGTCTATAACTATGGATCATACCTGAGGCTGTCGCTCTTTTACTAAAGATGGATAATATCAAGCTTGAATCCTCCAAACTGATCGTTGCGGGCGTGGTAGACCGGAATACGGTTCCAGAGCTGAAGAAAGAGGTGCAGCATCTCATGCGCCGGGGTGAGGTGCAGAGCCTGGATTTGAGCGGAATCGAGAGCTTGGATAGTGCCGGTGTGGCCTTTTTGGAGTGTTTGAGGCAGGATTTGGAAGAGGAGAATCCGCAGCTGACGGTGGTCGCAGCGCCATTGCCCATGCTGAAGATCATGCAGACCTTTGCGGATCGGGCTGACGAGGTGGAAAAGCCTGCCAAAGTGTCTATCTTTGAGAGCATTGGTGAGAAGGTGGAAGGTGCCTGGCTGCAGCTTAAAGATGCCGTCTTTCTCAGTAGCGAGATTTGCTGGTGGGCAGTTGTAGGTGTTTTCGATAGAAAAGGCCAGAAAAAGGGCAGTTTCACCAGTGCAGGAGTGCAGCTCGGATATGATGCCTTGCCTGTGATAGCGCTGCTTTCCTTCATAATAGGCTTCATCCTTTCCCTGCAAGCCGCAGCTCAGCTGAAGATCTACGGCGGTAACGTCTTTCTGCCAGACCTGTTGGCCATCACTATGGTGCGGGAGATGGGGCCTTTGATCACGGCCATCATCGTGGCAGGGAGGAGCGGTTCTGCGATAGCTTCTGAGATAGCAACCATGCAGGTTTCTGAAGAGATCGACGCCCTGAGGATGATGGCTCTCAATCCGATACGCTATGTGGTGGTGCCCAAATTTCATGCTATCACAGTGGTGATGCCGCTCTTGGTGATCTTTTCCATCATCGTGGCTGAGCTTGGAGGCATCTTTATCGGCTTGCAGATGCTTGATTTGAGCGTGACCACCTTTATCACAAGAAGTATCAATATCATCACCCTCAAAGATATTGTGATCTCGATGAGCAAGAGCATTGTATTTGCCTGGTTGATAGTGATCATCGGTGCCCACTATGGCTTCAGAGTCAAAGGCGGTGCCGAGGGAGTGGGCAAAGCCACTACGGCGAGCGTGGTTGCGTCTATCTTTGCCGTGGTTATTACTGATGCGCTGTTTAGCCTCTTCTATCTGGGATAATGGCTATGCAAGAAGTCAAACCTATCATCACGATCCGAAATCTGAAGGCGCAATATGGCGAGAAAGCGGTCCTGCATGACATCAATGCGGATATCTATGAGGGACAGGTGACTGTGATCCTGGGAGCCAGCGGCTGTGGAAAAACAACGCTGCTGAAGAATATGCTGAGGCTGCATGAACCGGTTGAGGGAAGTGTAAAGTTTTGGGATACCGAGATACTTGAACTCGATGAAATAGAGTTTAACAATATGCTCAAGAAGGTGGGAATGCTCTTTCAAAACGGGGCTCTGCTGAATTCTATCTCGGTGATGGATAATATCGCCATTCCCCTGGAGCAGCACACTAAGTTGAGCCGCAGGATAATCGAGAAGATGATCCGGGTAAAGCTGAATCTGGTGGGCCTCTCACACGCTATACATCTTCTGCCCTCTGAGCTGTCTGGCGGCATGAAGAAGAGAGCAGGACTGGCCCGGGCCATGATCATGGATCCTCTTATCCTCTTTTGTGATGAGCCTTCAGCAGGTCTGGACCCCCTCACTTCCGCTTCTTTGGATGAGCTGATCTTAGACCTCAAATCCCAGCTGAATATGACCATCGTGATGGTGACGCACGAGCTGGCGTCCATCCATAGAGTGGCGGACAGGGTCTTGTTTTTGGATGCAGGGAGACTGCTGTTCCAGGGCACACTGGATGAGGCGCGGGTGGCTCGCATCCCAGAGATAGATACCTTCTTTGAAGTAGGGAAGTTTGAATAAGATGATCATTGCCATCATTGCGGCAATGGATCCAGAGGGTATCATCGGCAAGGATGGAGTGCTGCCCTGGAGTATCCCCGAAGAGATGGAGTTTTTTACCCAAAGCACCATGGGACACGTCTTGCTGATGGGCCGCAAAACCTATCAATCACTGAGAATCAAGCCGCTTCCGGGCAGGACTTCCTTGGTGGTGAGCAGTGACAAGAGCTTTCAAGTAGCAGATGGTGTCTTGCTGTTTGATGATCTCGACGAAGCAGAAGAGAAAGCAAGAGAGCTTACACAAGGCAATGAGAAGCTGTTGTTTGTGATCGGCGGCAGAGCGTTGTTTGAAGCGTATCTTCCCAAAGCGGATCTCTTGTATCTTACCAGGGTAGAGGCAAGCTTTGAAGGCGATACGAGGTTTCCGGATTATGATCCTGAGCAGTGGAGCGAGATCACATCACAAAGACACAGTTCAAGCGTGGGGATAGAATTCAGCACCAGCATCTCCATCAGAAAGAATGCCGGGGAAGAGTTGCTTGCTATGTGTAGCAGGCTGATTAAATCCAAATAAGAGAGATTATCCGGTCGCCGGCAAAGACCCAAAAGACGGTGGTTACGGCGATAAAGGTGCCAAAGGCAAACTCGAGATCCCGGTCACGGATAAAGATCACAAACCACAAGATGCCCAATAAAGCTGATAAGATAAAGATGAAGGGCATATTCAGGGCGCCCAGGAAGGTAGCTATGCCTGTGAGCAGCCAGATGTCACCTCCGCCCAAACCGGCTTGCTTGCGGATCAACATATAGAGCAGCGCTATTATATAGAGAAAGGCAAATACCACCAAAGCAGTGATCGCAGCGTTTTTGAAGTCGAGGTCTGAAAAAGGATGGAGGCTGAACAGGAGCCCGATGGGAATCAAGGGGATGGAAAGCACGTGCGGGATAATCTTATGTAAGGCATCCGTAAAGAAGATGGGGATCATCACCAGGCAGAGTATGGCATACTTGAAGAAGAGCACATGATGAAGGTTATATCTGGCGCCATACCTAAAGAATACGGCGATCAAGATCAAGGGTGTGATGATTTCCACCACCAGGTGATGCCAATGGATGCTGGCGCCGCAGTTCTTGCATTTCCCCTTCAGGACGATATAGCTGATGATAGGGATATTGAGGTAAAAGGGGATCTTGTATCCACAAGAAGCACAGGATGACAGGGGCTTGATAATGGACTTATTCTGGGGCAATCTGTGGATAAGCACATTAAAAAAGCTACCTAAGGCTGCACCGAAGATAGCTAAAAGGATTATGATGATGGCGGTCAAGAGAGCCTGCCTACTTGTCCCACCAAGAGCGGTATGGGTCTTGATGGTACCAGGAACCAGAGCCTAAGGGCATACCTTGGCGATACTCCACCTTGATATTGAAGGAGTCGCTGGGATGGTAGTCCAAGGTAAAGCCAGGCACAAATTGGCTGCGATTATCGTCATTGAGTTTAAACTTTGCGTTTGAGGAACCGTAATTGATCACACTGAGGTCGAGCTTGAGATCAAGCTTGGGGTTGAAGCTATATTTAAGGTGGTTTGTATAACGGGAGAGATAGAAGCCTCCCATATTTGAGGCACCTGCTTCAAAGCCTACGCTGTGAGACATCTTCAGCTTGGAGACGTCAAAGAGTGGGCTTCTGGGTGCGTTCATCAGGCTGAAATTGGGTTTGGGCAGATCAATCTGGGCCATGAGTGGCAAGCTCAGTAAGATCAGCGCACATACGATCAAAGCGTGTTTCTTCATTTGTTAGCTCCTTTGGCAAGTTTATCTAAGGGATAATATAATCGCAGCCAATGCCTGTGTCAAGTTATAGTCCTTTTAAGAGCTCACCTAAGCGTTTGATACCTTCTTCAATCTGTTCCAGAGAAGAATAGCTGAAGTTGAGCCTTAGGGTGTTGAACTTCTCTTGTCCTTCTGGGTAGAACTTGCTACCGGGGATAAAGGATACCTTCTTTTCAGCGGCTTGGTGGAACACCTCGTCTGCGTTCATGCGCTCAGGAAGCTCCATCCAGAGGAAGATGCCGCCTTGTGGTTTGGTCCATTTGACTTCTGCGGGCATATGTGTCTCGAGGCTCTTGAGCATCTGATCCAGGAAGGGTTTGTAATATGCCGAGATCATCTTGAGGTGCCCTTCCATATGGCCATCCGCAAGGAATCTGGCAGTGACGCGCTGGGATACGCAATCCGGCGTGACGTTTATCTTCTGCTGCCAGGATTCAATCTTTGAGATCATCTCCTTGTCTGATTTGATGAAAGCCATACGCATACCTGCTCCCAGGATCTTGGAGAAGGTTACGGTTTCGCTCACGACGTTCACTCCGGGGAATTCCTCTTTCATGACTCTGTAGAGAGTGGGCAGATGCTCGCCTTCAAAGCGCAGGCGTCCGTAGGGGTTATCTTCCAGGATAGCCAGGTTTTCCTTGTTTGCATAGGCGATAAGTTCTCTACGGCGCTCCAGGCTCATGCACACACCGCCGGGGTTGTGAAAATCTGGGATGGTGTAAAGGAATTTTATGTTTTTACCGGCAGCACGCAGCTTTTTGACGGTGCTTTCCAGTTGATTGAGATCAATGCCATCGTCATCGATGGGTACGCTCTGGATTTCTGCTTCCAAGGCGTCAAAGACCACCAAAGAGCCCAAGAAAGTGGGCGCTTCTACCAGGATCACATCGCCAGGATTGATGAGGCTGCGGGTGTAGTTGTAGATAGCATTGGTGGAACCGACGGTTACCAAAACTTCGCTGGGTTCGATGTCAAATCCTTCCCACTTGATCAGTTCCTTGATCAGTTGACTGTCGCCGCTGCTGGCTCCATACTGCAAGACTTCGCTGCCCTGCGTGCTCACCACTTCCTGGTAGAGCTTGGCCAGTAGTTCCTTGGGGAAGGTTGCCGGGGCAGGGAATCCGCCTGCAAATGAGATGAGACCGGGGATGTTTTTGGTGGAAGCCACCAGTTCACGGATGAGTGATGACTTCATCACGTTCGTGACCTTAGAAAAGCTTTGTCCGTAATTCATAATTACCTCTTTATCTTGTTATTATAATTCCAAAGTTTAGGGGTAGATCCTGTAGATCATTCTGGGGAAGGGGATGGTTTCGCGGATGTGGTGAACGCCACTGATCCAGGCGATCAGCCTCTCCAAGCCAATACCAAAGCCGCTATGAGGAACGCTGCCATATTTGCGCAGGTCCAGGAACCATTGATAATCCTCGATGGGCATCTTCTCGTCCTGCATTCTCTGCAGCAGCAGGTCGTGATCATCTTCACGCTGGCTGCCGCCGATGATCTCACCAAAGCCTTCCGGGGCGATGAGGTCGCTGCCCAGTACGAGGTCCGGGTTTTCGGGATCACGCTTCATATAGAAAGCCTTGATGTCTTTGGGCCATCTTTCGATGAAGACAGGCACAGGAGAGCCTTCGGTGAGCATTACTTCATCTGCAGCACCAAAGTCTGATTGATATGTGATGTCAACTCCCTTGGATTTGAGCAGGTCGATGGCTTCCCGGTGAGTCATACGGGGGAAGGGAGCGTCAGCTGCTTTGAGGGCTTCCGTATCCCGTTCGAGGATATCCAGCTCCTTGCCGCATTTCTCCAGGCAGGTACGGATCACATAGCGGATCAAACCCTCTTGAATGTCCATGCTTTCTTCATGTTCCACCCAGGCGGCTTCAGCATCCATCATCCAAAACTCGGTGAGGTGCTTGCGTGTCTTTGATTTCTCTGCTCTGAACACGGGGCCAAAGTCATAGACGCGGCCCAAGCTCATGATTCCAGCTTCCAGGTAGAGCTGCCCACTCTGAGAGAGATATGCTTTGCCCTCATCAAAATAGTCCAGTTCAAAGAGCGTGGTAGTTTCCTCGCATGAGCTGGGTGTGAGGATGGGGGAGTCAAAGCGGATGTAGTCGTTATCGTTCAGGTATTCACAGATGGCAAAGTAGATAGTATGACGCAGGCGCATCAAGGCCCATTGCTTTGGCACTCTCAGCCAGAGGTGTCTGTTGGAGAGCAAAAAGTCTGGCCCGTGCTCTTTCTTGCTGATGGGATAGTCCTCAGCGATTTGCCAAGGAAGCACGTCTGTGATAGAAAGCTCATATTCGCCTTCCATCTTGGGATGTGCTTTGGGGATACCCGTGACGATCACGGAGGATTCCATGCTGAGTCTGCGCGCAACCTCAAACTTCTCATCGCCGAGATCGGGTCTGAAAGCCACAGATTGCAGCTCGCCGCTTCCATCCCTCAGGATGATGAAGAGGAGCTTGCCGCTGTGGCGGATGTTGCGCACCCAGGCTCTGATGCTGACTTCCTGTCCCAGATAGGACTCTACATCTTTTATGGCAATATATTTCATGTTTGTATACCTCTTTAGATATGTGTTTTAGGTTGGGTTTTGATGATTTCCAGGATTTTGAAGGCCACTTCCAAGGCTCTGGTGCCGGCTTCTCCATCCACGACGGGCTGTTTGTTATGAATAATGGCATCCACAAAGCTTTCCAGCTCCATGCTGAGGGCGTCTTTCGTGGGATTTGAGAGGTCCAGCTCCCGGATGTCCACCAGCTGCTCAGGCTGAAGGGAAGGGTCTTTGGCTATGATTCGGGGTATGTATTTGAAAGCGTTTTTGGCACGCTTGATAACCGTGGCTCTTTGCTCCACAAAGTCCAGTGAGAAGTAGGCATTACGCTGGAAGAACCTGATCTTGCGTTCCTGCTTCATACTCACTCTGGAGGAGGTGACGTTGGCGATGGCGCCGTTGTCAAACTCTATGCGTGCGTTGGCAATATCTATACTGGGCGTAATGATGCCAATACCGCTGGCATGGATATGTTTCACGGGGCTTTTGATGAAGTCCAGGATGAGGTCTATATCGTGGATCATCAGGTCCAGCACCACGGGAACGTCTGTACCGCGGGGTTGATAGGTGGAAAGGCGGTGTGACTCAATAAACATGGGGTCACGTATGTCTTCTTCCACAGCCAGGATCACAGGGTTAAAGCGCTCGATATGCCCCACCTGCACTTTCAGCTTTCTTTCTTTGGCGATGGCCAGAAGTTCGTGAGCTTGAGACAGTTCCGAGGTGATGGGCTTTTCGATGAATACGTGCTTCCCTGCGAGCAATGCCTGCTTGGCCAGAAGGTAGTGGCTGCTCGTGGTGGTGACGATATCCACGGCATCGCAGGCGCCAAGCAGCTCTTCAAAGCTGCCAAAGGCGTGCACCTTCAGCTCTGATGCCACGCTTGCCAAGCGTTTTGGATCTGCGTCGTAGATGCCGCTCAGGTTCACATTTTCCATCTGCGAAAATTTGCGCACATGGTGAAAACCCAAGTGTCCGACACCAACGACTGCTACTTTCAACATACCTATTTAATATCCAATTTCAGGCGCAATTTGGCCAGCATATCCCTGGTCATGCTATCCAGATTATATTCCGGTTTCCAGTTCCACTCAGCTCTGGCGCAGCTGTCATCCATGGAGTTTGGCCAGCTGTCTGCTATGCTTTGCTTGATGGGGTCGATCTCATATTTGAGCTCAAAGTGAGGCAGTTCCTTTTTGATGGATGCGGCAATCATCTCGGGATCAAAACTCATTGCACTCACGTTGAAGCTGTTGCGATGAATCAGTTTGGAGGGATCGGCTTCCATTAGCTCCACCGCTGCCCTGAGCGCATCCGGCATATACATCATATCCAGGAAGCTTCCAGCCTTCAGGTTGCAGGTATAGCTGCCTTCTTGCAGTGCTTTATAGTAGATTTCCACGGCGTAATCTGTGGTTCCGCCACCGGGCAGCGTCACATAGGAGATAATGCCGGGGTAGCGTAGCCCGCGTGCATCCACGCCAAATTTGGCATGATAGTAATCGCCCAGAAGTTCTGCCGCCACCTTGGATACTCCATAGATGGTGCTGGGGCGCATGATAGTGTCTTGTGGTGTATTATCTTTAGGTGTGGTGGGCCCAAAAGCTCCAATGGAAGAAGGTGTAAACACCGCGCCTTTGGTCTGCCGAGATATTTCCAGAGCATTGATAAGGCTTTCCATATTGACTTTCCAGGCAAAGGTGGGGTCTTGCTCACCTCTGGCAGAAAGCACGGCCACCAGGTTGAAGATGGTATCGATATTGTATTTTTTGACCGTTGCCAGCATATCCGCACCATTGAGTGCGTCCAATACCACAAACGGCCCGGCGTCTTTTAAGGAAGCTGGAACTTTATTATTGATATCTGTAGCAACAACAGAATCTGCAGAATAGATGTTTCTTAGGTAAGGGACAAGCTCGGAGCCGATCTGTCCCGCAGCTCCCAATACGAGGATATTTCTCATCTAAAATTACTCCCTGAGTAAACTATTATTTTAATACATAGTTTTAGAGAGGCTGCTTTTGTCAATGCTTTTATAGCTTGGCATCAGCTTGCCTTCACAATCTGAGTATCTTTGGGGCAGAAAAGCTCTATTTTATCCCAAATAAACGCTTGAACCAGGAACGTTTGGGGGCCTCGATACGGTAGGGGTAATCCACGGGAACGATCTGAAGCAAAGCGCCATCTCCAGCGGCCAAAACAACTTCAAACACCAAGTTGTCGGATACATAGAGATTGTTGAGGTAGGGGTCATAGAGACCGTAAGCCTGATTGTCAACTGGATTGATGGTTATTCTAACGCTTTGATCCGGTGCGTTTTCAAATTCTTTTTCCAGTTTCCAATCAGCCAATCCGGGCTTTCCTTTCTTAAAAACAGCGCGGCGGTTTACCAGCATGATGGTGGGTAATCCCTCATCATTTGTGTATTCTCCGCATTGCACATAGCCATGATACGGTGAATTGTCTGTTTTGCGCACGCTGATGCTTTTAATGATCTCAGAATGTGGTTTTTTATTTTTGCCCCTGCCACTCACGCAATAGGCATCTTCCCAAGAGAGCTCTTTGATCAGAGGGCCATAAACCTTGATCTTATCGTTTGTCTCAGTGATAGTTTTGATGAAGCTTTCATCCTCCATCGTGCGGGGATTGAGGTAGTTTTCGTCGTGATGAATGGGAGTGAGGCGATTGTAGCGGTCATCTTGATAAGGGAATTCATGTTCACGGTTGGATGCCAGGGCAAAGTCCAGCACTCCATCCACAGCATAACACAACGGCAATAGCTTCAGACACTTCATCATATTTAAGGGAGGCATAAAGTAGAGCCATTCACGACTTTCACGGGGTATCACCTTTTCGCCGAAGGTTTGCACAGCATAAAGCAGCGTGGTGTCTTTGTGTTCGGGTGAACGCTTTACCGCGTTGGTCAGCTCCCAGTAGTGATCCAATACCATACTGTCCAATTTGTTTTGGATAAATAGACGGTGTTTAAAATTCTTGTTCCATCTGATGAACGTACCCGGCCCTGCACCGAATTCCAACAGGGCAAAGGGGTCTAACATCACGGTATTTGGCTTCGCTTTCTCGAGAAACAAGTCGTAGTGCAAATAAGGTGGAAGTCCGCCTGCTTTTTGCAGATTTGCATTTACCACATTGGTAGCGGTGATCAAGTGATGCGACTTTTCTGCGATATACTTTTCCAGCATATTAAAGGCGGAGAAGTTGCCTTGTGGCGGCTCATCTTTGCCATAAAAGTGGCTGATAGTCTCGCTGTTGGGAATCTGATCAATATCGTGCAAGCGTTTATCCAGAGCCAGTTTCATGGGATGATTATCCGTATGGAGCGCTTTATGAAGCTCGTCTTCCAGCTCGACATAATCCACTGCCAGCCGTCCATCTCCAAACCAGTGCAAGGTGGGCGAGATGTGGTCGAAGAAATTGCCATCATAAGCGACGGTATAAATCTTTGAGCCTAAATTGAATAGTGGAGTGTAAAATTCAAAGATATAAGCACCGGTATCGGGGTCTTTGTTCACGCCGGCGTAGTCTTTATTTGTAATGACGGTATCATAGAACTCCGGATGAGCTGAGATGAGCGGAAGCTCCACATACGGGTCTTTGTCCTTCCCTGCTTCAAATGCTTTGTTCAAAACCTTAAGCCCAACCTGGGCGATTTTGGCATCCTCCGGCATATCATCCCACATCAGGGCCAATCTGATGTAGAGCCGGTTTTCTCTGTCTGCATTGGGATAAAACTTCAATTCCGGCCCCAGGAAGTTGGGTCTCGCTGCGCCTGCGGCTTTCCATCTATGGATAGGCTCTCCCAATACCAGGCCGGCTTTGTCTCCGGAGGCTGCATCGCAGACCCAAGCGTAGGCATTGGAATAGTTATCCGGCAGATATTCCGATCTGCGGCCTGTATCATGCCTGAACACCATATTATGGCTGTTTTGCTCAGCATTATCGTGGGCAAACTTTTCTTCTTTGTAGACTTTTGCCCGTGCGTCGTAGTGATACTCGGCTTCCAGTTTGAGGTAGTTGCCATAAGCCATGGCGGTGACGCCGATGGAGGAATTTGCCCTATAACCCCAATCGTCGATGATGGATTTGAGATTGTATTTCTTCAAAGCACGGAGAGCTGCCTCCAACCTGCCATCCAAGACAGAGGCGTGTGGCATGGAATAACAAACCGTGTTGTAGCCTGCGTCACTCAGCAATTTGCCCAAATCCGTAAAGACCTTTTCGGTCTCATGCGCATACTCAAGCATATATTGGCTATAGGCTCCGATGATAAACTCGTCTTCTGAGGCTGCTGCGAGAAAGGTGAGCAGGCTCAAAAGAATCGCTATTAAAACTCGTCTTTTCATTTGTCTGTCCTCTTATATGGGTCGTTATCGAAAAAACAGGAGTGAGCGCTCAAGCTAACTTAAGTCTCACTCCCAGTACTGCTCTAAGGCGTCATTATTTGATCAACAGCATTTTGCGGCTGATGGATTGATTTTGGGTTTGCAAGCGGTAGAGATACAAGCCTGAAGCCAAGGGGTTGCCTTTGGAATCTGTACCGTCGAAGACAATGCTATGTGTGCCTTGCTCGAGGTTTTCATCCAACAAGGTGTTCACCAGCTGTCCCTTCAGGTTAAAGATGTCCAAGCGTGCTTTTTGGCCTCTATCGAGGTTGAATCTGATCGTGGTGCTTGGGTTGAAGGGATTGGGATAGTTTTGCTCCAGCGCAACTGATGGCGTCAGCAGATAATCGTCGTTGCCAACGTAGCTATCGGGAGGCGTGGTGGTAAACTTGATGGCCAAGCCCGCTTGCAGAGGCGTGGCAGTGGGTGGATAGTGGTTTGCATGAGTGTAGGTGAGGCCCACTGTACTGGTGTGGTCTTCAATTCCCACGGTGCAATAGTTTGTCGTGATGCCGGGGTTGTCCACAGTGTGATATTGGAATACGATGTCTCCATCATCTCCATCTTTGGGGTAGAGGAAGATTTGGAACTTCTCCAGCGAGGTGAGGTTATATTGGTTGTAGGCGTCGTTCCACTGGATTATATAGCGGTTGTTTGCCTCATCGTGCCAATACAGCATACGCATATCCTGGAAGATGGGCACTCCGTCATCATCTTCGCCAATCCTTATCCCTTTCAGGTCGTCCCAATAAGGCGCAATCAGAGGAGCGGGCCCCAGCGCTGCAGGGATGTAAACGTTGTAAAAGTCAACATCATCCACATCTCCCAAGCTGATCCAGCCATTGGTGCAAACTGTGAATTGGTCATAATCCTTGCCATAAAATCTGAAGGTAAACGGCAGGTCAATCGTAGTGGAAGCATCGTCCGGATTCAGGAAGACTTCGGCATGACCGCCCAGATTGGGATCGATCTCCACCCATTCGTAGACGGGCGTTTCGGCGAATCCCACATCAAAACTATCGTAGGCATAATATCCGTAAGGACATGGGCCCGTGGGAGATGTGTTGCTTGCCACTCCTGCAGTGAGTGAGTAATAGCAGAAGGTGGTGTAATCATTGTCACTGAAGAACAGTGTGATGGGCAACGATCTGCCACCCCAGGCTTCAGCACCTACCTGCACCGGAATATTGAAGCTGGCGGTTTCTCCCGCGGCTATCGCTCCCAAATGAATAGGTTCATCTGAAATAACGGCCGCATCGGTGCGAGAAACCACTTTAACTGACACATCAGAAAGGCTTGTGTTACTGATGTTTAGCACAGTGATTTCTGTGGTGCTGCTTTGGCCGATTTCCAAAATACCTTCATCGGAAACGACGGTAAACTCTGCACCACCGCCCCAGAGCCTGAAGGTCATGGGCTCAAGATCGTTGATCAAAAGGTCTACCGTAAGTGCTTCACGGGGCTGCACTGCTGCGGATGCCTCAACGTGGAAGGTTATCGAACCCGTTGCACCGGCTGCAATAGACTCCACGGCGTTCACATTGGAAATAGTGAGCTTCTCTATGTGTTCAAATTCCACCGAGCTGAGTGCAACTGTCTCCGTTCCATAGTTTTTGAGTGTGATAGTGGCATCCATGCTTTGGTTTGGATCGATAAAGGCATCACAAACACTGTTGGCAATAATGCCCAGACCGCCATCTTCTTCAGCGTTAAGTGTCTTGACCAGAGGCACATAGTTTGGCTTGGAAATGGTGATTTTCAGGTTTCCGCTTTCTTCCGGATCAATAGGCAAGACAGCTACACCGTCCTTGATTCTGGCATAGCTGTAGGTTTCGTTGTTCTTTGTGCCGGATACCATTGCGTTTTCCAGGTGTTCAGCCGTGATCGTGATGTGGCTGGCAGATGCAGCGTAGGTATCGGGCAGGATAGAGGATGAAATTGTATTGGGAACCAGCACCCACATATTCAAAGATGGGTCTGCCAGGAGGTTGTAAACATGGAAGTAGAAAGGCACGTATTGGTCGGGAGCGATGTCGTTTGGGAAGTTTTTATAGAGCTCTATCTTGCCCATCAACACGCTGGTGCCAAAACCTCTGACGCCAAAATCCAGGATGCTGCGGAAGGCTCCCGAGGAGATGGAGTTGTTGAGCCTTGTCTTGGTATGCAGGTCAGAAGGCCCCACAAAGGCCACGCAGCCATTGGGACGCTCCACGGATCCGATGCGCATCCACTTCTCGCCAAAGCAGGGGTTTACATTGTTGGCAAAGTCTCCCGTATTACACACGATGGAATACACGATGGGCATTCTTTGGTAGCTTGTCACATTGTCCAGATCAGGATTGTGGAAGCTGGGGAAGTGCCAGCCGTTGGCATCGCCCCAACCGCGGTAGCTGATCAATTGCACTCCACGGTTGATAGCGCTGGCGATAGCGCTGGTTCCGGGGTAGGTGGGAGGGTAAAACACGCTGTCCACCTGGGCATAGCCGATGTCCAACATCTTGTTTCTCAACCAGCGGGACATATGTACGGGCGTGGTGGGTCTGAGGTTGCCCTCTGCATAGTTTCCGGCCACCACCAAAGAGCGCTTCATCCAGTCGGTTTCTCCCATAAAGGGCTGTCTTTCATAGATGATGGTCTTATTTGCCATATTGCGGAATTCGTTGATTTCGTTGAAGGAAAAGCGGCCTACCAACAGCTCCGGAAAGTAGTCGTCACCTTCAAGCAGCGAGTACTGATAGTCGTCCGCATCGTTTTCCTGATATTCCGGTGAGGGGAAGAAAGCAGTGGGGATGCTGAAGTTACCCGTCACATCACCCAGCAAAAGCAGGTAGTCCGGCCGGTGTTGTTGATAATAATCTATCAGATAGTTCTTGATCTCGTTTACGGAGTTGCCGATGTCGTCTTTGATAACCACATCCACATCCATGCCCAGCGATCTCTTCCAATTGATAAACTGTCTCTGGTAGTTTGCCAGGTTTGGATGGCTGATGATCAGCATCTTGGGCCGTGCAGTGGGCAGGCCTTTCAGATAAGAGGTGTCATAGTTGTCTGCCAAAAGCTTGTAGGCTTCCACAAAAGCGGGTGAAACGCTTTGAGGCAAAATGATGTTGCCGCTGCCGCTCAGGGAATAATCGAGCTGCGAGAGGCGATACTCCAGGCCCGACTCGCTATAGCGGGTGGGAGCCTTGACTGTGAAACCACGCATCTCCCTGAATTGGAAGCTGTTGGCCACCACGACGTCCTGGGATTTACGATCCGATATCTGATGCAAAAAGTTGCCGGAAGCATCGAAAACATCCCATACAATACTGTTTACCCTGATGCCCACACTCTCAAAAGGCAGGGCATAGGTGGTAGTGAAGCTGCTCACATTATCGAAGCCTTCTTCATCTACGATTTGTTCTTCTATAGAGGGGACGATCCTTTCAAAGCTCATCCTCGCTCTAAGCCCGGAGGCATTTTCTTCATATTGGGGTTGGTTTACCGCTGTTAGCAAAGAGGCGCACAGCAATAAGATAAGTAGTATCTGGTATCGCATTTAGTACTCCAATTTTCATGATATTTATATGAGAATGCAATTTCCGTTCCCAAACAGGTAAGAATATTGTGGAAAAACCTCATTATCCCGAGATTGATGCCAAAATCTGGGACGCTGCGCACGTTTTATGCCGTATTTACATGATAATGATCCACCTCTTTTTTTCTGAAATCAAATCCCGCTTAAGCCCCGTTTTATATTTGCACAAAACCGATGCTTGACTCAACATTTGACTTTTGACCTGGCTCACCCCACCCTCGGATCTCCTCGGCGTTCAAATGCGTAACTCATGGGTTTTCCATGGGTTACTTGTCGATCCCAAAGGAGACCCACAGGAGCCCCTAAGGGAGGCCGCATGAAATCGACGTTTTAGGAGGCGGAATTGCTTTCGCAAAACCGGGTCCCGGGTCAAATATTTCAAAACGCCCTGCCTGTTCAGGCTCCAAATTGTGGTGGTAATACCTACTATTTTGATAGGCGATTCACCGTCAGGCCGGGATGCCATTATTATTATGCCGGTCGCCGCCAATGGCAAATATCTTGCTAATTTGCGATGATTGTAGTGAGAAAATCAAAGAGAATTCAAGTTTTGGCTGGATTCTTGCAAGCTAAATTGGGCTCAAATATAGGTAACAGACAAATATGAAAAACTATCTGAATATATTCGCTGTAATATTGGTGGTCATCTTTGGTAGCTCCTGTGGCAGTAATACCAAGCTGGTTGACCCAATCGAAGTATCGCCAATTGAATTTGGCATGGACAACACCTTTGAAGTGCTGACGTGGAACTTGAGGGATTTCCCTCTCAAAAACGTTCAAACTCTGCAGGAATTAGCCGCTATCATCCCACAACTCAAGGTGGATGTCCTCGCTTTTCAGGAGATACAGGATACCAACGCATTCTATGAGCTGGCTCGGATGCTGCCGGATTATGAGGCATATGTGTCCACGGCAACTTCGCTCTACAGGCTGGCTTACCTCTATAATACCCGATATGTGAGCGTTAACGATGTCTACCCAATTTACACCGGGCAAACCAATCCCTTCCCGCGCCCGCCCTACGTCTTGGACATCAACTGGCGCGATCAAAACATCATCCTGGTAAACAACCACCTCAAAGCATATGGAGACAACTATATTGATGAAGATGACCCTTGGGATGAAGAGCGCAGGCGTCGCCTGGCCTGTGAGAAATTGGATTACTATATCAGCACTAATTGGGATGATAAAGCGGTGGTCGTCTTGGGCGATATGAACGACCAAATTGCTGAGCCGGAAGAATATAACGTGTTTATGGTCTTTATTTCTCAGCCGGATAAATATCAGTTTACCGATATGCACATTGCCCAAAACCCAAGCTATACCAATGTTTCCTATCCAACCATGCTATCGCATATAGATCATATCCTGATTACGGATGAGCTCTTTGAAAGCTACTCCCTGCCAAATAGCAAGTGCGAGACTATCAGGGTGGAAGATGTGATGGGAACGTGGCAAAATTACTACAATCTGATCTCAGATCATAGGCCTGTTGCCCTCAGGCTGCAATTTACCCCTTAGGGAAGGATGTTGCCTTTGACCAGGCGATAGAGGATTTCCTGTATCGCTCTCAGGGAAACGGTCTCGGTTGCTGCTTCGGCCTTTGCTCTGCTTAGTCCGGTTGCCTTGATGTCTTTGATGGTTTCGGAGCTCAATACTTCCAGGGTGCGGGCGTTTCTCAAAGTGAGAAAAGCGTCTCCAAAAGCTGAAAAGATGCCCAAATACGGTATATAGGTACCGGGCCTGCTCTTGATCTCCACCTTCAAAGTGTAGTCTGCCGCTTGCCCGTCATCTACTACTTCCAGGGCCAGCCCCCGCAGCCTGTCATCCAATAGCCGCCGGTTTTCGCTCCCGCTGTCATTGAAGCTATAATCCAGCCAAATCCTGGGGTTGCGCACATTCAGAGGCAGGTCTATAGTGCTGAGGTTGAGGCTGGAGATCATTTTCTTTACCAGAGGGTTGTCGCTTTGCTCCAAAAGCTGCGACTTATCTATCCCGATGGAAATGAGCTGATTTTTATCTGCCGAGCTGATGCTCTGAATCTCGAGCTGCGCCTCGCCCAGGGGGTTGCTGATCAGGTCTGTTATCAGCGTTCCCACTCCTCTGCTGAAAGCTGCATTCAGCTTCATGCCAATGATGTCCAGGTTGGTATCGCCCTCATAATAGCATTTGATGGTGGATCTCAAGTCCAGATTTGAGCCGGTGATCGCGTCGATCTGCCCTTGCTTGGAGCGCAGCTTGGTGTTGGCGGCCAGCGTGGCCAGCCTCTGCAGCGCTTCGCTATAGAGATTTACCTGCTTTCCATAGAGGTTGGCGCTGAGGTCCATATCCACCAGATCGCTGAGCTCGTCCAATGCTTTGATGAGATAAAAGCTGCTTTTATTAAACACAAAGCGTTTTCCCCTCAGCGAGTGGTCGTATTTTTCAAGCAAGTCCAAGGCCAGCTTCTTGCCGAGCTCTGCCTGCTGTAAACGTTGTTGTCTATACTCCAGTTTGTTGAGGCGATAGTGGGCCCAATAACCCAGCCTATTATCCTCGCTTCTATAGAGTTCCACGTCTTTGAGGCGTGTGCGGCTGCTGGTCTGGATATTGGAGCTGAAATCTGAGTAACTCAAACCAAAAGCCTCGGTCTCTTTGGTAGAAACCGAGGCGTCAACGTTTACTTGAATCTGCATGGATATGTTCTTCACAGCCTGCTCAAAGGCCTGTTCCTTGTAGCGGGAATCATATTTGGGCACGCTTACCACAGCGTGGTAATAAGCGTCATCCGTCTCCGTATTGTTCACCCAGGCAGGCACCTTCGCATTGCTGCTGCAGCCGGCCAGGAGCACAGCTATGATGACGAGCAGGCCAAAAAGAAACCTATTGGACATATCCTTTGATTTTATTGATGAATTGCTGAGAGAGCTGTTCCAGTGCGTCACTTACCATCTGCTTCTCGCTGGGCGGGAAGGGCTCTTCTTTGGCGATCAGGGCCTTGGTGGCGGGTGTCAGAGCTCTGTCATCCCCACTCTTTTTACGAGCCCAGGTATCCATAAATTCATAGGTGCCAACGCAGGTGTCCTGCACTTTCACGGTTCCACTGCTCACGTCTGTAATGGTGAAAGAGGCCATAATCCTGGCAGAAGCGACCTTGGTATACTTATCATAAAGGCATTGTACACTCTGGGTGCTCTTCTTTCTGGGAGTAGCTTCATCGTCTTCCAGCTCGGGTTCATAATCCGCCTCACCCTGCTGTATCTCTATGTTTGCACTTTCCTTCTGCTCCACAGATGTGATGCGGGATGGTACCACGTCAACCTGTAAGATTTTGCCTGTGAGGATCTCATGAGCACCCAAAAGCTGGCCCAATCTTACGCTGCTGGCTTCGTCCACCAGACCGGAAACGGCAAGCTGCTGTTCCTGGATCACGGCTTCCACATTGGCTCTATTGATAATATCAACATATTCGGCGGTGGATTTGTCCTGGATCAGGGTGCGGATGACGTTGTCCACCAGGATGTCCGCAATGCCGCCAAAGCGAGCTCTGTCACCGGTTTTGTCTTCAAAAGGAACTATAGCAATGCGCTTTACGGCCTTTTTGCGGGTTTGCGCATAGCGCTCGGCAGCGTCCTTGTAGTTTTCCACAAAATCGAGGGCAAGCTTAAACTCTTTTGAGGCTTCCCTTTGCACATCCGGATCATCGGATTGGAGAGCCTTTTGAATGCCAAGCTGATAGTGATATTCCGCTGCGCCCATCTTGCTTTCTTGCAATTGGGGTTTGTAGTCTGCGGTTTCATAGGTAAAGGGGATTTTGGTCTTGGGGTGCACGAGGCGGGGCAGCTCGCCCATGGTCTTGTAAATGTTTACCAGAGCTTGATATTCGGGCACCAGGAGGTCCCATTTGTTGGCTGCGTTTGCCTGCTTGATTCTGGCGATATTGTCCAGTCTCGTCTTCACGGCAATGGGGTAGATCTGAGGCAACAGCTCTTGGGCTTTCTGATAGTTGGGTTTCAGTTTTAGGGATTCGGCGTTGTAGCGCAGAGCGGTTTCGTAGTTGCCATATTGAAACTGCTTTTTGGCTTCGTTATACAATCTCACGTTTTTGCTGCATCCCGTAAGGATCACAAGCAATAGGGTCAGGATAACTGCAAATCTTGCGTTGCGCATCGTTCCTCCATATCATTTGTATTTACTTATATTACTGATAACCAGTAAGAAACCTGCTGCAAAAATGTCAAGCAGTTTTGGGAAACCGGGTCACTTGAAGCGAGTAATCCAGCTTCCTTCAATCAGATACGTGGTGGAGGTGTTGAGGTGGGGGAGGGCTGGCAGGCAAGCTTGGGCTGCTCCGGCGGCCGGGATGTAAGCCGTCGCCATTCAGAGATATTTACCCAGAATCGCAATTATATTCTTGTTTGGGAACGCTTCTTGCATATCATATAAAAAGGGACTTCCCCTTTTGAAATGTACAAATTAAACAACATATTAGGAGAATGAATGTCACAAAAGCGTTTACTAATCTTAGCCGTAGTCGTTTTGGCGCTGTTTACTGCTTGCGCCAAACGCAGCACGGGGCCGACTGATAACAGAGTCCTGACTCTATTTAAAGAAATCCCTATTGTGGGGAATGCACTTGAGATTGATGGCTCTGATACAGAGCTTTATGTTGCTGGAGATCAGGGTGCCCTCACGGTTATCAACACCAGCACCTGGCAAAGCCGTTGGTGGCCATCACTCCCTCCTGATACTACTTCTCTTGTTTACATCCGTCGCGTCTCTGTGGTTCCCGAACACAACTTCCTCTTTTTGGGGGAGTATGTAGGTGGCGACAACGTTTACATAGTAGATATAAGTGATCCAGATTACTTGGAACTGGTCAATAACATCCAGGGGGGTACGGACCTCTTGCAGAAGATTCTCTTTATACCCATTGAAAATCCAACAGGATCTGATATTATCCACGGTTACTTGGTTAACGAAAACAGAAAATTCAAATACTACCGTTTTGATGGAATAGCACCACCGCTTTACCGTTGGGAAATTGAGGCAACATATACGATCCACGGGTTTGATGTAACTGACAACCTGGTAGTCTTGACTCAACAACAACGAGGCCTGTCTATCTACGAGAGAAGGACGCAAAATAAACTTTCCGAAATCCCGCTAACAGGACAGGCTTTAGCCGTGAAAGTTTCTGGCAATTACGCCTACGTAGCTAGCCGTCAGGAAGGTTTACAGATTGTGGATATCAGTGATCCTTCCGAGCCAAAGTTTGTGTCTCGCTTCGATACCAAAGGCTACGCCACCTCCATAGACATAAAAGACAATCTTGTTCTGGTTAGCTCTGGTTCCGGCGGTGTCTATCTGTTTGATGTGAGCAATCCTGCCAAACCTTTGCTCAAAGAGAACATCACCTCCGCGGGCTATACCAACAACGCCATCTTCTACAAAGATAAGGTGGTGGTGGCTGCCCGTGATAAAGGGGTGATGGTTTACAAATTCAATTAAAACCGTTTAGATAAGACAATAAAGGCTGGTTCATTATGATGAGCCAGCCTTTTCTTATAGAGTCTTTTATATCTATGCCAGCTTGATCTGCCTGATGGCTTCGTAGAGGATGATTGCCACAGAGTTTGATAGATTAAAGCTGCGGATATCGGGGTGCATGGGGATGGTGATGCAGCTTTGGGGGTGTTCATTCAGGATGGTTTGTGGAAGCCCGGAGCTTTCAGGGCCAAAGACAAACATATCTCCCACTCGGTATTCCATGTCTGTATAATTCTTGGAACACTTAGTGGTGCAATAGAATCTGCGGCTTTCCGGATGCTGGGTATATAGCTCTTCAAGGCTGTCATGCATTTGCAGCTTCAGCTTGGGCCAGTAGTCCAAGCCCGCTCTCTTGATCTCTTTATCGGTGAGCAGGAACCTGCAGGGCTTGATGATGTGTAAGGTACTGCCGCTTCCCACACAAAGCCTGCCGATGTTTCCTGTGTTGCCCGGGATTTCCGGCTGGTATAAAACGATGTGCAGGCCGCTGTCTGAGAGCTGTATCATCGCGCAATAACGCTGTAATCAAAGGTCTGCATCCAAAACTCGTGCCATAGAGGCAGGTTTTCCGTTACTGTCTCTGCTTTCAGCCTTTTGTTTACCGTGAAAGAGCTTAAGGGGATGCGGACGAAGCTCATTGGTAATTGCGCCTTGGAGATGGTGGGGAAAAGGCCCAGCTTGTAGGGGATGAGGTTTTGGCTCTTGCTGTCCAATAGATGGGAGATAAACTTGGTCGCCAGCGCTGGATTGGCTGCATCTATGCAGATGGCGGCGGATTCGCTGTATTGCCAGGAGCCTTCTTTAAAGAGGTTAAACTTGAAGTTCTTGTCTGTCTTGTTTGTTTCCTGAAGCCAGGCAGTGGTGCTGTTGTAGCCGATCAGCAGGTTTATCTTTCCATCGATCAGGGCCTTCAATGCGGTCTCATAGTCTGGGTAGAAGGTCTTGATGTTCTTTTTGATGCTTTGCCAGAGAATGGTATAACCGGGATCGCCGAAAAGCGCCAGTGTCCAGTAGAGGCTGCCTCTTCCTTCGCCTGTTTGAAAAGGATCACAGATTCCCACTTGTCTGAAGTAGGCCGCATCCTGCAGCTCGCCGAAGGTGCTGGGCCCTTCTTTGTAAACCCTGCTGTTGTAGATTACGCCCAGGTTTGCCTGTGCATAAGGCACCAGCCTCTTCTCGGGATCGAGATACACCTCCCGTGAAAACTGGCTGTAATTCAAGCTGTGCTGCACGGCTAACATATCCCTCACCCGCTCGTCCAAGCTGTAGGCATTGTCCAGGCCCATTACGACATCCGGCTTTTGGATCAGCTTCTCGCTGAAGAGGCTGTCCCAAAGCGCAGCTGAGTTTTCAAATAGTACGAGGTCTATCTTACAGTTGTGTGATTTGGAGAAGTCCTTGATGACGGTTTGCTCGAGGCCCAAGGTTCGCAGGCGCATCGGGCCCCAGATACAGAGCTCGGTTTGAGGGCCTTTTTGTTTGGTTGCGGCTTTGGATTTGGCTCCTTCCTTCTGCCTTCCACAAGACATCAAGATAAAGAGCAGAACGAGACAAAGGTGGGTAGCGCGCCGCATCACAAGTTGCCGAAGAGAATCCACGCTACGATGAAGTCCATAATCAGGATCGAGACCGAGCTGTAAACCACGGTGAGGGTGGTGGAGAGTCCCACGCCTTCTGCGCCGCCTTTGGACCTGTCACCAAAGTAGCAGCTGAGGCTGGTAATCAAGAAGCCAAAGACTGCGGATTTGATCAGGCCACTAAAGAGATCGAAGGGCTGGAAGTAGCTCTTCATGTTGTTGAAAAAGGTGTACCAATGGAGACCGTAACGCAGGGCTGAGAAGTACCAGGCGCAGAGGATGCTCACCAGGTTGGCATAGATAGTGAGCATGGGAAAGCAAATCACACCTGCCAGAATCCTGGGCATATACAAAAACTCTGCTGGCGAGATGTTCATGCTCTGGAGGGCGTCAAGCTGCTCGCTAACTCTCATGGTGCCGATCTCTGCCGCAATGGAAGCTCCCACCTTGCCGGTCATCACCAGAGCGGTAAGCACAGGCGCCAGCTCCACCATGGTGGACTTTCCGATCAGTACGCTGAGCAGGTGGATGGGGATATAGCCTCTGGATTGATATACGGCTTGCAGCGCGGTCACCATGCCGGTGAAAGCTGCGGTAAGCGTGATCAAAAAAAGCGAATCATAGCCGATTCGCTTAAATTGCATGACTATCTCCTGGCGGCGTCTGGGGAGATGCCTCAGGCTGAGTAAAGCCTGCGAGGTAAACATAACGTAATCTCCCAAGCCAGAGAGGAATTTGAGCTTCATTTATTCTTTTCTATGGTGTGAAACTTGGTGTATTCGCGCTCGAAGAAGAGCTCCACCTTATCTGTGGGACCGTGACGGTTTTTGCCGATGATGATCTCAGCAATGCCCGGCTTCTCGCTCTTTTCCTTGTAGTAATAGTCATCTCTATAGATAAACATCACCAAGTCTGCGTCTTGTTCGATGGCGCCGGATTCCCTCAGGTCAGCAAGGACGGGGCGCTTGTCTTCTCGGGATTCCAGCTGGCGGTTGAGCTGTGAGAGAGCCACCACGGGTATCTTCATATCCTTGGCCAATATCTTGAGCGACCTCGAGATTTCAGAGATCTCTTGCTGGCGGTTTTCCCTGTCTTTGGGCAATGTCATCAGCTGCAGGTAGTCGATCAGGATCAGATCAAGTCCCCCGATTTCTGCAGCCAGGCGCCGTGTCTTGGCCCGGATATCTATGGGCGAGTTGGTTCCTGATTCGTCGATATAGATATGCTTGCTGGAAAGCACGTCTGAGGCTTGCATGATGTTGATAAGCTTCTCTTCATCCATGCCAAAGCCTTTGAGCATATTGTCCATCTTCACCTTCACCAGGGAGGCAAACATCCTCATCACCACTTCATCGGCACCCATTTCCATGGTGAAAATAGCCACTTTTTTATTCAATTCTATCGCAGCATGCGTAGCGATATTGAGGGCAAAGGCAGTCTTTCCCATAGCAGGACGCGCCGCTACAATGATGAATTGGCCAGGCCTGAAGCCACCGGTGATGTTATCCAGCTCTGAAAAGCCACTGGCAACTCCCACCACAGGTTTACGGGTGGAAGCGATCAGGTCGATATTGCTTGCCACCTGCCTGCTGATTTCCGCCATATTGACGAAACCTTGGTGGGAGGGCAGCTCTGCGATGTTAAATATGGTCTGTTCTGCTTCGTCTACGATGTCTTTTACGGGCTTGGTGGAGGTGTAACAGCTTTCGATAATGCCGTTGCATGCTACGATCAGATGCCTGAGCAGTGCCCTTTCTATCACTATATTGAGGTGATATTCAAAGTTGGCGCTGGATACCACAAAGTCTACCAATTCACTGATGTAGGGGAGACCGCCCACCTTCTCCAATTGATTGTTGCGCTGCAGGCGATCAATGAGTGTGAGACTGTCGATCTCTATGCTTTCATTGAAGAGCTCCCTGATTGTGCGCAGGATAGTCTTATGAGCAGGTTTGGCGAGATACTCTTCTTTGATCATCTCGATGCCTTTGCTCACCACGTTTGAATCTATCAACATGGCGGAGAGGATGGCCGCTTCAGCGTTATAGTCCACCGGGAGGCCACGCTCAGATATCTTGGGCGTTTGTGTGGTATCCTTTTTCTTGCTTTGCATCTTTTACTCTTTATGAGAGGCCGTTCTTCCGGTAGTATTCCAATACGGGCTGGGGTACAAAGTCATCCAAAGGTGCCTTGAGGTCTGCAAGCTGCCTCACCATGGTGGAGGAGAGGTACATATATTTGAGGCTGGGCACCAGGAACACTGTCTCGATCTCTGGTTTCAGCTTTCTATTGGTGATGGCCAGGGATAGCTCATATTCAAAGTCTGAAACCGCTCTCAGGCCGCGGATCATGGTGTTACACTGCATCTTCTTGGCAAAATCCACTGCCAGGCCGGTAAAGCTCACCACCTTCAGATTGGGGATGTCCAAGGTAGACTCTCTGCAGAGCCGCAGCCTCTGCTCCAGATTCAGATGGGGGTCTTTGCCGGTATAATCTGCTACAGCGAGGATCACTTCATCAAAGAACTCCACCGCTTTTTGCACGATGTTGATGTGCCCCAGAGTGATGGGATCGAAAGTACCGGGATATAGCGCTCTATGCATATCAGCTCAAAGCCTTGCGACGGATCTCTTCGATCTCGCTGATTTCCTTGGGAATGTTGTGGGAAAGCACGTGGTTTCCGGATTCGGTGACCAGGACGTCATCTTCGATGCGTACGCCCAGGTTTTCTTCCGGGATGTAGATGCCGGGTTCAACTGTTATCACATTTCCCGCTTCCAAGATGGCGTTGCGTCCACCCAGATCGTGCGTATCCAGGCCCAGGAAGTGGCTCACGCCGTGCATATAGTATCTGGTGATCTCATCCAGATCTTTGATGAGGCCGATTGCCAGGGCAGACTCAGCCAAAAGCTCCCGCGTCCTCACCTGCAAGTCCATCAAACTGACGCCGGGTTTGATCATCTCGATGATCTCTTTCTGCACATCCAGAACCAGCTGGTAGATTTGCCTTTGCCGGTCGCTGAAGCTCTCGCTCACGGGGAAGCATCTCGTGACGTCGGCGCTATAGTTGTTATAGGCTGCTCCCACGTCCATCAGCACCAGCTGTCCTTCTTCGATGCGACAGTTGTTTTGGCCATAGTGCAGCGTTGCCGCATTGATGCCGGAAGCGATGATGGGCGCAAAGCCCCAATGATGCGCACCGCTTCTCTGCATACGGTAGAAGAGCATAGCTTCCAGCTCATATTCATACATGGAAGCACGTGCCTGCCTGATGATATCCAGGATGCCTTCGCCGGTGATGTCGATTGCCTTTTGCATTTGCTCGATCTCCCAGGCATCCTTGATCTTCCTCAGCGGTGTGATGAGGGGCGTGATATCTGCGATTTGGATCTGCGGGAAGCGGATACGCAGCGGCTCCAGCCTGTACAGCGCATAATTCAGGGGCTGATCCAAAGCGACGAAGCCGATATTGGCGTGGATCTTATTCAGCATAGGACACCACATGGACATAGTGGCGTCATATTCATCAAGATATAAGACTCTCCTGATCTCACTGATCTGTTGAGCCTCATCTTTGGTCATTTTCTTGCCATCCCACACTTCGCGCTCAGGAATCCCACGCTCGATAAATAGCATCTCTTGCACGGCATCAGCGCTCTTAATCAACACCAGGATGGCATTGGGTATATTGAGCCCCGTGAAGTACAAGAAGTTGTTGTCTTGGGAAAACTTACGCAGGTTTTCGGCTTGATTTGCAAAGATGATGCAAGCCTCGCCATTTGCCATGGAAGCTCCCAAGCGTTCTCTGCGAGCTTTTGTATTGTTCATTTTATCCTTGAATATAGTTTGTTTAGCGGGCGATCAGCTCGGATGACTTACTGCCGCCGGGTGCTTTATCTTTCTTGGTATGTGTGGCAAATTGGCTGATCAACAGCTCCAGCGTCTCATTATCGGTGATGGTTTGGTTCATGCTATACAAGGAGGTTCCAGCTTCGTTCACCACTTTGAAGTCCCAAGCTCCTGCCTTGATGCTCCAGGTGAGGGCAGAGCCTGCCAACATATTGCTGGCGATCAAGTTTTCGCCCCAATCCGTGGCGTCATGCCGTGAAATATAGATTTCGGTAATTGCGGGTGCGCCATCATTGTTGAGTCTGACGGCACCACAATCCGGATAAATGTTTACGGTTGTAGGTATTCCCTGGGTAACTGCACGGGTCACAAAACCGGGATACACATACAGGCCCTCATAGTTTACGGTAACGTTTGTATCTTGAGTATAGACGCGGCTCCAGCCACTCCAGGCTTCGATTGTGAATTCCTCACCTTCATCAACCTTTGCTGTGACAGAGGCGTTGGTGCGGTTGCGGATGCGCAGCTCGGCATCATCATCACAAGCCACAAGCATAAGTCCCATAAGGACTAACAGAATAATGACAAGGTATCTTCTCATGATATACTCCCTTTATTTTGATGCGGTTTTTGATTTATTGTCGGTTTTACAGATAGGCGGCTTGGTCTGCAATACCGCCTCTTTGGTGATGGTGCAGCTATTCCACTGGGGGTTATCCGGCAGATCGTACATGATCTGGAGCATAAATTTCTCCATAATGCTCCGGAGTCCGCGTGCACCTGTCTTTTGGCTGATGGCGATCTTGGCGATTTCTGCCAGAGCTTCCTCTTCCCAGTTCAGCTCCACTCCATCCAGCTCAAAATACTTCTCATATTGTTTACAGATGGCATTTTTGGGCTTGGTGAGAATATCCATCAAAGCGTCTTCCGAAAGCTCGTGCAGAGTGCAGATTACGGGAAGTCTGCCGATGAGCTCTGGGATGAGGCCATATTTGAGCAGGTCTGAACCATTGGTATGCTCGAAGATATTGCTGTCATCCAGCTTTTCAGAGAGCTTCACGTCAAAACCGATAACTTTCTTATCCATACGTTCTTTGATGATTTTCTCCAAGCCAAAGAAGGCACCACCGGCGATAAAGAGGATGTTGGTGGTATCCATCTCGATAAAGTCTTGTTGAGGATGCTTTCTGCCGCCCTTGGGTGGCACGTTGACCTTGGTTCCCTCCAAGATCTTGAGCAGTGCCTGCTGCACGCCTTCGCCGGATACGTCTCTGGTGATGGATGGCGTCTCAGACTTTCTGCTGATCTTGTCCATTTCATCGATATAGACGATACCGTGCTCGGCTTTTTTGACGTCATAATCCGCAGCTTGCAAGAGGCGCACCAGGATGTTTTCCACGTCCTCACCCACATATCCTGCTTCGGTGAGTGTGGTAGCATCAGAGATGGCAAAGGGCACTTTCAGAAAGTTTGCCAAAGTCTGAGCGATCAGGGTCTTTCCACAACCGGTAGGCCCGATCATCAGTATATTGCTTTTCTCCAGTGTGACATCATCCATCTTGTTTTGTCTGAAAATACGCTTGTAATGATTGTACACAGCCACAGAGATGATCATCTTGGCGTTTTCCTGGCCGATCACATACTGATCCAGATAGCTCTTGATCTTGCTGGGGATCGGAAGGTCAATCTCTTCCTGCTCCACAGGCACTTCATTGGTATTCAAGACATTGTGGCACATATCGATGCATTCATCGCAGATATTGCCGGCAATGCCCCGAATCAAGGTTCGCACTTCGGCTTCTGATCTGCCGCAGAACGAACAGCTTTCATTTTTGAATTTATCCAAAGTCTCTCCTGAGAATATTGTTTTTAGATTGTGAGTCTTGTTTATGACAGATGCTGATTTCCGTCAAGCTATTTCCTCATGGTGATCACTTCGTCGATCAATCCGTATTCTTTAGCCTCGGCAGCACTCATGAAATAGTTTCGGTCTGTATCGTCGATGATCTGTTCCAAGGGCCGTCCGGTATGTTTGTGCAACAGTTCATTCATCACTTCTCTGAGGTAGAGGATTTCTTTGGCTTGAATCTCTATGTCGCTCGCCTGTCCCTGAGCGCCGCCCAGAGGTTGGTGGATCATGATTCTGCTATAGGGGAGAGCCGTGCGCTTTCCCTTGGCTCCAGAGGCCAAAAGCATGGCAGCCATACTCGCAGCCTGACCGATGCAGATGGTGCTCACTTTGGGCTTGATGTATTGCATGGTGTCGTAGATGGCCAATCCAGAGGAGATAATCCCTCCCGGGGAGTTGATATACATATAGATATCGGCATTAGCATCTTCACCTTCCAAGTGCAGCAGCTGCGCCACGATTGAGTTTGCCAGGTTGTCTTCTATCACGCCGCCCACAAAGACGATTCTATCCTTGAGCAATCTGGAATAGATGTCATATGCGCGCTCGACGCGGCCTACTTGTTCGATAACCATGGGGATGTAATTCATTAGTCCTCCTTCTCTTCTGTGCTTTCTTCAGCATCAGCGGGTGGTTCTTCAGGTTCAGGCGGGTCCACAAAGGTGGCTTTGGCTGCCAAATCACGCAGCATAAACCAGTTAGTGGCCTGATCTACAAAGTCGTCGTCCTGGATTCTATCTTTATTTTGCTCTTCCCAAGCGTCCACCGTCATGTCGCTCATGATGGCGTTGTGTTCGATGTATTCATCCATCTTGCTCTCATCAAGCGTAAACCCGGTGAGCTTGCGCAAGGCTTTGTTTACATAAAGGCTGATCATCTGGTTGCTAAATTCCATCCGATATTGCATTTCCAGATATTTGCGATACATTTCCTGCTGTTGATCCAGCTGTGACAGCTCGTTTTCAACCACATAGTTCAAAGTGCGCTCGGGCAGCTGGAAAGGATTGTCTGCATAAAGCTTATGGATGATGGCCCTATTTTCGCCTTCATAATTGCCATGCTCGATTCTGAGGCGAAGGTCGTCGCTCAGCTGTTGTTTCAAGGCAGCCAGGTCATCAAAACCCAGATCCTTGGCAAATTCATCATCTATCTCGGGCACCTTGAGGCGCATAATCTCGTTTACCATCACACTGCAGCTGTAGTTCATCTCGTTGTCAAGATCGGGAAACTTGTTTTGAGTCACGAGTTTGAGCCCATTGCCGCTGAGAGTGATATTCACGGTGTCGCCCACCATTCTATCCAAGAGGTCATTGCTGCTGCGCATGGGCGGATTTTCGCCGGCATAGAGTATCACGTTCACGGGTTCATCGTCGTTTTGGCCGGGAATCGTGAGGCTGCAACTCAGGGCGTCTCCTTCCAGAGCGGCCTCTACCTGTTCGTAGGTGCGGTTTTTGTTTGCCGTGTCACTGAGGATATAATCCACCTGGCTTTCCACGGTGAGGTGTTTGTAAGGAACCTCAAAGGGTTCCGGAATGGTAAGTTCCACCTCAGGCTCCTGTTCGATTTCCACCACGATCACCAGATCCTGCTCGTCTTCCCATTTGAGGTCTTTCACCATGGGCATCGCCAGATAGCCAATCTGATGTTCGGTGACCGCCTGGCCAAAATACTTATCCGTAGCATCTTCCAAAAAGCTGGCTACGATGGAATCCTTGTATTCCCTTTCCACTCTGGCCAAAGGTGCTTTGCCCTTGCGAAATCCCGGGATCTGTATGCGTCTCGCAGCCTTTTCCAGATATTTACGATACTCATCCTGTGCCTGGCTTGCTTCCACCGTGATGGTAAGTTCCTTGGTAACAGGATCAACTTGTTTGATGTCTACTTGCACAATTTATCTCCTTAAGAACTATAAAAATACAATTTGGTGCGAAAGAGGGGACTTGAACCCCTATAGGTATTACCTACTGGATCCTAAGTCCAGCGCGTCTGCCAGTTCCGCCACTTTCGCACATGATAATGGTATAAGTCTTCGTGAATGCCAAGTTTTACGAGAGGCCCCAAAAGTCAAGCTTTTAATGCCATATTGTCGATTAGGCGCGTTTTGCCAAAATATACGGCCAGCATCATGCGTGTGTCATCTTTGGCCTCTGAAATGCTTTGCAGCGTGAGAGGATCCACACATTCTATATAATCTATCCGTCCGCCGGATTCTTGAATAATTGATTTGATTGTCTCGATAATCTGTCCACAATCACGCTCGCCCTGCTCATAGAGCTCTCTTGCCTTGAGCAAGCCATGATAGAGGCTCAAAGCCCGCTTGCGTTCATCAGGATTGAGGTAGCTATTGCGGGAACTCATCGCCAACCCATCCGCTTCACGCACGATGGGACAGGCCACGATGTCGCAATCCAGATGCAGATCGCTTGCCATCTGCTTGAGGATGCGCAATTGCTGGTAATCCTTGATACCCATATACATATGATCCGGATTGGTGATATTGAGCAGCTTCAAAACAACCGTAGCCACGCCTCTGAAATGACCCGGACGGCTCTTGCCGCAGAGAACACTTGCGAGTTTCTCGGGCACCACCCAGGTGTCAAATCCGCTGGGATAAATGGTTTGAGCGTTGGGATTGAAAACATACTCCACGCCGCATTCCTTCAGAAGAGCCACATCCCTTTCCAGATCACGCGGATAGGTATCCAAATCCTCATCTTGCCCAAACTGACTGGGGTTTACAAAGATAGAGACTATGGTGTTGGGGTTTTCTTTCACACTCTGTTTCACCAAAGAAAGGTGACCTTCATGCAAATAACCCATGGTGGGCACAAAACCCAAAGTGCCTTCCTGCTTTAGAGAACGGCAAAGTGACTTGGTGGAAGAGATGTCTTGAATGATCTGCATTTATTTGACGGGACAGTTGTTTGCATCCAAAACAACGATGGTGGGCTGATGCGCATCAGCCTCTTTATCATCCATCAAACCATAATTGACGATGATCACAATATCGCCAACCATAGCTTTACGAGCGGCGGC
>CZCA01000440.1_pt1 | contig 48939 bp, 46 predicted proteins | sample 591981 | NCBI WGS metagenome assembly CZCA01 (sample SAMEA3556810, study PRJEB10932) | anaerobic digester metagenome | reverse complement strand
AAGCAGGCGCTCTTCAGGGGTCAGCTCAGTCTCGCCCTTCGGCGTTACCTTTCCGACGAGTATGTCGCCGGGCTGCACCTCAGCGCCGACCCTGATTATCCCTTCTTCGTCCAGATCCTTCAGGGCATCCTCGCCGATATTGGGGATATCCCGGGTTATCTCCTCAGGGCCTAGCTTCGTGTCGCGGGCATCACATTCGTACTCCTCTATATGGATCGACGTAAACACATCGTCGCTCACAAGCTTCTCCGATATGAGGATAGCGTCCTCGTAGTTGTAGCCCTCCCACGGCATGAACGCCACAAGAACATTTCGCCCCAGCGCCATCTCGCCCATGTCAGTGGACGGGCCATCGGCAATGATATCGCCCACTTCAACCCGCTGCCCAACGCTGACAACCGGCTTCTGATTCATGCAAGTTCCCTGGTTCGACCGGGCAAACTTGGTAACTTTGTATCTGTCCACGATACCATCGTCCCTCTCGATGATAACCATGTCTGCAGATACCCGGGTCACCGTTCCGCCATGCCTGGCACCGATGGCAACACCGGAGTCGACGGCGGACTTGTATTCCATGCCCGTTCCCACAAACGGAGCTTCCGTCTTCATGAGCGGTACAGCCTGCCGCTGCATGTTTGACCCCATGAGAGCTCGACCGGCGTCGTCATTCTCCAGGAACGGGATCAATGCAGTCGCAATAGAGACAAGCTGCTTCGGGGAGACGTCCATGTAGTCCACCTGGTCGGCTGGGACTATGACGATGTCGTCCCTCAATCGGCATACCACTCTCTGGCTCACAAAGGATCCATCCTTGTTGAGGGGCTCATTCGCCTGGGCAATTATGTACCTGTCCTCTACGTCAGCCGTGAGGTACCTGATTTGATCAGTCGCCCTTCCGTCCTCAACCATTCTATAAGGCGTCTCTATGAAACCGTATTCGTTGATGCGAGCATACGTACAGAGAGAGCCTATCAATCCGATGTTCGGTCCCTCAGGAGTCTCGATCGGGCACATCCTGCCGTAGTGAGAGTGATGGACGTCGCGCACATCAAATCCTGCCCGCTCCCTGGAAAGGCCACCAGGGCCTAGGGCCGATAGCCGGCGTTTGTGCGTAAGTTCTGCCAGGGGGTTAATCTGGTCCATAAACTGCGATAGCTGGCTTGACCCGAAAAACTCCTTTACCGAAGCTACAACCGGCCTTATGTTTATCAGCGCCTGAGGCGTCACTGCCTCGACGTCCTGAATCGTCATGCGCTCACGTATTACTCGCTCCATGCGCGACAGTCCGATCCTGAACTGGTTCTGCAGGAGTTCGCCGACGGTCTTGAGCCTCCTGTTGCCAAGATGGTCAATATCATCAGTCGTTCCGACGCCAAGCGGCAGATTTACAAGGTAGTTCACGGCAGCTACAACATCTGCTGGTGTGATAACCTTCAGATCAGCCGGCGGGTACCCATTGCCGACAACCTTGATAGCACTCGACTGAACTCCATCTGTCGGAAGAAGGACCGCTTCCCTTATATGGCCTTCTTGTTCGAGCTTTCTGACCAGCTCGGCGCGTCTGGCAGTGATCTTCTCCCCAGCTTCAAGCGTCGGCTTGACACTCGCATCTGCCCTTCCATCAGCCGGACCCAGCCAAGACACTTCTCCGGTTTCGGGATCCACAACGGGGCGCCCTGCCGGGTTTCCTACGTCTTCCAGTCCCTCATAGAGGGGCAGGGCGAGCGTATGTCCGATCAGTCTGTCGGCAAGCTCCAGTTTCTTGTTTAGTTTGTACCGGCCAACCCCGGCCAGATCGTACCTCTTGGGATCGAAGAATAAAGATTCAAAGAGAGATCGGGCGCTTTCGATAGCAGGCGGTTCGCCCGGGCGAAGCCGCTTGTAGATCTCGATCAACGCCTCTTCTTCGCTGTTTGTGTTGTCGCGCTCCAATGTATTGCGTATCAGTTCGTTCTCTCCAAAAAGCTCCATTATCTCCTGGGCAGAGCCATACCCTATGGCTCTGAGCAGAATCGTGGCAGGCAGCTTTCTCGTACGATCCACGTGTACCCACACAATATCAGAGGCATCAGTCTCGAATTCGAGCCAGGCCCCTCGATTTGGTATTATTGATGCTTTGTAGATAGTTCTTCCGGATGAGTCCTTATCCACGTCAAAGTAGGCACCCGGGGATCTCACCAACTGGCTGACGATAACACGCTCAGCCCCGTTGATAATGAACGTGCCTGTTTCAGTCATCAGGGGAAAATCGCCCATGAAGACTTCCTGTTCTTTGACTTCTCCGGTTTCTTTGTTGATGAGCCTGACCTTGACCTTCAGCGGGGCCGAATAAGTAACATCCCGCTGTTTGCATTCGTCTTCAGTGTACTTGGGATCACCTAGCGCATACCCTGTAAACTCGAGTACAAGGTTGCCGGTGAAATCCTGGACTGGCGAAATATCTCGGAACGTTTCGAGAAGGCCCTCTTCGAGAAACCAATGGTAGGACTTCTGCTGGATCTCGATGAGGTTTGGCACCCCAAGAACATCGGGAATCCTCGAAAACGAGAGTCTCTCACGCCTCATCGGTCTCGCGGCAATGTCCATACAACCCACCCTGCTTCCTTGTAGATTGTAAATTCCCGGGCATAACTAATAGCGCGGACATTAATGACTTTTGGCGCATATCCTCCAGTCAAAGCCGCGCTGAGACTAATAGATCATACCTGCAGATAGCATGTGTGTTCATTTGTCCCCTTATACCTCAGTGCTCTGCCACCGGGGGCACGCCCACGCTGCGAAAGCCAGCAGAGGCTTGAGTCTCTGCATATGACACCGAACCTGGCGTCAGTCCCCTTGTGACATTTGATTATGTTACCACAAGAGCGAAGCCGCGTCAAGGCCAATTTTTCGAGTTTGCGAGGGGCCGAAGCGAGTTGCCCCGGCCGGCCCCACCTTCGATCCAAGCGGCCATTCTTGCCTCGTCACCAAACTGCCACGCCTGCGGATATCTACTATTCTTCATCCTCCGGCAGGATCTCCACGTCAAGGCACAAACCCTGCATTTCTCTGACCATTACCTTGAACGACTCCGGCACTCCCGGTTCAGGCACATTATCGCCCTTGACAATCGCCTCGTACGTCTTCACGCGGCCTACAACATCATCCGATTTTACAGTAAGCAGCTCCTGAAGCGTATACGCTGCGCCATATGCCTCGAGTGCCCACACCTCCATCTCTCCAAACCTCTGCCCGCCAAACTGGGCCTTGCCGCCCAGCGGCTGCTGGGTAACGAGAGAGTACGGCCCTGTGGAACGCGCGTGGATCTTGTCGTCCACCAGGTGGAGAAGCTTCATCAAGTATGCATACCCCACAGTGACCTCTCGATCGAAAGGTTCGCCCGTTCTTCCATCGTAGAGCACCGTCTTTCCGTTCCTGGGCAGTCCCGCCTTCTCCAGGTATTCAAAGACCTCATCCTCGCTAGCGCCATCAAATACCGGGGTCGCCATGTGAACCCCGAGCGTAGCGGCTGCCCACCCCAGATGGGTCTCGAGCACCTGCCCGATATTCATTCGCGAAGGCACTCCCAGCGGGTTCAGGACTATTTCCACAGGACGCCCGTCCGGCAAGAACGGCATGTCCTCAACAGGGAGGATCCTGGCAATCACGCCCTTGTTCCCGTGCCGGCCAGCCATCTTGTCGCCTTCCGAGATCTTCCGCTTCTGGGCCACGTATACCCTGACCAGCTTGCTCACGCCAGGCGCAAGTTCATCGCCGTTTTCGCGGGAGAAAGCGTGAACCTCCACCACCTTGCCGGCTTCGCCGTGCGGCACTCTGAGGGAGGTATCCCTCACCTCGCGCGCTTTCTCGCCGAATATGGCCCGGAGCAGGCGCTCTTCAGGGGTCAGCTCAGTCTCGCCCTTTGGCGTAATCTTTCCGACGAGTATGTCGCCGGGCTGCACCTCAGCGCCGACCCTGATTATCCCTCCTTCGTCCAAATCCTTCAGGGCATCCTCGCCGATATTGGGGATGTCTCGGGTTATCTCCTCAGGGCCTAGCTTCGTGTCGCGGGCATCACATTCGTACTCCTCTATATGGAGCGAGGTAAACACATCGTCGCTCACAAGCTTCTCTGATATGAGGATAGCGTCCTCGTAGTTGTAGCCCTCCCACGGCATGAACGCCACAAGAATATTTCGTCCCAGCGCCATCTCGCCCATGTCAGTGGACGGGCCATCGGCAATGATATCGCCCACTTCAACCCGCTGCCCAACGCTGACAACCGGCTTCTGATTCATGCAAGTTCCCTGGTTCGACCGGGCGAACTTCGTCACATCATACCTGTCCAATTCGCCATCATCTCGCTCGATGACGATGCAGTCAGCAGAGGCGCGACGGACGTATCCGCCATCCCTGGCAATGAGCACCGCCCCGGAATCGACAGCGGACTTGTATTCCATGCCCGTTCCCACCAGGGGAGCTTCCGTCTTCAGGAGCGGAACAGCCTGCCGCTGCATATTGGAGCCCATGAGCGCTCGCCCGGCATCGTCATTCTCCAGGAACGGGATCAACGCAGTCGCAATAGAGACAAGCTGCTTCGGGGAGACGTCCATGTAGTCCACCTGGTCAGCTGGAACTATCACGATCTCTTCCTCTAGGCGGCATACCACTCTCTGGCTGACAAAAGACCCATCCTCGTCAAGAGGCTCATTGGCCTGAGCAATCACATACCTGTCCTCTACGTCGGCCGTAAGATACCTGATCTCATCGGTTACCTTCCCGTCGTCCACTTTTCTATAAGGCGTTTCAATGAAACCATATTCGTTAACACGCGCATACGAGCAAAGAGAACCTATCAATCCGATATTCGGCCCTTCAGGCGTCTCGATGGGGCACATCCTGCCGTAGTGAGAGTGGTGAATGTCGCGCACTTCAAACCCGGCCCTCCTCCGGGAGAGTCCTCCAGGGCCAAGCGCCGACAGCCGGCGTTTGTGCGTAAGCTCTGCCAGCGGGTTGGTCTGATCCATAAACTGCGATAGCTGGCTGGATCCGAAGAATTCTCTCACCGCAGCCACTACCGGCCTGATGTTCATGAGCGCTTTGGGCGTTGCAGCATCGACATCTTGAATTGTCATGCGTTCGCGTATTACCCGCTCCATTCGTGCCAGGCCGATCCTGAACTGGTTTTGGAGCAGCTCGCCAACGGTTCTGAGCCTTCTGTTGCCCAGGTGGTCTATGTCATCAATCGTTCCGACCCCATATGGGAGGTTGACGAGGTAATTCACTGTAGCCAAAATGTCCGCCGGGGTTATGACCGTCAGATGCGCCGGCGGATACGCATTGCCAATAACCTTGACATGCTCTGTAGGCGCATTGTCCGGAGCGTTCAGGATCGCTGCTCTTAGGCGGCCTTGTTGTTCAAGCTCCCTAACGAGCTCAGCCCGTCTGGCGGTGATCTTCTCTCCTGCCTCAAACACTGGCTTAACACTTGCATATACACTTCCATCAGCTAGACCCGGCCAGGAGACCTCTCCCGTTTCCGGATCTACAACTGTCATGGCCGGATTTGCGACTTCTCCCAGGCCCTCATGGAGAGGTTGGGCTAGCCTGTGGCCAATCAGCCTGTCGGCAAGCTCCAGTTTCTTGTTTAGCTTGTAGCGGCCAACCCCGGCCAGGTCGTACCTCTTGGGGTCAAAGAACAGAAACTCAAACAGAGACCTCGCGCTTTCGATCGCAGGCGGCTCGCCTGGCCGCAGCCGCTTATAGATCTCGATCAATGCCTCTTCTTCATTCTTTGTGTTGTCGCGTTCCAGCGTGTTACGTATGTACTCGTTTTCCCCGAAGACCTCAACGATCTCATCGTCGGAACTGAGCCCTGCCGCTCTCAGCAGAACTGTCGCTGGTAGTTTTCTCGTGCGGTCCACACGCACCCAGACAATATCAGAAGCATCAGTCTCGAATTCCAGCCATGCTCCCCTGTTCGGCCTGATAGCACCCTTATATATCCTTTTTCCCGAAGAGCTCTTGTCTACTTCGAAGTAGGCGCCCGGAGATCTCACCAATTGACTGACGACTACGCGCTCAGCCCCATTGATTATGAACGTGCCTGTTTGGGTCATCAGGGGAAAATCCCCCATGAAGACTTCCTGCTCTTTGACTTCTCCGGTTTCCGTACTGATCAGCCTGACCTTGGCATTGAGCGGAGCGGAATACGTAACATCCCGCCTCTTGCATTCTTCCTCTGTATGCTTCGGCTCGCCCAGAGCGTACCCGGTAAACTCAAGCACAAGGTTCCCGGTGAAATCCTGGACCGGCGAAATATCTCGGAACGCCTCAAGCAAGCCCTCTTCGAGAAACCACTGGTAGGACTTGTGCTGGATCTCGATGAGGCTGGGGAGTTCGATAACACTCGGAATCTTCGAAAACAGAACCCTCTCACGCTTCATCGGTACATCAGCAATCTCACTGCAACCCACCTTGCTTTCCCATGGATTTCCGGACATACTGAATAGCGCGGACCTTCATGACCCTTAGTAGACACCTTCAGGCCAAAGCCGCGCTGAGATTAATAGTAATACGTAGACAGCACACAAGTCATGCCGTCCCAGTAGTGCCCTTATTCACGGTCACCCGAGCCGGGCACAGCTCCTAGCCTAACAGGGGCCAAGCCTCCACAAATCACAGCGCATCCAGTATACCCGTTCTCTTGTGACACTTAATTATGTTAACATGAACCACATGTTGCGTCAAACCATGCAGCTAGAGAGCTAGAGAGGTATGCACGCTGGCAGCAGCCGGCGCGAAAAGAGACGGCCGGGAGTAGGCTCGGCTATGAATGCCCTGCCTTTTCCCGGCACAAATCGCTGGTTCACTATGATCCTGCCCAGGCAGGCTACTTAATCTCGACTTCTCCTCCGACGTCAGAGATCTTGGTCTTGATCTCCTCTGCCTCTTCCTTCTTGACTCCCTCTTTGATAGGCTGGGGAACATTGTCCACAAGCCCCTTGGCTTCCTTAAGACCAAGGCCCGTAATCTCCCTAACCACCTTGAGCACAGGAATCTTCTGCTGGCCCGTTGACGTCAGGATCACGTCGAACTCTGTCTTCTCTTCCTCTTCAGGAGCGGCAGCGCCGCCAGCGCCCGGAGCGGCAGCCATAGCAGCCACCGGCATTGCAGCACTTACGCCAAACTCCTCCTCGAGATCCTTGACCAATTCGGCCAGCTCGAGAACTGTCATGCTCTTGATAGCAGCAAGGATTTCTTCCTTAGTAGTCATAGCACAATTTTCCTCCCTTTTATTGAGCCTGAACGGTCTGCGGATCTCCGCCGGCTTCTTCCATCTGTTGTCTTATGGCATCTAATGCCCATACGAGTTTTCGTGTCGGCCCGGCAAGCACATTGACGAGGCCGAATATCGGACCCTGCATCGCTCCGATCATCTTGCCAATTATGACCTCCGCGGGCGGCAAGGCCGCAAGCTCCGCGACCCGGTCCTTGTCGATCGCCTCTCCCTGTAGAACTCCAGCCTTGACCTTCAGGATCTTGCTCTCTCGAGCGAAATCGGCAAGTATCTTGGCTGGAGCAACTGGATCATCGCTGGAAAAGGCCACGGCAGTCGGGCCCTCAAGGTATGGTTCCAGCCCTCGGATACCAGCGTTGTCTGCTGCAATCTTGATGAGCGTGTTCTTGTAAACCTTATAATCCACGCCCGCCTCCGTCAGCTTTCGCCTGAGTGTAGTCATCTGCGACACATTCAGGCCGCGGAAGTCAGTCAGCACAATGCAGCTGGATGAACTGAGTTTGGCTTGAATCTCTTCTACCGTCTTGACTTTCTGCGGTGTAGACACTATTACACCTCCGTTCACACGCACTCGACTTACTTGGTAACCAGCAATAGAAAGGGACCTCGGCTCACATGTGGCCGGAGGTCCCGCAAATTACTCAGATGCATTTGCGTCCGGAAGCTAGGCTTCCCTCCGGCCTCGGCGGGCTGACATCTCGTCACTTAGGCTGCGCTCATGCGACACTGCCACACTGCGCGGCGCCTGCTGTCTGGGGCCAGGCACATCTCTCTATTGTCAAAGTAAACAGCTCTACTTCTTGACCACCATCTGCACGAAAAGCTGAGGGCTGAGGCGCACTGAAGGTCCCATCGAAGGCGCCAACGCGACGCTCCTTACATAGGTCCCCTTAGCAGCAGCAGGACGCGCTTTCACGATGGCGTCTGCCAAAACCTCAAGGTTAGACATTAGCTTCTCCTCTTCGAACGAGGCTTTGCCTATGGGGATATGGATGATCCCACTCTTGTCAACCCTGTACTCAACCTTGCCTGCTTTGATGTCATTGACTGCCTTGGCTACGTCAAATGTAACCGTTCCCGCCTTGGGGTTAGGCATCAAGCCCCTCGGGCCAAGAATCCTTCCGAGCCTCCCCACAACACTCATCATGTCGGGAGTGGCCACGGCGGCATCAAAATCGAGCCATCCACCCTGTATTTTCTCAGCCATGTCTTCCCCGCCTACGTAGTCGGCGCCGGCCTGTTCAGCCTCGCGTGCCTTCTCGCCCATTGCAAAAACCAAAACCGTCTTGGTCTTCCCAGTTCCGTGAGGAAGCACAACGGCTCCACGAACCTGCTGGTCTGAACGACGGGGATCTACACCCAATCTAATATGGGCTTCAATAGTCTCATCAAAGTCGGCCTTGGCGACCTCGCGTACGAGCTTGACGCCTTCGGCCGGTTCATACTGAGCCATTCTGTCGATCAGCTTTACCGAATCCCTGTATTTCTTGCCTCTCTTTGGCATAGAGTTTACCTCCCACGTGGTGCTAACGGAATACTCTCCTCCCACGATTGTGGCCCGCCATGTTAGAGCGCGGGCTGCTCTGCACGGGTACGAATCTAGGCCTCTTCAACCTCTACCCCCATGCTTCTTGCACTGCCCTTGACCAGTCTCATAGCAGCTTCGATACTATTGGCATTGAGGTCAGGCATCTTCACTTCTGCAATCTGCCTAACCTGATCCAGGGTTAGCTTGCCCACCTTGTCAGTGTCGGGTTCTCCCGAGCCTTTCTCGAGCCCAAGCGCCTTCTTGATCAAGAATGACGCCGGAGGCGTCTTTAGGACGTAGGTGTATGATCTGTCGTCGTACACCGTAACCTCAACCGGAATTATCGTGCCTACCTGATCGGCAGTCTTGGAGTTGAAGTTCTTGCAGAACTCAACAATGTTAATTCCCGTGGGCGCCAGCACTGGGCCGACAGGCGGTGCGGGACTGGCCTTCCCCGCGTTCAACTGCAATTTGACTACTGCCGCGACTTTCTTCGCCATTTAGCTGACACCTCCTCCCCGGCGAGCGCTAGTACTTCTCAACATCTGCAAAGTCGAGTTCCACCGGGATTTCGCGTTCGAACATAGATACCTGTACACGCAGCCTGCCCCGTTCGGGACTGACCTCCTGGACGATTCCGTCCAGGTTCTCGAAGGGGCCCGAGACCACCCTTACGGTCTCTCCGATCTCGAAGGCCACCTTTACCGTGGGCTCCTCCACCCCCATTTGGCGGAGGATAGTGCGCATCTCGTCTTCCGTAAGTGGAATCGGTTTGCTTCCGGAACCCACAAAACCGGTGACTCCGGGAGTGTTTCTGACGACATACCAGGAGTCGTCACTCATGACCATCTCGACAAGGACATAACCGGGGAACCTCTTGCGCTGGACAACCTTTTTTCGCCCATCCTTGAACTCTGTGACCTCTTCAGTCGGTACGAGCACCCGGAATATCTTGTCTTCCTTCTCCATGGTCTGCACGCGCCGTTCCAGATTGGTCTTTACCTTGTTTTCATAGCCTGAGTACGTATGAATTACGTACCAGCCCCTGCCGTTCTCCATCTTCTCAGTACCCACTTCCCTCATGCGGCTGCCTTAACAATCTGCTCGACTACGAAGGACAGCCCCAGGTCGACTAGACCCAGAAACGCGGTTACGATGAGCACGTACACGAGCACGGCTAGAGTCAGAGACCAGGTCTCCTTCCGGCCAGGCCACTGAACTCGCTTGAATTCAGCGCGCACCTCCCGAAAGAACTTGCCAATCTTGCCGAAGAATCCTCCCATGCGCGTGGAGAGAGTCGGTTTGGCTTCTTGAGCCATGAAATAGATCCCTCCCCTGTCAAACACGCCTAGATTATATCTTAGCGTGTCTCCTTGTGTAAAGTGTGCGCCCTGCAGAACTTGCAGTACTTCTTCAGCTCGATCCTGTCAGGGTCATTCCGCTTGTTCTTGATGGTCTGATAGTTGCGGTTCTTGCATTCGTTACACTGAAGGGTAATACCCTCCCGCATCTCGCTAAACCTCCCCATTGTTCAGTTGTGTCCCTGTCGCCAGAAGGCTCGAGCAGACACAGGCGACGCTCCGTGCCCGGAGCGCCCATAGTTACCCCTAAAAGTTATCATACCCCGTTGCCACTGTCAATCCGCGAGCCAGTTGCCGTGGCCACTGCCAGCCCGGTTATCGCAACCTCAGATGAGGCCTCTCTGCTTGCTGCATACAACGCTTGCCTTGACGATCCTCATGCGGTCCTAATGCACAAATGCCGCTCGATCTTTATCATGCATAACAGAGTAGAAAAGGCATCACGGACAGCAGACAAAAAGAGGACCGCACTCGCGCGAGTGCGGTCGGACAAAGTGGAGCCCGCGATCGGAATCGAACCGATGACCTCATGCTTACCATGCATGCGCTGCTACCGACTGAGCTACGCGGGCGCTAGCCCAATTTGAACCGTTTGATGACTGGTTGCGGGGGCTGGATTTGAACCAGCGACCTCCGGATTATGAGCCCGACGAGCTACCGAACTGCTCCACCCCGCGACAAACCCTAAAAACTGACTCTAAGCAAATTGGTTGCGGGGGCTGGATTTGAACCAGCGACCTCCGGGTTATGAGCCCGACGAGCTACCGAACTGCTCCACCCCGCGACAAAAATAAAACCCAATCATGGAGCGGGAAACGGGGCTCGAACCCGCGACATTCAGCTTGGAAGGCTGACGCTCTACCAACTGAGCTATTCCCGCAATTGACTCAAAAATGGTGGAGAGGGGAGGATTCGAACCTCCGAACCCGTCCGGGAGCAGATTTACAGTCTGCCGCCTTTAACCACTCGGCCACCTCTCCGAAAACACTGCAAAACTTGGAGCCGACGATGGGACTCGAACCCGCAACCTGCTGATTACAAATCAGCTGCTCTTCCAATTGAGCTACGTCGGCAGGCAATCGTGCCGTGCGAAGCTTAGAATACCACATGCTTTCCAAGAAGTCAACAATCCAGAGATTACTTCTTCTGCCTTCTCGAACCCCCTGGGATGTCCGGCTTTTCGCGCCTCAGTTCCCATCTTGCCAGGCAAGAGCCTTCTGCCGCAACACGTACATTAAGACGGCGGCAGCGGCTGCCACATTCAAAGACTCAACATCTCTGGCCATCTCTATCTTCACCCATTGGGTGGCATGGCTCCTGACTCCATCGCTGACGCCGGCAGCCTCAGAACCCAACACTAGCAAGGCCAAACCCCGCGGTAAGCCCGCACCTTCCTGCTGGCCATGCCTAGCAGGAGGCCGAGAGACTGGCCAGGCCAACCTTTCGATGTCGACTCCCATCTGTGCATCCGACACAATGACCTCGCAACCAAGCTCTGCGGCGCGGAGAAAAAACCCCTCAACATCGCTGATCTGCGCGACAGGCAAGCGGAACATCGAGCCCATAGAGGCCCTTACTACCTTCGGGTTCGTGAGGCCCGCGCTCTTAGGGCCAGCTGCCACACCTGACGCACCCAGGGCAGCGGCGGTGCGGATTATCGTTCCCACATTGCCAGGATCCGAAACTCCGTCCAGAAAGACTCCAAAAGATGGCCTTTCACCATTGCCTGATCTTGCAAGCAATTCCGAGCCAGAAAGCGGTTCCCAATGGGCAAGTGCAAACACGCCCTGAGGAGTGCGGGTGTCAGCCATCCTCTCAGAAACCGATCCTGAAACAAGCACCACCTTGGCCCCGGCCCGGCGAGCCTGTGCAAGAATCCGGCCGCCAACCGCCCCGGCACTTACGTCGATGCCCTCCGACAGGTAAAGGGTATCTAGCGGTATCCCGGCAGCAAGCGCATCTTCTACGAGCCTTATGCCCTCAAGCGGAACATAATGCGGTAAACCCCGAGTCACGCTCTGTTTGTAGATGCGGACCGCGGGGTTTCTCATGCTGCTGATTACATGCAATTCACTCACCGCTAATGCTAGTGCGCCACTTCTTGCTGCTGCGCAACAGCGACCAGCTGCTCGAATGCGGCACCGTCGTTTACTGCCAGGTCTGCTAGCATTTTGCGATTAATATCGACACCGGCCTTCTTCAACCCAGAGATAAACCTGCTGTAGGACATGCCATTCATGCGGGCGGCAGCGTTAATCCTTGAAATCCAAAGCTGCCTGAAATCGCGTTTCCGCGTACGCCTATGGGCATATGAGTAGTCCATAGCATGCATTACTGCCTGGTTGGCTCTCTTATGTGAGACACGGTTAATTCCAGTGTATCCCTTCGCAAGCTTCAGGGTTTTCTTGTGCCTGCGGCGCAGATTCGTGCCGCGCTTCACCCTCGCCATCGTAAGTCAACTCCCTCCGGACATCATGCAAAACAATGTGTCGAACAGACTACTTATACGGGATTAGCTGACGAGCGACCTTCTCATCCGCCGTCGTCAGGACAGCCGATCTCCGCATGTTTCGTTTCCTCTTGGCGGTTTTGTGGCCAAGCTTGTGCCTGCGCCCGGCCTTGTTTCGCACGATCTTTCCGGATCCGGTCGCTTTATATCTCTTCGCCGCCGCTTTGTTTGTTTTCATCTTAGGCATAGCTACTGCCCTCCTCAACTCAATCCGCGCAGAAAACAGACTACCCCTCTTGCTCCTGCTTCGGGGAGAGAATCATGATCATGTGTCTGCCTTCAACCCTCGGCTGGCGCTCCACGGAACCCACATCTGCAAGGTTCTCAGCCATCTCCATCAGAAGCTTCCTTGCAAGATTACTGTGGACGATTTCGCGCCCTCTGAACCTGACAGTGACTTTTACCTTGTCGCCGTCACGAAGGAACCTCTCCGCATTCTTCGTTTTCACGCTGAAGTCATGATCTTCAATCTTAGGAGTCATGCGGACTTCCTTTATGTCGACTACATGCTGCTTCTTTCTTGCCTCCCGCTCGCGTTTGCTCTGCTCATACTTGTATCTGCCATAGTCCATGATGCGGCAGACGGGCGGTCGTGCCGTAGGTGCAACCTCCACGAGGTCCAGGTCCCTATCCGCGGCAACTCTAATGGCTTCTCTAACTGGCATTATGCCCAGTTGCTCACCATTTTCATCCACAACGCGGACTTCCCTGGCCCTGATTGCCTCGTTGACGAAAAGCTCCCTACTGATAGTTTGTCACCCCCACAAAAATCTCAACGTTTGAATGTCCCCAAAATAAAGAACAAGCGGGTGATCCACCCGCCCACAATGACAGAGCATGCGACGACCTAGCAACCTGGTCGGCTCGCAAATAGTCAAGTGAACCGGCCTGGCTGAAGCGGTACGCGACGCCGACCGGTGAGAAGCGGATGGCTTCTACTTCAAACATGCATCCTAGATTTGCATGACAGAGTATAACATAGGCATGGCCCCACGTCAAACTTCTTCGCAAGACCGAGAATCGACTCCGATGCGGAGCATGTTTGCGAAGTCATCCACACTCATTGCACCCTGGTCGCCGCCCTTGCGAGCTCGCACTGCAACCTGACCTGAGTCCATCTCCCTGTCGCCGACGACTAGCATGTACGGAACCTTCTGGAGCTGTGCTTCGCGTATCTTGTACCCGATTTTCTCATCGCGGGCATCCACTTCCACCCTGAAGCCTTGCCCCGAAAGAGTCCTTGCAACGCGTTTTGCGTACTCTGCGTGCCGGTCGCCTATGGAAAGAACTTTCGCCTGCACGGGAGCAAGCCAAAGAGGCAGCGCTCCAGCATACTGCTCAATAAGGCATCCGATGAACCTCTCCATGCTGCCGAGAACCGTTCTGTGTATCATTATCGCCCTGTGTTTCTCCCCGTCTTCACCGATGTAGTTTACGTCGAACCTTTCCGGCAGGTTAAAGTCGACCTGAACCGTCGGTCCCTGCCAGAGACGGCCGAGAGAATCTTTGAGCTTGGTATCGATCTTGGGGCCGTAGAATACGCCTTCTCCTGGATCCATGGTGTACTCAATCCCATGGCCCTCCATCGCCTCTCGAAGAGCCCGCGTCGCGCGTTCCCAGTTCTCATCTGAGCCCACTGATTTTTCCGGCCTCGTTGACAGGAAAAACTGGTATTCCGAGAACCCGAAGCTCTTCAGCATGAACTTGGTAAGGTCTATTACGCCCACTATCTCTTCACGCAGTTGCTCGGGGGTGCAGAAGATGTGCGCATCATCCTGAGTGAACCCTCTCACCCTGAGCAGCCCGTGAAGAGCTCCCGATCGTTCGTATCTGTATACGGTTCCAAGCTCACAGTAGCGGATCGGCATGTCCCGGTAACTTCGCGTGGCCGTCTTGTATATCAATATATGCCCCGGACAGTTCATAGGCTTGAGAACATATTCCTTTTCGTCAATGGGCAAGAAGTACATGTTCTCCCTGTAGAATTCGTTATGCCCGGATACCGTCCAGAGCGTAGACTCGGCTATATGAGGCGTGATAACAGGTTTGTAGTCGCGTGCAATGTGTTCGCGCATCCAGAAGTCCTCTATGGCCTGGCGGATAGCCGCTCCGTGAGGGTGATAGAAGATCAGGCCTGCACCTGCCTCCTCGTGAACGCTGTATATGTCAAGCTCCCGTCCGAGATGCCTGTGGTCTCGTCTAGCCGCCTCCTCCAGAACACGCAGGTGCTCATCGAGCTCCTTCTTCGTGGGAAAAGCTGTTCCGTATATTCGGGACAACATGGGCCTATTCTCATCCCCCCGCCAATAGGCGCCGGCCACGTTCAGGAGCTTGAACGCACCTATCATCCCTGTTCTGGGCAGATGAGGCCCTCTGCACATGTCGACAAACTCGCCCTGTCGATAGAAGCTGACCTTGCTCTCGTGAAGTTCATTGAGGAGCTCGATCTTGTATGTCTCTTCTTCGCGCTCGAGCGTAGCTAGAGCTTCTTCCCAGGTCGCCTCCTCGCGAACTATCGGGAGATCCTCAGCGATGATCCTCCGCATTTCCGCCTCGATCTTCTCCAGGTCTTCAGGGGTAAAGGCATGATCAATGTCGAAATCATAATAGAAGCCGTTCTCAATCGTAGGTCCTATTGCCAGCTTGGCGGAGGGGAACAGCCTCTTCACTGCCTGCGCCATAACATGGCCGGCCGAATGCCGCATTGCATCGAGCCCTTCCTCAGATTTCGTATCCAATATGGTCACTCGGCAATCCTCGGTAATAGGGAATGAGAGGTCAACAGCAATCCCGTCCACAAGGCCAACGGCTGCCTGTGCAGCCAGTCTTTTGCCTATACGGGCTGCTAGCTCCCCCAGAGTAGTCCCTGACGGAATCTGAACAATACTGCCGTCCGGCAAAGTCACCTTAACGTTTTCCATCAATTTCCTGCGCCTCCTCGCATGCTCAACGCCTTCAGCGCGTCGCCAGATATGTCGTATGGATAAAATAAACCCCGTCCCTAGCTGATTGCTAATCGGGACGGGGTCAACCCGCGGTTCCACCCGGTTTGGCGCACACAGCGCCCTCTTGCGAGCCGAATAACGGTGGCCAGCCGTACCAGCATACTCTCGCCCAGGCGGTTTCAGCCGGAAGCTCAGAGGGGGTTTTCAGCAATCTACACCCCGGCAGGCTCTCACCACGCGGCCCACCGTCTCTGAGGGCTCGAAAAGCTTACTCGTCCTCATCATCGCCGTCTGTATGTTTGATTACACCTATTTTAGCTTGACCGAAAGGAATATGTCAATACGCGCCCTCTAAGTAACTCGCAAATAGTATCTTGGCCTTATCGAGCGGCCAGGCTCTGAGTTGCGGGCAATGCAGCCTCCGGGATTGCGGGGGATTGCGCAGGAATTTGCCGAGACTTACCTGGAACCTCTCTTGGTGCTTCATCAGGCTGCACAAGAATCTCGTGTACGCCTATGATGAAGGTGATTCCCTGTGTCTCCGTTGCTTGGACTACTTACAACATCCAACTCTCTGGGCCGGTTGCCTTCATTGTTGGTGCCGAAAAGCGGGCTTTTACCATGGGGGAAACGAATTCTCAGCCTCGCTTCAAACCCTCACTACCGTGGGCTTCCGTTACATCGAAAACGGCTCTCTGGCAAGTCCGAATCACGTTGGAAGACTGGGCATGTCACCGTCTCCTTACAGGCTCCACAGGATCGTTGCCGGCCGGATGAGGCATGCGCAACTCACAACCTGCGAACCCGCATTCAGGATCTGAGCATCTCGACACCCGACCTTCGAATACGCTCTCCAACGTCTCGGCAACATCCATGTCAGGCTCGAAATGAAGGACGACCTTTCGAGGGGCCACCGTCATGAGGGCGCTGATCAACAGATCCACGACCTCAACTCCCTCTCCTAACAGGTCCGCCGCCAGGGATGCAACATAATCTCCCTCTATCGGTCTCCCTCCGGGCGACCTGATGTCGAATCCCTTGCCGCTGCCTCTCACCACGTGAACCTCGTCCTCTCGATCCTCCTGCACATCAACAAAGTATTTGAGCAGCTTGACGAACTCCTTGCGCTCTCTTTCAGCCACGAACTTCCCAAGAGCCTCCTCCGTCGAGCTGCGCAGCTCATCCAGGTATTCTCTCATCCTGAAGCGCACAAAGCCCTCAATCACCAGCAAGCTGGAATCACGCAGATAGCTTTCGATATCGGCTGCCACTTCGCCCAGGCGAATTGAGGGTTCCAGCATGCCGAAAATCCCATCATTGAGGATTGCCACTGCGTAGCTTGCCACCTCCCTGGCCTCATCATCGTCGATCTCGGGATGGCGATTGCTGAGGGTCTCGAGGATGAAGGACTTCTCCAGCTCCTCGAAGATTAGGCGAGCCACAACAGCAGCAAGGCGTCGCCGGAACGTGCACCTAAACTCCTGATCGCTGAGGAATCTGTCTGCACGGCTCCTGGCCGTGCATTCCAACAACGTCAACCCGCCCAGGGTTCTGATTTGCACCGACACATCCAAGCCCTGAGCGCGCATCACGTCCAATTCACCAAAGAGCCGCCGTCTCAACGAGTCGGCGGCAAGGTAGGAGCCGATATGGACACAGTCCATCGTGCCTTGCCCCCCTTCAGCGACTAGTATATGTTGGGGACAACAGGCGTATACAATGTGCCGACGTGGGGCATAATGCCTCAATACGTGGTATGAACGTCAATGTCGGCATTTAATGTATTTTCCCGGATCAATGGGTTTTATTCAATCGTTGATGCTCTTGTCCACTCACAGGCTATCGTCAGACGCCACGACGGCCCATCAATTCAGACCCGATCATACGCCCGGGCCATGTGTGAGCTTGACATTCGCGTTGAGCATACTGCATTGCGAGCTAAGTAGCATGTTAGACGGTTCAGAGCTGTAAGAACGCGCAAGCTGTGGGCTGCCTCTGCCACGGGCCCCTGAAACCCTGCCCTACCGGACAGGCCGCAGTTCAACCATGTCAGTGCACCCGTGAGCGATTGCGGCAGGAATCTGCCTGCAGAGGACCGGGCCCCACGCAAACGACCCACTGTTGTCCATTCAGCCCGAACAAATCTGACCTGCTATCGATCGCGCTCCGTCGAAAACGACGCAATGCCAAACAGACATGGCAAAAATGAGTGCCCACATCGGGTGGCAAATAGCTCCAAGGACGGCGAGTGTGGTAGGCATGAAAACGCCCCGAAGCACCCCCTTGCTACGCGGATACCTCGGGGCCAAGACCAACCAATGGTGGGGTGCAGTGGAATTGAACCACTGGCCTCAACGATGTCAACGTTGCGCTCTAGCCAACTGAGCTAGCACCCCAAACCTGAGCTAATCTGGAGGCGACACCCGGATTCGAACCGGGGAATAGCGGTTTTGCAGACCGCTGCCTTACCACTTGGCTATGTCGCCGGCAAATGACACGGCCCGTAGGCCGTGGATAAATTCTATGGAGCGGAAGACGGGATTCGAACCCGCGACCCTCGCCTTGGCAAGGCGATGCTCTACCGCTGAGCCACTTCCGCAGTCTTCCCAATAGTGGTGCCGAGGGGCAGAATCGAACTGCCGACACGGGAATTTTCAGTCCCCTGCTCTACCGACTGAGCTACCTCGGCTTGCGATAGTTTGTGAATAATGGCGGAGGCGACGGGACTCGAACCCGCGATCTCCTGCGTGACAGGCAGGCATGTTCAACCGCTACACTACGCCTCCGCACAACTTGTAACCTTTTTAAAATGGTGGGCGAAACAGGGCTCGAACCTGTGACCCCCTGCGTGTAAGGCAGGTGCTCTCCCAGCTGAGCTATTCGCCCTTTCCCGCCCGGCGCTTCCCTATTATAGCGTACACTTGCGGGGCATGCAAGGGGGCAAAACTCTGATTTTCGAATATGCACCCATCTGGGCGCCCTGGCTAACCCTTCCTGAGCTTCTCGGGTATTTCCTCACGGGCATAAGCGAACAGGTACTCCTGGGCGTGTCCGGCAATCTGGCCGAACTTGCTAGCAGCCCATTCCCGAATCTCCCGGTGGCAGATCTCCTGGCCGTCGAAATACAAGTGCCTGACGGCCCTTTCAATCCACACATCCACAGGAAACGCTTCGTACTTACCCATGGAAAAGAGGAGCACACAGTCTGCAACTTTCTCGCCGACGCCGCGTAATCGCATCAGCTCTTTCTTTGCAAGAGGATAATCTAGGGACGCAATCGTGTCAAGATCAATCTCACCCGACGATACCCTGCAGACCGCCTCCCACACTGACCTTGCTCTGAAGCCAGTCTTGCACGCCACCAAGTCTTCCACTGTAGCGCAGCTCATTTCATCAGGCCCGGGAAAAGCATGCCGCATCAAGCTCTGGCCGATATCGCAGCTCCCCTTATCCCACTGCTGGCACACGGGCCGGTTCGCCAGCTCATTACAGCATGTACCATCGCCTGGGATTTCAGCACCACCGATGGGAGCGCCCCAGGTCTGGGCCATTCTCTCTACTGTACGGGAGATCTGGCGTATGCTGTTTCTCGCCGACACAATATAGGATATCAGGCATTCCCACGGCTCTTGCGCTACAACCCGAAGGCCCCGATTCCTCTCAACCGCCCGCCGCATGATATCGTCAGTCAAGGCTATTGCCCGCTCTGTTGGAGCATGCGGAATGCGCAGGCGAAAGTAGTCGATGACTATCCGGACAGCTTCGTCATCCACGGGCGGATGAAGCAATAGCACATCCGAGCGCTGCTGAAGCCGGAGAAGTTTGCCACGAACGACGCCCTCCTCGAGCTGCCCTCTCGAGCCTGACCTGCGCCAGCGAAACGCCTGCCCGCAATGGCACGAAGCATGCAGGTCGAAGCTGTCGAATCCTGTAATGGCGCAGGCGCCATCCTCCCATGTTATGTCAAGTTCCAGTTCAGCCTTGCCCACTATCGCATCCCGCCCCTTGCCTATTCCTCGGCCACCGCAGACCTCAGCAGTTCCTCTATCTCCCTTTGTATGCTATCATAGCCTGCCAGATCGCCTTCTCTCAGACGTTCGCGAGCCTGCCCATAGAGGTCGAGCGCTTCCTGGGCAACTGATCTTGCATCCGCAGACCCATCTTCATCCGGGACGATGCCTTTGATCTCCCCAGCATCATCTTCTGAGAGCATCCCGGAAAGCGCACTCCACAGGTCATGGCCTATGGCGACCTTCGTGCCATCACACAGCACAACGCGCTTCAACTGCGGCAGCTGGCTGGCGTGGGCTGCAAGGAATAGCGGTTCCACATAGAGCAGTCCGCCTCCGATCGGGTATACAAGCAGATTGCCCCTGATCACCGTTGAGCCACTCTGATTCCACAAAGACAGCATCTTGGAGATCTCCGCATCCTGATCTATCTGCGCCTCTATCTGCATGGGACCGAACACGACTCTCTGCTTTCCGAACTTGTAAGCCACCATCCGACCGAAATCATCCATGTCGCTATTGACTGCAAGCCATGCAACCATGTTGTTCTTCCTGGAGGGCGTAAACGGGACGAAAAGGACAAAGCTCATGTCGGATTCGCCTGGAAGCGCCAGGCGGACGTAGTATGGACTCACCTCTCGCTCCGCGCCGCCGTATAGCTCGTTTGGAAGTGCCCAAAGATCCTCCTTGTTGTAGAAGACCTCAGGATCTCTCATATGATACATTCCATACATTTTCGCCTGAATCATGAAGAGATCCTCTGGATAGCGGACGTGTTCGCGTATGCTTTGCGGCATCTCCTCAGCCGTCTTGAAAAGGCCAGGGAAGATCTTCGAGTATGTTGCCGCCACCGGATCTCCACTGTCGATGATGTAGAAATCTGTCTGGCCCGTGTATGCGTCCACCGTAGCTTTTACCGAGTTCCTGATGTAGTTGATCCCGCCCACGTATTTCTCGGCAAAAGGAAAGGCGTCCGACGTGGTCAGACCGTCCATGATCCACACAAGCCTACCATCGGCTATTACAACATAGGGATCACTGTCGTAGGTGAGGAATGGCGCTATCTTCCTTACCCGGCTGCCTATTTCCCTGTCAAACAGAACCCTGCTGTTTGAAGTAATATCAGATGACAGCAGTATGCGGATATCAGAGAACTTGCTGGCAAGCATTGCGCGCCTCAGGAGGTGTGCAATGCGCACCCCGGAATCGGCCGCATATCGCGTGGACTTGTTCGTATCGCCTATGGGGTAATCGAACTCCTCAGTTTTGGTGTTCACGATCACCCAGTCCCGGGTGAGCTCCCCAAAGTATATCTCAGGCCTCTCAAGCTCAAGGCCCTCAGGACCCCTCGGCGGAATGTCGCGCAAAACGAATGTCGGAAGCCCGTCAGAACCTATCTCGTTGACGGGGCTCGCGCATACACCGTAACCATGGGTGTACTTCAACCGCCTGTTGACCCATGTTTGCGCCTGGGGAGGAAGGCTCTCCACATCGAGCTCTCTTGCAGCTAACATGACCTGAACAAGCTCTCCGTCAATGTCGTACCTATCAACGTCTACATCGTTGAAGCTGTAGTAGAGGCGCATCCCCTGAAGCTGCCCGTAGGTCGCGAGCAAAGGCTCCCAATCCCAAAGCCTTATGCTGTCAACCGTGGCCTTTGCCGAATCGATATCGGCCCTTGTCAGGCTGGGGTCGACAGTGTACTCCTGCTCCACTATTTCGTCGAGCCCAAACGCACTCCTGGTGAAATCGATGTTGTACGCCATGTACTCCCTTTCGGCCCTGAATTCGTTGGGCGTAACATAGAACCGTTGGACCAAACCGGGGTACACGTTGACTGCCAAAAGGGACAGGACGGCCATGGCTGCAACGGTAATGGCCATCAATCCGACTGTCGGCACGCGAGTGCGAGTGCTGGGCAATCCTGAGATGACCATGAGAACGGCAGCTGCCAGTGAGACGACGAACATGACGCGCATGCCTGGCAAAGCGCCGTGGACATCTGCATAGCTGGCGCCAATGCCGACTCCCCTTTCAGAGTAGACCAGTCCACGCATTGCAAGCCAGTAGCCGCATGCCACTATGCAGAAGACGATAGCCAAAAGTATGCCAATGTGAAGTTTTGCCCTGGGATCCGCTTGCTCCAGAATGAGCCTCCCGCGCCTGGGCCTTCTGCGACGGCCGCCCATCGGAGGTTCGTCAACTTGCTCTCGGCTAAACCTGATGAGCGACCCCGAAAAGAGGTACACGAGAATGACAAAGACCGCGCTCAAACCCACGACCCAGACTGCGCCTCTGTAAACTTCTCTTAGGAAGGGATATCTGAAAATATAGAATCCTACATCATGGCCGAAGATCGGATCCGTTTTCCCAAAGGCCGTAGCATGTACGAACTGCTGGAATTCCATCCATAGGCCTGTGGAGAATCCGGCGGCAAGCACTCCGGCAATGGAAGCCAGGAGAAGCGATGCCCGCCCGGGCATGGCTTTGGACGCAGATTTCATGGACAGGAGATTCGCGGCAACAAAGAGAAATGTGACGGCGAATATCGCCACGGCCACGGCGATCCTTGCTTCCAGGCTCTTCCAGAATACCCCGAGATACCCCAGGTCTTGGTACCACAGATACTCAGTAGCAACACTGGCAATAGTCTTCCAACCGATTATCACGACGACAAGAGTCACAATGAGAACCCTGGCCCACACCGGTATCTTGCCCATCTACCTCACCCTTTCAGACGGAGTGACACAGGGAAAAAAGAAAGGGCCCCACACCAAGCGTCCCTGATGCAAGCCCCTCAGCCTCCAACCCGGCCCAGACTGATCAAACAACTGGCAACTCAGGCACTACCGATACCTTCTTGCTTCGCTTTCCGTTCTGTTCAAACTGAACATATCCATCAGCGAGAGCAAAGAGCGTGTAGTCCTTACCCAATCCGACATTTGCGCCGGGGTGAACCTTTGTCCCGCACTGTCTGACAATGATGTTGCCGGCGGTAACGTATTGTCCGCCAAACTTCTTCACTCCAAGCCTTTGCGAACGAGAGTCGCGACCATTTCGGGAGCTTCCGACTCCCTTCTTCTTCGCAAACAGCTGAAGGTCCATTCTGATCAATTGAAACACCTCCCGAATTCCATTTTAACTCAATCTGGCTCCTGCACAAGGAGCTCCAGACTCGTGCCTGCTTGCCTGGTAGCCACTGCAAGCATATCAAATGTCAATGACCGAAACATTCTCCGGATACTCCTGCGATATGGCGCGAACCCCGGATATCATGGTCTCCAGGATAGCGTCTGCTCGAGCGCGCGCGTCCGCGGACGGGCAGTCCAGGATCGAACAATCGAAATATCCAGAGCGCTGCCTGACGGCACGCGATACGCCAGCATGCTGCAGAAGCCCGTTAGCTGCCGCAATCACCAAAGCGGATGTTGCAGCACATACAAGATCCGAACCATGCTCTCCGCATTCAGCGTGACCACGAAGAGTGAATCGAGTCACATGTCCGCCCGAACGCCGAACACGAAGTTCAACCACAGATCAGACCTCGTTTCATAACCGTCATTGGCCCAAACTAAGCCACAGCAATAGATTGGATTTTTACGGCCGTATACGGCTGCCTATGGCCTGTTTTGGTTCGGACGCGCTTCTTGGCCTTATATCTAAATACGTAAATCTTCTTGGCCTTTCCATGCTTGAGAACAGCGCCGGTAACCTTCGCTCCGTCGACAACTGGATTTCCCACCCGGATACCATCATCGCCCGCCACCATCAGCACACGGTCGAATTCGAGGCTATCCCCGACTTCGGCATCGAGTTTCTCGATTCGGACGACCTGCCCTGGCTCAACGCGGTACTGCTTTCCTCCGGTTTCAATAATCGCGTACACTACATCACTACCTCCTCGCACTCCTGGCTCGCCGGGATAAAACAGAAAAACAGAAGGCAGGCGCGCCGCCATCCATGTTCGCGGCTACTCCATTTGGAAGCCTTCCCCGAGCGGCTTGAGGCGACACGCGAGGTCGCCCGCAGCGGTTAAAATATAGCACATGCTACCCTTGCTGTCAAACAGACTTTCGGCTACTCTGGCCCTACCTGTACCCATGGACAACAGCATCTCGAGCCCCCGCAAAGGGCACGTTCCTATGCATCAGAAGCATCCGCAGAGAAGGCGGCGCTATGGCGCCGCCATGAACTCTGTATCTTCCAGAGAGAAAGATCGTGGGCTACTTCCATTACCACCGAGAGTACGTTCTAGCCGACATACCCCGACCACATTTTGGACCATACCTTATCCCTTTTGGGCGTTCTGCTTCTGGTTGCTCTCCGCAGCCGCGTCACTTACCTTCTGTCCAGCCTTCGACCCGCTGGGCTGCTGCGGTCTTCCGCCGCGTCCTCGCCTGTTCCCGCGTTTTCTTCGCTTTACAGGTTTTTTGGCGCCGTCCGGCTCCCCGTTCTTTTCCTCTTTCTTGCTGCCATTCTTGCCACTACTCGAGACACTGCCCTTTTGCCCTGCTCTCTTCTTGCCACCCTGTTTGTTGTTCTGTCCGCCTTTTTGCTTGTCTTTTGCGCTATCTTCTTTGGGCTGCTTCTTCTCGTCACCCTCCGAGGCTACTTCGACCATTTGCGCTCTGGCGTATGTCTTGAAGACCTTAGTTACCTGAACGAGAAGCTTCTCCCCGATTAGCCGACCCGCACCTTCTACGTCTATTACATAGCCTTCCAGCCTTGCAATCCCGTCTCTGCTGTTGCTCACATGGGGCTCTTCTACGACCACTTCGAGCCTGTCGCCAGCTGAAACGGGCAATGCCTTTTTCTCTACATCTTCCTTGGATCCGACGGCGGCAATCACTATGTCCTCCAGCTTCTGATCGAAGCTGCCCTTTACATATATGGTTTTCCCCGTCTCCTGCTCAAGCGCAGAAAGATTGGATCCGCCAGCACCTATCAGCATCGCAGCGACCGATGGATGCAGCAGAACAAGCATTGCAGGCTGATCAGTGGAGAGAGCCTCCTTCTTGATTGCACGCATGGCACGGAACGAGAGAGTCTCTTCTGAAAGGATTCTTCCCCTTCCATCACATGTCGGGCAAACCTTCGTCATAGACTCAGCCAGGCCCTCTTGCACCTTTTTCCTTGTCATCTCAACGAGGCCAAGATGGGTGAACCCCAGCACAGTGGCCTTGGTCTTGTCGCGCGCGAGAGCCTCCTCCAGCTTGTCAGTGACCTTGCGCTGATGAGCATCGTTCTCCATGTCAATAAAGTCGATGACTATTATCCCGCCGATATTTCTCAGCCTGAGCTGCCTTGCAATCTCCTCAGCCGCCTCAAGATTCGTCTTCAAAACAGTATCCGCCAGGGACGTAGATCCGATGTACTTCCCCGTGTTTACGTCTATAGCAGTGAGAGCCTCTGTGTTGTCGATGACAATATACCCGCCGCAAGACAGCCAAACCTTGCGCCTCAAGGTCCTGGCTATCTCCTCCTCCAGGCCGTAAGTATCGAAGATCGGTTCCTGGCCTGTATAGAGGTGGATTCGATCCCTCATTGTCTCGGAATACATCCTGGACAGATCGAGCACCTTTCTGTGCTCCTTGGGATCATCCACAGCGAACTTGGTAACATCAGCAGCAAAATGATCACGGACCAGCCTGAATGCAAGGTCATATTCTTGATGAAGCAAGGTCGAGCCACGTGCTCTTCGGTTTCTTCCTTGAATCCGTCTCCAAAGCTTCACAAGGAACTGAATATCGGAGGCAATCTCCTCCTGGTTCTTTCCCTCAGCGACCGTCCTCACTATTACGCCGACCCGACGCGGTTTGGAAGACTGCGCTATCTTGCGCAATCGCTCGCGCTCACCCTCTTCCTCTATGCGCCGAGACACGCCCACGTAATCCACTGTAGGCATGAGCACTACATATCTGCCTGGCAACGTGACATCCGTTACGACCCTGGCACCTTTCGTGCCAATGGGCTCCTTGGTAACTTGAACCATGATCTCCTGACCGGGTTTGAGAATATCCTTGATCGACGTCGATTTCTTCCTTGGAACCGATATTTCTTCTCCATCCGCCTCCCGCACCATACGGGAATTGCGTCCATTGCGCCCCGCAAGGGCATCATCTACATACAAAAACGCGTTGCGCTCCAAACCTATATTGACGAAGGCCGCTTGCATCCCAGGGAGAACATTTTCAACTACTCCCTTGTAGATATTCCCCGCGTATCGGGGATGAACTGACCTCTCCACAAAAAGATCTACAAGCTTTCCATTCTCAAGGATGGCGGCCCTTACTTCGCCATTGTCGGAGTTGACAACAATTTCTCTCGCCATTCAACTCAACTCCCCGGGCTTCCAACCCTTAGCGATGACCAAATCTTTGCATTTGCAAGCCATAGGGGAGACTAGCTCCCCATTTTCAACAAAAAACAATCCAGTGCGATGGATTCGAAGCCGAACGGCATTCAAGTTAGCCCCGGCAATCGAAGATAGATGCGCAAGGAGGTTCTCAGGTCTGAGATGGGCGCGCCCGCCACATGCACAGACGAATTCCAATGCGCCGCCATCTGCCACTGATATTTTGCGCACGAGCTTTCTGATGTCTACCTCTTTTTGCCCGCTCTTGGTAGTGACCATGCCCGGAGAGGTACACAGGCCCGCAAAGACGGATGCCGCGTCGTTCAATCCGGGACATGCGCTCGTGCGATAGGAGGCGTACTCTACGCGGGAGGCAAGCGAAGACTTGCCCCAATATGAGCAGGCTGCCACCACAGCGAGGCCTGGCGGCATCTTGGCACCCAGAGCATCAAAGGCTTCCTCGACACCGATCTCAGGTCCGTCAGGATTAAGCTGGATATCAGCGTATTCCGCTTCGCTGGTGATGCCCACACTAAGAGCGCTGGCAAACGAAAACTTGGGCAATGGGTGGTAGCCTTCAGAATATGCAACCGGAATCTCGGCGCGCCTCATGGCACGTTCAAAAGCTCTCATGAACCCCAGGTGCGGAACGAACCGGGCTTCCTCGCCTTTCACAATACGGACTCTCAACACCATGCCCGGCTCACCTCCACGCCCCGCCGGCCAGACGGGTTCTTGCGCCGTCCGCGCATGCGCCACAACCCGTGCAGGCGCCGGTACGGCAATCCGGAGTGAGCTCAGCCTTGGCGGCACGCTCCGCCTCTCGCCTGAGAAAATCCTTGGATACACCCATGTCAATGTGATCCCAGGGCAACCGTTGATCAAAATCATAGGAGGCATTGGCCCATTTCGAAGGATCGACTCCGACCTCTTCAAAGGCTTGCCTCCACAGGTCGGCGCGGAACTGGTCCGACCACCCGTCAAACCTGCATCCCAGAGCCATTGCCCGCTCTATCGCAGGAGCAAGCTCCCGGCCTCCCCTGGCGAACGCAGCCTCCAGGAAGCTTGCTTCAACATCATGAAATGAGACTGACAGGCCGCGCATGCGCATGCGCTCCCTGAGGTAATCCTGCTTTCTCGCCAATTCCTCCCGCGAGTTCTGCCCGTACCACTGGAATGGGGTATGGGGTTTGGGCACGAACGAAGAGACGCTCACGTTAACCCGAACCCTGCCCGCCTTTCCTCTTTTCCGGGCTGCGCTTCGCCCGAGCTCCAGTACTCGTCGGCACAGGTCGGCAATTCCGTCCAGATCCTCATCAGTCTCATGTGGCAAGCCTATCATGAAGTAAAGTTTGACAAGATCCCATCCCGACTCAAAAGCGTCTCTCGCGGCAGACATCAAGTCTTCCTCGGTAACGCCCTTGTTGATCACATCCCGCATCCTTTGGGTTCCGGCCTCTGGGGCAAAAGTGAGGCCCGTCCTTCGAAACTTCTCCAGCTCCCTGGCAAGCTCAAGGGAGAAAGAATCTACACGCAAAGAAGGCAGGGAAACTGTCACTCCCCTCTTGGCGTGTTCCTCAACGAGCCTTCTGCTAAGCTCCGTCACTTGAGTGTAGTCTGCGCTTGAAAGCGAAAGCAGGGATATCTCGTCATAGCCCGTGCTTCGCACGAGATCCTCTGCCAAAGAACACAGGTTATCCAACCCGCGCTCCCTTACAGGCCGATATATCATGCCCGCTTGACAAAAACGGCACCCTCTGGTGCAGCCCCTCATCACTTCCAAAGCAACCCTGTCATGTACTGCCTCAAGAAACGGCACGACAAACTTTCTGGGAAACTCGGCCTCATCCAAATCCGCCACCACTCTGCGCCTGACAGGGTTCTTATGGCGCGGGCAGTAGACGCCGCTGATCTCCGAAAGACTATTGACTATGTCAGCGCGTTCGGCCCCCTCTCTTTTCTTTCTGGCCACTTCCGACATTATCTCCACAATCACTTCTTCCCCGTCGCCTACCACGACCAGATCAAAAAAAGCCGCGATAGGCTCAGGGTTTGACCCACATGGCCCGCCGGCAATAACGATCGGATCATTCTCGGTCCTGACTTCGGCTCTCAAAGGCACACCTGCCAGGTCAAGCATTGCCAGGACATTTGTGTAGGTGAGTTCATATTGCAGGGTGAACCCAATCACATCAAACGAACTCGCCGACGAATATGTCTCGAGGCCGTAAAGGGGAAGATTGTAGAGGCGCATCTGCGCCTCCATATCGGGCCACGGAGCAAACGCCCGCTCAGCAACGAACCGGGGACTGCTATTGACTATTTCGTACAGGATCTTGAATCCTATGTACGACATCCCCACTTCGTAGACGTCGGGAAAAGCCAGCAGGATGCTGGCCTCGGCCTCGCTTGCACCACGACGCACAGAATTGAGCTCATTGCCGACATAGCGCACTGGTTGCGACACCTGCGGCAATATCTCCTCGTATAGAACCTGTTTATCAACCATGAAAAACGCTTCTCCTCAATCTTTGCGGCCGGCCAAAACTTCACGGACTGCAGCATCGGGCCCCAACAGTGAAATGCCCTCCAGCAGCTCAAGTTCGGACAGACGTCCGATCTCACCACCCCCTGCGCCTATGACCGAAACAATGGTGAAGTCGGATGACGTCACTTTTCGGAGCAAGTCGCAGGCGGTCACATCGGGGGCTGCCACCAGCAACCTCGCTGGAAGTGAACCGCGTGCTCTCAATGAAGCGCGTTTGCCCATCACCGATTTCAGCCCTGCGTAGGCTGCAGATTGGCTCTCACGCCCCGCGGCTATCCAGATAAACAGCCCCAGCGCCGGCATCAACAGATTAAAATATCTCGCGGCAAAACCTGCCGCACCCAAAACTGTTATCGTAATCCCAATAACACGCGACAGGGCAACCGCCTTGCGCGTGGCAGAAGCAACACCTAATTCCTCGGCCATAAGGGCTCTGAGGACCCGCCCGCCATCGAGCGGAAACGCGGGAATGAGATTGAATATGGCCAAAGCAATATTGGCGCCTACGAAAAACTCAACCTTCTCCCTATCAGCATTGCCATAAAGCAGAAGAAGATAACCTAACGAGGCAAGAATCAGCGAAGTCATGGGGCCCGCCATAGCAACCGCCGCCTCCGCCTCCGGACGGCTCTGGATCTCCCCCTCCAATGAAGCCACGGCCCCAATAGGAGTAATGCTGATCCGGGCCACCGCATATCCAAGCCCTGTGGCAGCCATGGCATGCGACGCCTCATGCACCATTAGCGAAGCGAACACAATAGCCCACTGCCATAGGCTTCCCGCCAGTGCATAGAGGGCTGCGAACACGATTACCAGCGGGTCTACATCAAGTTCGACCCCGAATACCCTCACGATCCCGGCAATCCCGGGAGCCTTACTCGCCCATGCACGCCTCACCTGCCCACCTCCAGTGCTCGCGCGAGCAAAGGGGGCGACAGACCCCGGGAAAGGCCTGCAGCCTCATGTACTCATATGAGATCATACTGCCGCCGCGGAAACGCTAGAAGACGATCTTTTTCCTCCTCATGTATACGTTCTGCATAATGGCTATTGAGATCATCACGCTCATCAACGAGCTTCCTCCCGCGCTGAAAAAGGGCAGAGGTATCCCTGTGCATGGCGACACGTTCATAGTCATTCCCGCATTCACGAAAATATGAACGAGCATTACCGAAGTCAATCCCACAACCAGGAGAGCACCGAACCTGTCGCGCGCTTCCTGGGCGATACTATAGCCTCTATACACTATCATGAAGAGGACTGCCAAAGCTGCAGTCGCCCCAAAAAACCCCAACTCCTCGGCAACCACCGAAAAAATGAAGTCGGTATGGTGTTCCGGCAAGAAATTCAGCCGCGCCTGAGTGCTCTGACCATATCCCTTCCCCAAAAGCCCCCCTGATCCAATAGCTATCACCGACTGCATCACATTATACCCGAATCCGCGCGGATCAAGGCCTGGATTGAAAAACACCTTGATTCTCATCTGTTGATGAGGCTGAAACAGGAAGAAATAGGACACGGGGGCTATCACCAGGATAATGGCCCCAACGATCGTCAACAAAAGCTTCGTATCAGCTCCCGCAGCATACATCATTGCGAAGAATACGGGCGCAAGCACTAGCGCCGAGCCCAGGTCATTTTGCGCAACCACAAGCCCCATTGGCACCCCTACTATCAGGGCCGGCATGATGAAACTGCGAAGATGGGAGAGATCATCCTGCTTGGAAAGGTACGCGGCAAGAGCGACAACCACCCCGATCTTGACATATTCAGAAGGCTGTATTGCAAGTGCGCCTATCCTGATCCAACTCATGGCTCCTTTCGTCGGGGTTCCCAAGACGAAGACGCTTGCAAGCATGACCAGGCTGATCACATAAATCCACTTAGCAAACCGTTCCAGGTAGTGATAGTCGACAGCCAGGATGACAAGAGAACCGACAGCCCCTAGCGCGGCAGCGAGCAGCTGCTTCTTAACATAGAGAAACGGGTTTCCTGCAGTAAGGCGCGTGTTCCATCTCGTGGCGCTGTATATCATGGCGCAACCGAACAGAACTGCAATTACTGCTGCGCCAAGCAATGCATAATCAAAGTTCCTGAGGAGCCTCCTATCAATCAACATACTACGGCCTCCTGCGAAAGCACGAATGCGAAGGCTGGTCCAGTGCAAGGGCGGACTGAAAACCCAGCCTAAAACGCTCCAGCCGACTCACGTTTGACTTCCTTGACCGGAATGCTCGCCACCAAGGCAACCGATGAATCGGATGTGTCAAGCTCCACGCGCATGTCTCCTTCATCGATATCCAGGTACCTGCTAATCACTTCTATGAGTTCGCTCTTCAGCTGCTCCATGACCTGCGGGGAGAGGGTAGCGCGGTCCTGCACCAGAACCAACCTCAACCTGTTCTTAGCGCATTCCCTGCTTGTTTCGGTTTCCACTCGCCCGAAGAGCCGTGCGAGAAACTCCATCATGGCGTCTACCCCCTTGATATTCCTAACCACTTTGCGAATCGGCCAAGCCAGTCGTCTGGTTCAAGCATTGCCGCAATAGGCACATCATTACCCATTATCCGTGCAGCGATATCGCGAAAAGCCTGCCCTGCACGGGACCTCTCCTCCATGACAGCCGGAACCCCGCGATTGGTCGAGATTATGATCGATTCATCATCTGGAACGACTCCAAGGAGTTCCACCTTGAGGAATTCTATGAGGTCATCAACATTCATCATGTCATGTCTCTTCACCATGTCAGGACGAATCCTGTTGACTATGAGCCATGGATCCCTGACCTGCTCCGATTCCAACATTCCGATAATTCTATCTGCATCCCTTACGGCAGACATCTCCGGAGTAGTGACGACAATCGCTCTGTCCGCTCCGGAGATCGCGTTCTTGAACCCTTGCTCAATCCCTGCCGGACAGTCAAGTATCACAAAATCGAAACTCTCTTTCAGGCTCAACGTAAGAGCCTTCATCTGATCCGGCGTGACTGCTGACTTATCCCTTGACTGTGCAGCCGGCAAGAGCGAGAGATTATCGATGTGCTTATGGCGTATGAGCGCCTTCTGAACATCACAAGCACCTTCGACTACGTTGACTAGATCGTACACTATTCTGTTTTCGAGCCCGAGCACAAGGTCGAGATTGCGAAGGCCAATGTCTGCATCGACCAGCGCTACACTAGGTCCCGACATTGCGAGCCCTGCGCCAATGTTGGCCGCTGCTGTAGTCTTGCCAACACCGCCTTTCCCGGAAGTCACAACTATAGCAGTCCCGCTCATCAAACTAACACCGTCCCTGTATGAGTTGTCCAGGGTTCTATCACGATCGACCCTTCGCGCAAATAAGCTACTTCCGGACCCTGCGGCATCTGCGTTTCGTCATCAGGCGCCCTCGTAATCTTGTCGGCTATGCGAAGCTGCGTCGGAACCAACCTCAGCGCAACTACACACGCATCAGCTTTTCCAGCTGAACCTGCATGCGCGATTCCTCGCAACGATCCGAACACAACGATATCGCCGGTGGCCAGGACTTCAGAGCCCGGATTGACATCGCCCATGACGACGACATTTCCGTCGAACGACACTGCCTGCCCCGACCTGAGGGTTCGTCGGACAAGTATCGTATCGCCACGGGGAGCCAGTTCGCCATTTGCAGAGCCGCCATCATTCCGAGCCTTCCTGGCCCCAGATGCGCCAGAGTCAGCAGCCCGCTGCCGCTGCCTCCGCCCGGCTGGCTTCTCCTCGCTCAAGGACAACCCGTATTCCTCCAAGATCATCCTGACCTCCTCGATCCACTCAGACGGGACAACAGCCCCGCGCGTATCCAATCTAACCCTGCCGCCTGAATAAAAACCGTCAGCTTCCTGAAGCCTTCGGCGGAGAGAGTCCTTCAAGTTCTCGATATTCTCATCTGCGTCTATAACCAGGCGAAGCCCGTCCCTTGTTCCTTTGAAGATCACTTCCTGCGCTTTAATAACAACCACCGCCGATTCAGCCTGTCCATGTTTGATTCTCCAACAGGAATGCATTTCCTTCCCGTCTATCTATCCGGAATGCCGAAGTAGGCCTCCATGATCCTTCGAGCAACAGGCGCCGCCGCTGAACCGCCACCTCCGCCGCGCTCAATCATTACAGCCACAACTATCTCGGGATCATCCACAGGCGCCCACCCGACAAACCATCCGTGGGGGTCCCCCGGTGGCACCTCGGCAGTTCCGGTCTTTCCTGCCACAGGAATCTCAAAGCCCTGGAAAGCATAGACCGCCGTCCCAACCTGAGGGACCTTGCTCAGGCTGTCGTGGAGATAATCCCATGTGCTATCCGAAAGAACAGCAGTCCGCATTATCTCAGGGGCCGACTGCTCCACGACTGACCCATCGGCCGCTATCACCTGCCTGACCAAGCGAGGCCGGTACATCAAGCCACGAGTTGCAATCCCGCCATAGGCAACAGCCATCTGAAGCGGAGTAGCAGTAACCTGCTGTCCAATGGCATAACTTGCAAGCTCGCCCGGCATGAACTTCCGCACGTCGGAATCGGGGACTGCCCCTGAAGCCTCCATCGGGGTAAAGCGCAAACCTGTCGGATACGAAAGCCCGAACTCCTTTGCGGCCGAGGCCATCTGATCCGCAGTCAGCCTCCCCCCCAACTCATAGAAGACAATGTTGCATGAATTGATCATACCCTCAGTGAGATTCTGGCGGCCATGAGTGCGCCCCGCAGACCAGACAGCACATCTCTTCCTGAAGTAGCGCGCAGAGACCGAGGGTGAGCAAAGAATGGTCTCGGTCAGATCGGCCACGCCTGCTTCAAGCGCAGCTATGGCAGTGAATGGCTTGAAGGTGGAACCAGGCGGATAAGCGCCCGACACTACTCGGTTGAAAAGGCCTGATACGCCGGTGCTGACCTGGCGCCAACGCTCATCTGAGATCCTCGGAACAAACCAGCCCGGATCATAACCGGGCTCAGTCGCCATGGCGATGATCTCGCCTGTGCGTGGATCCAGCGCCACGGCAGCGCCAGCCATGGCATCCTTATACTTGCCGGATTGAAGCGCTGTCAGCTGTTCCTGGAGCGCCTTCTCAGCCGTCTTCTGCACCTTTGCATCGACAGTCAATTCCAGGGTGGCACCGGCCACGGGAGCCTCGGCGCCTACTGTTGCAACAGGTCTGGAAAGCGAGTCTACCTCAACTTCAGTGACACCATCCTGCCCACGGAGATACCGCTCATACTCGCGTTCGATTCCGCTCTTTCCTATTCGGTCGCGGGCTCGATATCCATCTTCAGCAAGGTTTGCGAGTTCCTCCTGGTTGATCAAGCCGACGTATCCAATAATAGGCCCGGCCAAGGTCCCGCAGGGATAGCTCCTGTAAGGCTCTTCTTCGATGATGACCCCGGGCAACTCAACCCTGTGTTCCGATACCCTGACTAGAATATGGGGCGGAGCATGCTCGATGAGGCGAGCGGGCATATAAGGCACGCCATACCGGCCCTCAGTCTGTCCTGCTATCTTCGCTTCAATCTCCTCAACTGGCATCTCCAGGAGCTCAGATAGGAGCTGCACCTCTGCCTGCCGATCGGAAAACTCCTGCGGAACTGCGGATATGGTGTACGCCATCCTGCTGGTGGCAAGGACCTCGCCATGTCTGTCAGTTATGATCCCGCGTGGCGCAGATATCGGCACAAGTGCGAGCCTGTTGGCTGTGGCCCTACGCTCGTAATAGTCGCCCTTTATGATCTGGAGCTGCCACAGCCTGCCGACGAGAACTGCGAATACACACAGGGTAAGGATCTGCAATACCCGGAGTCGGCGATCACTCCGCGTTCGCCTGCGATTCATCATTCATCAACTCCGGAAAAGCTCAACATTGAATGTCTATACGGACCTGGCAGAACGTGAGCGCTCTCGTTCGCGTGGAAGAAGGTACATCCAGCGGTGGAGGAGAGCTCCTGTGCAGCAGTTCAAAACCGTAATCCACGGGATCACGACCCCGAACGCCCTAACCCAATCGATGCCGGCCCCAAATGACCAAATGACAAAGAGGTAGATCACCTCACGGATCACAGTTCCTGCCCCTACAATGACAGCAGGCGTAACCAGATTCTCTTTGAACAGCTGAGGCTCTACAAGCCCAATCATGGCTGCTACAGCCATATTAGCGCCGGCGCTTGCACCAATGAACGTCCCGGTAAGGGCATCCTGGCAGAGACCTCCAAGTAGCGCAACTGCAACACCCGGACCTGTTCCTGCTATTATTGACACCACTGCCGAGAAGCAGAAGACGAGATCCGGCACTGCCCATCTGGGACAAAGCACGGGGAAAACAGCTGATTGAAGCAGCAATGCGGCGAAGACCCCGAAAGCGACCGAAAGGTTCTTCAGCCTTCTCATTCTCGCATCTCCCCGAGGGCTCCCTCAATCGGTTCGGCCAAAACCAGAACCTCATCGAGCCTGTCAAAGTCCACACGCGGTCTTGCAAAGGCGGATTTCGATACCCCGTATTTGCCCGGTTCGACTGAGATGATGTCACCAATCACGTACCCTCTTGGATAAACCCCGCCAAGGCCGGAAGTGATAATGACATCTCCTGGCTCGAGATCGTTCTCTGCACCAAGGGGGCACACGTGGAGCAAGCCGGATCCGTCTCCAAGGCCTTCAACGAGAACAAGGTCACGGGATCTCGCGTCAATGCCTCCAACAGCGCTTCTCGAGTCAATTGCGAGAACTACCGTTGCTGTGTTACGAGTTACAGATGTAGTTCTTCCCACAACTCCCCGGTCAGTAACGACTGCGCACCCACTCGCAATCCCATGGTCAGATCCTTTGTTTATCACGACTGAATCAAGCCAGTTCCCCGGATCACGGTAGCTTACTCTCGCCACAACCGTATCGCCCTTGAGAGCGTCCGCAAAGCCAAGCAAGATCCTCAGGCGCTGGTTTTCGCGAACGGCCTCCTCCATTTGGAGGTTCTCGTGGCGCAATGCATCAAGCTCGCTGCGGAGCCGCTCATTTTCAGCCTTTGTTTCGCCTATCGAAGCCAGGTACCTGACCCAGGATGAGATCTCCCTGCTGATCTTGCTCGCCCCCCGGGCTATGGGAGAGAATATCTCGCGCCCCGCCCTTTCTGCGACGGAGAGTCTGTCACGGTCTCTTGCCGTGAAGTAGATCAAACATATCAATACTACGGCGCAGATCGCCGTAACCACGATTCTTCTTTTGAGCAAAGGTTGTTGCTTCATGGGAGTGCCCCCTCCGGGCCCTTACTTGAGCCTCCCCGACGATACAAGAACCCTCCTGTAGGTCGCAAGATGTTCCACGACGTTTCCAGCTCCCCGAGCAACACATGTCAGTGGATCCTCAGTAAGGTAAACAGGCATGCCGGTTACATCAGCGAGCAGTCTGTCAAGCCCTTGCAGCATAGATCCGCCACCTGTCATGACGATTCCTTTGTCGATCACATCCGCCGAAAGCTCCGGCGGCGTCTTCTCCAAAGTCATTCTCACAGCATTGACTATCTCACCGACCGGATCCGAAAGCGCCTGCTGTATCTCGGTATTGGAAATATTCACGGTCTTGGGAAGGCCATTTACTATGTCACGCCCACGCGCTTCCATGGTCTCTTCATGCTGCGAAGGATAGGCTGATCCGACAGTCTTCTTTATCTCCTCTGCCGTCCGCTCACCAATCATCAGGTTGTAATTGCGCTTCATGTAGTTGACGATGGCCTCATCCATCTTGTCTCCGGCAATCGTAATGGACTTGGCGGCTACGATTCCACCCAGGGAGATTACTGCCACCTCTGTGGTTCCTCCCCCAACATCTACGACCATGTTGCCGGTGGCATCCTCCACAGGAAGCCCAGCGCCGATTGCCGCAGCCATCGGCTCCTCAATTAGGAATGCTTCCTTCGCCCCTGCCTGTATTGCCGAATCATGTATTACTCGGCGCTCTACCTGTGTAACGCCGGATGGAACTCCTATTACCACTCTCGGCTTGAAGACACCATGCCTCTTTGAAGCCTTCTCTATGAAATGCCTCAACATTGTGACGGTCACGTCAAGGTCGGCTATCACACCATCCCTCATTGGCCTGACCGCTACAATGCTCGCAGGCGTTCTCCCTACCATTTTCTTCGCGTCGTAGCCAACAGCCAGGATCTCCTGGGAGTCACGATCGATCGCAATTACTGAAGGTTCCTGAAGTACTATGCCTTTGCCTCTGACATATACAAGTGTGTTTGCGGTGCCAAGGTCAATGCCCATGTCCCTGGCGAGGCCCCCAAAGAGCGAAGCGCATGCCATGATGAATGGCTCCCTTCTGTGTCAAGATTCTTAATCAGCCAAAATCCATGAACCCTTTTTCCTTAAAGCTTACATAGAGATTGTCGCCGATTATTATGTGGTCCAACACTTCTATCCCGATCAAAGCTCCCGCTCGGACAAGGCGCTTTGTGATTGCAATATCCTCCGGGCTTGGACCAGGATCTCCACTTGGATGGTTGTGGGCCAGGATTACTCCTGCACTACCGGCACGAATAGCCGCCCTGAATACCTCCCTCGGATGCACTATGGAAGAGTTCAGTGTGCCCACTGAGATGGTTGCATTGTCGATCACACGATTTCTGGTATCCAAGAAGATAGTGCGGAACTCTTCCTTCTCCAGATAGCGCATTGCAGGCATGAGCAAATCCGCTACATCTTTCGCACTCGAAATAGCAAGCTTCGGCTCTCCTTCTGATACTACAACCCTTCTGCCGAGCTCGATAGCGGCCACTATCTGTGCGGCTCGAACAGGCCCTATGCCAGGTATGCTCAACAGCTCATGCACGCCGGCAGTGGCCAGCTTCCTCGCCGTACCGCACTTGGAAAGCACACGAACCGCAACATCAACCGCGCTTTCGCCCGGACGTCCACACCTTATTATCACGGCTATCAGTTCCGCAGTAGAAACCGCTTCAGGGCCGAATTCAAGCAGCCTCTCCATCGGCCTTTCACTTGGAGGCATCTCCCTGATGCCACGACCCGCCACATCATGTTCAGAACCAACCCGGCTCATTATCACACCTCGCCTGCACTTTTTCTGCAAGCGGTGCCACGGCGAGGCAGCCCTAGAGCACTACATAGCCAAACTTTCTGAGCATCAATGCGAGCCTGCCAAGGGGAAGCCCTACGACGCAATTGTAGTCGCCCGCAATAGACTCCACGAGCAGACCGCCAATTCCTTGAATAGCATAGGCTCCTGCCTTGCCCATTGGCTCGCCGGTTTCAACATATCTGAGAATGCTCTCATCCGAAAGCGCTCTGAACTTCACGGTAGTCATCTCATATTCAGTCAAAGAATCTCCGCATCCAGCATCGATCACCGAAACTCCCGAGTAAACCTGGTGCGCCCTGGCTGACAGCGCACGCAGCATGCTAAAGGCATCATCAGAGTCGACCGGCTTCCCGAGAACCCGGCCGTCTGCAACAACGATGGTGTCGGCCCCGATAACGAGCCCGTCGTCAACCCCGCAGGCTACGTCAGCCGCTTTGGCATGTGCCAGCCGCATAACAAGATCGGCCGGGCCAACGCCATTGACTTCTTCCTCTGACACATTACTCGGGATGACCTCGAAATCCAATCCAATACCGTGCAAAAGCTGAGAACGCCTTGGGGAAGCGGATGCCAGAATCAACCTGCTCACGACAACAAATTTCCTCCATGCCCCACAAGAGCGATGCCAAACGGCACCGCCCAAAGGGCCTCTCTTTGCCTTTATTAAGTCTACCATTTGAATTCCACGTTTACAAGAATGTCGCATCGATCAAGACCTGGAATACAGAGAGCGGGCTCCCAGGGGTGGAAGCCCGTCTGCACGATTCTTGGCACGGCCCGAGCCTCTGGACCTCAATGACGGCCTGCCGCTGCGCCATTGCCGGCCGACCCTATACAGCCGCCTTCTCCTCACTGCTTGGTGCTGCTACTCCAGAGACAGAGAAGTCAACAATGCATTTCTGAGGGCACTTTTCGATGCAAAGGCCACATCGCGTGCACTTGGACTGGTCTATGACAGCAAGATTGTCAACCATGTCTATGGCCTTCTCAGGGCAGTTCCTGGCACATATTCCACATCCAATACACCCCACCGAACATGCCTTTCGCACCTCAGGGCCCCGCGCATGCGACTTGCATACCACATTAACCGATTCAGATGCCGTGCGAAGCTCAATCAGTTGCCTCGGGCAGGCCGCCACGCACTTCCCGCATCCTGTGCAGAGCGCATCGTCAACTACAGGAAGCCCTTCATCGCCCATTGACATGGCGCCGAATTGGCACGCGGCCACACACGATCCAAGACCAAGGCAACCATAGGTGCAAACCTTGGCGCCTCCCCCTGTAAGCTGGGCAGATCGGCAATCCTGAAGCCCCCTGTATTCATAGAGCTCCGCGGCGTGCTCACGGCTTCCTCGACACAGAACCCTGGCAAACCTGGGCTCAGCCGCAGCGCACTCCACTCCCATTATTCTGGCAATCTTCTCCGCCACCGCACTTTTCCCAACAGGGCAGCCGGTTACGGGCGCATCGCCTGAGACTATCGCGCCTGCGAGGGCAGAGCAACCTGCAAATCCGCAACCCCCACAATTGGCGCCTGGCAACACTGCCATGATTTGGTCGATCCTCGGATCCTGGTCAACCGCTAGCCTCTTCGACGCGGCCCCAAGCGAAAGCCCAAAGATCAGCCCCATAGCCCCCATGCTCAACAACGCATTAAGACTGCTCATCTATGTCGTCACCCCTATCTACAAGCAAACCCATGAGTCGAAACACCCTATTCGCTATAGTCCAACAAACCTGGCCACATCAAACCCCGAAAACCCCAGAAACGCCATGGCCAACAGCCCGGTTGTTACAAGGGCTATGGGAAATCCCTGCATGGCCCGGGGAACAGGCGCAAGCCTTTGCCTTTCCCTGATGGCCGCAAAGAGTATGATCGCAAGGGCCCATCCGAGGCCCCCTGCGGCTCCGCTCACTGCCGACTCCAACAGGGTGTAGTTGGCCTGGTAGTTGATTATCGCCACACCCAACACCGCGCAGTTAGTGGTGATGAGCGGAAGGTATATTCCAAGAGCCCGGTACAGAGACGGGCTTGATTTCCTTATGACCATCTCTATCAGCTGGACAAGGGCCGCAATTACCAGTATGAATGAGACTGTTTGGAGATAAACCATGTTCAGCGGGTTCAGTATGAAGTTCTGAACCAGCCACGTAATGGCTGACGCCACAGTCATGACGAATACAACAGCAAGGCTCATGCCAGTCGCAGTCTCCACCTGTTGGGATACGCCAATGAACGGACAAGTTCCAAGTATCCTCGATAGCATGAAGTTGTTGACTAGAGCCTGGCTAAACAGAATTACCAACAGTTGACGCACTCACGAACACCCCCTAGCAGCCATGCTTGTCGTTCTTCTTCATCGTGATCAGATTGACCAGGCCAAGCAAGAGGCCGAAAATGATGAAGCCTCCAACTGGCTGAGTCACCACAGACGCCGCGTACTCGGCGGGAAACAGCCTTATGCCGTCAAACCCCAGGTCAGGCGCTGCGAATATGACCCCTGTACCCAGAGGCTCTCTGATGATCGAGATTGCTGCCAGCGCCAGCGTGAAACCGAGGCCCATGCCGAGCCCATCCATGATTGACGCGCCAGGCCCATTCTTGGACGCAAAGGCTTCAGCCCGCGCCAGGATGATGCAGTTGACAACGATCAGTGGCACAAAAACGCCAAGAACCTGATGGAGTTGGGGCAAGTAAGCCTCCATCGTCAGGTCGACTATCGTCACGAAAGTTGCGATCACCACGATGAAGCAGGGTATTCGTATCTCGGAGGGTATGAGCTTCCTGAGAAGCGATATTATCAGGTTCGACCCCACAAGCACGAACGTTGCCGCAAGACCCATCCCTATTCCATTCGATACCGCAAGCGACACCGCTATCGTAGGACAGAGCCCCAGAACAAGCCTGAATATTGGGTTCTCCTTGTATATCCCGTTGGTGAAGGCCGTAAGCGGACTCATCTGCCAACACCTCCAGCTATGCCGAGGGCACTGACTAGATCGCGGACGAGATTAACGCCGGTCACCATGCCTCTCGACGAAATAGTTGCTCCAGATATGCTGGAAATCTCCCCGCCGTCCTTGTCGACAGCGAGCGAACGAGCGCCGCCCTTGCCGACAAACTGCGAGGTGAACTCCGGCTTGGCAATGTTCGCTCCAAGCCCGGGGGTTTCGCTGTGTCCGAGGACTTGAAGCCCTGTGACAATGAGCTCTGAATCCATTCCAACGAGCAAGCTGATCTTTCCGCCATATCCAGGTGCCTGCACCTTGGCCACTACTCCAACGACCGAGCCGTCCGCTACGCCTTCGAACACTTCGTCGACGCCAGCAAGTTTCGGGTCAGCTTTGATCGAAGCAAGCTCCTCATCGTCCAGCCTCTCAAAGCTTTCAGCTGACGGCAACACGACGCGCATTGCTTCTGCAACTTCCTGCGCCTTGCGCTCATCAATGATTTCGCTGGTCACACCGTGTACGTAAGCAAGAAGCCCTCCCGAAATCGCGCATATGACCATCAGAACTAGTCCTAGTTTGAGCACGTCACGCACGGCCGGTCACCTCCCCAAATCTCTTCGGGCGCGTGAGCCTGTCAATAAGCGGCACTGCGGAGTTCATGATCAATATGGAGTAGCAAACACCCTCAGGATATCCGCCGAACAGCCTTATCAGTGCCGTCAGAATCCCACATCCAATCCCGAAGATAACCTGGCCTTTAGGATTGATCGGAGATGTCACATAGTCAGTAGCCATGAAGAAAGCCCCAAGAATCAACCCGCCCGAAAGAACGTGGAAGAGGGGGTCTTGACCATACAACCCCGTTATTACAGCCACCGTCACAATATAGGTGACAGGTATTCTCAGAGATATGTGTTCTCTCCAGAGAAGATAGAACGCGCCTATGAGCAATGCCAATGCAGATGTCTCACCCAGCGACCCGGCTATGTTCCCCATAAAGAGCGAGCTGTAGAGCTTAGTCATCGCAGCTCCGCCTATATCTCCCATCTTCCATAGAGTGAGGGGCGTCGCGGTGCTCATGGCATCGAACCCCCTCGCAGCCCAAAGGGCCCCCTCTGCAGATGCCGGCCAGATGTAACCGGCCGTAGCCAGGGCGGGCCATGCAGCGGTCGCAAAAGCACGCCCTGCCAGAGCAGGGTTGAACACGTTATGGCCAAGCCCCCCGAAAAGCAGCTTGACCACGCCTATGGCGAAGACCCCCGATATGACAGGTATCCATACAGGCACATGCGGCGGAAGAACCATAGCAATCAAGAGGCCTGTTACTGCGGCACTCCAGTCGCCTATGGTCGCCGGCTTGTTTGCAATCTTCTCAAAGATGTATTCGGCGCCTACCGTTGCAGCTACGCTGCAGACAATCGAAACCGCCGCCCGAAGGCCGAAGAAGTACACACCCGATATCGCTGCCGGCATCAAGGCAATGACAACATCTCGCATGATAACAGGCGTGCTAGCTCCGGATCTTATGTGCGGTGCCGGTGCTACTTGCAGTTTAGTGTTTGCCATCACTTACCCCCCCGTTCCCTGGCGGCACGGCGCCTGGCGGATATCTCGAACTTGGCGCGCTTAATCGCCTGGACCAAATTGCGCCGGGATGGGCATACATAGGTGCACACACCGCATTCAATACAATCCATGGCGTGGTAAGCCTCAGCCTCGTCCCATAGGCCTGCCTCACTCCATTGATGGAGAAACGCCGGTTCCAGCCGCATGGGGCACGCATCAACACACTGGCCACACTTGATGCATGGCATTTCCTCGAAGACCGCCGACTCCTCCCGACTCATAACGAGAATGCCGGATGTGCCTCTGCCCGTGGGCACATCGGCCGAGGGCACTGCCATGCCCATCATCGGGCCTCCAAAGATTATCTTGCCAGGTTCGCCCACAAAGCCTCCGCACGCTTCTATCAGTTCACTCGCTGGAGTCCCTATCTTGGCGATCAGGTTCGCAGGGCTAGCCACAGCCGACCCGGTCACTGTGACGATTCTCTCGATCAGAGGCAGCCCTCGGTCGAAGCGGTCAGCAACCGCTGCAGCAGTGCCGACATTGCTGACGACGACTCCTACAGAGAAGGGCAGGCATCCCGGGGGAACCTCACGTCCTAACACCGACTTGATGAGGTGCTTCTCAGACCCTTGAGGATACCTGGTCTTCACAGGCACAACCTCTATTCCTGCAGCACTCACCGCAGCATCCCTCATGGCATGAATCGCATCTGGCTTGTTATCTTCGATGCCTATGCGCGTGCGCATGACACCGATCGCCCTCATGAGAATCTGCGCCCCACGGATAATATCGCGGGGACGCTCTACCATGAGCCGGTGATCGGCTGTAAGGTATGGCTCGCACTCCGCTCCGTTAAGGAGAAGCGTGTCGACTTCCACCTTGGGCGGCAGTGAGAGCTTTATATGCGTTGGAAACTCCGCGCCTCCCATGCCGACTATGCCCGCCTCTCGAATCATCGCAATAAGCTCTTCAGGCGGCCGAGAAAAGACATTGTCCACAGGCACGCACGACTCGTCCAAAACATCTTCCTCGTCAGGCACAATGAATATGGCCTGGTCTTGGGCGCCAGAGGCAGTTCGCACCAGGCCTATGGAGTCAATCTTGCCGGAGACGGGAGAATGAGCAGGCACTCCCCACTTTTCCTCAGTATCGGCAACCTTTTGCCCCATTCGAACATGGTCTCCTTTGGCGACCGTAGGCGTTAGAGGGCAGTTAGAGCCTTGATGAAGCAGTACTGCAACCTTAGACGGCCGCTGGGCGACGACAGTTCGCAATGTGGCTGTTCTCTCTTTGTTCTCCGGAGGATGAATTCCCCCTCGGAACAATCCCTTGGGCATGCACCTCACTCCTTTTGCTTCTACAAACCTGCCTGTGGAGCCTGAACATGAGATAACCTAAAGCCGCGTGCGAGGCATAAAATAATAAAGCCCGCCCCGTGAACAGACCAGCTTTACGCACCCAGGCAGCACTTTGGCCCAAATGCCTAAATCCGGTCTAATTGTACACCACGGGACAGGCCAGTGCAAGAATACTGAGCTTATCGGGATTTCTTTGCAGTATAGTGCGTATGAAGCAGCTCGTGTGAACGCTCCGAGAGGGGTCGCCCCAGAAACTCTTCATACAGCCTTAGTACTGCCGGGTTGGTATGAGATGCCCTGAGGGGCATGTCCCTGTCCACCTCATAAAGAGCCTTCCCACGGTCAGCACGGCTTGACATGACAGTTCCTATCGGCTGCCCGCCTCCGCCGACACATCCACCGGGGCAACACATTATCTCCACAAAATGCCACGGGGCGTCGCCCGCGCTGATCTTGTCCATTATCTTTCTCGCATTCGACAACCCGTGGGCCACTGCAGCCTTGACGGTGACCCCGTCAATCTCTACCGCAACCTCTTTGATGCCCTCAAGGCCCCTTACATCATGAAACTCCATCGCATCCTCGGGCAGCTCGGTTCCGGTTACCACTGCATACACAGTGCGAAGAGCAGCCTCCATTACCCCACCTGTAGCGCCAAATATGGCCGCAGCTCCCGTAGAAATCCCAAGCGGATCATCGTAGTCCTCTTCAGGCAAGGAATCGAAGTCTATGCCAACCTCGCGAATCATCCTGCCAAGTTCGCGTGTGGTAAGCACTACGTCCACATCTTGGAACCCGCTCGATCTCATCTCCGGCCTCTCGCACTCGTATTTTTTGGCCGTGCAAGGCATTATCGAAACAACGAATATCCTGCCGGGGTCGATCTCAGCATGCTCGGCATAGTAGGTTTTGGCCACGGCGCCGAACATCTGCTGAGGCGACTTGCACGTCGACACATGCGGAAGCAGATCGGGGTAGAAACGCTCTATGAAGTTGATCCAGCCCGGACTGCAAGAAGTCAAGAGAGGCAGTGGAGCGTTGCCCTTCTCTATTCGCTCGAGAAGTTCATGTCCTTCTTCCATTATCGTAAGGTCAGCAGTGAAATCGGTATCGAAGACTCGGTCAAACCCCAGCCTCCGGAGTGCAGCCACCAGCTTGCCGGTGACTACGGTGCCAGCAGGAAGCCCCAGTTCTTCGCCGAGGGATGCTCTTATGGCCGGGGCGGTTTGGACTACCACATGCATTTCGGGATCGGCTAGCGCATCCCATACTCTTCTCGTGTCGTCGCGCTCGGTTATGGCCCCTGTCGGGCATGCCAATGTGCACTGCCCGCAGAACACGCAAACGACCGAATCGAGATCATCGCCGAAAGCGGGAAGCACAACCGACTCAAATCCTCGGTTGGCGGTGGACAACACGGCCACCCCCTGAACATCCTCACAAGCCTCAATGCATCGCCTGCAGTTTATGCACTTGTCGGCGTCGCGGACAATCGACGGAGTTGACTCATCCTTGGGCAGCTCCCTCAACACCCGTTCGAACCTGATCTCTCTTATTCCAAAATCGGCCGCAAGCTGCTGCAATTCGCATTTGAGATTGCGCTGGCAAGAAAGGCAGTCATCGGGATGGTGAGCGAGCAGCAATTCAACCGCCATGCGCCTTGCCTTTCTCACCTTAGGGGTATTGGTGCGCACCACCATGCCCTGGCTTACAGGATAAGAGCAGGCCGGCTGCAAAGTGTTCTGGCCCTCTATTTCGACTACACATACCCTGCAGACCGACGGCTGGCCCAGGTCTTCATGCCAGCAGAGGGTAGGGATCTTGATTCCCACAGTGCGCGCTGCCTCAAGGATGGTCATCCCAGGCGATGCGCACACAGACTTGCCATCGATAGTCAGAGCAACATCAGACATTATTCGCCCGCCTCCTCTCACTTGATCCCGCCGCCCGCATGCGACGTTACGTAAGCCTCTTCATCTACGCCTGTAGGGAGTCTCCTGCATACCCCGGCGGGGCAACGCCCTTCAAGGTGGGCTTTGATCTCATCTGCATAATGGTCCAAAATGGTGAAAAGCGGAACCGCAACGGATTGGCCCAGAGCACACAGGGAAGAAGACTGCATAACCTCTGCTAGCTCCCTTGCAAGCTTCAGGTGGTCCTCGGTTGCAGTCAGTTCGCCGACCTTGCGGAAGATATCGCATAACCGCCGCGTTCCCTCTCTGCAAGGCGTGCACTGCCCGCAGGATTCATGTTCGAAGAAATGCAGAAGGATACAGGCCGTGTCGACTATGCAGTGGCTGTCATCGATTATCAGGAGCGCTCCAGAACCAAGCGCAGATCCCGCTTCCTGGAGGTTCTCGTAATCCATCGGAATGTCGAGATGCGCTTCTGACAGACAGCCGCCTGCGGTTCCGCCCGTCTGGGCCATCTTAAAGCGTCGCCCTCCGGGAATACCGCCTCCGACACCATAGATAACCTCACGAAGAGTAATCCCCATGGGGACTTCTATCAGTCCCTTGTTGTTCACATCTCCGGTGAGGGTGTATACCTTCGTTCCAGGGCTAGTGGGCGTCCCAAACTGCCTGAACCAGTCAGCTCCATTGCGGATTATCGGTGGAACGTTCGCAATAGTCTCCACATTGTTCACGACAGTCGGCTTGCCCCATAGGCCGCACGTTCCCGGATAAGGAGGCTTCTGCCTGGGCTCACCTCGCTTGCCCTCCATCGATTCGATCAGCGCAGTCTCCTCACCGCATACATAGGCCCCGGCGCCCTTCTTGACTTCGATATCGAAGTCGAAGCCGGAGCCGAATATGTCAGCCCCCAGGAGACCATACTTGCGCGCCTCTTCAATTGCGCGCTCTATGCGCTCTATTGAGAGATAGTACTCTCCTCGGATATACACATATCCCATAGAAGCGCCTACCGAGTAGCCCAGGATGATCATCCCTTCGATCACCTTGTGCGGATCCCCTTCGAGTATGAGACGGTCTTTGAATGTTCCCGGCTCGCCCTCATCGGCGTTGCATATGATGTACTTCTGATCATCCTCCGCCCGGGCTGTAAACCCAAGTTTCACCCCGGTCGGAAAAGCGGCTCCCCCACGGCCCCGGAGGCCCGAAGACTTGATGGTTTCGATAACCTCATCCGGCGACATGGATGTGAGAGCTACACCTGCCGCATGATATCCATCGCGACCGATGTACTCTTCAATGCTGTCAGGATCGATAAGCCCGACATTCTCAAGTACTATCCTCTCCTGAATCTCGAAGTAGTCAGTCCTCTTGTCGTCGGCCAAAGATACAGAAGGAAGATGCCCTGTATACTCCAGGCGCTTGACAGCGCGCCCTTTGAGCAGATGTTCATCTACGATCTCACGCGCGTCACTCACTGTGACGCGGGCATATACAGTCCCTTCTGGGTACACAACAACGATCGGCCCAAGATCGCATGGACCCAGACACCCTGTCTCGACAACGCGGACTTCGCGTTCGAGCCCATGCTCCCTAACCGATCGTTCGATTGCGTCACGCACCGCCCGGCAACCGGCGGCAACACATGGGAATCCGCCACACACCAGGACATGCGCTCGGTAGAAAGCCATGTAGATCCCTCCCAAGCATCATTCGGAAAACCAGGACCTAACGGTAGCGACGTAGAATCTCCGGCAAATCCTCTGCGCAAAGATTGCCATAGACTACATCATCGATCATGATGGCTGGCGCGACACCACACACGCCCAGACAAGATGATGTTTCCACGGTGAACAGCTTGTCCGATGTCGTGCCTCCCATCTCCACTCCGAGCTCGTCCAAGAGCGAGTCGATGATTTCAGCAGCCCCGGCTACATGGCACGGAGCCGACTCGCAAATCCTGATGATATGGCGTCCCCTGGGACGTGTTGAGAACATTGAATAAAACGTAGCTACTCCATGAACTCGGCTTTCGGGTACGTCAAGGGTGCGTGCCACTACACGCAAAGCCTCGCGCGGAAGGTAATTCCGGAGCGATTGGACATCATGAAGAGCTTGCACCAAGTCTTCCGGTCGTCCTCGGTACATAGATGCAACCTTCTCCACTTCGTTCAAGAAGACATCGTCGCACTCACACTCACAAACAACACTGGGCCCTCCTGGACCAGCAGGAACGCGCATTTCCGACATGCTCGGACCCTCCTCCTCTATCCGGCCCGCCGCCGGGCTTGTCGAGATTGTGCTGTTTTTCACAAAGCTCCGCAACAAAATAGTACGTGAGGCTCCCCCCCTTGGCCCTGCCCATTACTGAGCCGGTTGCCTACTTGGAGGATATTACGAGGTCGCCTACAACCTGTCCATTAACAACGTGACTCGCAATTATCTGGCGAGCCTTCTCCGGGGTAACACGCCCGTAGGTCACCTTGGGCTCCCCATGCCTGGTTACTGACATAATTGGCTCGTATTCGCACAGCCCAATGCAGCCTGTTTGCGTCACTGCGATATGCCGAAGGTTGCGCGTGTTGACCTCATCCATAACCGCTGCGAGCGTGTCGCGCGCTCCAGCCGCAATTCCGCAGGTGCCCATTCCAACAACCATCCTTGTCTCCTCTGTGCCCTCACGCAACTCAGTCATTGCCTGGGCACGTTCTTTGATCTTCTTAAGATCATCCAACGACTTCATACGCAAGCACTCCCCTTCAAGTGTTGAGTGACCACAACAAAAGTATACAGCATGAACCGCCACAGAACAATCCTTTAAATCCATATTCATCTTCCCATGGCATAACCTGCATGTGTAATCAACCGTGCCGTTTCCGGCACGGTTGATTACAGAGGCTGTCTTGCGCTACCAGCAGAATCTTGGTAGGAATGCCGCCAAAACGATTATGGCAAGCAGGATTAGGAGCATGCCCCATGATCCGAATCCGAGCCCAATCCCCCCGCATCCTGGATCCGGAGCAGCCTTAATGACATCACCGATTGTCATGTGCGTATCCTCCTTTTAACTCGTAACTCAGATCACCAAGGGAACCAGAAGACTGCGATCACTATTATGCCTAGAAGAATCAACGCCAGGTTCCAGGCGAAGAACCCCCTGAAACCCCCGCCGAAAACTGCGCTCTCCACCGCAATCGCTCCTCCCATGAAAGTTTTCCATCTGCGGGCTCTACCCGCAAGCTGATATATAGTATGACAGAAGGCCTTTTTGTGTCGCTAAAGCACTAAATTGCGCAGCCATTTGCAGGTCGCATGCGTTTGGCACGAGCATGCTCCCCTGATGCGACTCGCATCTCGCACGTTGGCTTTGCCACAATCCTACTTCCCCGTGGACGGATCAGAGTCTCCCGGGGCCTGAACGGCACCAGCCTATCCATAAGCCCGCAGCGTGACGAATTGTAAGCGTCAAATGGTCCCCGCTTGATATCCAGGTGGGCGCTATTGGACGCTCACGGAACG